>Ga0210391_10001418_pt1 | contig 21935 bp, 19 predicted proteins | sample IncBWC12OmetaG_FD_160573 | JGI IMG/M metagenome (GOLD analysis project Ga0210391, IMG submission 160573) | Forest soil microbial communities from Barre Woods Harvard Forest LTER site, Petersham, Massachusetts, United States - Inc-BW-C-12-O ...
GTCTGCGACAGCCGTTCGATGTACATGGTGCGGTTGGGCAATCCGGTGAGCGTATCGAACTGCGCCAGGTAGGCCAGGCGATCCTGCGTACATCTGTGATCGAGGGCGGCTGCAAGAGTGTTCTTGACGGCATTGAGAAAATCGACGCCATCTTGGGCGAATGCGCCGGGCACGCGCGAGTAAACACCGAGCAGCCCATACGGACCGTGGGCACCCCATACCAGCACCTCCGCGCCGCTGCGGATTCCGTGGTCCTCGAGGACGGGAGACGGGCGATGGCGGCCTTCGGCCGCGTAATCCTCGATCAACGAGGTCTCGCGCGTGCCGATGAAGAAGCGATCCTGGGCTTCGGTGACCGCGTCGAATTTCACCTGATTGGCCCACGTGCCGCACCAGCCCGAGCCTGCCTTGAGTTGCAGCCGCACTTCGTCGGGCGCGAGTTCGAGATATCGGCTGAATTCCGGCTGAAGGCCCCTCTCGAGGGTATCGGCCGCCTGCGCGATGAGTTCGCCGAGGCTGCGATTCTGCAGCGCAAATTGACCGAAGGCCGCGACCAGACTCTGCCTCATCAAAATCGCCTGCAACTGCGCTTCGCTGTCTCCCACCGGCGCAACATCGTGCGCCTGAAATGGTTCGACGGCCGGGATCCTATCGGCTCGGCGCGGCTCGAAGCGCGCAAGCGTCAGCGGTCCCTTAGCTTTGGACATTCCCTTAGCTTTGGACATAACGCGGCATGCGATCGCATGTTCGGGGACGGTAAATTGTAGAGACCTTATTCATTGTCGATTCGGCGGGCGCATCCATGTGCAACGCAACAAGCCTCGGCGGCCGGGGGTCCGATGCGCCCACTCCTCTCCCTTAGTTAATTTATCGGAATTCGGAGGGCAAACTAAAGCGGGGTACCCCGCAAAATGGCTGCTCTAAGACATTAACGCGCGGCGCCGGAGCGGGACGTGTTATGCCGCGGCCGTCGCGGTGCGATGCCCCTTGAGCGGAATATTGAAAGTGATCGTCGCCCCGTAGGCATCCGGCGCCTGCGGGTCCACGCGCACCTTGTCGAATACCAATAATCGCGTGCCAAGTTCGAAGCTTTCGCGCAGGTCGTGAGTCACCATGAACACGGTCATCTTGTTCATGTTCCACAGCTTGAGGATGAGTTCGTGCATGTCGGCGGTAAGGCCGGGGTCCAAGGCGCCGAAGGGCTCATCCAGAAGCAGGATCTTCGGTTCGCATATGACCGATTGCGCTATGGACAGTCGCTGCTGCATGCCTCCCGACAGTTGCCGCGGATATTTGTCGGCCGAGCTCTGCAGGCCCACCGCCTCCAGCAGCATCTTGGCCCGCTCGAGCGCGCGTCGCCGCGGGGCGCCGAACAGCCGGCCGAGCAGCGGCGCGCCGCGCAGCTCCAGGCCCAAGAGCAGATTTTGAATCACGGTCAGATGCGGGAACAGTGAATAGCGCTGAAACACGATGCCGCGATCCGGCCCCGGCTCGGATTGCAGTGAACGACCGTCGATGAGGAACTCGCCCCGGCTCGGCGTTTCCACTCCCAGCAGCATGCGCAGGAAGGTTGTCTTGCCGCAGCCGGACGCGCCCACGATGGTCACGAACTCATGATCGTCGATGTGCAGGTTGACGTTCTCGAGCACGACCTGGCTGCCGAACTCCTTCCACAGGCGCTTCACCGTCACTTGCGTCATACGCTACGCGCCCGCCTCGGCCCAGCCGAAGGCCTTGGCGCGCAGCAACCGCAGCAGCCAGTCCATGGTGAACGCCAGCAAGGTGATCCAGGCGACATAGGGCAGGATGACATCCATGGCCAGGTAGCGGCGCACGAGAAAGATCCGGTAACCCAGTCCTTCGGTCGAGGCGATGGCCTCCGCGGCGATCAGAAAGAGCCATGCGGAACCCAGGGTGAGGCGCAATGCATCGACCAGGCGCGGCCACATCTGCGGCAGCACCACCCGCAACACGAGCTGCCAAGTCGATGATCCCAGCGTTTGCGCCTTGATGATCTGCTCGCGCGGCAGTTCGGCCGTGCGCATCGCAAGGTCGCGGACGATGATGGGCGCGACACCGATGATGATCAGGGTAATTTTGGCCGCCTCTCCCAGACCGACGACGATGAACAAAATGGGCAGGATGGCAAGCGGTGGTATGAGCGACACGGCGGCGACGAAGGGTGCGACGGTGACGCGCAGGTATGGCACCACGCCGATCGCCACGCCCAAGGCGACGCCGATGAGCGCGCTGACGGCGAGCGCCCACAGCAGCCGCTCGAGGCTTGCGCGGGTGTCGTTCCACAGCAGGTAGGTGCCGGTGCGCTCGTCTTCTTCGAAGGCGAACTGCTGGATGGTGGCGGCGATCGTCGCCGGTGCCGGCAGCAGCTTGTCGCCCGGATTCTCGGCGAGCCGGGCGTTGGAGCAGACGAGATATGCCGCGACCACCAGTATGAACGGCAGCGCGCTCAACAAGAGCGCGCCTGCGCGTCCCGGTTGCTGGTTGATGAGGCGGCGCATGCTAGCAGTCCCTCATAGCTTGCCGTCTAAGGCCTGCCTGGTGAAGCCGGAGTCGAATCGCATCTTCAAGTTGCGGGAATCGCCCAGCGCCTGGCCTGAGGGAAATTGAATGCCGACGGCGTCCACGGAAGTTGCGCCCTGTCCCAATATTCCGTGCTCGAAGGAAAACTTGCGCACCAGATCCATGCTCTTGACGAGGCGGTCGCCGGTTACGAATGTCAGGGCGTCCGCGGGAGTTGCGAATATATGGGTGGTCGCGAGTTGCCGGCTGAAGCCCTCCAGATCGGTTCCGGACGCCTTGGCCATCGCGGTACGCGCCGCCTGGCCGGCGGCATCGTTCTTGAACATGACGCCAAGCGTTTCATACCAGGCGCCGATGAGCGCCTTGCCGAGTTTCGGATTGGCGTTCAGAAGGTCGGTCTTGACCACCATCAGGTCGAGGATTTCGCCGGGTATCTTGCTGGAGTCGAACACCAACTGAGCATTGGGTGCCGCCAGCACGGCGCTCAATTGCGGCTTCCAGGTGACCACCGCCGTCGTCGCCGGCGCGCTGAAAGCCGCGACGATGTCGGCGTCCGAAGTATTGATTATTTTCAAATCGCGCTCGCGCATCCCCGCCGAGGCGAGCCCCCGCGCCAGCAGATAGTGCGATACGGAGAGTTCCACCAGATTGACTTTCTGACCCCTGATGTCCGCCAGCGTTTTACCCTTGCCCTTGAGCACCACCCCATCATTGCCGTCGGAATAATCGCCCATGATGAGAGCCGTCGAGTCCACTCCGCCCGCCGCCGGAATCGTCAGCATGTCCATGTTGGTCATGGCGCAGGCATCGAAAGTCCCGGCCGTGTACTGGTTGATCGATTCCACATATTCGTTGATCTGGGTCAGTTTGATCTTGATGCCGTATTTGTCGGCCCACTTCTTCAGAATGCCGCTGCTATCCGCGTAGTCCCACGGCATCCATCCCACATAAATGCTCCACGCGACATTGAAGGAGGTACGTTCCGAGGCGGAGGCCTGCGGCGCGCTGACCGCCGCGAGGCAGGCCGACAGCAGCAACACCCCGGCACGTGGAATCTTGAGGCGAGTCAGCATTGCAGGTCTCCTTGTTCGGTGGGACGCATGATGATCAGGGTTTGCGCGACCAGCACGGAGCGGCCCTCCGTGCAGCGTAATTGAGTGACGGTCCCGTCCACCGGCGCCGTCACGGGCAATTCCATCTTCATGGATTCCACCAGCACCAGCGTATCTCCGGCCTTCACGGCTTGGCCGGGCGCCGAGGATATCTTCCAGACACTCCCCGCCACGGGGCTCACGACGGCGAGGCAGCCGGACTGCAATTCCTCCGACCCATTCTCATCGTGGGCCGCGGGAAGGTCCGCCGCGTAGCCGATCTGACCGGTGGCTTCCCAGCGCCCGCGCTCGGAATCGAATGCGGCCTGCTGCCGCGACTTGTGCGCGGCGATGCTCGCGGAATTCTCCGCGAGAAAACGCCGGTACTCGCCCAGGCGGAATGTCTCATCCGCGATATCCAGCCGCGCACGGCCGTGCAGAAAATCCTCGCGGAATTCTTTTAATTCCGGACCGTCCACCGGATAGAAGCGGACTTGATCGAAGAATCGCAGCAGCCAGGGCTTGTCCTGCGTGAATTCCGCGGTGACCTTGTATGTGTTCCACATCTGGCAGGTGCGGCCGACGAACTGATAGCCTCCCGGCCCTTCCATGCCGTAGACGCACAGATATGCGCCGCCGATGCCCACGGCATTCTCGGGGGTCCAGGTGCGGGCGGGGTTGTACTTGGTCGTCACCAGGCGGTGCCGGGGATCGAGCGGCGTCGTCACCGGGGCGCCGAGATACACATCACCCAACCCCAGCACCACGTAACTGGCGTCGAACACGATTCGCTTCACGTCCAGTGCGCTGTCCAACCCGTTGATGCGCCGTATGAACTCAATGTTGCTCGGGCACCAGGGCGCATCGGCGCGCACGGACTGCATGTATTTCGCGATGGCGAGCTGCGTGGACTCATCGTCCCAGCAAAGCGGCAGTCTCACGATACGCGTATCGATCGTCATATCCTCAACGGCCGGCAGCGAGCTCTCGGCCGTGCTCAACAGATCGAGGAGCCGTTCCAGCGGCAACTTGCGGCTGTCGTAGTGGATCTGCAGCGAGCGAATCCCCGGCGTCAAATCGACGATGCCGGATTGCGCGGCCGCTTGCAGCCATGACATGAGCGCGTGAACCCGCAGGCGCAGTTCGATGTCGAGAATCAACGGCCCGTATTCCACCAAAAGGTATTTGTCGCCGGCTCGCCGATACACCACCGCCGGCCGGCCGTCTCGCGCCGCAATTTCGGCAAGGATGGGAGAATCGGTGCCGGCGCTTCGCGCCGCCGTATCGTCGAAGGCAGAACTCTGCCGCCGATTTGCCGACGCGGCCGCCGGAGAGCGCAGCGTCGCAAGCATCTCCTCCTGCGACAATTCCGCCTGCAGCGCCTCTTGCGCCGACAGGCGCTTGAAGCGAACGCGATTGTTCGAACGCAGTTGCCCCAGCTTCCAGAGCTCGGACTGTACGACGGTCACCGGACACACGAATCCACCCAAGGACGGCCCGTCCGGTCCTAAGATGACCGGCATATCGCCGGTGAAATCCACGGTCCCGATGGCATAGGCATTGTCGTGGATGTTCGACGGATGCAGCCCCGCCTCGCCGCCGTCGCTGCGAGCCCATTTGGGTTTGGGTCCCAGCAGGCGCACACCGGTGCGATTGGAATTGTAGTGAACCTGCCAGCTGGCGGCGAAGAACTCGGCGATGTCATCGTCGGTAAAGAAATCGGGTGCACCCTGCGGTCCGTACAGGACGCCCAATTCCCAGTTCTCACCGATGACGGGCATGAGATCGGCCGGGATGCCGCAGAGATCGGGCGCGGCGGCCCGACCGGCCGGCGCGACGCCCACGTGCAGTACGTCGCCGGCCTTCAACGCCCGGCCGCCGTGGCCGCCGAACTTGCCCAGAGTGAATGTGGAGCGGCTGCCCAGGTAGAGCGGCACGTCGATGCCGCCGCGGATGGCGAGGTATGCGCGGCAGCCCGCACCGGCAGCCGCACCCATCCTCAAGGTCTCGCCGCGGCGAACCGCGAGCGGCGCGCCCCACGCGGCCGGCCGGCCATCGATGTCGGTGGCCATCGCAGCCCCAGTGAGGCAAATCATCGCATCGACATTGAATTTCAAGGTGGGACCCGAGACAGTGATCTCCAGTGCCGCCGCGTCCTCCGTATTGCCCAGCGCGCGGTTCGCGAGACGAAACGACAGGCCGTCCATCGGACCTGAGGGCGGTACGCCCACATTCCAAAGGCCCAGTCTCCCCGGATAATCCTGAACAGTGGTCTGCGTTCCGGCGGTGAGGACCTCGAAAGTGCGGGGCGCATAGCCGAAAGCGTCCAGCGCACGGGTGGTCATGCCGCCCGAGACGAATATCGGGTCCGCCACCAGCTGCCGCAAATAGTCGAGGTTGCTCTCGATCCCGCCGATCACCGTGTCCGCGAGAGCGGCCTGCATCGCCGCCAAGGCGTCGGCGCGATCCGCGCCCACGGTGATGATCTTCGCCAGCAGCGGATCGTATAACGGGGTGACCAGCGAGCCGTCTTCCACCCACGTTTCGACCCGGGCATTCGCGGCGAACCGCGCATGGGTCAAGAGCCCGGCTGAGGGCCTGAATTGACGGGCCGGATCTTCGGCGTACAGCCGCACCTGGATCGATGCGCCTCGCGGCGCGGGTGCGCCAAGCTCGAAGTCTTCATCGGCTGCCTGGCGAATCATCCATTCCACGAGGTCGACGCCGGTGACCTCTTCGGTCACGCCATGCTCCACCTGCAGGCGCGTATTGACCTCCAGAAAATAAAACTCCTGGGTGCGGGTATCGAAGACGAATTCGACTGTGCCGGCCGATCGATAGTCCACCGCCTTTCCTAAGCGGATGGCGGAGTCGGACAGCCGCTGCCGCAGCTCGATCGACAATCCCGGCGCGGGGGTCTCCTCGATGAGCTTTTGATTGCGCCGCTGCGCCGAGCAATCCCGCTCGCCGAGTGCGATGACCCGGCCCGCCCCATCGCCGAATATCTGCACCTCGATGTGCCGCGCGCGATCGATGTATTTCTCCAGGAATAGACCGTCGCGGCTGAAATTCCGGGTGGCCGCGCGTTCCACCGCGCGATAGCCCTCGTCAAGGTCGGCCTCCCGCCGCACCAGCTGCATGCCGATGCCGCCGCCTCCGGCGGTGCTCTTCAGCATCACCGGATAGCCGATGCGCGCGGCTTCCTCGTGGGCTTCTTCGGGACCGGACAGCAGCCCGCTGCCGGGCAACAGCGGCAGGCCGCTGCGCAGCGCCAGATCCCTCGCCAGATGCTTGAGTCCGAAGTTGCGAATCTGTTCAGGTGTGGGGCCGATGAATACCATGCCCGCCGACTCGCACGCCGCTGCGAAGCCGGAGTTCTCGCTCAAGAAGCCGTACCCGGGATGGATGGCCTGGGCGCCCGAGGCTTGCGCCGCAGTGAACAAGGCGTCCTGCCGAAGGTAGCTTTCGGCGGCGGGGCCCGGTCCGAGACGAACGGATTCATCGGCCCGCGCCACGTGCAGGGAGTTTCGGTCCGCGTCCGAATACACCGCGACCGAGCCCACGCCCAAGCGCTTCAACGTCCGGATGATGCGGCAGGCAATCTCACCGCGATTGGCGACGAGAACCTTATTGAACATTCGAGTCCCAAATCAGAACCTCGAGCGGTGTGGGGTTGTACGCGTTGCAGGGGTTGTTGAGCTGCGGGCAGTTGGAAATGAGCACGATGATGTCCATGCCCGCGCGCATCTCGACGTAGTGGCCGGGGCCGCTCAATCCATCGGCAAAGGTCAGTCCCCCGTCGATGGTGACCGGCACGTTCATGAAGAAATTGATGTTGTGGGAAAGATCGCGCTTACCCAGCCCGAGCCGGTCGTGCTGGGCGACGGCCAGAAGATAGCTGTCGCGGCAGGCATGCATGGTTCTCTTGTCGAGCGCATAGCGGACCGTATTGGACTCCGAGGCGCAGGCGCCCCCCAAGGTGTCGTGCCGCCCGACCGTATCGGCCACAACTTCGGCCATGACATTGCCGGCCGTCGACAGGAGCTTTGAGCCGAAACCCAGGTATACATTGCGCTGTGCACGAATGGTGTCCACCGCGCTGTAGCGCTCGGCGACGTCCGCCGCATTGAAGAACAACGTGTCGGCGGCCTGGTTCCCTTCCACATCGACGATGCGCAGATACTGCCCCGTCTTGATGATGTCGATCCAGTAGTCGCCCGCGGGAATCACCTGTCGAAACATGGCCTCGCCCGGCAGCAGCGTGCTGTCGTTGCGCATCCTCACTCTCCCCCGCCGCCGCAATTGCGGTAGAGATCGGTATTGACGAAGCCGCGGACATTCTCGGGGCGCGAATTCCGGCAAAAATCATCGTCCGCAACCGCCGCCGCCTTGCTCAGCTGCAGGGCGACGGGATTGCACGGATAATGCGCCGACGGATTCAAGGGATGTGGGCAGGTGTGGAGCAGCACCAGCGTGTTCATCTCGAAGCGCAGGTCGACGAATCGGCCGGCGCCGGAGTTCTCCGGGTCGAATACCAGCGCGCCGTCCTCCGCGACGGTCACCTTGCTGAACCAATTGACGTTGGCGGCGAGATCGCGGCGGCCGAGGCCGTACTTGCCGCCTTCGACCAGGAATGCGTCGTGGCCGTTTTGGGTCCAGTCGTTCCGATGCTCCTGGTAGCGCTTCTCGCCCCAGCGGGCCGCCACCAATTCGCGATTCGCGTTTCCGCAGACCGTGTCGTGCCAGCCCACCGTATCCTCGGTGATGGAGCAGAAAATCCGCCCCATATCGGAGTACAGACAATGTCCCTTGGTGAGCTTGAAGGTGTGCTGGCACTTCAGCGTGTCGGGAGCGTTGTAGCGCTCCAGGAGGTTCCGCGGGTTATAGAACAGCATGCCCACATTCGCTCCGCCGCCGCGGTCGACGATGCGCAGGCAGGTGCCCGCGCCCAGGGTGAGCGACCAGTGCTTTCCGCCTCCGATGAAAGTTTCGTAGTACACCAAAGGACCTCCCCGCTCGCGTGGCCAATCGTCTTCGAGGAGAGTCGCTTGGATCGGGATTTCCCTCGTACGGGAGAAACCCGAGGACGGCTCCTCGACGTTGTTCTCCCGGGCTTTTATCCCGCCGTGTATCCTAAGTTTTAGGACTGCGTCTCTCGGACCTGTCGCTGCATTTGAGCCGGAACCCTAGACGCACATTGATGGCATGACGGTGCAATTCCCATGCCTAGATGGGAGCGTCGGGGCGCAGCAGTGCGTTCCCTCGCTGGACGCAGCGTTTCCGGAGCAACCGCATGAAAATAGCCGCAAGGTTTTGCCGCCGCGGCGCTGCCCTTCGGCACCAGCACGGTGCAGACGCAAACCTCGCCGCCCCAAATGCGCGCATTACCTTCGATGGGCGCCGGCGCTTACAGGGGATATATTGAAGCCATGCCCAATGACGACAGCTTGTTGATCGGCGATCTACGGCTAGGCTATCGCGCCAAGCAATTCACCCCCACCGACATCATCACGCGCCTCATGGACCGTGCCGACGGCGAGGATCACCGCCGCCTCTGGATCAGCCGCCTGTCCCACGATCGAGTGATGGGCCATGTGCAGGCACTGAAATCCCGCGCGGTCGACGAGTTGCCGCTGTACGGTATCCCCTTCGTCGTCAAGGACAATATCGATTTGGCGGGCGTCCCTACCACGGCCGCTTGTCCGGCCTTCGCCTATTCCCCGCCTCGATCGGCGACCGTCGTCCAGCGTCTGCTCGACGCGGGTGCGATACCGCTGGGCAAGACCAATCTGGATCAATTTGCGACCGGGCTGGTGGGCACGCGCTCGCCCCACGGAGCCTGCCGCAATGCCTTCGACCGCAGCTATATCTCCGGAGGCTCGAGCTCGGGATCGGCGGTCGCCGTGGCCACGGGTCTCGCGAGCTTCTCGCTGGGCACGGACACCGCGGGCTCCGGGCGCGTACCCGCGGCCTTCAACAACATAGTCGGCCTCAAACCCAGCCTCGGCCGATTGAGTACGCGCGGCGTCGTGCCGGCGTGCCGCTCGCTCGACTGTGTATCCATCTTCGCGCTCACCGCCCAGGATGCGGCCGGAGTGCTCGAGGTGTGCGAGGGCTTCGACCCGGAAGACCCGTTTTCGCGCCCCTCGAGGAACGCGGCGATTGCGAGTCTTCGCTTCGGAGTACCGCGCCGCGAGCAGTTGCAGTTCTTCGGCGACTCCGAATACGCGCGCCTGTTCGATGAAGCCATCGCGCGCTTAGAGTCCGGTGGCGGCACCCGCGTGGACATAGACTTCGCACCCTTCCTCGAGGCGGCTCGATTGCTGTACGACGGCCCGTGGGTTGCGGAGCGTTATGCCGCCGTGGGCCGATTCATGGACGCCCATCCCGGTGCGCTGTTCCCGGTGACGGCGCAGATCATTGCCGGCGGAAAGAAGCCCTCGGCGGTGGAGGCGTTCGAAGCACAGTACACTTTGCGAAGCCTCCAGCGCGCCGCCGATGCGGCGTGGTCGCAAGTGGACTTCATCCTCACCCCGACCGCCGGGACCATCTACACCATCGCCGCGGTCGAGGCCGACCCCGTTCGGCTCAACGCGACGCTCGGCTACTACACGAACTTCATGAACCTGTTCGATCTAGCGGGAGTCGCCGTGCCGGCCGGGTTCCGCAGCGATGGATTGCCCTTCGGCGTCACCTTGGTGGGTCCGGAGTCGAGCGATCGCGCGCTGCTCGCCATCGCTGACGCCGTGCATCGATCGTCCGTCACCACGCTGGGCGCGACCGGCGCACGGCTCTCCCCGTCCGCGGCGAAACCGCCGGCACTGGCCGCGGGCCATCTCGCATTGGCGGTGTGCGGCGCGCATATGCAGGGGCTGCCCCTCAATGCGCAACTTCGGGATCGCGGTGCATACCTCATCCAACGTACGCATACCTCACCCGACTACCGCCTGATCGCCCTGCCCGGCGGACCGCCGCATCGCCCCGGACTGCTCCGCGTTGCGGGCGGCGGCGCGGCTATCGAGATCGAACTATGGGGTCTTCCCGTCGAACACCTCGGATCGTTCGTGGCGGGCATACCCGCACCCTTGGGGATCGGTAAGGTCGAACTGCGCGATGGCACCGTGGTGCCGGGATTCATTTGTGAGGGATATGCCGCGTCGGGTGCGACCGACATTACTGAATTCGGCGGTTGGCGGGCGTACATCGGATAAACTTGCCCAGCATGAAACAGGCGATGCTCTCGATACTCGTCCTCGCCGGCGGTGCCGGCGTTATATCCGCCTCTGCCTATGGCGGCAGCGGTGAGCATTGGGTCGCAACCTGGAGCGCGAGCCCCATGGCCGCTGACTCGGTGCCGCTCCCGGGCCAGAGCAATTCCGGCTTCTCGAATCAGACGGTGCGACACATTGCTCACGTCAGCATCGCCGGCAACCGGGTGCGCGTGCGGCTGTCGAACGCATACGGCACGGGTCCTCTGAACATTGGTGCCACCCACGTGGCATTGCAGAGTTCCGGAGCGTCGATTGCACCGGGGTCCGACCGGGCGCTTACATTCAATGGGAACCCCGCTGTAACCATCCCGGCCGGTGCCGTGGTGTTGAGTGACCCGGTCGAGTTCAAAGTGCCGGCGTTCGCGGATCTCGCGGTGAGCGTCTATTTCCCCGGCATCACCGGTCCGATTACGTGGCATCAGCTCGGGATGCAAACCACCTACGTCTCGACTCAGGGAGACTTCACCACGGCGGCCGAGATGCCCGTCGCTTCCACCGCGACGTCCCGATTCGTGCTGGCGGATGTGGAGGTGGCAGCAGCCAAGGGGATAGGGGCAGTCGTCACCCTCGGCGACTCGATCACGGACGGATACGGCTCGACCGCTGATGCCGACCATCGCTGGCCGGATTACCTCTCCGTGCGGCTCAATGCCAGGAACAGCAAGTTCGGGATGGCGGTACTGAACCAAGGCATCAGCGGCAACCGGCTGCTGCATGACAAATTTGGCACCAATTCGTTGGCGCGATACGACCGCGACGCACTCACGCAAATTGGCGTCACTCACATCATCGTGCTGGAGGGCATCAACGACATCGGACTCTCCGGGGCCCTTGACCTGCCGGCGGAAGAGGTGAGCGCCGACGAGATCATCGGCGGGCTGCACCAACTGATCGAGCGCGCGCATGAAAGGAGGGTCAAGATCTATGGTGGAACGCTGACGCCGTTTGAAGGCACCGCCTTTCCCGGCTACTACACGCCCGCCGGGGAGCTCAAGCGTCAAGCCGTCAACGCATGGATACGCACGCAGGCCGGGTTTGATGCAGTCATTGATTTTGATCAGGCCGTCCGCGACCCGAACCACCCGACCCGCTTGCTGTCTGCCTATGACAGCGGAGATCACCTGCACCTCAACGACACCGGCTACAAGGCGATGGCTGACTCCATCAACCTGAAGTTGCTCCAAGGCAAGGATTCACCCTAGATAATCCTTGACGTGGGGGCATTATTAGAATCACAATGTAGTTCTAATCATGCTCGGCGAATTTGAATACCTGATCGTGACTTCGGCCGCGGGACTTGGCGACAAGGCCTACGGGGCTGCAATTCGCGAAGCAATTGTCGTAGCCACTGGCCGGAATTGCTCAATCGGGGCGCTCTACACCACCATTGAACGGCTCGAAGCCAAGGGACTGCTGACCAGCAGAATGGGTGAAGCCACTCCCCAACGCGGCGGCCGCTCCAAGCGCATGGTGCGTGTGACCGGCGCCGGAGTCCGGGCCGCCAAGGAATTCTACGACGCGGTGACACGCATTAGCCGTGGCGCCGCTTGGGCGGCAGATTGAGCAGGGGTGAGCCGGTTCCGCGGGTGACTCGCATCACCGGCAGTTGGGCCTGGGTAGAAGCTGCCTCCCGCATGCTTGAACGCGACGAGCGAGAGGTGGTCCTGGGAGACTTGATCGAAGCAGGCGAAGGAACCTGGCGGGCTATGCTCGCCGTCCTCGGTCTTATCCTGCGTCGGGAGGCGCAAGTCTGGAAGTTCTGGCGCCCCTGGATCGCCGCCGTTGGATTGAGCGTGCCATGCAGCTTTTTACTCATGGGCGCTTCGCTTTCGGTGAGCCGGGGGCTTCAAAACATCTACGTGTCGAGCCACGCGTCATGGACGTCCGTCGTACCGCAAGCGCTGCTGCTGGCGGGTTGGTCCTGGACCGGCGGCTTCGCGGTCGGCTCGGTCTCTCGACGTACGCTCTGGGTCAGCGCCGTCTCTTGCCTGGTGCCATGTATCTTCTGCCTGTCCCGCTTCCGGGTTGAGTCGATCTCCCCGGCTTGTTTGCTTCTCTTTCTTGCGCCGGCCGTATGGGGAGCGAGCGATGGTGTTCGGATCGGCCGGATCAAGCGGGTCTCAGCGATCCCGCTGGCCCTGGCGGTGACCTTGCTGACTTTTCCGACGTTGCACATTCATGGCGAACCCTGGTGGAACCCGCCGCGATGGCTGATCGCTCTAACTTTGACCTGGCCCGCTTGGTACTTGGCCGCTATGTCGACGAAGACTCCCCAAGAGCCCGACACACGCCACTGGGAAACCCGATGATACGCCGCGCAATGTCCGCATTTGCATCAGCAACTATCGGTATTGTCCTTCTGACCTGCGCGCCCTATGCGGTTGCCGGTTCGGATACCCAGGTGACCGGCAGCCAGGTGGTCGGCAGGGAGATGCGATCGCAGAAGTTTGCACAGAACAAGATTGGCGTCAGCCCGGTTCGAAATATGGTCGTCTATCTTCCCGCCGGATACGAAAGCTCGGACGCCCGCTACCCCGTAATCTACTTCCTGCCCACCCCCTTTGACAGTTATCGGGCTCCGTTTGATAAAAACGGCGCGCAGGGATTGTTTGACCGTGCCACACAGGCCGGAGTGATTGATAAGTTCATCCTCGTCTGCGTCGACATGACGACGCCGCTCGGGAGTTCCTGGTATGTCAATTCTCCGGTGACGGGCAACTGGGAGGATTTTATGGTCCGGGAGCTGGTGCCGTATGTGGACAAAGGCTTTCGAACTCTTGCCAGCCGCGATTCGCGAGGAATTGCCGGGGACTTCATGGGCGGTTATGGCGCACTTCGGTTTGGGATGACCCATCCCGAAGTTTTCGGTTCGGTATATGCGCTGCACCCCGTGGGCACGGGGTCGGGGATCTTTATGATGTATTCGCGGCCGAATTGGGAAACTTTGGCGAACGCAAAATCTCTCGATGACTTGGACAAGGAGGTATATTCGAGTTCGAAGATATTCACGTCGATCTTTCAGGCGCATCTACCGAACTTATCCAAGCCGCCGTTGTACATCGATCTGCAGGCGCATAAAGAGGGAGACAAGCTTGCAATCGACAGCGCCGTAACGGCCCGGTTGCGGGATAATTTCTTTATCGAGTCGCTGGTTCCCAAGTACGCGGACAACTTGAAGTCGCTGCGAGCGCTCAAGTTCGACTGGGCGCGCAGCGACCCGAATCAGGATCACGTCTATGCCAACCAAGCGCTGACTCATAAATTGAATGAGTTTGGCGTCCCGCACGAGGCCGAAGAATATAACGGTGTGTGGGGTACGGGTAACTGGGGTGAGAGCGGGCGGATCTTTACAGAAGTGCTGCCGTTCTTTCAAAGGAATCTCATCTTTGCCGCGCGCCGCGAATGACGGCTCCAAATCCATTTTCGCTCGCCGGCAAAGTTGCCGTGGTAACCGGCGCATCCCGCGGCATCGGCGCCGCGGTGGCGTCCGCACTGGCGCAGGCGGGCGCCGCGGTCGCGCTGCTCGGGCGCGATGTGGGTGCCCTCGCCGATACTCAGGCCACGCTGTCGGCCTTGGGATGCACGGTCATGCACGCCGCCGCGGATGTCGGCGTTCACTCCAGCATCGAGCAAGCCTTCGCGGAAGTTATTCGGTCGATGTCGCGGATCGACATCCTGGTCAACAACGCGGGGGTCGAGCAGCCCTGCGCCTCGCTGGATGTGACCGAGGCGCTGTGGGACCGGATCGTCGATACCAATCTAAAGGGGGCGTTCTTTTGCGCTCAAGCGGCGGCCCGCCGCATGGTGAACGGCGGCAGCATCGTCAACGTATGCTCGCTCACATCCGAAGTCGGTGTAGCCGGCGCGGCGCCCTACGGCGCATCGAAGTCCGGGCTCGCCGGACTCACGCGCACCCTGGCAACGGAATGGGCGGCCAACGATATCCGCGTGAACGGCATCGGTCCAGGCTACTTTCGCACTGCCCTCACGGAACCCTTCTACCAGGACGAGCAATGGCGGCGCGCCATGCTCGAGAAGATTCCACAGCGCCGCTTCGGTCGGCTCGACGATCTCGGCGGGGCCGCGGTATTTCTCTGTTCGGAGGCGGCCGCCTACATCACGGGACAGATACTGTATATCGACGGAGGCTACCTGGCGGCGCTCTGAGAGCTCGCCCAATGCGGCCCCCGCGCAACGCGGCCGGCACCCGGTGCATACTAGCCAAGTGGCACCCTCCCCTCCAATCCCGGTGAAGATATCGGTCAACGAGCAGACCCAGGTGTCCGCGCTCATGCAGACCCCGGACCGCGCGAAGGCCTGCCTGGTGCTCGCACATGGAGCGGGAGCGGACATGCACCATGCGTTCATGGCCGCCGTGGCCGGCGATCTGGAGCGCGTCGGCATCGCCACATTGCGGTTCCAGTTTCCCTACACTGAGAAGCAGGCCAAAAGGCCGGATCCGCCCGCGCTATGTCACGCCACGGTACGCGCGGCGGCTGCGGCCGCCCACGCGCTTGCGCCCTCGATCCCCTTGTTCGCCGGCGGCAAGTCCTTCGGCGGCCGCATGACCTCGCAGGCCCAGGCAAAGGTGCCCCTTCCTCACGTGCGTGGATTGGTCTTCTTCGGATTTCCCCTGCATCCGGCCAAGCAGCCATCGATCGACCGAGCTGCGCACCTATTCGACGTGAAGATACCCATGCTGTTTCTGCAAGGCACGCGCGATGCGCTGGCCGAATTACCGTTGATAGAACCCCTCGCGCAGCGGCTGGGCGAGCTCGCCACGCTGACCTTGATCAAGGATGCGGATCACTCCTTTCACGTGCCGGCCCGGTCCGGCCGCACCGATGCGCAAGTCAGACTCGAAATGGCAGAGACCCTCGCCGCCTGGGCCGGCTCGGCGTTGAAAGGACGCGGCTAAATGACGATCGCGCGGCGCTTGGGTTTTCCAGCATGCATCGTCATCGCATGGCTGGTTGCCGCCTGCTCCGCTTCGCCCCCGGCAGCGGACACCTACCCATCTGCGCTGGCACTGTACGATCGCGCAAAGGATCTACCCGGGTTTTCGAATTATGTGAACGGCTTTGTCAGAAGTCAGAACGCGCAGCACTTAGATGAACGATCGGGCTGTTACGCGAAGAATGTAGGTCAGCGGATTTCGCTGATCTTGATCGTCGATCGCAACGGACGTATCGTCCAATCCTACAGCGACAGCAACATATCCAAGGCGAAGTGTTTCAAAGCGGCGTACTTGGGGGCGCAGATGCCCATTCCGCCTTTCGTTCCACTGCCGGTGCAGCTGGCGATGCAATAGCTTCACCGAGCAGATCCCCGCGCAACCGCGACACCGCCCGGGCGTGAGCGTCGAAGCCTTCGTACAGGGCCAAACGTTGCGCATCGCCGGCGAGGCCGTCATAGCCCGACTTTGTGACGTATCCCACCGAAATGCGCTTCATGTAGTCATGCACCGATAGCGGCGAGACCGTGCGCGCGTGCCGCCCCGTCGGCAGCACAGCGTTGGGCCCGAGCAGGTAATTGCCCAGCGTGATCGGCGTGTAGCTGCCCAGCAGTACTTCGCCTGCGTTGCGAATGCGTCCGAGCACGGACATGGGCTCGGCGCACAGGATTTCGAGGTGTTCGGGGGCGTAGTCGTTGACGAAGGAGATCGCGTCGGCGAAGGTTCGCGTGAGGATGATGCCGCCTGCCCGGCCCGTCAACACCGACCGGGAGAACTCGGCGCGCTTCGAGTCCATCTGCTCCCAGTACGCGGGCAGCGCGTCCAGGGCAGCCCGCGCCACCGAACGGCTGTGAGTAACGAGAAAGGCGCTGGAGTCGGGACCGTGCTCGGATTCGATGAGCAGGTCCAAGGCGGCGAGCGCACCGTCGGCCGTCTCGTCTGCCAGAATGATGGACTCGCTCGGGCCGGCCGGGATTCCCGGATCGATCAAGTTTGCCAGCAGGCGTTTGGCGGCGAGCACCCACGGGCTTCCGGGACCCACGATCTTGAGGCACTTAGGTACGCTCTCGGTCCCATAGGCTACGGCGGCAACACCCTGAGCCCCGCCGCATTTGTAGACTTCGGTGACGCCGGCGTACTGGGCAGCCACCAAGGTGGCGGGGTCGACTCTGCCATCCGGTCCCGGGGGTGTGATGACGACCGTGCGCGATACGCCGGCGACCATCGCGGGGATGGCGGTCATGTTGAGCACACTGGGGAACGCTCCCTTGCCCCGGGGGACGTAGCAAGCCACCGAGTCGATGGGCACCGCGCGTTCCCCCGCCCACACGCCCGGTTGGATCTCCTTCATCCACATGTCGACGGGTTTCTGCGCCTCGTGAAATCGCCGAATGTTGTCACCGGCATGCTGGATGGCGCGGATGATGTCAGGCGGCACGTGTGCGGCCGCCTCCGCGAATTCGGCCTCGCCGGCGCGAATGGACATATGGGGGTCGGTCACTCCGTCGAAGGCCTGCGCAAATCGCCGCAGCGCCGCGTCTCCCTCGATCCGAACCGCATCGACGATGGGCTGCGCCCCAGCGCAGAACTCGCTCAAGTCGGGCACCGCGCGCGCGAACAAGGACTCAGGCGCCGCAGCGCCCCGGCTCAAATCGTGGAATGAGATCCGAGTCATGCCTGCAGTCCTGTGCCGCCGGCCAGCCGTGCGCGGCCGGAGCGCTGGGCAAGGATGTAATACAGCGGGCTCACGATCGCGATCGAGATCAGCCAGGAGATGTCGACTCCGCTCAAGGCTCGGGCAGCCGGCCCGGTATAGAGGTCGGTGGCGAGAAACGGCACCTGCACGAGCACTCCGAGTGCATAGCAGAAGAGCGCGGTCGTGTTGTAGCGACCGTAAATGCCGCCGTCTGCCGCGAAGAACGATGCCACATCGTAGCGGCCGTGCTGGACGAGGTAGAAATCCACGAGATTGATCGCGGTCCAGGGCGCCATCACGCAGAGCAGCAGCGAGAGAAAGTTCTCGTAATTCACCATGAAATTCTTTGCGCCCCACAGTGCCATGGCGAGCGCCAGCACGATGAAAATGAGCGACAGTGCGATTCGCGCCGCCGCATCCGCCTTCCACTCGGCCTTGAAAGTCTGAGCAACGGTAATGGTCGAGAGGACGCCGCAATAGATGTTCATTGCGGTGGTTGCGCCGATGCCGACAGAAAAAATTGCGACGATGGCGACGCTGATGGGCTGCGTGGCGCTTGCAAGACCCGCCACGATGTTCTTGTCCGGAACGATGAGCCCCAGCAACGCGCCGAGGAGCATGGGCAGTGCCGATCCCAGTACGCAGCCCCAGTAGCTCGCCCAGAACGTCGGACGCACGCCGCTGTCGGCGGGCATGTAGCGGGAATAATCCGACACATAGGGTGCATAGGCGATCTGCCACAGCGCCCCCACCGAAATCATGCCGAGGAATCCGCCGGCGCTCGCTCCGCCCCGCTGCCAAAGATCCAGGGGCAAGCCGTCGACCGCCACGATCCAGACAAAGCATGCGGCCAACGCGGCACCGCAGAGCCAGGTCATCCAACGGGCATAGGCATGAATCAGGTCGTAGCCGTAGATGGCCGCGGCCACACTCAGCAGGGCAATGAGCACTATCCCCGAGCGGTCGCTGATGCTGCCGGCGATGCTGTGCAGGGATTCACCACCGAGCACCAAGTTCGAGGCGACGAAGCCCAGATACATGATGACCACCAACGCGACGACGAAAATCGCACCGAAGGAACCGAACTGCCCTCGGCTCTGCACCATCTGCGGTACGCCCAGCTGCGGTCCTTGTGCCGCGTGCAGGGCCATGAATACGCCGCCCACCAGATTGCCGATGAGAATGGCCAGAATCGCCGCGAGCATGGAGAGCTGAAATCGCACCGTCGCCAAGGCGCCCGTGACGATGGTGAGTATCATGATGTTCGAGCCGAACCACACCGTGAACAGATCCCGGGCGCGGCCGTGCCGCTCACCGGCCGGAATGGGATAGATGGTGTGGTGCTCGATGCGCGCGGGTTGATCGTTCACGGCGCCTCGTCCGTGGATATTCCCTCGGCATTGAGCAGACTGCGCATGTCGGCGAGCTCCTCCGCGTAGTGCCGCCACTGCGACACGGAGGAATCGTACAGCGGCCGGCGCACCTGGGCCGCGCTCGCGGTGGTGGTCGGCGCCGGGTTCTTGTGGAACTCGGCGCAGGAGTCCTGCCACTCGAGGCCGCAAAAATCCAGCAGCTTGCGTATCTCTTCGAGCGGTTCCGCGACCACCGCTTCGTAGCCAATCGAATGGATCGCCCCAGGCAGCGTCGTCTGCCAATGATCCATCAGACGGCGATACCCGATGTAGTAGCGCGCAATTTCCGAAAGATCATAAGAGAAGGGATATCCATCCTTGAACAAGGTCTTGTACATGGCATAGCAGGCGGCCATCGGGCTGCGGAATACATGTACGATTTTCGCCTTCGGCAGCGCACGCCGAATCAGCCCACAGTAGAGGTAGTTGAGCGGCATCTTGTCGGTGAAGCGCTCGCTGCCCGCGGCCGCGTACTTGGCCCTGTCGAGGTAGTCGCGGCCCAGCGCCGCGAAGTCCAGATCGGCTGAGCGGGCGATGAGCTCGCGGCGGGACAGCTGCGCCCCGCCGCCTGCACGGCGCACGGCATCGACGATGGCGTGCGCAAAGTGATCCAATTCACCGGCGGAACGAACCTTCGAATGACTCCCCAGAATTCGATCGACGAGCGTCGTGCCGCTGCGCGGCAGGCCGAGGATGAACACGGGATCATCGCTCGCCGCATCCTCGCCCCGCACCGCACCCACGCCCCGCGCTGCATGCTCGCTGCGCGCCGAATACCGGCTGCGCGGCGGCCCTCCCGGATAGGCGTCGATGATCCAGCCGAAGGTGGCCGCGTCGGTGTCGACGTCGTACCGCATATGTTCACGGCGCTTGGCGGCGCCCTGGTGCAGATGCCGAAAAGACTGTTGAAATTGGCCGATGTCCTCGTATTCCTTGGCGAGCGCGTAGCGGATCTGAACCTCGCCCCGCCAATCCGCGATGCCGCGCGCCATCAATGACTCGAGTTCATCGATGTGATTCGCATCCGCCGACTGGGTTCGCAGCTCCGAACGATTCGTGTAGGCCTCGTAGTCGGTGGCCTCGAGGGCGATGACACGGTTGTAATCCGCCTCCGCCTCTGCGAGTCGGCCGAGAAACCGGTACACGGTCGCCCGATTGAAGAGGTAGTGCGGATTGCCCGGCGCCAGGCTCACGGCCAGTTCGTACGCCGCCAGCGCGCGCGGCTGGTCATTCGCGCGGCTGAACAGCGTTCCGATCGCATCGAGCAGCAGAGGATCCGAGGACGCGCGCAATTGTGCGGCGGCCGCGGCCTCGCAAGCCTCCGCGGGACGCCCAAGGGCGAGCAGGCATTGCGCTCTGCTGAAGTGCAGTTTGGCATCACCGGGTGCAACCTTGAGCGCCTGGTCGATGGTGTCCATCGCGCCCCGCCAGTCCCGCGCCTGAATCAGGCGCCGTATCTCCGGGCGCAAATCGAGCCTGGATGCCTTCTCCTGAATCATGGATTGCCGGGCACACCGAAGCTGGGAGCGCGGCTGGGATCGATTGCCCGCTGTACATAGTCGTCGACTTGAGGCGCATAGCGCCGCCAAAGTGCGTCGAGTGCCGCCACCGGATCGCCCTCGGTCCAATCGATGCGCAGGTCCACGATCGGCCAGCTCACCTCGCGCACGATGAGCAGACCCGCCGAGTGCACAGGTCCTGCTTCGCCCCCGCCGTCCAGTCCCGCGCGTAAGGCCGCGAGCAGCCGATCGGCCAGATGGCCTGCGCCCTTCTCGAAGGCCGCGACCATGACCGACGGAATCGCCGGACTCGCCAGGAGATTTCCCGCCGCCGCGGCGTCCACGCCGACGGCCTCGCTCACCACGCCGAGTCCCCGCGCGCCCGAATGAACGGCCGGCGGCCCTTCGGCGCCGATCGCGAGCAATTGCCGGTAGGCGCCGAACGGAGTCGCGGCGAGCGCCTCGCGCAACGCCGCCGATGCGTGGCTGCCGTGCCCCAGGGCGTCGAGAATGCGCCGTCCCAAACCGGGATCCGTGATGTTCTGGCTGGCCACCGCTCCGGCTCCGGCGCGCCCATGCGCGCAGCGCGCGGCCACTGCCGGCGAGGATGAGGCAATCGCCACACCGAACAGTTTCCCGCCCGGTGATCGGGCGACCAGGGAGAAGGTCATGTCTCAAGTCTCATCGGGTATCACCGCGATCACGTCGAGTTCGACCAGCCACTCGGGGCGCGCCAATCCAGCGACCACAATTCCCGTCGACACCGGATGGACGCCGCGCAGCCGGCGGCCGACGGTCCGGTATACCGCTTCGCGAAAGCGCGGATCGGTCAGGTAAATCGTGATCTTGCAGATGTGCTCGAGGCGGGCCCCTGCTTCGCGGAGCAGCGTTTCAATGTTCGACATCGCCTGCTCAGCCTGCGCCGCCGGATCGCCCACGCCCACGTTCACCGCGGTGTCGAGATCCTGCCCCACCTGGCCGCGCACGAACACGGTGCTGCCGCGGGCCACGACCGTCTGGCACAGGTCATTGTCCAAATTCTGCTCCGGGTAGGTGTCGCGGGTGTTGAATTTGCGGATCCGGGTATGCATGGGGTTCCTTCAGACCGGACTGCCGGCCGTTGTCATGACTCGCTCCGACAGGTCCGCGGCTTTGCGCACGAAGTCGAGCGGTCCGTCCCAGTCGAAGTTTCGGTACACCGCAGCCAGGTGCGCGAACGGCGGGGACTGCGCGAACAGCTGGAACGTCAGCCGATGTCCGGCATAGTCCGAGTTCAACAGGTCCCGGGCGAACGCCAGCAGCTTGCGGCGATCGTCCGCCACCCAGTTCTCGTTGACCGAATAGAATTTATCCAGCCAGGGCTTGGTGTCCGGCGAATCGAAGGAGGCCTTGTCCGGAGTCACGCAGATCTGGCCGCCGCACAGTTCGCGCGCGATGTGCATCATTTCGTGAAGCTGCGAACAGGCGAGCA
>Ga0210391_10001419_pt1 | contig 21915 bp, 19 predicted proteins | sample IncBWC12OmetaG_FD_160573 | JGI IMG/M metagenome (GOLD analysis project Ga0210391, IMG submission 160573) | Forest soil microbial communities from Barre Woods Harvard Forest LTER site, Petersham, Massachusetts, United States - Inc-BW-C-12-O ...
TCACCGCGTTATCCACCACGCCTTCCCTGCGCCCCAATCTCTCCCAAACTTTTCGCCCCCGCCTGACGATTGTTCCGATAGGGGTCGCCCGAAGCAGTCGGGAACGAGCCTCCGATGCCTGCGCTCGTTGCAACCAGCACCACACGGAGCGGCTGTTTCATTTCAGAGCACCTCAAAACGATGGATCACGAAGCACTCAACGTTCTCTTGGTCATCGCGGGTGCTCAAGACGAGGCCGACACCAAGGATCCAGTGCTGGCGGGATCACGCTCCTGAATCTTGGCGATTTTGTGGCCAGGGCAGGCGCGTCGTCCCAGCTTACTTAGCGATAGGGGATGCGCAATGAATAATCGCAGACTCGAGCCGCTGCGAGACGGTGCCCCACCCTCCGCTTTGAGAAGGGCGGGGGTTTAAACGCTAATCCATCGACCGCTCAAAATCCCGCGCGCCGCTCACTCCGCGTCCTGGGTCACAATGTGCACGTCCACCGCCGGCGCATCATTCAAGAATCGATTAATCGCGTTCATGTACAGAAGCTTCCGCCATCCCTCTGTCGCCGACCTGCCAAAAATCACATGCGTAATATGTTTTTCCCGCACAAATTGCGCCATGGCATCCGCCACGTGATGCCCCTTCAGACGCACCGGCTTCGCTCCCAAGTTCTCCGCAAATTGCAAATTAGCGGCCAGCGATTTTGATTCCTCCTGCTCGCTTTCACTGTCCAGGTCCACGTGCACTGCGTAAAGCTCCGCGTCCATGCGCCGCGCCATGCGTGCCGCCCTTGCCACCAGATATTGCGCCTTCGGATTCTCGCTGATGCACACCGCCAGCCGCTCGCGCACCGCCCACGCTTCCTGTATATCCTTCTCCACCATGTATGATTCCAGGCTGCGATCCACCTGTTCCGCCACCTGGCGCAACGCCAATTCCCGCAACGCGATCAAATTGCCGCGCCGGAAAAAATTCTTCAGCGCCTGCTCCACTTTCTCCTTCCCGTAAACGTCCCCGCGCCTCATGCGGTTCTGCAGCGCTTCCGGCGTCAAGTCCACCATCACCGTTTCGTCGGACACTTGCAGCACCCAGTCCGGCACCGTCTCGCGCACCGCCACTCCGGTAATCGCGCGCACGGTTGGCGCGATGCTTTCGATGTGCTGGATGTTTACCGTCGAGATCACATCAATATTCGCATCCAATAATTCCAGCACGTCCTCGTAGCGCTTGCGATGTCTCGAGCCAGGAATGTTGGTGTGCGCCAGTTCGTCCACCAGCACCACTTTCGGTTTCCGCTCCAGGATCGCGTCCAGATCCAATTCCGCGAAGAGCGTTCCTTTGTAGTCGATCATGCGGCGGGGAATGGTCTCCAGTTGTGCGGAAAGTTCAGCGATTCCTTTTCGCCCATGCGTTTCCACCACCCCGATCACCACGTCTTCGCCGCGGCTGTGCCTTCGAATCGCCTCGCTCAACATGCTGAACGTCTTGCCCACGCCCGGCGCGTATCCCAGGAAGAGTTTCAGTGCGCCTTTTGTTTTTTCGACGGGCTTCGCCGCGGCCAGCCACTGCTCGGGAGTCTTGGGCATGGGTATATTCTCTTCTGCGAACGCTGTGAAAGCTACGTTAGAATGGCAGCGTGCGCGTGCACTGGTTCACTCATTTCCTGCGATTTCTGGCCGCTTTCGTACTGGTGCTGGGAATCTCCCTCACGTACCGCCACATTCTGCTCGTCAATCCCACCACCGTTGCGCTCACTTTTCTGCTCGCCATTCTAGCCGTTTCCACCGTGTGGGGCATCGCCGTTTCCGTCTTCATGTCCGTAGTGGCAATGCTCGCCTTCAACTATTATTTCTTGCCGCCCATCGGCAGGTTCACCGTCGCCGACCCCCAGAACTGGGTTGCGCTTTTCGCCTTTCTGGTTGTCTCGGTGCTGGCCAGCCACCTTTCCACCCGCGCCCGCCAGAAAGCCGAAGACGCCTCGGCGCGTCGCCGCGAAATCGAAAAACTCTACGCCTTCAGCCAGGGTCTCCTCGAATCCGGCAACGTGATTCAATTGCTCAACCGCATTCCTTCGCAGATCGTGGACATTTTCGAAGTCGGCGCCGCCGCCCTGCTTCTCGCTGAAAAACAAAAAATCTACCGCTCCGGCCCGGTTGTCGCGAAACTCGATCTGGAAAGCCTGAATACCGTCGTCCTTCGCGAAGAGCCCGTGATCGACGTCCCGAACAGCCTCTGCTTCGTCTCCGTGCGCCTGGGCGGCCGTTCCATCGGCAGCCTGGGAATTTCCGGCTCGATGCTTTCGCGCCAGACTCTGGAAGCCATCGGCACGCTCGTCGCCGTCGCCATCGAACGCGCCCGCGCCATCGAGCAACTTGGCTTGACCGAAGCCGCCCGCGAAGGTGAGCGCCTCCGCACCGCGCTGCTCGATTCCGTCACGCACGCGCTGCGCACGCCGCTCACTTCCATCAAAGCGTCCGTGACGAACTTGCTCTCCAACTCCAGCGTCACCGACCGCCAGCGCCAGGAACTCCTCACCATCATCAACGAAGAAACCGATCGCTTGAATCGCCTCGTCGGCGAAGCCGGTGAAATGGCGCGCCTCGATGCCGGTGAAGTCGAACTGGAACTCGAACCGCGCCCCATCGAAGACGTTATTGCCGCCGCCATGAGCAAATGCCAATTCGCGCTCGGCGATCGCGTCGTGAATGTAAACGTGCAGCCCGGGCTGCCGCGCGTCCGTGTGGATATTTCGCGCGCCCGCGAGGCTCTGGTCCATCTGCTCGAAAACGCGAATCAATATTCGCCCGCGGCCCAGCCCATCACCATCACCGCGGAGGCGCAAGGTGACTTCGTCGTCACCAGCGTCGCCGATCGCGGCGCCGGTATTGACGACCTGGAGCAAAGCCTCATCTTCGAAAAATTCTATCGCGGGAAGGACCAGCGCTATCTGGTGCAAGGTACCGGCATGGGCCTGCCCATCGCCAAAGCCATCATCGAGGCGCACGGCGGCACCATGAACCTCACAAGCCAGCGCGGCCAGGGCTCCGTTTTTTCCTTTACGTTGCCCACGGAACGCGGCCGGACCAGAGACTGATGAACGCCGCTACCATTCTCGTTGTGGATGATGAACCGCAGATCCGCCGCGTCATGCTCACTACTCTCGCGTCGCAGGGCTATTCGGTTGTCGAAGTGCGTAGCGGCGAAGAAGCGCTCGAAAAAGTTCGCGGCACGCGGCCCGATCTAATTCTGCTCGACGTGAACTTGCCCGGAATCTCCGGCCTCGAAACTTGCCGCGAAATTCGTGCCACCTGCGATGCGCCCATCATCATGCTCACCGTGCGCAACACCGAACGCGACAAGGTCCAGGCCCTCGATGCCGGCGCTGACGACTACGTCGTCAAACCCTTCGGCGTCGAAGAACTGATGGCGCGCATCCGTGCCGCACTCCGCCGCGCCGCGCCGGGAGATGCCACTCCACCCTTCATCTCCGACGATCTGAAAATTGACTTCGAAAAGCGCACCGTGATGGTGCAGGAAAAGCCCGTCCGCCTAACGCCCAAGGAATTTGAACTCCTGCGCCAGCTCGTTTCGAATTCCGGCAAGGCGCAGGCGCACCGCCGCCTCCTGCAAGCCGTCTGGGGACCCGACTACGGGGAAGAAACCGAATACCTGCGCGTTTTTATCAATCAGTTGCGGCGGAAAATCGAGCCCGACCCCCGCCATCCGCGCTACATCCACACCGAACCCTGGATCGGCTACCGCTTCGACCCACCCAAGCCAAAATCCCGCACCCACCGCCCCGAAAAGTAACCGATAATTCCGCCGCAGTTTTGCCTCAGCAAAACGCTTTGTGGTCCGCTGATGGCGAGAATCGCGTGTCATCCCGAACGCAGTCCCGCGCTTTTTCTTGCCCGCCGCAGTTTGGCGCGCGCGGGAGCTAGAGAGGGACCAGCTTTAAGCGGAAACGGTAAGCGAGTGTTGATAGACCGTCTCGTCTGCCGCGACATAAGCTTCGCGAAATCAGCGCGGCCGCAGCCCCTGAAGCCACCAGTTTCGATCGAGCCAAGACCTACGCGCTAACTCCTAATGCAACGGATGCACCGCATCCAACTCCAAATTCAATTCCAAAACATTCACCCGCGGCTCGCCGAGGAATCCCCACTGTCGCCCTTCCGTATGTTCAGCCACCAGAGCACGCAGATCTCCCTCACTTATCTTCCGCTCCCGAGCCACACGCGGAATCTGAAATTCCGCCGACGCCGGCGAAATATGCGGATCGAGCCCCGATCCCGAACTAGTGACCAGATCCGCAGGAATCCGCGCCCCAGGATTTTCCGCCTGCAACCTCTGCACATCACTATTCACCCGCGTAAGCAACGCGGAATTCGTCGGCCCCAAATTGGAAGCTCCTCCACTCGACGCATCCGGATCATATCCAGCCGCCCCCGCAGCAGAAGGCCGCGAATGAAAATATCCCGCCGAACTAAACGGCTGCCCAATCAAACTCGACCCCACCATCTTCCCGCCCAGGTGAATGATTTCTCCATTTGCCTGCCGCGGAAACGCCCACTGCGCCAGCAAGGTCACCGCCAGCGGATACAAAATCCCCAGCAGCACAGTCGTCGCCAGCGTCATCCAAATCGAAATCAGCAAGTTCTTTTTCAGCATTTAAGCACCCCTAGGCCATTCCCATGTGCGTGATAATCACATCAATTATTTTGATCCCGATGAACGGCGCGATAATTCCCCCCAGCCCGTACACCAGCAAATTCCGCCGCAGCAAGGCCTCCGCGCCCAACGGCCGGTATTTCACGCCGCGCAGCGCCAGCGGCACCAGGGCAATAATAATCAGCGCGTTGAAAATCACCGCCGAAAGAATCGCCGAGTGCGGATTCTTCAGCCCCATCACGTTCAAGACTTCCAGCTCCGGAAAAGCCGCCGCGAACATTGCCGGAATAATCGCGAAATATTTCGCCACGTCGTTCGCCACCGAAAAAGTCGTCAGCGCGCCCCGCGTAATCAGCAATTGTTTTCCGATCTCCACCACCTCAATCAGTTTCGTCGGATTCGAATCCAGATCCACCATGTTCCCGGCTTCTTTCGCCGCCTGCGTTCCGGCGTTCATCGCGAGACCGACGTCCGCCTGCGCCAGCGCCGGTGCGTCATTCGTCCCGTCGCCCGTCATAGCCACCAGTTTGCCCTTGGCTTGCTCGCGCCGAATCAACGCCAGCTTATCCTCCGGCCGCGCCTCCGCCAGAAAATCATCCACGCCGGCCTCGCGCGCAATCGCTGCCGCGGTCAAAGGGTTGTCGCCCGTAATCATCACCGTGCGAATTCCCATCACGCGCAAATGTTCAAACCGCTCGCGCATCCCGCCCTTCACAATGTCCTTCAAGTGAATCACGCCCAGCGCCCGCGCATCCTCCGCCACCAGCAGTGGCGTCCCCCCGGAATTCGAAATCCGGTCCACAGCCTCCATCGTCTCGTGCGGCACGGTCCCGCCCGCATCCTTTATATATTTCACAATCGCATCTCGCGCACCCTTGCGGATTTTTCGTCCATCCATATCCACGCCGGACATTCGCGTCACCGCTGAAAATGGTATGAACGTCGCCGCCACCGATCCCAACTCCCGCCCGCGCAATCCGTGCTTATCCTTCGCCAGCACCACGATCGACCGGCCCTCCGGGGTCTCATCCGCCAGCGAAGCCAGCTGCGCAGCATCGGCCAATTCACCCTCGCTCACGCCCGGTGCCGGAATAAATTCTGTCGCGAACCGGTTCCCCAGAGTAATCGTCCCGGTTTTATCCAGCAGCAAAGTATCCACATCCCCAGCCGCTTCCACCGCCCGGCCCGACATCGCCAGCACATTCTTCTGCAGCACGCGATCCATCCCCGCAATCCCAATCGCCGAAAGCAATCCGCCAATCGTCGTCGGGATCAAACACACCAGCAACGCCACCAGCACAAACACCGACTGCGGCGCGCCCGAATAGATCGCCATCGGCTGCAACGAGACCACCGCCAGCAGAAAAATAATCGTCAACCCCGCCAGCAAAATGTTCAACGCGATCTCGTTGGGCGTCTTCTGCCGCGAAGCGCCTTCCACCAACTTGATCATCCGGTCCAGAAAAGTTTCGCCGGGATTCGAAGTGATCCGCACTTTGATCTCATCAGAAAGCACGCGCGTCCCGCCCGTCACCGCCGACCGATCGCCGCCGCATTCTCGAATCACCGGCGCCGATTCTCCGGTAATTGCGGATTCATCCACGGACGCGACACCCTCGATCACTTCGCCGTCCCCCGGCACGAATTCACCAGCTGTAACCATCACCAAATCGCCAGCCCGCAATTGCGATCCCGGCACCGACTCAATGCTCCCATCCTGTTTCAATCGCCGCGCCACGGTATCCGCGCGCGATTTGCGCAAAGCCTCCGCCTGCGCCTTCCCGCGCCCCTCCGCCATCGCTTCCGCGAAGTTCGCAAACAGCACCGTGAACCACAGCCACAAAGTGATCTGCAGCGAAAATCCGAATCCCTGCGAGTGCTGCACCACTCCGCGCACCAAATCGATGGACGTGAGCAGCGCGCCCACCTCCACCACGAACATCACCGGATTGGCCGCCAGCGTGCGCGGGTTCAGTTTGACGAATGATTCCCACACCGCCTGCACCACAATTTCCTGTCCCCAGCGCGATTTTTCCTTACTCGTCGTTTTAGTGGCCATGGGTCCTCAAAACACCTTTCCCGCATGCATCATCAAATGTTCCAGAATCGGTCCCAAACTAAGCGCCGGGAAAAATGTCAACGCGCTCACGATCAGCACCACCGAAACCAGCAGCACCGTGAACAGCGGTGTCGTCACCGGAAACGTCCCCGCCGATTCCGGCACATATTTCTTCTTCGCCAGGCTTCCTGCGATCGCCAGAATCGGAATCACCGCAAAAAATCTCCCGAACAAGGTGGCAAATCCGATCGTCGTGTTGTACCAAAGCGTGTTGCCATTCAATCCGCCGAACGCCGATCCGTTATTTCCCGTGGCCGAAGTGTACGCATACAAAATCTGCGACAGCCCGTGCGGCCCGGGATTTGAAATGGACGGCGTTCCGAACGATTTCGCCACCACGGAGATCGCCGTGAACGTCAAAATCACCAGTGGAAAAATCAGCACCGAGAGCATCGCCATCTTCACGTCGTAAGCCTCGATCTTTTTCCCCAGATATTCCGGCGTTCTGCCCACCATCAGTCCGGCGATAAAAACGGAAAGAATCACGAACACGATCATTCCGTAAAGCCCCGATCCCACGCCGCCGAACACCACCTCGCCCAACATAATGTTAATCAGCGGAATCATTCCGCCCAGCGGCGTGAACGAATCGTGCATTCCATTCACCGCACCGCAACTCGCGTCGGTCGTCACCGTCGCATACAGCGCGGTATTCGCAATGCCGAACCGCACTTCTTTCCCCTCCATGTTGCCGCCCGACTGCGCGCCGCTCGTCCGCTGGTCCACCCCATGCAACAACGGATTGCCCCGCGCCTCCGCGCTGTACACCGAAACCACGCCAGCCAGGAAAAGGACTGCCATCGCGCCCCATACCGCCCAACCGTGCCGCTGCGACCCGGTCATTCGCCCCAGCGTGTAAGTCAGCCCCGAAGGAATCGCAAAAATCAGCACCAGCTGCAGAAAATTAGTCAACGGCGTGGGATTTTCATACGGATGCGCGCTATTGGCGTAGAAGAAACCGCCGCCGTTTGTGCCGAAAATCTTGATCGCCTCCTGCGACGCCACCGGACCTTGCGGTATCTTTTGTTCGTTCACCACCTGCGTGGTCGTCTTGCCGTCCGTGCCAGTCGTCGTCACCGTCTGTGCGTCCACCAGTTGCGTTTTGGCATAGGGCCGTAGATTTTGAATCATGCCTTGCGACACAAAAATCATCGCAACCACCAAACACACCGGCAGCAGCACCCACAGAATCGTCCGCGTCAGGTCCACCCAGAAATTGCCGATGGTCTCCTGTTCGCGCCGCGCGATTCCGCGAATGATCGCTACCGCCATGGCGATGCCCACCGCCGCCGACGTGAAATTGTGATAGGCCAGCCCCGCCATCTGCGTGAAATAAGTCATCGTCACTTCCGGCGTATAAGCCTGCCAGTTCGTATTGGTCGTGAACGAGGCCGCGGTGTTGAATGCCAGATCCGTCGGCACCCCCACAAGCTTCTCCGGATTCCACGGCAGGTGTTGCTGCACGCGCTCGATCACATACAGCAGCGTCATCGAAACGCCGCTGAAGAGCAGCATGGCGATCGCGTATTCCGTCCAGCGCATTTCCCGCTTTTCGTCCACGCCGGTCAGCTTGTACAGCACCCGCTCGCACGGCCGCAGCAGGGGATCCAGCCACGTCTTTTCACGCGCGAACACTCGCGCCATGAAGAGCCCCGCCGGCTTCGCCAGCGCAAAAGTCACCAGCAACAATAAAAATATTTGCAGCCAGCCATTGGCCGTCATCGTTAGAACCTCTCCGGCCACAACAAGGCCGCAAACAAGTAACCAAGGATCAAAACGCAAACTACGAGCAGCACGATGTTGCCCACCATATTCTCACTCCCTTTACTTCAGCCGGTCGCACCCGCGTACGTACGCCAGCGCCACCGCAAAAAAACAAATTGTCAGCACCACGAACACGATGTCCTGCATACACCAAGCCTCCAGGAAAACAACGCCGCTGATCTCCGGCGCGTTTAGAATTTCACCAGAATGGACATATCAATAAAATTCTCATCCCGCCGCAGGTCCGGGAACCACACGCTGGAGTTCTGCGGCGCGCTGGTGCAGAAAGCCGTCGCGGGTCCCAGCGTTTCCGATCCGGAAGAAACGCCGTTGTTGCAAATGTAGTCGGTCGGAGTGTTGGTATTTCCACCAGGAGGCGTAATCCCGCCACGGCCGGTCCAGTACGGCACGCTCGCGTGTCGGTAGTCATACTCCCAGCGAAAAGTGATGTACTGCTTGGGCATGTAGTCAAATGTGATGGAAGAATCCCACGCCTTGAACGGATCGCCCGGATTCTCCGTAAAGTAAGGAGAATTTGTTGCAGCCGTAATTGCGGTTTCTCCGTTGATCGGCGGCAACAGCACCAGATACCGTCCCGGATTGTTGATCTTCCCGCCGCCTATCGTCAGGCCGAACAAATCGTTATGGAACCAGAAGCGGTTGTAGAGCATGAACCCGAGAAAACTTTGCTTGGGTCCGCCCGCCTTATCGCCGTAGCAACTCACGCCGCCGCCGTATTCGCAGCCGATATCGCCAGTCAGCGAGAACGCCATCTTGTCCAGCGGCTGGTACGGTTTGTCGAAGTACTTAATTTCAATGCTGTTGTCGCTGTGTATGCGTTTGCGGTTGGGAACGAAAAGATCATCCTGACCAACGCCGTAGTTGTTGGAGATGATGTTCATCCAGTTGGTCGGAGTCCATTTAATCTGGCCCCCGATCCCCGGCGTGTGATTGGCCGAACCGTACGCCTGCCATCCATTGATGAACCACGGTTCAATCTTCAAATGCGCGGTGGGGAAAATTTGCACGCGCACGCCGTTGAAAAACCACGGCGTGTTCGAGGAAACGTATGACGGCTGATAGGCCCAATTGTCGAAATTGTAGTAACTGAACAGGCCGATGTAGGACATAAAAATTCCCGCGTCCACATTAATCCCGTGCATCACGTTGAAGTGGTATCCACCGTACGCTTCCGATACGTAGCGGTACGCATCGGCGAGGTCCCATTGGCCGTGTCCCGGGCTTGGGTCGTTGCGCGGGGTCGTCGTGGAATACATGCCAAACTGCGTCATCAGCCGGGCACGCACGTTGTCATAGTGGAAATCGCCGCCCACGCCAAGCTGCGTCAGTTGCACCTCTTGCGATCGGAAAAGTTCGCTGGATCCGCCCATCGAATGGTCCGTCGGGCGGTTGAAGTCGAAGACGTACACCGTGTCTGACCGGATTTCCGGCGTAAAGAATTTCGTATCCCAGAATATTTCTTTGGTGCGCGGGTTGCCGTTCAGCCAGGTCCAATCCGCATCCGAAAATGGCGCGATTGGCTCCGCCGCGGCCTCGGTTGCGGCCTTTTGCAAACTCGCGGCCTCGGGTGTTGTCGTCGCGGGCGCTGCAGGTGCTGCAGCAGCTGGCGCCAGCGGTATGGACATTTTCGCGCTCGTCGCCGGCGTTGCCGGCCGCTCCGGCGCCTTGACGCTTTTCAGCTCCGCTTCCAGTTGATCAATGCGTTTCCGCATCGCTTCCAACTCCTGGGCGATTGCGGCAGGTATCTGTTGGTCCGCGCCGCTGGCCTGCTGGGTCGGCCCGTCGCCGCTGCTTTGCGCGAAGCAAGGGAATTGCCCCAGCACAAAAACCAGCCCGCCAAAAACGATCTTCGTCTTGTACTTGATCAAGATATTCAACATGGAAGTCATCTCCTGTTCTTACTTGCGCTTTGCGTTTTTTTGATCTGCAGAATCGTTACGCCGCTCCTCGCGCAGCCTCGCCAACGGCATTACGATTTGGCCCGAAGAAATCACCGGAAATCCCACCGGCGAGTCATTGCTGCGCCTCGGCTGTCTCTCTTCCCGCCAGAACTGCACCAGCGCATACAGAAAAAACACGCACGCTGCTGCCACCAGCGCGAAAAATGCAATCACAAGCATAAAACTCATCCTGCAACGGCTCGCATCCGAAGTCGCTTCACAACCGAATCGCGTAAGAGGGAATACCACGCCGCGCCCGAACGCACACCCGCCCCGCGGGTTCGCACCCATCCCTTGGATGTCCCACAGGGTGGAAAGTTCTACGGTACTTCTATCGCCTCAGGAATCCGTAAGCGAGGCATAAGGATTTCGTAAAGAATCGCAGGCAGAACAGTTGTATGGAATCGGTTCAGGAGGGCAGAGAAACCATTTCAGCGCGACCATGGCGCTTCTCAAACACCGCTGCAACAGCAATCGCAGTGAGCAACAGCACCACCGGATCAATCGGATGCCGGTAGCGCAGCGAAGCGTGCGTCACGTAGTAAATCACAGGATACGCAACCGGCCCCACCGCGAGTGGAATGGCATACGGGTCGCGCCTTAGAAACAAAACCACGATTCCGCAAAACCCACCGATCGCCGCCAGCGTATTGCTGATCAACACCAGCCGCACCAGCGGCGACTCGGCATCGCGAAATCCCTCGATGGGCTTTTCCATCCCCGCCCACGTCGCCACAAAGCGCCGCCCGTAAAGAATCATTTCCAGTTTCGGATGCGTGCTGATAAACGCGGTCGCTTTCTTCCACTTGTCCTGCATGAACGCCGTCTCACCCATGTGAATATAGCTTCGAATCTCCGCACGCTCCGGATCCGCCGCCGGCACCACCTGCGATTTTTCATCGAATTGTTCGTTATTCCCCAGCCACAATTCAAAAGGGAAGTTGGAACGCAGCGGAATGAATCGGTGAAACGCAATATAATTACGCACGGTCCAGGGCACGCAGCACAGACCGACAATCGCGCACGCCAGCAGCGGACGGCTCAGGCGCGATCGTCCCCCTCGAGCCGCGCGATACGCCGCCCAACCCAGCAGCACCGGCAACAGACTGCCCACCGAGGGATTGGTCATCAGCGCGAAACCCCACAACAATCCGTAGCCGCACCATGCGCGCAAGCTCTGCGTATCCGCAAGCTCCAGCGTCGCCCACAATATCGTCGCCACCAGCAACGCCGCGAGCGATGTATCCCAAACCCACTCGTATGGAATAATCACCGCGTTCGGAAAAATCGCCCACAACCACGCCGCACCGCTGGCCACTCCCAATCCGCCGACGCGTTTGCCCAGATAAAATACCGGCACACAAGTAACCGTAGAAAACAGGATGTTGAGAAACACGACCGCAAAAAACGAGTGCGGCGTGTGAATCCCGAATACGCGGAACACGCCGGCGACAACGACTGGATAAACCGGCGTCAGCCACGCCGTCGGCCCCGTCTCCTGCCAATACGGCGAGCTAAATCCATGCCCCGCCGCAAGCGAATAAGCGATGTTCCCCGTCTCATTCAAAAACGGCACCAGGCCAACCAGATCCGCCCGCATTTTGCGCTCTTGATTCCACGCAAACGTCACCCGCGCCCCCAGCGCAATCACCAGGATCAACGCCAAAGACGTCGTAGCCTTCCACAATCGCGATTTCATCTTGAAAGGGTCACCGCGCGCGCCGTTCAGTCTATCGCGGATGCGCTCAATGGGACCAACCACAAACCGCGCGGCCAACCTACCGCCGGCTGATGCTTTCACTCACGCCCGCGCATCTGATAGCGTGGGGGCGCCGAACGCGGTTTGCGACAAGGCGCAAACGCGGAATGTGGTGCGCGCGGTTTGAGAACTTGCGCAAGTTTCGAATGTGCGGATTTTGTAGCGCCGGTCTTCAGTCCGCCATCGATCCGCGCCACGGCACAGGCAGCCCGCCGCGATCGTCATCTTGGTTTTATGCAAGGAGTCGATCATCGAAATGCCAGACCCACACAAAGTCGTCATCATCGGTGGCGGTTTTGGCGGCCTCACCGCCGCGCAAACCCTGAAAAACGCGCCGCTGCAGGTAACACTCGTTGACCGCCACAACTACCATCTGTTTCAGCCGCTCCTCTATCAAGTGGCGACCGGCTCGCTTTCCCCGGCGAACGTTGCCGGCCCGCTGCGCCAGGTCCTGTGCAAGCAAAAAAACACGCAGGTGCTGCTGGGCGAAGCTACTCACATTGACGCCGCCAACCGCCGCGTCATTCTCAGCGACGGTGCGCTCGACTACGACACGCTCATCGTTGCCACTGGAGCCAAGCATCAGTATTTCGGCCATGACGAGTGGGAGCAATTCGCGCCCGGCCTGAAAAATCTCGATGACGCCACCGCGATGCGCGGGCGCATCCTGCTCGCGTTCGAAGCAGCCGAGCGCGAACGCGATGCCAAAAAGTTGCGCGCCTGGATGACGTTCGTGATCGTCGGCGCCGGGCCCACCGGCGCGGAGCTTGCCGGTGCGCTCGGCGAAATCGCGCACGATACTCTGCGCCACGATTTCCGCGCGATCGATCCGTCGCAAACGCGCATCATCCTCGTCGAAGGCACCGATCGCGCGCTTCCCTCCTATCCGCCCGTCCTTTCCGAAGCCGCGCGCCGAATGCTCGTGCGCCTCGGCGTGACGGTCAGAACCGGGGCGATGGTCACCGACGTGCGCGCTGACGGCGTCACGATTCGCGTCGGCGATCACGACGAAATTATTCCCACGCGCACCGTGCTTTGGGCCGCGGGCGTGCTGGCGTCGCCGCTCGGCGTGATCCTCTCGCAGGAAGCCGGCGCGAAACTCGATCGCGCGTGCCGTGTGATCGTCGAGCCAGACATGAGCATCGCAGGGCATGCGGAGATTTTTGTCATCGGCGATCTCTCGAATTTCAGTCACCAGACTGGGCAGCCGCTTCCCGGAGTAGCACAACCCGCAATTCAGCAGGGCCACTACGTCGCGAAATTAGTTCGTGCGCGCTTGCGCGGCCAGAAACTTCCGCCGTTTCATTATTTTGACAAAGGAAATCTCGCGACCATCGGGCGAGGCGCGGCCGTCGCGGATCTAAATTGGCTGCGGCTTTCCGGGTGGCCGGCGTGGCTGATCTGGGTTTTTGTGCACTTGCTCTACATTGTGCAATTTCAAAATCGTTTGCTGGTGATGCTGCAGTGGGGCTGGCTGTATTTAACTTTCGATCGCTCCGCGCGATTGATCACCGGCAAGAAGCATCTGCCGCTGGACCTGTGAATTACGACGCTGCAGTTTCCGTCGCGCGCACCTGACCGGCGCGAATCGCTTTCAGCAGCTCGGCGTGGTCACGCTCGGTCTGGTCCGCGTAGGTCACGGCAAATTCGCCGATCGCATCGTCAAACGTAGTGTTCTTGCCCATGTAGCCGCCGATGCGCGCGGCGTCGCCGGTGCGCGCATGAGCGCGCGCCAGCGTCCACCCGCAAATCTGCACATACTCCAGCCACTCGGATTTCGTCATGCTCTCCAGATCGAATTTCATTTTCATGTCGCGCAGCTGCCGAAAATAATAATCACGTCCGTCGTCGCCGCGGGTCCAGCCCAGGAACACGTCGCTGGCCGCCTGCAACATGCGTTGCCCGGTCACCACTCGCTCGCCATGATTCGGGTAACGGCTCTTGCCCGCGTGCGCTTCCAGCACCGAAGGCAGCGCTTCCTTCAGCTGCAGCACCAACGCATCATCTTTTCCGGCCATCAGCAGCGCCACGTCACAGCGCGTGCCCACGCTTCCCACTCCCACCACTTTTCGCGCGATGTCCACAATGTGATAGCGATCCAGAATTACGCGCCGTTCTTCAGGCAGCGTCAGGCGGTAGCGGTGAAACAACGCCCGCACGTGCTCGTCAATGATGGCGATGTCGCGCGGATGATAAACCAGCGGCGGGTGGTCAATGATCCGCCGCTTGCCGCGAGACATTTCTGTGATTTTCGGCAGGATGTATTCAGCCGTCTGCATCTTTGCCGCGCGCTCCACTTTTTTCCAATATTTCTGGTCACGCGCCGTCTTTGCCTTCTCGATAAAAATATCCACATCAATGTGCGAATACCACGCTTGCAGGTAGGGCATGCGCGCGTATGCGCGCATGTGCGTGCGATAGGAAGCCACCACCGCGCGCGCCGTTTCGCTGCAACGCCTTTCTCTTATTCCCTTCTGCCGGCCCGCCAGCACCACGCTCGCGGCCAGCCGCTTCACATCCCACTCCCAAGGCGCGGGAAGCGTTTCGTCGAAATCGTTGATGTCGAATACCAGCCGCCGCTCCGGCGAGCCGTAGCCGCCGAAATTCAGCAGGTGGCAATCGCCGCAGGCCTGCACGCGAATCCTCGTAACCGGAGTCGCCGCCAGATCCCAGGCCATCAGCGCCGCCGCGCCGCGATAGAAAGCGAACGGTGATTGCCGCATGCGTCCATAGCGGATCGGCAGCAGTTCAGCCAATCGCCCGCGATCGGATTCCTTCAGCAGCGTCACCGGAACCGGACGATCGGCGGCAGGCGCCCACTTCGCATGAGAAGTCCGTGGCACGCGCTCGCGCAAAGCTCTACCCGCGGCCATGCGTTCTTCGGCGGTCGGTCCCAGCGAATCCTCGCGTGAATTGTCCCGCGCCTTGCTGATGCTCACCACCGCGTCCGCGTCACTTCCGATTCTTGCCGCCCGAGTATTTTTCATAGCCTATGCGATTCTCCGCCAGATAATACGCAGTAGCAAGCTCCGCCGTTTACTCGATCCCATCTCGTAGATGGCCGACCCGGAAGGGCGGGGCTTTACCCCTGCCGTGCAGCCGCGCAAACCGGGAGCTTCAGCGCCGGAATCCGCGCTCTCCGGTCGTAGTCCAATATTTATGAGACAGCTGCTATTCCGGCGCCAGCGACCGGATGAGCCCAATATCCAGGCGTCCCTTCGCGCCCCACCCAGTCGCGTCTTCCGGAATCGCGGGGCGGAACTGTTCGTAGAGTCGGAATGCCTGTTGCGAAAGCTCCTCCGGCCGGAAAGCCTTCGCCAGGTCACGCATTGCCTCACGCACATCCGCCAGCGACTCACCGAACCTGCTCTCCAGATAATGCTCGACTCCCGGCGCCGCGATGGGTTTGTCCTTGATCACCGCGCGCACACCTTCCTCGGTATTAACCGCGGGCACCTGGCGTCCGGCAATTTCCACAAAAAATTCCTCCCCACGCTTCCGCGCACGCGCTTTCTTGATCTCCTGCAGCGCGGGTTTGTAGATGCCCAGGCGCCGGCCTTTCGATTGCGCAGTCAGCCCGGCCACAGCCTTGCCCAGCGAAAGCGCCTCGTCGCGGTTAAATCCCAGCCGCTCGGCAACGGTAGTGGCCCAGAGCGTCAAGACGGGCGCGCGGTTGATCAGAACATTTTGCGCGGTCATGGAGAACAGCGTAGTGAATAGCGGTGTGAAAGGCCTGGTCGGCCGCCCGTGCCGAGTTCTAGGCGGCCAAAAGATTCTCAACGCGCTCGATCAACTTGGTTACGCCCTCCGATTTCGAGAACACAGCATCGACTCCAAAGAAGGATGTCAGCTTCCGGTTGATTTCTTCGGCATACATGGTCACCATGATTATCCGAATCCTCGGCTGTGTGCGGCGTAGTATTCCTGCCACTTCCAGGCCAGTGAGGCGCGGCATTTTCACGTCCAGCAGAATCAAATCGGGTGTCAGTTCTTTAGCCTTCGCCACCGCTTCCACTCCATCGGTCGCTTCGCCACAAATCTCGAAGTCTGTTTCGCGCTCGAGTGCCTGACGGATTTTCGCTCGCACCATTTCGCTGTCATCGGCGATAAGGATCGTCCGGGGCCTGTTTAGTCCCGAACGGCCAGAGGCATCGGTTGGGGGCACGTTGCTCACTCCAGTAACTCAAGCTACATTCTAGTCCCTCCGACAATAGGGTGAATCGTGTAGAGGCAAGCGCGGAGATGCTGATTGGTAATTTAGCCAGTGCGTGGTTTCAGGTCTGGAGGTGCACTCGCGCCCGGGCATCGCGGGCAGTCTCAACGGTGCGTCAGTTGTGGTCTGGGAATGCAAGCGGGAAAGTTGACCTTCCAAAAGTTTGCCATGGGTTCCACTAATTCAATACCTACTGTCCATTTGCCCTCCTGCACCGAGCCCACATGCGCCACCCGGCATTCTTGCTCTTGGCCGGTACTCTTGTTCACGACCAAAATCCTCTGGCCCTCCCGTACCTTGGCGGCCAGCGCAAGCGCTCCTCCGTGAGCGTTCACCGAGAGCATGTGGGCAAACTCGTTGAAGGATTCCAGAAAAATGTCCTGCCCGAAAACATGCACGGGGATGGACAGTACGAGCCGCTTGCTCCTTCGGATTTGCCTGTCTGGTCGAAACTGTGCATTCATACCACACCGAACGTAGAATCACGGCCGGTATGGGCGCAATAGTACTGGAGGCCCGAGCGCGTTGGCGGGTGATTTTCGAGGCTGGGCGGGTAGGCCACCTGCCCGGTGAGGGGGTGTCTAAACCCGCACCCTCGCCTGCGGCGAGAGTGCGGCACCCGTAAAATCAAAGGCGCAGCTTCCCGTGGCGTGAAAGGCTTGGCCACCCGCCGGCTCAAATCGAGTCACTTGCAGTCGCCATTAGGCTCAGGCGCCGTTCACTGTTGCGCTGCCGCGTTCCACATTTCCTGCTTAATTCTCCACTGCCCGTTCGCTTCTCGATGCAGGACCAAAGCAATCCCTCCCCGCGCCTCAATCGGTTCTTTTCCATCCGGCGGCTGCACCACTTGGTGTTCAAGCCCCCACTCCGACGCCCAGTCCCCCGACACCTGAATATCGTGAAACTCTATCTCTTCTTTTTTCACTTTGTAGCCCTGCATCTTCGTCAAAATGTCTTCTGCCCGCGCCTGCATCACTTTCTTCCCTATCATCGGCGCTTCTCCGGGCATTAGCGCAACACCGTCATCCGCCCATAACGCAAATATCCCCGCCGTATCCATCTCCAAATGCAATTCCCGAAGATGATTGTTAAATTTTTCTGGTTCATCTTTTCTGCTCGCTGCGTGCCCACTCGCTGCACTCGTGCGCAACGCAATCAGTACGGCAGCTAGCCAGAAATTCCGAATCGGTCCCATTTGCCACCCCTTTCTCCGGTGCAAGCCCACAGGCAAAACCTACCCAACGTGCCTGGAATTGAAAATCACCTTCCGAAGTCTGCTGGGACACATTTGAGAATGGCACAACTGCCAGCCGCACGGCGAGAATCGCCTGGGGCTTCAAGTCCTGCTAAACGTTACCGGAGTGTGTTTTTCTTTCTCGGTTCTCGGTCCTTATCCCTATCCGTATCTCTACGAATAGCGCCGAAAATCCGAATCAGTCAGCGTGGGTCGGGGCACTGTTGAAGCCCCCAAAGGACGCGACATGCTCGAGCCGGCCCAAACCGGGAACTCCACCCTCCCCGCGCCCTTGCTCCGCACCCCAAACGAATCGCTGGTTTTTGTCGCGTTTTTCTCGATTACAAAGCGAAAGGCCGCATTACTCGGAGCGCAGAGCGTCCATTACGTCGATGCGGGCGGCGCGCGCGGCTGGCAGCACCGACGCAACCACTGCTGCTGCCAGCAACACTGCGGCTGAGGCTACAACTGGAATGGTGTCGGGCATGCGCATATCCACGATGTAACTGTTGGCTAAGCGCGCCAGGAGATATCCGAATGCGGCGCCTGCGACAATGCCGGCTCCAGCCATTAGCGCACCTTGCGCGATTACGCTGGCGAGTAGATTGCGCGGTTGCGCGCCTAGCGCCAGCCGAATGCCGAATTCGCGCGTGCGGCCGCTTACTGAAAATACCAACACGCCTGCCACGCCAATCACCGCGATCGCCAGAGCTACTGCCGCGAAGCCGCCGAAAACCAGGGCGTTCAGACGATCTGGAGTCAGCACTTCCGCGCGCACATCGTCGAGCGTTGCGGCTTTTTCCACGGGCTGATCTACCGACAAATCGCGAATGATGCGCGTGATGGGAGTGACCAGCGCGTAGGGATCCGAATGAGTGTGCACGAACAAACGGCCGCCGCCGATCTCCTGATCGAGCGGATGATAGACGGTGAGCGTGGCGCCGGGGACGACGTTTTCATCATCCACGTCTGCGGCGATGCCGACGATGCGGCGCGGGCCGGTGCTGACGTTAATAAATTGCATCACCGGGTCCGTCCACATGATGTGCTGGTTGAGCGCGTCGCTGCTCGGGAACATGCGGAGCGCGACGCTCTGGCTGACGATGACGACTTTCTCGCTGTCCTTGCGATCCAGGTCGTTGAAATCGCGGCCTTCGATAATGGGCACGCCGAGGGCGGCGAAGAATCCGGGCGAAATCGTCCGGAATTGCGCGTGCGGATCTTCTTCACCGTTCGCGCGCACGTGGCCTTCGGCGGAGAACTGGAAGCCGGGGCCGAAGATGCCCTTATCGCGCCACGGCACGGCGGTGCCGACGGCGACGCGATCGACTCCTGGCAGAGCGGAGACTTGACGCACAGTTTCTTTATAGAAGCCGAGGATCTGATCGGGCGTGCGTCCGTAGGAAACGACTGGAACGTTGATCGCGAGAACGTTGTGCGTGTCGAAGCCAGTGTGCACGGTTTGCAGCGCGAGGAGCGTTTTAAGCAACATGCCCGCGCCCGCGAGCAGCATGAAACAGGCGGCGATTTGCGTGACGGCGAAGACGCGCAGACGTCGGCCGGTGCTGCCCGTAATGCGCACGCCGCCGCTGGCGACGTTCAGGCCGTTCGCCGCTTCCGCCGAAGGCAGGCGCGGGACAAATGCGAGGAGCACCGCGGCGACGACTGCTAGGGTCGCGCCGACCCAGAGCATGCTCGAGTCAACAGTGAGGTCGAGGGCGCGGAGCGAGAAGCGCGAAGCGTAACGCGCGAGGATTGCGACCATCGGCCGCGCGATCAATATCCCGAGTGCCGCGCCCGCGCCGCACAGCAGCAGGCTATCGATCAACAGAGTGCGGCGCAGCGAGGCGGTCGTGGCGCCCAGCGCGGCGCGGATGGAGAGCTCGCCTTCGCGGCGGACCGTGCGCGCCAGGATCAGGTTGGCGGCGTTGGAGCAGGCGATGACGAAGACCAGGATCGAGGCGGCGAATAGCACCCACAGCACGGTCTTCGCGCGCGAGGTGATTTGGTCGCGCAGGAACACGGCGCTGATTTGGAACTTCTCGCCGTGCGGATAGGCTTCGGGATGCTGGGCGACCATCGAACTGTAGACGGTGTACAGTTCGGCGCGCGCTTGATTGATATCAGCGCCGGGCGCGAGGCGGCCGAAAAGCTCGGTCATGCGATGCACGCGGCCGGTGACCATCGTCGCGGAGAGATGGTGCGGACTGGTGACGATGTTGGCGATGAGTTCGGTTTCGGCTGGATACGGCACCGACGGTTCGAGAACGCCAACGATCGTGGCGGAGCGCGCGCCGGCGGGATCGCCGGTATCCAGTTTGAGAGTCTTGCCGAGGACGGAAGGATCACTGTGCAGCGAATTCGTCCAGAAGCGATAGGTGAGTACGACGGCACCTGCGGCGTTGGGGCCGTCATCGTGCGCGTCGAGCAAGCGGCCGAGCACCGGGTGCAAGCCCATGACTTCGAAATACGAGCCGTCCACGACCCCGGCGCGGACTTCGCGCGGTTCACCCAGACCGACCATGCTGAAGCCGATGATGGAGAAATCGCCGAACTGGCTGACGGTCTTGACCCGCGACTCTAGATCCTGGATTTCGGGAACCGAGAAGTTTTCATCCTCGACGCCGATGCCGGGGGCGCTTTGGCGAATATAGATCAGGCGGTTCTCGTCGCGATTGACCAGCGGGCGGAGGAGTACCCCCCGGACCACGCTAAAGATAGCGGCGTTAGCGCCGATGCCCAGCGCAAGCGTGAGAATCACGGTGATCGCCAGGCCCTTGGTGTGTGCAAGGGAGCGCAGAGCAACTTTCAGATCGCGGAGTATCAGGTCAGCTGCGGGCATCGTGGTTCGACCTCCTGGAAATTCAAGGATACAGAGGGGCTCCCAATGCCGCCATTTGTACCACAACGAGTGCAGGATTCTACACTACGGACGCACGAATCGGGTGCTCGTGAGGCTCGAGGCACGTCGGATTCCGGAATGGGAGCAAGTAAAGCTTTTTGTATCAGTCCTTTGGCGGTTCCCACAGCGAAAACGGCTTCTAGGATGCCCGGTTCTGGGACGGGACTGTCGCGGAGACGGACAGCAATTCTACGAGGATCCAGTAGGTTATCCTCCAGAGCTGCGTCTGCCGTGCGCCTGCGGGAACTACTTAGTTGTGAGTCGCAGGTTGCGCGTAATAACCCTGACGAGTGCGTCCGGTCAGGCCGGGTTTTGCGATTTTGACCTCGATGCGGTGGTATTCGTCTGGCCGCTCGGCTGCGGCTGGGACGAAGGAGATCTCGTAATACGGGGCCGCATCCGAAATGCATTCCTGCAGAAGGGCGGCGACATCGTTGTTGAAGTTGAGAGCGAGACCGCCGCTCTGGGTCGCAATCACCGGCAGACCCAGATCGCCGGCTTCGATCTGGCTGGGCTTGCTGATTCCTTTGACGAATTCCTGGTAGAACGAGGCGCGGCTGATCGACTCGCTATTGCCCAACGGATCGACACTGTAGAGTGTGACGCGGGCCTGGCGCAGCTGGGTCGAGAGATTCACAATATGCCCGAACATCATCGTTTGCAATTTGGCATCGAGGTCCACGTTTGGGCCAGAGAGCAGAGGCCATCCGGGTGAAACCCACAGAATCAGCTTACGCCCCGGGCGCGGAGCCAGGTTTGCGACAAGTTGGGACAGGGTCTTCAGGGAGAGCTGCCAGCGCTCGGTGCCACCGTTGAAGCCGGCGGAACGTCCGAGGTCACGCAGACCGATTTCCTGTCGGTCCAGTTGGGCAGCGATCGCATTCCCGTCGGTCGAAAAGCCTCCGCCCAGAATTTGTGTTCCTTTATCCCCGAAAATCGCGATGGCGAGACGGTATGCGAGCCGACCTCCTTCGGCACGCAGGACCTTATCAATATTGCTGCGTTCCAGCGCGATCGTCCGGGCAGTAGCGTTGACCGCATCGATCACCAGAAGCACTTCGATCGGAGCGTCGCGGCCCGAGACGGCTTTGAACGAGGTGATGGTCCGCGGCGCCTTGTTGTCCAGCAGGGTGAAGTCTTGCTCGGTGAGATCGCCGACAGGCGGTCCGGATTTTTGGGTGACGACGACGTCGAGGAGGATTTGATTTGCGGCGGGTGGGGTCGGCCGCGGGGTTTGCTGCGCGGACGCTGCGCTGGCGGACAGCAAAGTGGCAAGAATCAGGCAGCGGAGGTGCGGGCTGTTG
>Ga0210391_10001420_pt1 | contig 21904 bp, 19 predicted proteins | sample IncBWC12OmetaG_FD_160573 | JGI IMG/M metagenome (GOLD analysis project Ga0210391, IMG submission 160573) | Forest soil microbial communities from Barre Woods Harvard Forest LTER site, Petersham, Massachusetts, United States - Inc-BW-C-12-O ...
CGACTGGGGCCTTGAGAACGCGCATCTTGAAGCCTGGGGACCGTTTGGCCGTGGCTGGTCGCTGGAGGGTTTCACCGCGAATGTCCTTTCGCCCCGGTTCAGCCCGCTCATCGCCTACCCCAAAGCCTGGAGTCCTGGCACGAACGGTGTGGTCCGCGGTGAAGTCGTTTTGCTCGACGCCAAGACTGTCTCCGACCTCGATCAATACAGGGGCAAACTCAAAGGAAAGATTGTCCTCTTCTCGCCGGCCCGGCACGTCGATCCTCTCTTCGACCCTCCGGCGCATCGCCAAACGGATGAAGAGTTGCTACGTCTTGCTAACGTTCGACCTTTGGGCGAGCCTCGACCATTCCAATTCACGCCTGAACAGCGGTCGGCAGAAGAACTCAACTATCGCAAATGGCAGCTGATCCAGGACGAGGGCGCCGCAGTTGTCATGCAGCCATCCTATCGTGACGCGGGGACTGTCTACGTAACTTCCGCCACCGTACCTTATCCACCGGATGTACCTTTCGAAAAACGCGCGCACTCCTGGGATCTCAGCACGCCGGTGGTTACGCCTCAGGTCAACGTTGCCGCCGAGCAGTACAACGGAATCGCGCGCCAGGTGACCCGCGGAATCCACGTTCAGCTTGAAGTGAACATCGCCGTGCGTTTCTCCGATGAAGACCCCATGAGCCACAACGTCATCGCCGAAATTCCCGGCACCGATTTGAAAGACGAAGTCGTGATGGTGGGTGGCTCTATCGATTCCTGGCACTCAGGCACCGGCGCGACCGACAATGCCGCGGGCGCAGCCACTGCGCTGGAGGTTATCCGCATCCTGCAATTCCTAAAGCTGAGGCCTCGGCGCACCGTCCGCATTGGCTTGTGGAGCGCGGAGGAGCAGGGAACACTGGGTTCTCATGCTTACGTGGCCGCCCACCTCGGACGGAAAGTGAGCGCAGCGGAGGACCAGCCCGGTCGTGCGCGCTACGAGTTCAAGCCGGAATATGAAAAGTTCGACGCCTATTTCAATTTCGACTACGGTACCGGCCGCATTCGTGGACTGTACTTGCAAGGTAACGAGGCGGCGCGGCCGATTTTCCGCGAGTTGCTCGGTCCATACACGGATCTGGGCGCTTCTACATTGTCTATGGCTGACATCGGGGCCACAGATCATATTCCGTTTGATGAAGTGGGCCTGCCCGCCTTCCAATGGATACGAGACTATATGGAGGGTGAAAACACGCGGGCTCCGCACACGAACATGGACACCTACGACCACGTCCTCGAGGACGACCTGAAGCAATCCGCCGCTGTTGCAGCGTCACTCATTTACCAAATCGCCATGCGCGATGAAAGGATTCCTCGGGAGCCGCTGCCTCCCCATGATTGATTCCGTGCCCGGAGCAGGATGGTAGCCGGCGGTTCCAGTAGTTGGTTGTCTAGACGCGCCAAAGCTGCGAGTGTTTAACACTGGGGTCGATTCATCCCGAGTGACCGCCAATCCGGACGGAACTCGAAAATGGGGTTATTTCCTGGTTGGCGACAACAGACCAACGATGGAGCCTCAGGACTGATGGACCGATGGAAAGTCGCATGTTTAACAAGTGTCGGCTCGAATCAGAACATCTCAACGGCGGGAAAGCTGCCGGCTGAGTTCAGACTGCCTGACCCGGCATTTGATCCCAATTGGTGCGAAATAGGACGCTGCCATTCTCCTGCCCGTAATCCATGTAAAACAAGTTCGCCGGGTTCTGCGGCCGTCCGTAGTAATACCAAGTCCAGCGGAATGCCTTTGCACTGCCGATCCGAAATTTGTTCGCGTCAATCTCAACTTCAGCAGGGTTCCACACAGCCAGGACTTCGCCCTCACTGAAATGAAGGCGCAGGCAGTCGTCGGTTGCGTCGCACGAGACGACGACGTGACGGTTATCATACGGCCTGCCGAACCACTCTCCCCAGAATCTCAGGGCCCCGCTCATCACACTAGGAAGCTTGATCGAGATTTCTGCTGCCAGTTGTTCGGGTGTAGGCACGATGCCGAAAGAATAACCCATCAGGCGAAAACGAACGTATTACCTGCTATCCGGAACTAATCCCAAAAACGAGTGTAATGTCCGGGTGGGCGACCATCCGACCGCAAACCAAAGAACACGATACCCAGCTCGGTGAGAGCATTGCGACTGAAGTAGGCAGTTGAGAGTCGATGCGCGAATCAGTGAACGCTGGGCGGCTTCGTCCGAATCTTCAATCCCTTCGAATATTTTCGATGCCACTTTGATCTCTGAGATCACCTGCCTATGTAGTGTTCTATATTGGTACCCGGACCGATTTGATCGTCCGACGGGTTTTCCAGGGAGGTTTTCATGAACAGAGGGGTGAAGTGGGGGCTGAGCAACCTATCGGCGTTCCTGCTCGCGATCGCCCTTGCAGGCAGTGTTTTCGCTCAGAAAATTACTGGCAGTTGGCAAGGAACAATTACGACGCCTGAGGGTACACCACGTCGCATCATTCTGCGAGTCATCGACGGCGATGGCGGAGCGTACAAAGCGAAGATCTACAGCATCGATCAAAACTTCACTGGAGATTGGGTCGACTCAATGACCGTGCACAACTCGACCGTGCGATTTGCGGTCGGTATGCTCCAGCTTTCCTACGACGGTAAGCTCAGCGCCGACGGCAAAACCATCACCGGCACATGGACACAGGGCGGTTCGACCCCTTTTACCTTCCAAAAGACCACACCGGCGACCGCGTGGCCCCTACCCCGCGACCCCTCACCCCACACTGTGAAGCTTGTCACCGTCGAGCCGGGCGTCCAGCTTGAAGTGCTCGATTGGGGTGGCACTGGGCGGCCTCTCATCTTCCTCGGCGCTTTGGGCGACACCGCGCACGAGTTCGACCAGTTCGCGCCCAAATTTACTGGCAAATCTCACGCGTACGGCATCACCCGCCGCGGCTTTGGCGAGTCCAGCGATCCTACGCCCAACGACGACAATTATTCGTCCGACCGTCTGGGCGACGATGTTCTTGCCGTCATCGCTGCCCTTCATCTGGATAAGCCAGGCTTGCCTAAGCCAGTCCTGGTCGGTCACTCAATCGCCGGCGAAGAGCTGAGTTCTATCGGCAGCCGTCATCCCGACAAGGTCAGCGGACTCATCTACCTGGAGTGCAGCGGCACCCACTCTTTTTACGATCGCGCCGAGGGCGACCTGCATCTCGACATGATCGATGTCCGTAACAAGATCGAGCAGCTTCTCCCGGACGGCGGCGACCCCTCCGGCCCGATCCAACCAACAGAGGCCCTGTTGGCCGCCCTGCCACGGCTCGAACAGGAGCTGCAGGATCAGGTGAAGCTGCAACAAGCGGTCGCGCTACCCAGCCCCGCTCCCTCACTACCGCCGCGACCGCACCCCACGACCGCAAGCGCCGTCGCCGCCATCGTCAGCGGCGAACATAAATATACCGAGATCAAGGTTCCCAGCCTGGCCTTCTTCGCTGTGCCGCATGACCTGAGCAGGGTCTTCCCAGAAGATCCCGCTCGCCACGCCGCCATCGCATCGGCCGATCTCGAGAGGCAAACCAGATTGGCCAATGCCTTCGAAGCAGGTGTTCCCTCAGCCAAGGTCATCCGTGTGCCGAACGCGGATCACTACATCTTCCGCTCCAACGAGGCAGAAGTGCTGCACGCGATGAACGAGTTTCTCGGCAAGCTGCCTCAACAGTGATAATCGATCCGGTCGAAGCCAGATAAGCGCATAATCGCCAATGCACGCATTGAGCGCCTGGAGGCCGTAATCCATTGTTCTGCGCGATCGAGTAGCCCCGGGGCATTTCACCCCGAGGCCCTCACAGAACCGTGCGTGAACCTCTCGATTCACACGGCTCTTCATAGCCGTAGCTTGCTCTCATTCGAGAGCAAACCGTCTCGGGAGGAAAGGGCTCATCCTGAACATCCAGTTGGCCGAACCCTCCGTCGAGCTATGTCATCCTCTTCGCTCCCCATCCATTACAGACGCTTCAACGCTACTACAGGTCGCGATTGTGCGCTGCTATGCCGTTTCTCGCACATCTACCTACGACGCGTCCCTACAAGCCCGAAGCGGCTCCGATACTCTGTGGGAGTCAGTCCAATAACCTTCTTGAACACTTGACGAAACGCACTATAGTCGCGGTATCCGACCATTGTGGTGATCTCTTCGACGGTGTGAGTCGAAAACTCAAGCGCCTCTTGTGCCCTGCTTACTCGAACGTTCTGGAAGTATTCGCTCGGTTTTAGGCCGGTGGCCTGCTGGAACCGGCGCAACAGAGTGCGTTCTCCCATAGCGGCAAACCTGGCTATCGTTGCAACGCACAGGTCTTCGGAATAATTGCTATGGATCCAGTGTTGAAGCTGCAGAATTTTGGCGTCACCGTGAAGCAGGTTCGGAGAGAAGATGGCATACAAGCGTTGCTCGCAACGCGGCGGGTCTATAACGAAGAATCGCGCCGCCCCCAGCATCACCGTTGGGCTCATCAGCTTTTCGATCCATCGGAGGCCCAGATCGAGCCACGCCATAACTCCCCCGGCCGTGAAAATGTCGCCATGATCGATCAGCAGCTTTTGTGTCTCAATCTTAATCTTCGGGAATCGGCGTTCCATTTCTTCTGCGTGAGACCAATGTGTCGTAGCCGTTCGGCCATCCAACAAACCTGTTTCCGCCAGAAGAAAGGCTCCCGCGCACACCGAACAGAGTGCTGTACCATCGGCATACCTTGCTTTCAGCCAACGACAAAGTCGCTCCCGTATAGGATTGCTGCCGCTGGGAACCCCCATGCTCGGGGGGAGAATGATGACCGCGAGCTTTTGGGTACGCCCGGAATGGGTCGTGTAGATTCGTCCGATGCGCCCCGAGTTTTCGTTGAGTTTCCAGTGGCTGACCGAAATCTCGCCACAAGACGATCCACCGCGCGCGAGGTGAATGGCATTCGCGGCGCAAAACAGGTCCGTCAGTCCATGAACGGCGGCGAGCTGCGAGTTCGGATAAAGCAGTATCCCGATTTCAGCTCCACTCCTGGTTGGCTCGAATGTCTGTTTTACCCCTGAGAATGTCATATCCGACCTCTGTTAGTGAGTTCGTCGAATTGATATAAGTATGTACCGCTCCAGGGCGCGATGGAGAGCAAATCCGGCCCAGTTTACTTCAACCGCCTCCATGCACTGTAGGCAAGAGGGGCAAATCCAAGTGCTAGATAAGGAAAAGAGGATGGACTCAATCACGCTAAAAGATGGCACCACAATCTACTACAAGGATTGGGGCACCGGCCAACCCCTCTTCTTTCATCATGGCTGGCCGCTCTCAGCAGACGATTGGGACGCTCAAATGATGTTCTTTTTAGAGCGCGGCTTTCGGGTGATTGCTCACGACCGAAGGGGACATGGGCGCTCCACCCAGACGGTCACCGGTAACGAGATGAACACCTATGCTGCCGACGCAGCCGAACTGGTCGAGAAGCTGGATCTTCGAGACGCGATTCACATTGGGCATTCGACCGGAGGTGGAGAAGTCGCTCGGTATGTGGCGAAGCACGGTAAGGGGCGAGTCGCGAAGGCAGTGTTGATCAGCGCTGTTCCACCAATCATGGTCAAATCTGATAAGAACCCGGGCGGAACGCCGATCGAAGTCTTCGATAAGATTCGCGAGGGCACAGCGAAGAATCGAGCCCAGTTCTACCAGGACATCACCCTTCCGTTCTACGGCTACAATCGCCCGGGAGCAACTATTTCTCAGGGCATTCGGGACAACTGGTGGCGTCAAGGCATGATGGGTGGGATCAAGGCTCAATACGACTGCATCAAGGCATTTTCGGAGACCGATTTCACCGAGGACCTCAAGAAGATCGATGTGCCCACATTCGTGATGCACGGAGAGGATGACCAGATCGTCCCTTTCGCAGATGCCGGACCGCTCTCCGCCAAACTGCTCAAGAACGCCGAGACGAAATTCTATCCTGGCTTTCCGCATGGCATGCCAACGACAAACGCGGAGCAAATCAACATCGACCTGCTCGCCTTTATCAAGGCATGAACATCCACTGTGGAGTGATCGGTCCGTTGCTCCACAGCACTCGTTTCCGGTCGGAGATTACCTAGTCGGTTGGTAGGAAGTTACGGTCGCTCCCGAGTGACCGCCCAACCGGAGTAATCCCAAAAAAATGCGGTTCTGTCCGGGTTGGCGACCATCCGACCTAAACCCGCGATTTGACCTTCAATCCTTCTGGATGAGTGCGTTGGCCTGATGTCGCTAACTGACCAAATCCGTTCATATGTCCGACATGACTTCTCGTCCAGGTGACAGGTGGCCAGTTTTGTCTGCTGCCCGAAAAATTGCGAGGGGAGGAGCCGATTTTGTCTCTCCCTGCACGCTCAAACCGCTTTTTCAGCGTCCTCTTAATCCGCACACCGCGTTGGTGGCGGATCGGCTCAATGCATTTTCACCTGGAGAAGGTCCTGGGGATTTGAAGGAGAACTCAATCGACCGAATGCCGCCCATCCACTTGTCCGGGGTTTGACGCGAGAACCTGGTCAGAGGTAATGAAACGCTTAGCCCATTGGATCTACACGATAGATCGCGTTCCCACTGGTATTCTGATCAGAATAGTCGCGAGAGTGCGAACAGATGCAGCTTTGCGGAACTGCTGCCGGGCTTTCCAACGCAGTTCTTTACAGAGAGGGGAGATGGGCGCCTTGAAAGCGCTTTGATCTCCACCCCTCCACAAAGGTTGACCTCACAGCATTTCTCGATGAGGCCATTCACGCCGGGATAGATGTCGTTCAGATGATCTCTTCGAGCTCTCACGGTCCGATATTGCGGTTCGATTTGGTGCAACTAGGCGAGAGCTGGATTTGCAGACTGTCCCGACGCTAGTGCCGGACAACGCCGTTAATCGGAACAGTTCCGAAGTGATTGCTCGCTTTTGAGCCCGGGGCAAACGTCAGCGTGATATTTGAGAACGGCACGTCATTTGAACCAGTGACGCAGACCATGAGCTGGGACTTTTCGCCGTCGGGTGCAAACGGCGCGTTGCCCCCATTCCCGGTAGTGCTCGCCATCCCGACAACGACAAAACCGGTTGTCGTGGCGGCAACGGCGAAGTGGGCGGTAGGACAGTTCTCTGTCACGTAGTTAGGATCAGAGATCACGCGTGCGTTCCTCATGGTGAAGTGATGCGTATGTTGGTCACGCAGGGTCGTGTCGGTCGTTTTGTTGGCGATCATCCAAAGGTCGGAATGCTCCATGTTCAGTGCTGCACGAAAATCGACGGCATCGAAATTAGGGTAGACCTCGAGCGACCACGTTCCGCGAATCTCGTACCCTCCCATCGCGAAGGGGTTGTAGTCGTTGATCGTTCCCTTGAGTGTGGTGGAGCGCGGACCCTCAGCAACCGACACACTGCTCAGCGCCAGGACCATGACCGCAATTTGCGTAGACAGCAGGAAAGCCTTATTCTTCACACGAAACCTCCATCCTCTTGATTTCGGACAGCGCATACTGCCCACAGCCTTAGCTCTTCAACGGTTGAAGTCTTTGGCGTGGGGCGAGGACGCTGCCAAACTGGTGTCGATCATGGCTCATGCACGCGGACTTGAGCCATGGGCGAAGGCTTACCAGCTTCTTATCAATTCCTGTTCTGCTAAGTTGCAGAAACCACGATACATCTGCCAGCTTTGAAGGTTTTGTGGAATAATTATCCGATTTTAGGGGGGAAAACATGCCGGAGGTTGGAGGAGTTATCAAATTCGATCAGTTTGAGGTCGACCTTCGCGCCGGCGAGCTTCGCAGGAATAACCGGCCAGTCAGACTGCAGAACCAGGTCTTTAGGCTTCTGACGAAGTTCCTCGAAGATCGTGGCGAGGTGTTAACTCGAGAGCAGTTACGAATGCACATTTGGCCGTCTGATGTGTTCATCGATTTCGATAATGGACTGAGCGCTGCTGTCCGTAAACTGCGAGTCGTGCTAGGCAGACCTCCGGGGGCCAAAGGCAACAATAGCTACATCGAAACCGTGCCGCGGGTTGGATACCGATTTATCTCGCTCGAGAATGGAACGGACACCAACACCAGGCGCATCATTTCCGTAGCGATTCTGCCTTTCACGAGCAATTCAGATAGCTCGGACCTCGACTATCTGTGTGAAGGCATGACCGAAGCCCTGATTGACGCTGTCTGTCAGATTCGCGGGATCGCGAAAGTAATCGCTCGTAATTCGGCCTACCGATTCAAAGCGCGTGACCCGCAGGAAGCAGGGCGCGAACTCGGTGTACAGGCAGTAGTGATTGGAAGTGTGCACCCCGCTGGCGACCATGTGCTGGTGAGAGCTGAGCTGATCAGCACAACTCAGGGTTTGCGCCTTTGGGGAGCCAGCTATAAGCCACTCATTCAGGAGCTTTCACTGCTTCCATCGACAATCGCATTGGCTTTGCGGGATCGCCTGGGATCGAAGCAGCGCACTGGGGTGCCGCGCGGCGTATCTCATCAGTCGACTGAAAATTCCGAAGCCTATCGTCTTTACTTGCGGGGAAGATACTTCTGGGCCAAGCGCCCAGGAGCGGGTTATGTAGAAAAAGCAATTGAGCTGTTCGATGAGGCGGTTGCACTCGATCCAGCCTTCGCTCTGGCCCACGTTGGGCTCGCCGACTGCTACAACACATTAGGCGCATGGGAAGCCGGAGTTCTGGAGCCGGCGATCGCATTGGAACGGGGCAAGGCCGCCGCCAGTCGGGCACTCCAGCTAGATTCCAATCTTGCGGAAGCACACACCTCCCGTGGCTATTGTCATTTCCACTATGAGTGGGACTGGGGCTGCGCCGAGGCCGCGTTTAAGCGAGCCATTGATCTGAATCCCAATTACTCCCACGCTCACCACTGGTACTCTCACCTGCTGGTCGCCCAGGGAAGGATGAAAGAGTCGCTGGAACACAGCCTGCGCATTATCGAACTCGATCCTTTCGACCTGCTTATCAATTCGCACCTCGCATGGCACTACCACATGGGGGGACATTACGAGGAGGAACTCGAAGAATCGAACAAGCTCCTCGAAATGGAACCGAACTTTCATAAAGCTCATTACTTCAAGGGTCTCGCTCTCGGACAGCTTGGAAGTATCCGCGACGCCGTAAAGGCACTAGAAAAGTCATATCAGCTCTCGGGAAGCACATTCATGCTGTCTGCGCTCGGACATGCATGCGCAGTTGCCGGTGATAGGGACAAAGCAGTTCACATACTCGGCACATTAAAGGATTTATCGAAGAGCCGCTACGTAGCGGCGTATGAACTTGGTACGATTCACGTGGGACTGCATGAATACGAGCATGCGCTTGATTGTCTGGAAAGAGCGTATATAGAGCGGTCCGGTTGGATACCGTATCTCCCTGTCGATCCAACATTCGCGCCTTTGCGAAGTGAACCTCGGTTCCAAAGAGTATTGCGGAGTATTTCAAATTCTTGAGGTAATTCTTGGGTAACGCCGAGATTGAGCGGTGATCGGAAACCCAATCTGCAAGTAACCGGCTCGACTGCCTCCCCAGCTGGCTTTGCGCAGGCTCCAACAGCAGAACAGGCGTGGAGGCTCACCAACGGAGCGAACAGGTCGAAGGTCGACCCGCAATGTGACATGTGATCCGTGACCGATCTTTCACAGCCGCAATTTCTGACAGCGGCTGTACTCAGTTGGCGCAGAATCGCCGATGCGCTCATTGAGCGGTGTAGGCGTTTGGGTTTTCGAGTTCCTGGCGGATCACCGCCCAACCGGAAGTAATCCCAAAAAAATGCGGTTCTGTCCGGGTTGGCGACCATCCGTCCGAAACGAATCACGCCAGCCCCCGACAGCAAAGAGCCTCGCTGAGAGAAAGTAACGATCAAGAACATCGTTTTTCCGCAGCTTGTTAAACCGTGCCCTTCTGTGGGACAAAAACCGCCATCACAACCTATAGAAGTTCGTCGATTCGGCGGGAGAGTGACTTGCCGAGTTGCTCGGACGAGTCGTAGCCCAGGTGGATGATTCTCAGTCTGCCAGAGCGGTCTAAGATGTACAGTGCCGGAAGGCTGGTGACGCCGAGGCTCTTTGCGGCTGGTCCCCAGGAGTCTTCATTGGGAGCAATCGATGGCTGGGTTGACCATAAGATTTCTCTTGGCGAGGTAGGCCTGCGCTTTCGCGGCGCTTCCCCGTGATTCCCCGAATTGAGGGCGAAGATCAAGACCTTTGGATTGTTACGGTACTTAGCTTGAAGTGCCGCGATCTCAGGAAGTTCGGTCTCGCATGGTGTACACCAAGTCGCCCAGAAGGAGAGCACGACAACACGACCCTTCCAGTCTTCTGAATATATCTTCTTGCCGGTGAGCGTCTCGATAGAAAACGGGGTTGTCTCTTGATTGACGCTGCGATAAGCGCCACTTTCCATCCAACGGGGAACCGCCACAAAGACAGCGGCAAGAATTGCAATTGTAGATAGACATCCAAGTGTTGCGGCGTACCGGGCTCCTGCTCGCGCATTTAGCCAACGGATTCCCATGCCTAAGATCGAAGTAGAGACGCTCATCAGTAGGAATGAAACGATGAAGGGTTGAGCCGTGAAGGCAATCCCCAAGCGGTTCATGGTGACGACTGGCACAATGCCGCCTAGGGCGACCAGAAGGACCGTGAGCCACAGCCGTCCACGCCGAGGGTTGGCGCGTAGGAGCGCCGCTGCGAAGAAGGCGACACACGTCGCCAACAAGAAGGATCGAATGTCTTGGTGCTCACGAGTGATGAACGATACCGCAAGTACTACCGTAAAGGCGATGAAGCCCCATACAAGATCAAGGACTTCCGTACCCATGTGCCAACTCACTTTCGTAGCGTGATGGATCACCTCGGTTGACTCTCGACCGAGTTTTCAAGTGGGTTTACGCTCGACGGGCAAAGTTTGTTCCCTAGGAAATCTTCGGTCAAGTCCTTGGCAATGCATCGGTGGCGCCCCGGATTCTGGTCGAGTCACCGCCCAACAGGAAGTAAGGCTGAAAGAGGAGCATGATCGGCCTATGGAGAGGAGGCCACAGGTCGATGAAGCAGAAGTCGCATTCCCCAAAACAGCGTAAGCACCCCAAAACCCGTCTACGTTTACCGGATCTTGAGTTTTCAAAGGCGGCTGTGTTGAACAGCTTGACGAGTGTCGACGGCCAACGCGGATATGGCCACGCGATCGACGAGTTCGTCGATTGGTACTGCTCGGAACCGCGACTGGCCTTGAACAGAACGGTGGTTCTCCGCTATCGCAGCTACCTTGAGGCCCGCCTGCTTGCCCCGGGAACCGTCAATTTGCGCCTGGGCGCCGTTCGGCGCCTCGCCTATGAGGCAGCCGACTCCGGCCTGCTGAGTTCCGATCTCGCCGCTGGGATTCGCCGCGTCAAGGGGGTGAGGCATCTGGGCGTGCGCTTGGGCAACTGGCTGACTGTTGAACAGAGCCTCGCGCTCTGGCGAGCCCCGGACGGCGAAAAGCTCAAGGGCAAGCGAGATCGCGCGCTTCTTGCGCTGTTGCTTGCCTGCGGTCTGCGGCGCCACGAAGCCGTTGGCCTCAGAATCGAACATCTTGAACAACGGGAGGAGCACTGGGCCATTGTCGATCTGAAGGGCAAGGCAGGACACGTTCGCACGGTTCCTGTCCCTAGCTGGGTAATGGAACAGTTGCGAGTCTGGTTGAATGCTGCGGGGATCGACCGAGGTAAGATCTTCCGTCGAGTGACAAAGATGGGGCGGACCCTGGGTGAAGGGATGACCGAGAAAGCTGTCTGGCACATCGTGAAGGATTCGGCAAAACGGATTGGATTGGAGAAATTGGCGCCGCACGACCTGCGCCGCACCTGCGCCCGCCTCTGCCACGCTGCGGGAGGAGAGTTGGAACAGATCCAGTTCCTTCTGGGACATGTTTCCATTCAGACGACCGAACGCTATCTGGGCTGCAAGCAGCGGATTCGGTCGGCAGTCAATGATCGGATTGGAATTGAGCCTCGTCCCTGAGTGGCTACCGTGCGCCGGTAGTACTATGGCGCTGAAGCCGAGGCAAACGGAATGGAATACGACCAAGACAAGGTAGATGAAATTACTCTGGCACTTCTGTGGCTGACCAGTTTCAAAGAGCCGGGTGGCGTCCGAGCATGGAAGGGGCAGGACTGGGATACGATGGAACGACTTCACACAAAGGGCTTCATCTCTGATCCCAAGAGCAAAGCCAAATCGGTTTTCTTGAGCGAAGAGGGCGAAGAGCGGTCAAAGGAGCTGTTTGCCAGGCACTTTGCACTCAAACGCTAGATCGCACGAGCAACCAAGGACCTGTCGCAACCCACCAGATGCTGGTTATGGAAGGGTAGGCGACCACTCGGGACCGTTTGCAACCGTATACGGTTTTTCATTCGTGCGATCCCGGATCTGCAGAACGCATGCGACCGCTTCACACCGCCACTGGGATTAGAGAAATCGTGCCCGTCCACGCTTTCGAATGGTGACCGGTCGGAACTCTATTTTGCCGGCTCCTGAACGCACGTGAAGTTTTCGGCGGCGTTTGTGTCTCCCTTGCCCTTGTATCGTGCGACGGCGGGGTACGCGCAGAGCGGTCGCGTCAACGCTATCCCCTCAGTCTTGGTCTTGGGATCGGCCCCGATCTTGCCGCTAGCGATCAATTTGTCCGGAGCGACGCCCTGCGTGACCCATCGATCGAGCGCCAGGAGGATATCGTGGTTGGCGTCGTCGGGCTTCGCATTGAGAGACTCAAGTTCATCGTTGCCGAAGCTGATGGCACCCGGGCCGCCGGTGCAATGCTGCATGCCGGGAACCATGAACAAGCGGTAGAACGCTTGGATGTCCGTCGGCGCGGTGGAACGCGGATCAGGGTAGCGCTCGAGAAATGTCCGGACCTTTTCGTAGAAGGCGATCGAGTCTCGCGGAGCGATGGCGGCATCGCCCCACCCGTGGTACTGGATCAGTTTGCCGCCGTGATCGCGAAAACTGCGCAGGTCGGGGTTATCCGAGTTGAGGATGGACGCGGTCTTCTCATCGGCGAGGCGCAGGTCGCGGTCGAAATCCATCGTATGCCAGTCCCAATGTGGGTCTTCGTGCACCGCACCCGAGTAGAAGCTGTTTCCGAAGAAGGACTGCACGGAGAGGCCCACAATCCAGATCGACCAGGCACCTGGTTCAGCCTCGGTCCCAGGTTCATAGCCGGGGTAGATCTGATCTCCTGTTTTGGGATTCTTCGGGCCGGCATAGATCTTCTGGAGCGTCTCGATCTGGGGCTGGGTCAGACAATCCGCGCGGGGCGCACCTTGGCACAGGAGTACAGTCGGATCGAAGTGGCATTGCCGTGGATCCTGAATCAAGCCGTCCTTGACTCCATCGAGCGCATCGCACGCGGCTAGGGCGGCTTTCTCAATTGCTGGAAGGTGCTCGGGTGTAATTTTGCCCTCGGGCTTGGCGTTGAGCGCGATCTCGTTCCATACGAAGCCGGTGAAGTGATGGGTCCAATAGTTGGCAGGGGCACCTGCGATGATGCCATCGAAGTCCTCCGGAAAGCGCTCGGCTTCCATGAGCGCTTCGCGTCCGCCGTCGGAACATCCGGAGAAATACGCGTGATCGGAGGGCTTGCCATAGTAAGCCGCCAGGATTGCTTTCGAGAGAGTGGCGGTCTCGTGCAGGGACCGATAGCCGAAGTCGATGAGCTTCTCGGGATGGCCAACGGCCCAGCTTGCGTCGGGCATGATGCCCTGGGTGCGATGACCATCATCAGTGGCGGAGACCGCGTAACCACGGACGAGGGGCGCGGCAAGAAGCAGCGGCTGAATGGAGCCTGCCCACCCGCCATTGCCGCGCTGCATGTATTTGCCATTCCAGACTTCTTTGGGAGGAAGCCACAGAGTGAAATCGATCTCCGAATCCGCAGTGGGACGTGCGATGGCTGTCACTTCACAATGACGCGGAACAGTGAAGTCGGGCGGCACTTTGAATGGCGTTCCTGGAGACGCCTTCAGCGGAGCTTGTTCCTGCGCTGCAGCGGTAACGACTGTGGCGTGATCGAGCTTCAGATCTTTTAGCGACTCGCAGGCCTGCTGTGCGATTGCGAAGCCGGGACTCGCCAGGACAAAGGCGCACGCTGCAGACAGAAAGCCATTCCACTGACGCATCGTTTCGTTCTCCCGAATTGCATTCTCCGATTCGGGAACCATTCTTCCACATGCGGGTTCAAGATGCATGGTAATTGCGCTGAAGAGCCGCCAGTCTACTAGGAGGGCGCAACACCGCAGAAGACAGGCGTTTGTTTTTGGGCTCTTAGACCGCCGATTCGAGCGATTTCTGAGTCTCTGGCGGTGTTCCGAACGTGTGACCGCCCACTCGGAAGTTACACCAAAACGGGTCAATGTCCGGGTTGGCGACAATCCAGGCTTAACCTCATTCTTGGACACTAACGTGTTTATCGTTACTTACTGTGGCTGCTAGAGGGAATTGCATGAGGAATGTTGCTGGAAAGCTTACCGTGTTCGCGGCTTTACTCTGTCTCATTGCGGGGGCTCAACACTCTAATTGGACCCCACTCCTGGCACAGAAAACTCAAGTGCAGGGGTATTGGACCGATCCTTCTACCGGCCTCATGTGGGCGGCCAGAGACAGCGAGAAGCGCATGAACTGGCACAAGGCGGTCAAGTACTGCCGGACGCTGAGGGATGTCGGCTACTCAGACTGGAGATTGGCAAGCATTGATGAATTGGAGAGTCTTGTGAATCTCCGAGCCTACGCTACCGACCATGTCGGCAGTAGTGACATCTTGCATTGGAATGGCGATCTACATGTGAACGGTGGTCTTCTGCTTATTGGTGATCGACATTGGAGCAGCACCCAGGTTTCCGATCCCAACACGCAGGTCTCGAAAACCCACTTCTGGTCATTCGACTACCGTGTGGGAAAGAGGATGAGTGGGTTCGAGGATTGGGCTGAGGGCGACACGATGCACGCACTCTGTGTGCGGAATGCCCAACAAACTCTGGCGCCAAAAGGCCATTGATCGGAAAGAGAAATACCTGATCAGACGCATTGGTAACCCCAAGTCGGCATGTCGGAGAAATTATTGAGGCGTTGGCGTAGTTCTGGGCGGATCACCGCCCATCCGTCAGTTACAGCCTGAGCAATAGCCTGACTCGAACCGTCAGAGCGACAGCCTTCAGGCTGGATGCCAGTCTCCATCCCTTGAAATCGACCGTAGTCTGGTGGCATGCAGGATTAGTCCCCAAAAACGCGCTAGTGTTCACTGACTTCCAGGGGTACTTTCCACGTGTCCTAATAGTCGGCTATCCGGACAAGGCCTTACCAGATGACCGATAATGCTCTTGCTTTTCGAAGCATCTTGTCTTTGGTCACCAGAGGAACGCCACGATCCAGCGCGGTCGCTCCGATAATTCTGTCCATAGGATCGAGAGGGTAAGGCGAAGGAAACTCCACGGCGATACGCGTGACGGCCGCTGTGATCGGCAGGATAACGAAGCGAGCTTCCACCTCAACCAGAAAAGCCTCAAGCGAAGTCTTTAGCACGATTCGCTGATTCCTGGCCAGCCACCCCAATTCAAAAAGGGAGATGCAGGAAATACCTACTCCGCCGTTCTCTCGAGCAGTTCGAATCGCATTGGTCGCCGCCGCCGAGAGCAAACTGGGATCCGAAGCAAGCCAGATCACTACACACGTATCGACAACGATCATTTGAGGCGTTTCCAATGCTCAGGCGGGACCGAAGGAGACTCGATATCGCCGGAGATAGCCAGCTTTCCCGCATAAAAACCGAACAGGCTATCCTCAACTTCTTCGATCGGGACCAATTGGGCAACAGGCTTTCCGTTCTTCGTGATAACGAATTTTGTCTTCCTTGCCTGCACTTCATCCATAATTGCCAGGCACTTAGCTTTGAACGCTCCCGCCGCGATCGTTTTCAAGAATAAATACCTCACCATGGTCATCATACCATGGTCACATTACCGGCTAGGAAATACTCCATCTTACCCACGCGCTTGCTACGCTGTGCTACGATATGCTACGGTTCAACAATGAAGCCTCGCACCATAACTCAGAGGGAACTCCGCAATGATTCCGCCGCCGTGCTCCGTGAAGTGGAGGCCGGGCGAACGCTTATAGTAAGCCGAAACGGCACGCCTGTCGGAGAGTTGCGACCGGTCAATCGACGCCGCTTTGTGTCCCGCGCCGCCATCGCGGAAGCTTCAGGAAACGCCGCGCGGATCGATGCCGGGCAATTCCGCGCGGATTTGGATGCGGTCGTCGATCCCCGCCCTCATGACTGAACCAACGCGCGGTGTTCTCGACACGTCGGTGCTGATCGATCATGACCTGATTGCTGCTGAGCGACTTCCCGATGAATCGGCAATTACTGCGGTGACGTTGGCCGAACTCGCTGCGGGGCCTCATGCAACCGAAGACAATGACGAGCGCGCCCGGCGCCAGGATCGCTTGCAGTGGGCGGCCGCTACCTGGGATCCACTGCCGTTCGATGCGGACTCGGCACGAATGTACGCGAGGGTTTTCGCTGCCACGAGAGCAGCCGGGCAGTCAAGCAGGGCGCGCTTCGCGGACTTGCTCATTGCCTCGACCGCTGCGGCCAATGGATTGCCACTCTACACACGCAATCCCTCTGACTTTGCAGCACTGAAGCGCATATTGAAAGTCGTCAAGGTTTGATGAACCGGCGCAGGACAGTCGGATACCCCAGACCAATGCTCTTTATCTGCTAGTCCTTTATTCATTCCATTCCGGCAAATACGGGTGCGATTAGCCAACTGGGGTCGCGTACGCGGATCGGGAGTTTACTTATGCTTCCAGTTGTCGCTGTCCCGCCATTCCTAAGTCAGTGGTGATTTGGGCAGCACTGTCAAATCCAGCGAGAATCGTCGCTCGCTCCAGATGTCCAGGGACGCTTTCGGTTACAAACCTCCAGGTAACTTCAGATTAAATCCCGGTTAGCACTCGACAAAAGCACCTCGGACAGCATCTTTAGTTTGTGCAGGCACACCAAACTCGCCCTGGGTGGGCGAGCGAGCCTTTGGGCAGCCGGGTTAGGCGGGGTTGGGGATGGGTCGCCGTAACTCGAAAATAATTCCCGAGCGCTACGACATGAAAGTTCCTCAAGCTGCATCTTGAGTGTGGGAGGAAATTGCGAAACCTTACGTCAACTGATCGATCGATCGATCGATCGGCAAATATCACCCTGCGGTCGATACTGCGGAATGCTCGCTCGACGGACAAGCAGGCTGCGGAAAAACTCTTGTTTTGTATCAGGGCACGACTTTAGTCAGGCCGTAAATGATCGAAAATACGTCGGGCTAGCTCGCCGCAGCGAGCATTAGCCCCTGAAGTACGTTCTCTTTAATTGCAGATTCGATTCCGGAAGCGAAGGAAACTGAATGACGATCAACAGACAAGACACAGATAATGGAACCTTCTACAGATACAAAGTCGGGTCCATGCCCGAGGTTCGCTACTCCTCTGCAGAAGCTCCCTTGGTCGCCGGCGCGCCCGCAACGAACGATCCGGATACAGCCACCGTTGCCGATGTCCGCCCCGCACAGCAAGACTCGCCGCCAAACGGCGCTTCGTCTCCCCTACCCGCGGAACCACCCGCCGCCGCGGACTTCGTTTATCTCCGCGACCTTGAACCCCGGCCCGTGGAATGGCTGTGGCAGGACAGGCTCGCATGCGGCACCTTAGCCATGATTTCGGGTGTGCCCGGATCGGGCAAAACCTGGCTCGCGCTCGCCATCGCCGCCGCTCTGAGCCGCGGCCGGGACCCCTGGACCTGCGAAGCACTCGAACCTTGTACCGTCTTGTATGCCTCCATGGAGCACGACAGTTCGGAAATCATTTCCCCTCGCTTTGTTGCCCTCAAGGGAAATCCTGATCGTTTCGCCGTATTGCGCCGAGCCGGCTCTGCTGCCTCGGCCTCCCTGAAGCTGCGTGATACCTGCGCAATCGAAGACGCCCTCCAGCGAACCGGTGCTCGCCTTCTGATACTCGATTCCTTCGACACCTACTTCGGCATCGATCTCCATCAGCCCACAGAAACCCATCCTCTGTGTGAAAAGCTCGCCCGCCTGGCCGAAAGGCAGCATTGCTGTATTCTCTTCCTCCGCCATCTCGGCAAACGTGGCCCGGGGCGGCCCGCCGTTCGCGGCCAGTCTGAAATTTCCTCTGCCCTGCGCACCGAGTTTCTGGCCGGCAGTTCGCCCGATGCGCGATCCCAGCTCGTTTTCTTACAGATCAAGTCCAACCTGGGGCCCCTTGCTCCCGCGCTCTCCTACAGAATTGATGATTCCGGAATCTTTGACTGGACCGGGCTCAGCAAGCTGACCCAGGAGGAAATGCTGGCCGACCGCCCCACCGGCGCAGGCCTTCCGCTACGCAAGTTTGTCGGGGAATGGCTGCGCGAGTACTTGCAGAATGGGAGCCAAACACAAGGCACCGTCGAGATCGCCGCTGAGCGTGAAGGCGTCAGCATCGCCACCCTTCGTCGCGCCAAGTTCGATCTCGGCGTCCGCAGCATGAGAGATGGGGTCAAAGGTGTCTGGTACTGGTCCTTACCTCCCACCGTGAGCAGCAACCGCCCGTAAGGAGGCAAGGTGCTCAAATAATTAATTCTGAAATTTGAGCATCTTGACAAAACAAAGGACTTAACGGCAAAGCTTGAGCATCTTGCTGAAACAAAGGACTTAGCGGTAAAGAGGAAGGAAGGCATGCTCACCATAAGCCTGCTCAGGAGGAGCTTTTTGCGAAGGGTGGGATCCCAACTCTCACCTAAGCGCTTATTTGAAGTAGGATGATTCCAAATGAGGGGGGAGTATGACGCGCAGGCTAACCATGGCACAAGCCATTATCCGGTTTCTGAAGGTCCAAGCCGTTGCTCGGGACGGAAAAGAGCAAAGCTTTTTTGCCGGCTGCGTCGGCATCTTCGGCCACGGAAATGTAGCCGGCATTGGACAAGCGCTGCAGCAGAACCCTGATTTCCCCTACTACCTGTTCCGCAATGAGCAGGGCATGGTTCACGCCGCGACGGGCTTTGCCAAAATGAGCAACCGCCTGCGCACCCTGGTCTGTACCTCATCTATTGGGCCTGGGGCCACCAACATGATTACCGGGGCGGCCCTGGCCACCATCAACCGCATCCCCGTGCTTCTCTTGCCGGGCGATATTTTTGCCAGGCGCAACGTGGCCCCGGTTTTGCAGCAATTGGAGTCGACCAGTAGCCAGGATGTTTCTGTGAACGATTGCTTCCGGCCTGTCTCTCGTTATTGGGACCGTATCCAGCGGCCGGAGCAGATCCTTACGGCTCTGCCTGAAGCGATGAGAGTGCTCACGTCGCCGGCGGAAACAGGAGCGGTCACCCTGGCTTTGCCGCAGGACGTGCAGGCGGAGGCTTATGACTACCCGGAAGAATTCTTCGAACGCCGCATTTGGACGATTGCCCGGCCTCGCGCCGATGTTGAATTGCTCAAGCAAGCTGGGGAGTGGATACGATCCTCGCAGCGCCCGCTCATCATCGCCGGCGGGGGAGTTATTTATTCCGAGGCCACGGAGGAGTTGGCCCGCTTCGCCACCCGTACCGGCATTCCAGTCAGCGAGACGCATGGCGGGAAAGGATCGCTCCAAGCCGATCATCCCCACCTGGCCGGCGCAATGGGGGTAACGGGCACTTCCGCTGCCAATCGCCTGGCCAGGGAAGCTGATCTGATCATCGCCATCGGGACGCGATTGAGCGACTTCACGACTGCTTCGAAAACTGCTTTTCAGAATCCAGCGGTTCGCTTCGTGAATATCAACGTGGCCGAGTTCGATGCCTTCAAGCACGCTGCCCTGCCGCTTACGGCGGATGCTCTCGTAACGCTGGAAGAGTTAGGCAGCGAACTGTCATCGTGGCAAACTCCGAAAGACTATCAGTGTGAGGTGGCGCGCTTGCGCACTGCGTGGGATCAGGAAGTGGAACGAATCTTCGCCCGCCGCCACGGACCACCCCTTAGCCAGGGTGAGGTGATCGGTTTGCTCAACGCGACCCTGGAGCCCAGGGACATTATCGTGAATGCCGCGGGCAGTTTGCCGGGTGACCTGCACAAGCTGTGGCGGACGCGCGATCCCAAGGGCTACCACATGGATTATGGATACTCCTGCATGGGCTACGAAGTCGCGGGCGGGTTGGGGGTTAAAATGGCAGATCCCAGCCGCGAGGTTTATGTGTTGATCGGGGACGGGTCGTATTTGATGATGGCCCAGGAGATCGTCACTAGCCTGCAGGAGAAGATCAAACTCAACATTGTGCTCTTCGACAATCATGGTTTTTCGAGTATCGGTGGATTGAGCCGCGCGTGTGGCAGTGGAGGGTTCGGCACGGAGTACCGGTATCGCGAAGAGGGTCTGACCGGGCCTGTCATTGCGACAGATTTCGTCGCCAATGCGGCCAGCCTGGGCGCGTATGCGGTGTGCGCACGTACCTACGATCAGCTCGCTGCAGCGTTGGCGGATGCGAAGAAGCAGCCTCGTACCTCGGTTGTGGTGGTCGAGACGGATTACAACGACCGCGTGCCCGGGTATGACTCCTGGTGGGACGTGCCCATTGCGGAAGTGTCAGAGAACCGAGCGGTGCAAGAGGCGCGCGCGGCGTTTGTCGAAGCGGCCAAAAAGGAGCGGTACTTCTGGCCCGCAAAATAAACTGCCCTCAATGTATTGAATCAGATTGATACGACCACGGTGAACACAATCCTTTCCTCAAGGCTACGGCCGAACTCTTGTTAGAATTGGTCATGACGCTGACCAGCTTTGGCACAAGGGAGTCGATATCTCCAACTCGTTTCTAGCTGGAATCGTTGCCTCCCGACGCATTTTTGACCTTCAGACGAAGGCACTCAAACGAAGGCGCGGAATGCATTGCCTGATCCTCGCCGCCTCCTATTTCTTGACCTGCAGTTTGGGTACGGCGCAACCGTCACAACCAGAGCCCGCGCCGGATGCGCCGGCGCAAAGCCAAGCGACGCAGACGACGTCACAGCCGTCCAATGCGATACAAAGCAGCGTAGTTCTCTTTAAACTGCTGCAGCAGAAATCACTGGTCTTTCCGGACCTCGCGACCAGCCAGGGACCTATGAGCAGTTGGCAGAAATTCAAGCTGGCGGCGAACAACAGCGTTTCGTTATCAACGATTGGAGCGGCTCTGATTGGCTCAGCGTACGGTCAAGCCACCAATCGCCCTTCGGGATACCAACAGGGTGCGGAAGGCTACGCAAAGCGCTTTGGAGCCGACATGGCTCGGTCTGCGTCGTATAACCTGTTCGGGAACTTTTTGTTGGCGTCTGCTTTGCACGAGGATCCGCGCTTTTTTGTAAAAAAGAATCTGTCGTTCGGGCAATCAGTCAAGTACGCCGCCGTGAGGGTGGTTTATACCAGCACGGACGGCGGCGAAAAGCAGATCAACTATTCAGGGCTGATAGGCCCATTGATGGCGGAAGGCCTCGCCAATGCCTACTATCCCGACAAAAACCGCACGGCTGGCAGTACTCTTACCCGCTATGCCGTCGATTTGGGGTGGAGATTCGGCGGGAATCTGCTACGCCAGTACTGGCCGACTCTCAACAGAAGGCTACGGCTCGCACCCGAGTCTCCGCCGTCCGATTCCAATCCATGACGGAAGTTCCCTTTAGCAAGACCGCGTAGAACAATATGTTCTCTATGTGATCCCATCAACGCAGCTTTGAGGCAATCTCTTGCCACAGTCAGAAGATCAACTTCAGCGCGAGCTGCATTTCTCTCGGGTCGAGGGCACTCGAGATCACAGCGAAATTCGACGCTCCGAAAATCCGACCCGGCAGAGTGAAGT
>Ga0210391_10001421_pt1 | contig 21870 bp, 18 predicted proteins | sample IncBWC12OmetaG_FD_160573 | JGI IMG/M metagenome (GOLD analysis project Ga0210391, IMG submission 160573) | Forest soil microbial communities from Barre Woods Harvard Forest LTER site, Petersham, Massachusetts, United States - Inc-BW-C-12-O ...
CAAGATCCCACGGTCGTTGGCAACAAGCCGCCGCTGCTGACGAAGGACACCGTCAACGCCGGCTTCCAGTACCACCAGCCGGTCGGCGACGGATTGAACGGTGTGCTGCGCTTGGACTATCAACAGATCGGGCGCACCTGGTGGGATCCATACAACGTGACTTCGCGCGATCCGGTGAGTCTGGTCAATTTGCGCACCGGCATCGAGGCGGATCGGTGGACGGTGACCGCGTGGTCGAAGAATCTGACCAACAAAATCTACAATGCCGAGTTCTCGCCGGGCGGCTTCCTCTGGAGAGCCCCGCCGCGCCGCTACGGACTGGATTTTACCTTCAAGTTCTGATGCTAGGGGAAATGCGCCATGAGTCAGTCACAAAAACTTCCGATCCGGCTACATCACAATGCCTACGTCACGCGCGATCAGGAGAAGACGCGCCGGTTCTACGAGGACGTCATCGGCATGCCCCTGGTCGCGACCTGGTGCGAGTCGGATGAGCTATTCGGCAAGATGCGCACCTACTGCCACACCTTCTACGCCATGGCCGACGGCGGCGCCCTCGCCTTCTTTCAGTTCGAGAACCCAGCGGACCAGGAGGAATTCGGGCCGAAGATGCCCGCGTCGCCATTTCATCACATCGCGCTGGCGGCGACAGCGGAAACGCAGGCGGCGCTCGAGAAGCGCATTGCCGCCGCGGGCATCAAGCCGCCGGATACCTATGTCCTGGAACACGGTTATTGCCGTTCAGTGTACGTCACGGACCCCAACGGGCTGGTGCTCGAATTCACGCTCGACCATCCTGAGGCGGATACAATTTCACGCGACCGGCGGCGCGATGCGCACCAGGAACTCGAGCGTTGGCTGGCGGGGAATCACACATCGAACAATACGTACCGCTGACGGGAGGGTCGGCCGGAACAAACTCAAGGGTCAACCATGCGCGAATTCGATGAGAAGAGCATCACCGCGGCGGTGATCGAGCGGCTCTCCGAGAGCGACGACCCGCGATTCAAGCGCGTCATGACCTCGCTGATCACGCACCTTCACGAGTTCGTTCGAGACGTGCAGCTGACCGAGTCCGAATGGATCACCGCCATTCAGTTTCTCACCGACGTCGGCCAGACCTGCACGGACAAGCGCCAGGAGTTCATCCTCCTCTCGGACACCCTGGGCGTGTCGGTACTCGTCATCACTCTCAACCATCCTGCCGATCAGGGAAGCGTCGAATCGACGGTGATGGGTCCTTTCTATTGGGACGGCGCTCCGGACATGCCGCGCGGCAGCAATCTTGCCGAAGGGGTGAAGGGCGAGCCGGCATTTTATTCCGGACGGGTGCTCAGCGAGGATGGCCGGCCGCTCGAGAATGCGCTGCTCGACATCTGGTCGGGTGACGGCGAGGGCAACTATGACATGCAGATCCCCGGGGAAACGGGAATGAAGGCGCGCGGGCGGATCCGAACCGACGCCGCAGGGCGTTACTGGTTTCGCTCCATCAAGCCGACGTTCTATCCCGTTCCCACCGATGGGCCGGTTGGAAGCATGCTGCGCAAGATGGGGCGCCATCCGTTTCGTCCCGGCCATATTCACATGATCGTCTCGGCACCTGGACACCTACCGGCGACCACCCACCTGTTCGTGGCGGGGAGCCAGTACCTGGATTCCGACGCCGTGTTCGGGATGAAGGAGTCGCTCGTGGCAAAGTTCGACCGGCATCCTCCGGGAGCCGGGCCCAACGGCGAGCACATGGAAACACCGTTTTACACGGTAGGGTACGACTTTCGCTTGAGGATCGCGGGGGCGGCGACGGTCAAGACCTAGGGGCGGAGCCCGACCCCTCGAGCGCCGATATCGATGCGTGCGCAGCGACGGCCACTGTGCGGACGGCAAACTGCGGGTCCGGCGCAAAAAATATATGTGTGCTAACAGACAGACTGCGCGCTGCAGCATTTGGCAGGGTTTGTGCGTCATGGAGGATCTTCTGCAGTACATCGACCTCGATTACTACCGCTCGGCACGGCTGCTCATTGTGCGGGCTGAGATAGCGCAACTGCGCACACAGCTATCGGCATCGCCGCGAGTCGATACTTCCTACCCGGTCGAAGACACCAACGAGAACACGGGCGACGCCGATGACGCGCGCCTTTCACAGTTGGGCTGACTCGATATTATCTGACAACGTGTGCGTGCCTGCGTACGACGGCACGGCATTGCGTTTGACCTGCAAGCGGAGCAGGCTTGGCGACGTGCCATGAGCATTCGCGAGCGTACTACAGCATTTTGCGGCCGATTTGGTCTTCGCGTTCCCATACTCCTCGCGCCTCTGGCAGGCGCGAGTGCACCTGCCCTGTCGATCGCCGTCGCCAATGCCGGCGGACTGGGGGCCTGCGGTGCGCTCCTCATGACGCCGCCCGAAATTGTCGCGTGGGCCGACGAGGTGCGGTCCGCGAGCAACGGCAAATTTCAAATCAATCTGTGGATTCCCGATCCTGCTCCGAACCGCAATGCGGACCACGAGGCACAATTGCGCGATTTCCTTTCGCAGTGGGGACCCGCTGTTGCACCGAATGCCGGTGATGCCTCGCCGCCCGATTTTTCCGCGCAGTTTGCCGCCCTGCTGGAGGCTCGCGCACCCATCGTCTCTTCCGTCATGGGACTCTACCCGCCTGAATTCGTGACTCGCCTCAAAGCCCAGGGCACCTCTTGGTTCGCCAATACGTCGACCGTGGCTGAAGCGAAAGCCGCCGAGGCAGCCGGTGCAGACGTGGTTGTGGTGCAAGGAATGGAAGCGGGCGGGCACCGCGGCTGTTTCGACGCCGACAAGGCCGAGCGCGAAATGGTGGGGTTGGCTTCCCTCGTTCCGGCGGTTGTCGACGCGGTGCGGATTCCGGTGGTCGCCACCGGAGGCATTGCCGACGGTCGAGGGGTCGCGGCGGCGCTTGCGTTGGGTGCGAGTGCAGCACAAGTGGGCACAGGCTTCCTGCGGGCACCGGAAGCCGGGATCCATGCCGCATGGGCCGAGGCGCTCGCAAAGGCGGCGCCGGAAGACACCGTCGTTAGCCGAGTTTTCAGCGGGCGCGCAGGTCGAAGTCTGGCGACCGATTATGTGCGCGCCGCCATCTCCCCGGATGCACCGCGACCCGCACCCTATCCAGTGCACCGCGGTCTCACTGCCGCAATGAGGGTTGCCGCAACGAAGGCGGGAGATGTGCATCGCATGCAGGCGTGGGCAGGTCAGTCCGCCGGGCTCGCCCGCGCGGAGCCGGCCCGAATGATCCTACAACGCCTTTGGGACGACGCGGTCGCCATCCTCCGATACTGAATTTATGAACTCAATCCCTAAAGCGCCACCCCATCCAACACCTCGGCACAGTCCATTCGGAGCGTGCCATTGTCGTTGAACACCAATCCGCCGAAACGCAGGAGACTGCCCACGGCCATAGGCGCCGAATTCAGCATCCGTGTATTGCCGTCCACATAGACCACGACGCTCCCGGGATTCGCCAGGACCGTGGTCTGGCCCGGCTGTTGGGCGAGGGCTGCAAACGTCGCGTAGCTCGCCAATGCGACCGTGTACGTAGTGAAGCTGCCGGCGCTGGACACTTCGGTGACCGTACCGTTGATGGTTTGCGGCACCAGAGTAACCGTCGTAACCGAAACGAGATCCGGGGCGTCGGGAAAATCGGCGGCATGCGTGCTGACGTAAATGCTTTGGCCGGCGACCATGTTGATGCCGTTGAATCCGGGCGAAAATGGCAGGTTCGATAGATTGCTCATTTGAGCCGACACCTTGAACAATGTGTCCGCGCCGAAGCCGAACGACCATGCACCCAGCGGCTGAGCCCCCGCAAACAAAGTGCCCGCGGACTCGGTGATGAAGAGATCCATTTCAGGTTCCGCCGCGGACAGAAAAGTCGACGGCCCGCGCATGATCGTCAGGTCGGCCGTGTTCGTGTCGGTCACCTCGATGCGCGATGCCAGCAGCGAACCATCCGGCTGCAGCGCGGCGTCAAAGTTCACGGACATGCCCGCCGCGAGATTGGAAAAGCCCGTGACTCCCTGAAATACCGTACTGCCGTTCGTCGCCACGGACCACACGGGACCGTCGGCGCCGGTGACGCTGAAACCGCTCCCATTCATCGTGATCGCGCTGATCACTCCGATGAGGTTCGTTTCCGCTCCGTTGTAGCTGCTCCCTGCCTGGCCCGCCGTGGCGTAGCCGCTGAGATTGAAGGCCGGTGTGATCGTCTCGACCGGACTCGGAGGTTGACCGGCATAGAGACCGTCACAGACGGCAGCGGCCTGCGACGGCGAAACCACGAGGTTCAACACCAAGGCAATCGGTGTATCGCCGACCACAAGGGGCTCCGACAGTGTCATGGTCGGCGTGGCAGCCACCGTTGCATAACTGCCGGCGACAATCCCACCCGTCGGACCGAGGAGGACACAGCCGAAACCGGAGTTCCCCAGCGTGGCGCTGGCCGAGGTATAGCGGCCTTGGGGCACCTCGACTGTGACCAGCGACTCCACGGAGCCATTCAAATGTACGAATTCCGCGTGTTGGGGGGTGCTCAGCACGGTGACCGTTTTGCCCGCAACGTTCGTCAGCGTGAGGCTATTCAGGGTGAGGCCGGCCTGGACCACCCGATCGTTGGCGGTGCCCGACGCGAGCAGCGTGACTGAGGTGTTCGCAACGGGCGGCGGGGTAAGAGTTGCAGAAGCAGGTGATGATGAACCTCCCCCACAGCCCATCAGCAGGCCTGTCATGAGCGCCGGGAGGAAGAGCCGGTATGAGAAATACGTCGACCGCGACATGCCACCCTCCATGTGAAACGAATCGCTCCAGCGCCGGCAGCGCGTTTCGGACGCACGGCCGAACCTCGATCACACCCATTATATCCGGACGTTAACGGCCTTGGCGAGGACGTCGGCCGAGTCAATCATTGGTACTGTTCCAGTCCTTCGGTGGCTTCATCGTAGAACTGGCGCACGATGGGTGTGAAATTACCGTCGAATACCGCATTGAGGTTTGGGTCGTCGTGAGTAAACTTGGTTCGAATCGACGCCAGATTGATGGCCTTCTGGGTCTCTTGCAACGTAAGGCCGCGGCGCAAGGCATCTCGCACCTGCAGATGAATCGACCGAAAGGAGTCCAATACCAATTGCAGGAATGACGAGTCCGGCTGCGCCTGGCCATGGCCGGGAACGATGATCTTGGCGTCCAACCGGGATAGTGTTTCAAGGCTCGCAATCCAGGCGGACGGATGGGAGTCGGCGCAAAACGGCACCGGATACGCGAGCAGATCGCCTGTGAGCAGGATCTTCTCGCCGGGCAGAAATACCACTACATCGCCGGCGGTGTGCCCCGGAAGACGGAAAAAACGGAGCTCGCGGCCGCCGTGAAAGAGCGTCAAGGTGTCGCCGAATGTGAGCGTCGGCAATTTGGAGTGCGTTGCTTTGAATTCCGCGAGAAACCGGCCGCCGAGAGCCAATTCCGAATGCATCTCTTCCCGATCCGCTGCTGCGAGTTTGCGTCCGTCCGATGTCCTGCCGGATTTGAGTTCCTTGTCGATCTCCTGATTGGCCTGGGCCGTCTCGAACTCGAGCGTCTTCAGATAGACACCTGCAGTGTCTTCCATTATTTCCCGAGTCGGCTGGCTCGCAATGATTTCGAGGTCAGGAAAGGCCTTGGCGATCTCGTCATTGCCGCCGGCGTGATCGGGGTGCCAGTGAGAATTCACGAGGTAACGCACAGGCTTTGGAGTGAGCTGTCGAAGTTCATTCAGGACGGCGTCGGCGCTCGCCGGCAATATGGTCGCATCGAAGAGCACGACGTCCCGGTCCGTAACTATGGCGACGGAGTTGCCGTCCACATTTCCGGCAAGATCCGGAGAAATAAACTGAATGACGCCCGGCGCCAGCTGGACGGTCTTTGGGCCCGGCCATCTCGCTTCCGTGACGCTTGCCGCGCAAACAGAGGTCATAATCGCCGGAAGCAGTGCGAACAGCGATCGGATAAGATCAATGGGGGCGCGGGTCTTCACGATATTACTCCCGTCAAAGCTGCGATGAATCGGCATGCGTCTTAAGGAATACCTGAACTTATCACGATATCCGCAGGAATTGGCGGGTAGCCGCCCGAGCCGCAGATTGAGACATCGGTGGTATTGGCAGGTCCTGCGCTGTAAAAAGGCATACGAGTAGCCGGCGGCACCCATCCTCGAGAGGACGAGCACCACGTGGAAACGATTGGCGGTGATTTACGACAGATGCAGCGCACCCCGCTGGAGGCGGCTCACGTCGAAGCATTGCGTGCCGCAGGCAAGATCGCAACCTATCCGGCGGGTACGTTTCTCACGCGGCCGGGTGCAACGATCGATCGCTTCGTCTATGTCGAGGACGGCGAGATCGAGGTGGTCAATCCCTATACTGGCGAGCGCCATTTTCCCTCCACGCTCGGCCCGACGCAGTTCATGGGGGAAATCGCCTTTCTGAACGGCGGTGTCTGGTCGGTGCCGATGCGCGCCGTTCGAGACACGCGGGTGATTGAGGTGCCGCGTGAAGCGATGCTGACGCTGATGTCTCAAATCCCGGAGATGTCCGACATCATCATCACGGTATTTTCGGCGCGTCGCCGACGTCAACTCGACGACCCCGACGCCAGCCTGCGGCTGATCGGCGAAGATGAGGACCGCGACGTGCGCCGCGTCGCGGAGTTTGCGAACCGCAACCGAATTCCTTACCGCTCTTTGCCGCTGCGAAGCCCTGAAGCGGAGGCCACCGCGCGCAGTTGCTCCATCGCTCCGGCAGTTCCCGCGGTGATCTTCGGGCGCGACGTCATCGTGAACGATCCCACCCCCGACAAGGTCGCGCAGCTGCTGGGTCTCTATCTCGATTTCAACGACGAGAAATTCGACCTGCTGATCGTGGGTGGCGGTCCTGCCGGGGTGGCCGCGGGTGTGTATGCAGGAGCCGAAGGTCTCTGCGCGCTGGTCGTGGAAGACGTTGCTATCGGCGGCCAGGCCGGGGCTTCGAGCCGAATCGAGAACTATATGGGGTTCCCGACGGGCATTTCCGGGGCCGATCTGGTGTGGCGCGGCGGAGTGCAGGCGATGAAGTTTGGGACGCGCTTTGCGATGCCGCGGCGGGTGGTGCTGCTCGAGAGGCTCGAGGATGAGACCTTCTGCGCCACCTTCGACAATGGCCAGCGCGTCCGTGCCAAATCGGTGGTGGTCGCGACCGGCGTGCAGTACCGCCGGCTGCCGCTCGACCGGCTTGCCGACTTCGAGGGCGCCGGCATTTATTATGCCGCGACCGAGATGGAGGCACGCTATTGCAAGGGAACGGAAGCGGTCGTCATCGGCGGCGGCAACTCGGCTGGGCAGGCTGCGATGTTTCTCAGCCGCTCTGCGCGCTGCGTGCGGGTGCTGGTTCGCGGGTCGTCGCTTGCCGCGTCAATGTCGAGTTACCTCTCCAGCCGGCTCGAGGCTGATCCCGGGATCACCATCGAATATGGGGCCGAGGTCAGCGCCTTGCATGGCGCCGGCCAACTCGAGGGAGTAACCATTCGTGACGTAAAGACGGGGGTGAGCCGCGTCGTCGACACGCACGCCCTCTTTATCATGGTGGGTGCCGCGCCGAACACCGAGTGGCTCTCCGGCCTGGTGGCGCTCGATGACAAAGGCTTCGTGATAACCGGTGCCGGCGCGGGGTCGGCCGCCTCGCCCTTCGCCACCTCGCTGCCGGGCATTTTCGCGGTCGGCGATGTTCGCGCAGGCTCGGTCAAGCGCGTCGCCTCCTCGGTCGGCGAGGGATCGGTCGTCATCTCCAAGGTTTGGGAGCATGTCAACCGCTGACGGCCGGCGTCAGACTCGCGACCCTGCGTGCGCGATGTTAAATTGGCGGCTCCTCGATTGCGGAAACCGGAGAACTGATTGGTGAACGCCGTACGCTGTGTCGATTGCGGGTATCTATCCAGGCGCGCACGAATGCAAGATGGGGGATGGCGTCTGCACGAGGGTTATCACGAGGCGGACATCGTCTTTCGAAAGAATCCGAGCGAACCCTTTGATTTCGTACCCGGCGGCTCCAACGCCGTAATCAAAGGAGAAATAAGCTGCTATCGGCAGGCCGCCAACTTGTCCGGCGAGATAGCCGCCGTGCGGGACGCAAAACGCATTTCTGCCGTCGACCCTGCCCAGGAAGTAATAGATCGCTCTCGGCAATGCTCGAAATTTTTCGTCTATGAGCCCGGCGTCGACCCGCCGGGGCATTTCGTCGAAGAAAAGGCAACAGCGCTCGAGGAAGATCGAAGACAGTTTGAAAAGACACTGAAGGACTTTCAAGCGACGCTGTCCGCCCGTGAGGCGCGCCGAAGTTGGCGCTTGGGCGTTTACGCCATACTCATCGCGCTGATCATCGGATGCGTGCAGATATGGGCGTCTGCGATAGCCATGCCATCGAATGCGATCGGCATAAATTTCGGACGGCGTGTGCTCGCGTACACGCAAACCGTGGCCTCCTGGTTCAACCGGACATTCTGATTTTCCTTGGCCGCTGAGCGCTGCGGCCGCGCGCCGGAGGTCGCGACATGGCTCGAGAAGCTGAGCTGAGGCTCGTGGCATCTACGGAGCCGCGTGCGATAAGATGAAAACGGATAGCGGACTCGGATCCGCCAGACTGTGAGGATGATGCCCGACACCCGGCTTGGCAATGACCGCTATTTCGCCGGCGACTGTGGCGATGTCGATGCGACGCCGGCGGCCTTATCCTCGTTCGCACGATGAATGATGTAGTTTCGAATAGCGGTGGCGTCGTCGCGACTCAAGGAGCTCTTGAAGGAGACCATACCGGCGTTTTGGAGCGTCCCGTCTAGCACGATGTTATAGAAGAACTCGCTGTCCAAGAACACGGAAGCGCGCAGGTCCGGAATAACTCCGCCGGAAATCGCGTTCTCGCCATGGCATACCAGGCAGTGCTGGTCGAAGAGCCCTTCGCCACGCGCGACGGATGCGGTATCCGCGGGCTCGGGAGGCGGATCGATTACCAATTTAGTAGGCTCGAGCGGCGGTAGTGCTGCTTGACCACCAAGTTTGAAGACCAGTAAGCGGCTGACGTTGCGCAGATTACCCGAGTCCGCCGCCTCCTTTCCGCCGTTCAGCGGGTAGACACCGCCCCACCCGCTCAGAACCGCGATATACTGCTCGGCATTGACCTCGTACGTGCAGGGTCCGCCGATGATTCCAGATTGGGCAAACATCGACCAAAGGCGCTCGCCGTTGTCCGCACGATAGATGTTGAAGTTACCAGCAGCATCTCCCTGCGCCACGATATTGCCCGCGGTAGCCACGATGCCGCCATTCCAAGGGCCGCGGTAAGTGACGCGCCATACCTCTTTCTGATGGATCGGATCCCAGGCGAGCAGGAACCCCTGGTGCACGGAAGTTGTCGTAAATCCGATGTCGATGTTCCAACCGACAGGCGAAGATGGCATATCCTTTTCGGGCGGCGAAAAGTGATTCGCTATCTTTACTGCCGGAATGTAGACCAAGCGGGTGTCAGGACTGAAGGCCATGGGTATCCAGGAATGCGCCCCCACTGGGCCTGGGAGGATGTCGACTGGCTTGCCCCATATGCTGTATCGAGCGTTTTCGGCCTCGATCGGACGGCCGGTCTTCATGTCGATTCCTTTTGCCCAGGTGATCGGCACAATCGGCATGGCGGAAATCAAGGCACCGGTCTTTCTGTCCAGAACGTAGAAGAAGCCGTTCTTGTTGGCTTGCATGAGGACCTGACGGCGAGTCCCCTGAATTTCCAAGTCGGCGAGGACAAGTTGCCCGATAGCGTCATAGTCCCATTCGTCGCCCGGAGTGGCCTGGTAGTGCCACACATACGCTCCGGTATTGGCATTCAATGCAACGATCGAGGCAATGTATAGATTATCGCCTTTGTTGAGGCTGCGCTTACGTTGATTCCAATCTCCACCATTGCCGACGCCGAAATACAGCAGATTGAATTTGGGGTCGAAGGAAATCGAATCCCACACCGGGCCTCCGCCGCCGAGCTTCCACCACTCGCCGGACCAGGTCTTTGCGGCGCGCGCCATTGCCTCGTTCTCGAAAAGTTTGGACGGATCGCCAGGAACCGTATAGAAACGCCAGCTCATTTTTCCGGTCTCGGCGTCGTAGGCGGAAATATATCCCCGTGTCTCATATTCACCGCCGCTGCTGCCGATAATGACCCGTCCCTTAATCACTCGCGGAGCCTGCGTAATCGTGTAGGGCTTGTTGGGATCGACGGTGAGCACGGACCAAACCGGCCTGCCGGTCGCGGCATCGAGCGCGACGAGCCGGCCATCGAGGGTCGCCACGTAGATTTTATGGTTCCACGCTGCAACTCCGCGGTTCACCGCGTCACAGCAGGCATTGACCCCGACTACGCGCGGCACCGCCGGGTCATACGACCAAAGCAACTTTCCTGTGACGCCGTCGTAAGCCTTGACCATGCTCCACGCCGTGGAGATGTACACGACCCCATCGATGGCCAACGGGGTTGCTTCCTGGCCACGGTTGGTATCAAGATCAGCGAACCAGGCCAGACCCAGATTCTTGGCATTACCGGAATTGATTCGATTCAGCGGGCTGTAACGCTGCTCGCTATACGTGCGACCGTAGGACAGCCAATTGCGAGGCTCGGCGTCCGCGTTCTCAATTCGAGCCCCATCGACCGCTGGCGGGTCCGCTGCTGCTGCGTGGCGTGAGCTGCACAACGCCATACCAATCAATAAAGCAAGCGTCGCGCTCGAGGGTAGCGTCAGCGCGCGCGAATGCGAGCCTCTGCTCTTCATATTGAGGATCTCCCGTGCTGGTAGCTCTTTGCTACTGCGTCCACAAAAGCCGGATCCCAATCATTCAACGTGCCCCTGACCGTGCCAGAAAAATGCTTGGCTTCCCATTTGCCTATAACCTCGTGCGCAATCTTTAGACCATCAACCTGAATAAAGTTAATCGGCGCCGAAATGGAGGATGAGGTGCTTCTCGAAACGCCGCCGGCGGTAGTGTGCCGCCCCTGGTCCCGGATTCGGCTGTGGGCTTCGAGCGCTCGATCCAAAGAACTGATCACGGCTGTACTTCTCATCGCGTTCCGGGGTGCGAATTGGAAATGTCGAGAAATCCTTCCGAAGAGGGACCGTTGGGCAGTGCGCAGGTGAACAGGTTGCGTGTTTTGACTTCCGCGAACTACGGTCCTCTCATCACTCTGCCGCCCTCGCCGCTTTCTCGATCAGTGCGGCGACTGCCTTCGGATGTGAGAGGAAGATAGCGTGACTGCCGGGGAGCTCGATCGTCTTGGACTTGGCTCGACCCGTCATGAATCGCTCGAGGTCAGGATTGATCATGCGATCCTGCTGGGCGACGACCGCGTAGCTGGGCTTTCCCGACCACGCGGCGGCGGTCGCCTTCGCTCCAAAGGCTGCCAGCGAGATCGGCACCTGCGAGATCGCCATGAAACGGGCGAGCGTCTTCGGCACGTCCGCAGCAAAGTCCTCCGGAAAGGCTTCGGGCTTCACCTGTAGATACCCTCCACCGACCGGGACGATACTGTTGGCCGCGGCCGGTTTCTTGCCGCTCAAATCCATAGCGCTTTCGCCGACGTCAGGTTCAAAGGCGGCCACGTAAACCAAGCTCTTGACCGACGGATGGACCCCCGCCTCGGTGATGATCATTCCGCCGTAGCTGTGACCGACGAGGACGCAGGGGCCCGATCTATCGAGCGCCAATCGGGTAGCGGCGACGTCGGCCTCAAAGGTGGTCTCGGGCTCCTGAACGACATAGACGGTGTAGCCATCATAGCTCAGGAGTTCCGTGACGGACTTCCAACCGGAACCGTCGGCGAATGCGCCATGGACGAGCACCACATTCTTGACTGCTGTATTGCCTACGGAGGTTAGTGCGAGACCGATTGATGCAACAAGACCAAGCTGCAAATTCTTCATGGAGACTCCATTGATTACGCAATGAACTCAAACCATCTTCGACCCGGGCCCAACTGACTTGCTCCCCGCACGGCGATGAGGGCAACCGTCGGGCACGGGTGATGATCGTATATTCACTTTGGCACCTTCGGAAGCCTGCGAGGGATTTTTTGGATCAGAAAAAACAATATCAAGCGAATTTGAAAAAACGCAGCCAGCCAATTGGTCTACGCTCACGGCACGGTCAGGATACCGAGAATGCGACTGTGATCGATTTGATGAAGACGGCCGTCGTTGGGGACGCTGGCTTCACGCCCGAGAGTCAGTCGCACGCAGATTCCCTGTATTGGATCAGGCGGACTCTGGCGCTACACATCGAGATGCGCGAGATCAGCCTAATGGGAGCGCCATGAAAGCTGAACCAGAGCACAACGAGAGCGAACCGCAGAACCCCGAAACAGCCGCTATCCGCAACCCAGCGCCGCCCCTATCTCGGCGAGACGCGATCGGGCGGTTCGCGTTCTATGGCGCGACGATGGCCCTCCTGCAGCACTCCGCCGCCGCGCGTGAAGGTGCCTCTGGCAGCTACAGCAACGCCGCTGTCGCCCTTCCAGCGGGCGCCGCCGTGAGTCCAGGCGATGAATTGACGAAAGCGGTGAAGATTGCGCGTGCAATGCGCGCCGGCCCCTGGGAGATTACGCGTGACGCCACGGTTGCAGAAATGGACGCCCACGGAAACATGGCGAGCGTTCTGCGGGCGGGCACCAACGAGTGGCTTTGTGTCCCGGGCGATGAGAATCGGGTGGGTGATCCGCCGATGTGCGTCGATAAGCTCGGTATTCAGTGGTTCAAAGACATTCATGACGGAAAGCCGGCGCCCACCAACTCAGCTCCAGGCCTTTGCTACATGCTCTGTGGCGCCACGCAGCATAGCAACGACACACCCTTCGACCGTAGCAGTCCTGCTATACCGATCGGCCCTCATTGGATGGTGCTTTGGCCCTTTGATGCCAAGCGTTGCGGGCTGCCAACGACGGTCAGAGATGCGGGAGCGTGGATGATGTTCTCGGGAACACCGTACGCGTATCTGCATATTTGTGGTACGCCTTGGGATGGGAACGAATACACGCCGGGGGACGACGCGGTCTGGACAATGCAATACGCAAAAACTCGCATGCCAAGATGAAGCAGCGGCGTCTGGCCGCAACACACTCAAAATGTGTTGAGCGATTCCTGCCGAGGTGCAGGTGCTGATGGTCAATTTATGGGGTTCGAGATTTGCAGGGAGCGATCATGGCAGCTGAGAGCAAGTGTCCAGTGACGGGCAACCATACGCAGCACGCGGCTAGTGCCGCCAAGCTGAACCGTGACTGGTGGCCGAATCAGCTGAATCTACAGGTTCTCCATGAAAACTCGCTCTTGTCCAACCCGATGGGTGCGGCCTTTGACTATTCCAAGGCCTTTAAGACGCTTGATCTTGACGCGGTCATTCGGGATCTGCACGCACTGATGACGGACTCTCAGGCATGGTGGCCTGCGGATTTCGGCCATTATGGACCATTCTTTATCCGCATGGCGTGGCACAGCGCCGGGACCTACCGCATTGGCGACGGGCGCGGTGGCGCCGGCGCGGGGCAACAGCGATTCGCACCCCTCAACAGCTGGCCTGACAATGTCAATCTCGACAAGGCTCGTCGCTTGCTTTGGCCGATCAAAAAGAAGTACGGCAAGAAAATCTCTTGGGCCGATCTCATTATTCTTACAGGCAACGTTGCGCTCGAATCGATGGGTTTGAAGACCTACGGGTTTGGTGGCGGTCGCTCCGATACTTGGGAACCGCAAGAGAGCATCTTCTGGGGTCCCGAGGGCAAGTGGCTCGCGGACGAGCGGTACAGTGGCGACCGCGATCTGCAAAACCCCCTCGGAGCGGTGCAGATGGGTCTGATCTATGTGAACCCGGAAGGGCCGAATGGCAATCCGGATCCTGTCGCTTCGGCGCGGGATGTTCGAGAGACATTCAGCCGCATGGCGATGAACGATGAAGAGACGGTGGCACTGATCGCGGGCGGGCACAGCTTCGGCAAGACTCACGGCGCGGGCGATGTATCCCTGGTGGGTCCGGAGCCGGAGGACGCTGATATCACAGCGCAGGGTCTCGGCTGGCTTAGTAAATTCAGGACCGGAAAGGGTGGCGATGCGATTGGCAGCGGGCTCGAAGTCACTTGGACGAAGACGCCAACGAAGTGGAGCAACGACTTCTTCGAGCACCTGTTTGGCTTCGACTGGCAGCTGACCAAAAGCCCGGCTGGTGCTCACCAGTGGACGCCCAAGAACCACGCGGGCGATGGCTTGGTTCCGGCTCCGCACGACCCAGCGAAGCGCTATCCGCCATCCATGCTCACTTCTGATCTTGCGCTGCGCGTGGACCCTGCCTATGAAAAAATCTCGAGGCGTTTCGCTCAAGACCAAGCTCAGTTTGCGGAAGCGTTCGCCAAGGCGTGGTACAAGCTGACGCACCGTGACATGGGACCGATCGCTCGGTACTTGGGGCCTTTGGTGCCCAAGGAACCACTTATCTGGCAGGATCCGGTTCCACCTGTCGATCATCCTTTGATTGCCGGCGAGGAGATATTGGCCCTGAAGGCCCGAATTCTCGATTCTGGGCTTTCCGTTTCACAGCTGGTGACGACGGCCTGGGCGTCGGCATCGACATTTCGCGGCTCCGATAAGCGCGGCGGGGCCAACGGAGCCCGCATTCGTTTGGCGCCGCAGAAAGACTGGGAAGTCAATCAACCCCTCCAACTGGCGAAGGTCCTGCAGACGCTCGAGCAGGTTCAGAGGGCATTCAACCAATCAACGTCCGATGGGAAGAAGGTTTCGCTCGCCGATCTCATCGTGCTGGGCGGCAATACGGGCGTAGAGGTGGCGGCGAAGAACGTGGGTTACAACGTAGCAATTCCGTTTAAACCCGGCCGCACGGATGCGTCGCAAGAGCAAACCGACGTCCATTCGTTTACTTTCCTCGAACCGACCGCAGACGGGTTTCGAAACTACCTCGGAAGTAAGCACACTAGTTCGCCCGAACAGGCACTGGTCAATCGAGCGCAACTCTTGACGTTAACGGCTCCGGAAATGTCAGTTCTTATCGGCGGCCTGCGTGTAATGAATAGCAACGTCGGAGGTTTCCCACACGGTGTCTTCACGATGCGCCACGAGGCGTTGAGTAATGACTTCTTTGTGAACCTGCTCGACATGCGCACGCGGTGGGAAACGTCCTCCGAATCGGCAGGTACTTTCTATGGGCGCGATCGCACGACGAACGAGTTAAAGTGGACCGCTACCCGTGTGGACTTGATCTTCGGTTCGCACGCCCAGCTTCGGGCAATCGCTGAAGTCTATGCGTCCGACGATGCAAAGGAGACCTTTGTGAACGACTTTGTTGCGGCATGGACGAAGATCATGAACCTCGATCGGTTCGAAATTGCCTGATTCCTCCGCGTACTCCGCGAAGCGAGGCAGCCCGCCGCTATGAACGTCCCTGAATATATGAAAACCACGCCGGCACCAGGCATTCGCATCCCTTACGGTAAGGAAGCACCCGATCAGTTCGGTGATTTACGCGTGCCTACCGGCCCCGGCCCCTTCCCGGTTGCCGTCGTCGTGCACGGGGGCTGGTGGCGCTCGATGTTCGCTCTCACCTACGCCGGCTGGATGTCCGAAGCGCTGACGACGGCCGGGGTTGCCACCTGGAATATCGAGTACCGCCGGGTCGGCAATGGCGGCGGCTACCCCAACACCCTTTATGACGTCACCGCGGCGCTGGGCGAGCTACGCCTGATCGCGGCCGACTATCCGCTCGACCTCACGCGTGTCGTCGTGACCGGGCACTCCGCCGGCGGACACGTTGCCGGCTGGCTCGCCGCGAAGCCAACGCATCGCGCCCTCGACAAATTCGGTGAGCCGTTTCCGCTGATCGGCGCCGTCCCGGTGGCCGGCGCGCTGGATCTCAAGCTCGTCTCTGAACTGGGCGTAACCGACATGGTCGGCAGCCCGGCGCACGATTTCCTTGGCGGTACGCCCGCCGGCGTACCGAAGAACTACGTACTCGCCTCACCCGCGGAGTGGTTGCCGACCGGGATCCCGGTCGTTGCCATTCATGGCAGCCAGGACGACGTCGTGCCCGCGGAAATATCGCGCCGGTACGTCTCGCGTGCGCAGGCCGCGGGCGACCCCGCCAAACTGATCGTGCTCGATGGTGTCGAGCACTTCGCACCGTTCGATCCGTCGACTAGCGCCGGCAAGACCGTGCGCGACACGGTCCTGGGGCTGTTGAAACCATAGGGACCGCAAACAATGCGAGTCAAATTTGGTACCTTGGAATGGGGCGAGAGAAGCTGCGGCGTGCTGACGCGGCCAGAACGTTTTCACTTCCTACGCAACATGGCGTTCCTTGCAGCCCGAGAAGTCACTGACGTGATCCGAACTGAACTTGGCTTGTTGAAGCCGATTAATCTCGAGCTTTCGGATTTGGCCCCACCAGACACGCGCATGGTCAAAGATGTGGAAGAGCACGCGGACGCCACGCATACGCGAGATCTGTTGTCCCACAGTTACCGCACGTATTACTTCGGCGCGATGCTCGCTTCGTATCACAAGTTCAAATACGACAGGGAGACATTCTTTGCAGCCGCTCTTTTGCACGACATTGGTCTCACCGAGTCGAGGATCGCGCCGCTGACGCAATGTTGCTTCGCTGTGAGTGGAGGTCGCCAGGCGCGTGCCTTTTTGGTCGATAAACATCATCCGACCGCCCAAGCGCAAGTCGTTGGGGACGCGATTTCGGCGCATCTCAACTTGTATGTGCCCGTTCGTCAGTACGGTGAGGTCGCATCACTGGTAGCGAAAGGGGCCGTCTGCGACCTCTTTGGCTTTGAGAAACGTAAGCTGCCCGAACGCTTCAAAAGTGACTTGCTGCGCAGATATCCTGCCGGTGACATGCGAGCGGCTTTGCTATCTGAGGAACCCCTCGCGAGAAACACTCGGCTTGATATCGGTAGGCAACTCTCGGGAGGACTGCCTGAACACATTTGGATTTACGACATCAAATAGAATTCACATTACACCGGACTGCTCGTCGCCGACCATTTACGTCCCAACTCGCTCTTTAAAGTGACCGGACAACCTACCTAGAGGAGCCAGGTATCCGAAGAGGAATAGCTGGGACGTGACCAATTGATTTTGACCGAAGCCGTACAGTAAACGACCACGTCCATGCCATGGCGACAACTCATCCGCGGAGCCGCGCTATCTCCGCCCGGGCCGCCGTCACGAGCTCTTCATTAGTATGTGCATGTCCCCAGAGTCCCCAACCGCCGGGCGTGGCTTCCGTCAGAAGGACCCAGGTGCGCTTCTTCAGCTCCGGATCTTTTGCAGCCGTGGCCACGAGCTCGGTTAGTTGGGCTACGAGCGCAAGTTGCTTGTCACGGTCTAACGCACCGGTGTTGGTCAAGACCTGGACTCGGACGTAGTTCTCATCGCCGTCCACATTGGCCATGGTCCCTCTCGGCATTTCGTGGACGAAGGCGGCCGTGTTCTTGCGAAACATTGCAATGCCGGGGACGCCTTCAACTGCCTTGATGAGCGCGGCGGCATCGGCGGCGAGTTTGTGGGTGTCGGTGAAAGTGCCGGCCGCGGCATAGATGTCAATCATGGGCATGAGAGTCTTCTCCTTAAATCGGTAAAATAGCCATTGGGCCATTCCGTCCCGGGTTTGATCAGTCGTAGATTTCTTAGCGGACTTTGCGGTTATGAGGCATCTAACTCGGCGCTCGGGCGGTAGGCGTTGCCGATTGCACACCAACCTCATTCATCGAAGCCGGCGGCCGACATCAACTGTGTTGCGGTTGGCAAGGGACGACCATGCAACGTACATCCGGCGGCCCGCGCGACGTCATCGGTCCAGGTCAGAATCTGTGCAGCGGGATTGCGTCGGCAATGAGCTATCAAGAGATCGCGAAACGCGGACTTGAAGTTGAGTCGAGGAAAGATCGCCAGAATATTTGCGACGATCTCAGGCGGGACCTGATCCAAGCCAAATCCCAGGAATTCCAAACCCGCCCCAAAATGGACAAGGGCCACTTCGGCGGCCATTCTCGGTGCGATCCCCGGGGAAGTGTGCAAGGCAATGGCTTCCCATACTTTCTCTGCGCGCGGGGGAGGGACTTTGTACTTTTCGCAAAACGCTCGAGCCGCATCGGCACCATCCACCTCGAAGCGATTCTCGCCCGCATAGGCGGGCACCAGTCCAAGATCGTGAAGCAGGGATCCGCAAAAGGCGATCTCCTCGTCAATTACCGTGCGGCCCGTGGCTTTTACGGCAAGGCTGCCGAAGACATACGTTCGAATGCAGTGGTTGTAGAGAAACTTGGGCGACGTTTCGGCCAGCAGGTCGACCGCCGAATTGCATAGTGTCGTGTCGGGAAATTGCACACCGGCGACGGAAACTAGTTTATTTGCCATGGGTCGAAAGCGGACCTCAGTTTCAATACGGTGCGTATGCAGACTCGGATGCTAGGAATGCGATAGCCTGGCGGGTAAAGGACTCATGGAATTGAAACAGGGAGCCATGTCCGGAGTCCGGATAGGTCATGAGAACGGCGTTCGGCAGATGGGCGCTTAGCCAATATGAGTTCGAAACGGGAATCATGTCGTCAAAGATGCCATTTATCACGAGCGTGGGATGGTCGATTTTCTCGAGTTCCGCAAACCGCTCGCCCGATGCGTGCTCCCAGTCACGAAAAGCTGCCATTTGCGCCTGAGCCACGACCGGCCCAGAGACAGGCTCCCGATCTTCGCTGCGTTGCATGAGCCGCTGAATAAACTCGGCGCCGGCAGACTGGCTCGATTTGGTCGGTGCAAAAAAGATCTTCTGCAGCACGGCGTATCCTTTGAGGGTCGGATCCGCGAGGTGCTTGGCAATGCGGGGCTTGTCGAGGTGCATGATGTCCTCACCGCCTCTGGGCGCTGTCCCGACGAGAATTATTCTACGGAAAATCGAAGAACGTTCGAGCGCCATTTGCTGAGCGACCATGCCACCTAACGAGAAACCAAGGACGTCGCACGTCTTCAACTTCAACGCGTCCAGGAAGGCATGGGCGTGCATGGACATGCCGGCGATGGTCGTTGGCACCGAGCCGCTGGATCGCCCTAGACCAGCGTTTTCAAACAGGATTACTTCTCGGTCCATCGCGAGCGGGTCTGTCACGGCCGGATCCCAATTATCGAGCGTTCCGGTGAAGTGTTGCAGGCATAGCAGCGGAAGTTTCGACCCGGAGCCGAAGCGCCGATATGCGTACCGCTCGTTTCCGGCCTGAATAAATCGCGTGGGGGTGGTGACGATGCTGGGGCCATTCTTAGTCGACATGGAACTTACTCCTAAGCAAGACTTGAAATTGCAGTTCGGCGGCGAATATTCGGCTTAACTGAGCACGAAGCAGCCGAAAACAATTGCAGTTGGCACCGGCGCCGAAGTTGTATCAATCAATGGGCCTCAACGCTTGCGCAAAACCCGCGCTTTTGCTGTTTTCGGTGGCAGACCTACGCATTTGTTGAGGTTTTCGTGGCTGCCTCCTAGAGATATTTCGTAGAACGGGCGTTTCTAACGATTCGATGTCCGCAGTTTCAGAGGCGACACGTTGCGGGTGGTCTGCGCTACCGGGACGCGCGCGCGCCGCCAAGCGCCGGGAGCCTCTCCCACAAGGCGCGTGAAGAGCCGCGAGAGGTGTGATTGGTCAGCAAGCCCGCAATCGAGCGCGATCTGCTTCAACGGTGCGACACTGGTCAGCAGCATTGTTTGCGCACGTTGAACGCGCATGCGCACTATGTAGGCATGTGGCGATTCTCCAAAGCTTCGGCGGAACGCCCGGGCAAAATGTGAGTCACTGAGGTTAGCGCTTGACGCTAGATCGCTAATGCGGAGCGTCGAACTCAGATTCGCATCGATGAAATCGCATGTCTTGCGCATTTGCCAGAGCGGAAGAGCGCCCCGAAGGGGTGACCTTAGTGTTGGCAGGTCGCGTTTCTCAGCTACCACGTCGCGCAACTCGAGGTCGACCTGTTCGGCCGCAATCCGAATGCGCTGTTCAGGCAGAGTGCGATTCGTCTGCAAGCGGCTGTTGATTGTGCAAAGGAGCTCGGCGACCGCACTCTGCTAGCGTGCCAAATCCGCCTTTCGGTTGGCCGGCTCTTGCGAAGGGGAGCATTCTGTTTGGGTGCCCGCGACCGATACCGAGATCTGAGGCGACGCGGTGAATCTTGTTCCTTGCAGCGGTCGCGGATCTGTCTCAACCATTAGTTTCACCTCACGCGGGGCCCGGCGCGATTCGGGCGACACCTTGACGATAGGCAGTAGACTTACAACGTAGCAACCTCGCGAGCTCACCGGCTTGCGGGAATCCTTCGATTTTGTAGATTCTTATTCATCAGACGATGGCTATGTGCTGCTGGTGGGAATTCCACAACGGCGCAGGCAAGCAATCTCGCAGTTTTCACTCGGCTTAGCGTGGCACCGATGTATCGCCCTGCCATCCTCCACCCAGCGCCTTGAATGTCGCGATCTGATCCTCGATTAACGTGGAGTCCGATGCGGAAACCGCGGCATCGAGCGCCACCAGCGATTGCTCGGTCGTCAGTAGATCGAGCGGACTCAGGGAACCGGCTGCCAATTGATCGCGAGCGATGTCGAACGAACGGTGTATCCTGATCTGGGCACTCACCAAGGCTTGATGTTGGTCCAGTGCGGCTCTGTAAGTGGTCAACGCCTGCTCGGTCTCCTTCAACGCTGTGAGGACAGCCGAATCAAACGTGGCGAGCGCTGCCGCCTCGGCGGCCTTGGCTTGCCGAATCTGCGCCCGAGCCCGTACCTGATTTGGGAAGGTCCAGCTGATCGCCGGGCCCACCCCCCAGGATAATCCGGCATTCGTGCTCAGTTGTGATATCTCAGTTCCCGTGCCCCCATAGAAGGCACTCAAGCGAATAGTCGGATACAAATCGGCGGTCGCAACACCAATTCCAGCGGTCGATGCGGCCAGGCGACGTTCGGCCTGACGCACGTCGGGACGACGGCTAATCAGCGACCGACCGTCGCCGACCGGAATTGGAACAGTCAGGCGGGGCGGAGCGGTGCAGGAGTCAAGTTCACGGGGCGCATTCGCGGGCGCGCGGCCGAGCAGTGCCGTGACCTCGAAGAGTGCAACGCTCCGAAGACCACTCAGCTGCGGTATGGTCGCGCCCACCTGGTCGACCAGAGCCCGTGCCCGCTCGACGTCGAATTCAGAACCCTGGCCAGCGTCGAAACGCTGTTGAGTAATCTCGGCTTGATGCGACACAATTTCAAGTGAGTGACGCGCCACGGCGAGCTGCTCGCCGAGCGCGCAGACCTCGGCATAGCCACGCGCGGTCTGGGCCGCGATGAACACTCTCACCCCATCACGCGTGGCCGCGACGGAATCGGCGTTCGCATTTGCCTGCTCGATGGCCCGATGGACGCGACCAAACAGGTCCACTTCGTAGGCCACCTCAAATAGATCCTCGAAAAGCCAGAGCGTTTGCGGCTGATGGCCCCCAAACTCCAAGATCTCATTGGTTACCGGATCGCGCCCGTAGACGCCGCCCGCGATGGCCTCGGTGGAGGGGTAGCGAGCGGCGTGGACCGCCGTTACGACGGCCCGAGCGGCAGCCAGATTGGCATCCGCCGCGCGCAGGTCGCGATTCGCGAGTAAGGCTTCGCGGACCAATGCGTCGAGCCGAGCATCGTTGTAGAGTTGCCACCAGCGATCGGGGGGCGCGGCGGTTGTCTCGAGAGTGGAGTCGAGGGATACAAGCGGCGCGACAGCGCCGGCGGGCAA
>Ga0210391_10001422_pt1 | contig 21867 bp, 25 predicted proteins | sample IncBWC12OmetaG_FD_160573 | JGI IMG/M metagenome (GOLD analysis project Ga0210391, IMG submission 160573) | Forest soil microbial communities from Barre Woods Harvard Forest LTER site, Petersham, Massachusetts, United States - Inc-BW-C-12-O ...
TTTGTCGCGCCAGTTGCGGTCTCGACAGTGGTCATACGGAGCTCTTTCTGAATCCAGTGACCATGGGAACGTCGCGATAACCCTCGACGGGATAGTCTTTGCGCAGCGGGTGGCCTTCCCAATCTTCAGGAAGTAGGATGCGCCGCAAGTCCGGATGGCCCTCAAATCGTATGCCGAAAAGATCAAAAATCTCTCGCTCCAGCCAATTTGCGCCCGGCCACACAGGGACGAGCGTATCGACTACCGTGTCCGAACCGGATAAGCGAACCTTGAGGCGAATTTTGTCGCGCCGGGGGATCGAAACCAGATGGTAATTCAGTTCAAACCGGGGCTCGTGGGGATATCGGTCAACGCAAGTAGCATCTGTAATGAGGTTAAATTGCAGTTCCGCATGATCGCGACAGCGTTCCGCCACGGCGCGCAAAATCTTGCGCGGGAGAACGAGTGTCGTTTCGCCGCGGAATTCAATCACTTCCTCGATGGCGTTTGGATTCCACGCGCGCAGGTGCTCGGCCACAACACTAGCGCGTTGGCTGGTATTCTCAGTCACCGTTACGAAGCCCTCAGGCGCAGACTAATACTTATGCCAATCCAGAGCGCCTTTTTTCCACAGATAGAAGTAACCCACCAAAAGTATGGCGATGTATATCATCATTTCCAAGAAGCCGTACATTCCGATGCTCGGAGAAATCCTTATCAGATCCCGATAAATGTAAGCCCACGGGTATAAGAAGATAGCTTCCACGTCAAAAAGAATGAAAACCATCGCCACCAAATAGAATCGTACGGAGACCGGCGCGCGTGCGTCACCCGTAGGCTCCATGCCGCATTCGTAGGGCTGCTGCTTGGCGCGGCTAGGCCGGCGCCAGCCCACTAGTACCGAGGCAGCTGTCAACGCTCCAGCGAGCGCCGTGGCAATCAGCAGGTGTAAGAGAAGTGGAGCGTACGCTTGTAAGCCTGAATCAGTCATGGGCGAAGCGCTATAATATCCATTCAACCGCCAGTCGGTCAAATGGCGCGAGAAAAATCATACGGTGCGCGCCGAGTGTGGAATCATCGACGGGCGGCCAACGAGGAAGCGGACGAAATTCATGCTCTTTGGGCATAACACGGATGTAAAAGTAGGTGAGTCGGTCTATCATGTGCAAACTGAGGATCGCGGCACCGCGAATGCCTTGATCGACACGACCGTTTACTGCCGCGGCCGCGTTCTGCATCGCCGCACAAATAATTACATCGATTTGTTGCCGCTCGAATCGGGACGCGAGGATCTGCTCAGAAAACGGATCGACGACCAGCATCGCACCGTGACCGAAGACATTCGCAGCGGCGCATTGCACCTCGTGCCGCCTCCACCGCCCCTTCACGAAGATCAGAGCACGAAGAAGAGTGCCGATTCCGTTGCACATTCGAACGCGCCGCCTGTGCCACCATTAGCGCTGGAGTTAATTAACGCGAAAAGCTGGCTGGCGGGGAAGCGAGCGAATTTGCACGTTGCCGTTCGGAAAAAGCAAAATGGAGAGGCTGTCGCTGGTGCGCTGGTCACCGCGCGAATCGATGGTGCGGCGGACGTTACGGAGTTTTCGATCGAGACTGCAGCCGATGGTCAGGCGCGTCTGGAGTTCGACATGCCGCGACTTTCAGGAGCTGATCCCGCGCTCGTGATTGAAGCGTCTCAAGCGGATTCAAAAGGTCAGCTAAAGTTTCAGTTGAAAGCTCGGCCGCGCGTACCGACGGCGTAACATCAACACTTCCATAGGCATTCAAGCTTCGAATTGAACATGGCGATGGAAACAGCGATTTCGATTGTCGTAAACGGCGAGAAGCGCGAAGCGTATCCGGGCGCTAAGGTTACCGATTTGCTCGTAGCCCTTGGTTTGGACTCCGGCCGCGTTGCCATCGAGCGCAACCTGGAAATACTTCCGCGTCCCGCTTGGGCGCAAACACCAGTGGAATCGGGCGACCGCTACGAAATCGTCCAGTTCGTAGGCGGCGGTTAAGCAGACACCCTCAGCGCTACTTCTTCCTCTGTCCGGCTAGATATTTCTTCCACGGCTTCCAGTAGAACTTGGGCCAGCCATTGCGCACACCCTTTTGGTCGTGTTGCGGCACGCCGACATGAACAATGTCCACGACAGCGCCGCCCGGCACTTTTTCAAACGTAATGACAAGAATAGAGAGTTCGTCCTTTTTCCAGAAACCCGCTCGCCACGCTTGGACGATCTGTTTTCCGGGAATGATGTGCAGATTCTTCCCGCCAATAGCGCCGCCGTGCGCTCGCCACGCTCCGCCAACTTTGCGGCTTAGTTTCGCAGGCGCTCCAGTGGAAGCAGAGTGCTTCTTAGAGTCCATATACATCTCGAAAAGTGTTTCAGGCGAAGTGGGAAACTTAACTCGCTGCGTTATGGTAGGTGTCATCGGGCTGGCCCCTGAGTGTTTCTCACAATTACTTAAGACCCTCAAGAAGGTGGCCCATTTTATTTTTTTTCGTTTGGAGATAGGCGCGGGAAATTTTCGAAACGCGCGGCTGGCAAGCCACACGCTGGACGACGCGAATTCCGGACTGCTCAAGCTGGCGAACTTTTTCGGGGTTATTCGAAAGCAGGCGGATTTTCGTGGCACCGAGTTTTTTCAGGATCTGCGCGGGAAAATCGTAGTCGCGCTCGTCGGCGGCGAATCCAAGCGTTTCGTTGGCTTCGACCGTGTCCATCCCGCCGTCCTGCAGTTGATACGCGCGAAGCTTGTTCATCAGCCCGATGCCGCGCCCTTCCTGCGGCAGATAGAGCAGAATCCCAGAGCCTGCCTGACCAATTTTCTTGAGCGAGAGTTCGAGTTGCGCCCGGCAATCACACCGAAGCGAGCCAAGCACGTCTCCAGTGAGGCATTGTGAGTGCACGCGTACGAGCGGCGCCGTCCTTCCGTTGAGTTTGCCCCGCACCAGCGCAATGGCTTCGTCTAACGGCCCTCGGCCTTTAAATCCGTAGATAGTGTAACGCCCATACCGCGTGGGAAGAGCCGCATGGGCGATAAGTTTGACTGGTGCTTCTGTTCCTTTTTCCTGTTTTCGTTTTTGCGAATTGTTATTCATATGCAATCAGAAGTATAACAGGTACGCCAACAGAGCCTTTACATCCCGCCCCCGATTGGCTAGCGTTAGCGAAGACGCGCGCGTAGCTCAACAATGGATAAGGCAACGGCAGTTCGCGACCTCCTCTTCACCCTGCTGCTAAAAGTGGGCGTCGCGTCGTCTATCGCCGCATTGCTGGCGCGCTGGAATACCTTCCGCCGTGTGTTGTTTACCGAAGAGCGCGACCCCGACCAAAAACTGAAACTCATGCTCTTCATGACCCCGCCTCTGATCCTCGGCGTGACGCTGCGCCTCGTCGGCTCTCCCTACCAGTTCGCGGACCTCTCGCTCGAAGGTGCCTTTTTGATGGGACTGCTTGGCGGCCGAGTCGTGGGGCCAATTGGCGGAGCGATTGTCACCATTCCCGCGCTAATTTCTCACGAATGGCTGGCCATGCCTGCCGCCGCGACAGCAGGATTGCTCGGCGGATTGATTCGCCAAGCGATCCCCAACAAAGAAGACATTTGGAACTTCGGCCCATTCACGTTTCTGAACATTCCGAAAGCTGTGGTGCGTCTACTGAAAAAAGGCCAGCTCTCCTGGGAAATGGCGCCGCTGGCTGTTTGCGTCGGACTTGAGCTTGGCCGTGTGGCGCTGGTGCACGCAACCAAGCCCAAGTGGCTCTTTGCGATTCATCCACAGTGGGATTGGTGGCTGGTTCTGACGGTGATTGCAACGCTGATGTCGGTAGCCGCGCCGCTTAAGATCTGGAACAACACGCGCATCGAAATGAATCTCGAGCGTCACCAGCAACTGCTGCTCAAAGCGCGTATGGATGCACTCTCCAGGCAAATCAACCCGCATTTTCTCTTCAACACGCTTAACACCGTCTCTGCACTCATCCGCTTCGATCCCGATAATGCGCGCGAGGTGGTTCTCAAATTGAGCAATATCCTGCGGCGTCTGCTCCGCAAACATGAAACCTTCGTGCCGCTGCGCGAAGAGCTCGAATTCATCGACGACTATCTCGACATCGAAGTCGCCCGTTTCGGTCAGGATAATCTCGACATCATCAAGCAAATTGATGAAGAAACGCTTGAAGCTTTCGTCCCCAGCATGTTGCTGCAGCCGATCGTTGAAAATTGTCTCAAACACGGCCTCGCGCCAAAACTCGACGGCGGAAAAATCCAGCTGCGCACAACAAACCGCGATGGACGGCTGCACATCGAAATCGAAGACAATGGCGTCGGCATCTCCGAAGAAAAAATGCCGCATGTATACGTCGAGGGAATTGGCTTAAGCAACGTCCGCGAGCGCCTGCGCGTCCTCTACGGTGCCGATTTTCACTTGCAGATCGAAAGCCGCCCCGGGCAAGGTACCCTGATCAAAATTGATATTCCGGAATTGGTCTCCGCAATGCAGGCGGTGGGTTGAAGGGGCACTCCTCAGCCGCCGTTCATCGTCCCCTTGCGGTGTGAAACATTTGTTGCGCTTTTCCTTTGTTACGCTATCGTAGCCCCCTACGAATCTGTTCACAGGGGGGACGTATGGCCCAAATCACACAGTTTTTGTCGCGGCTGCGCTTATTTTTGCTGGCCGCCGTTTGCGTTGCGGCGATCTTCGCTCTGCCAGCGGCGGCGCAGGTGCCCGTCCAAACTGGCAGCATCGGAGCCGCAGATCCCCGTTTCGATGCCGAGCGCGCAAAAATCCTCCAGTCCATCCAGAAAGACAAACTGCCCTCCGTTGCTGTAGCCGTCGCGCAGCATGGAAAAATCATCTGGGAGCAAGGCTTTGGCTGGGCGGACCGAGAGCAGCTCCAACCTTCAACTTCCGATACGATGTACTCGCTCGCTTCCATCAGCAAGCCGTTCACCGCCACTGCCGTCATGGAACTGGTGCAAAAAGGCAAGCTGCGCCTCGACGCTCCGGCTAACGATTATCTCGGCGCCGCAAAGCTTACCGGCCTCGCTGGCGACGCCTCCGGCGCCGACCTCCGCCGCATTCTTAGCCACACTTCCGGACTCCCTCTACACTGGCAATTTTTCTATGCCAACGAAGACTACCGTGACCCGCCGATGGACGACACCATCCTGCGTTACGGTATCCTCGTCAACCCGCCTGGCGAACTCTTCCAATATTCCAATCTCGGCTACGGCATTCTCGGCCACATCCTGTCGCAGGTTTCCGGCCTCAGTTACGAAGACTCCATGCAAACACTAGTCTTCGCCCCACTCGGTTTGACGCACACCTCCTCCGGCATCGGCCCTGGCCTCGAACGCTACGCCGCCGCCCGTTACGATTCCAAGATGCACCCGCTTCCTTTCTACACGTTCGATCATCTGGGAGCTTCGGCGATCTATTCCAGCTCGCACGATCTCATTCGTTTCGCGATGTTCCATCTCAAAAACCACATCGCCGGCCAGGAGCAAATTCTCAACGACGAAACTATCGACCTGATGCACCAAGGAATCACGGAGATGAGCCCGAAAGGCCCGTTCTACGCCCTCGGTTTCTTTGGCAGTCTCAACGACCACGGCGTGAAAGTTTTCGGCCACAGCGGCGGAATGCCCGGCGTAAGCACGGTCATGCGCATCTATCCTGAGGAAGATCTGGCCGTCGTCGTCCTTACCAACACGGGCGGAAGCGCCGCCGTCCCGCAAATTGAGCGCGAAATTGCCGGTCTTATGATTCCGCGTTACGCAAAAGCGCTCGAAGCCGAGGGCAAACCTCCAGAAACACCAAAGGAACTTTACCACCCGACTCCAGATCTTCTCGGCACATGGACCGGCACTTTGCGCACCTGGCAAGGCACAACTCCGCTCCAATTAATTTTCCAGCCGGATGGCGACATCCACGTCAAACTTGGCGACCAACTCGAAACGTTGCTCAATGACGCTCAGTGGGAAGGCAAAATGCTCGACGGTCACTTTGCCGCCACTATTCCGACACCTGACGCTAGCAAGCACCGCCACGCCGTTCATCTCGAGCTGTGGCAGCGCAACGGAAAACTAACCGGCGAAGCCAACGCCGAAGCAACCGAAGAGCCCGCGCACTACAGTCTTGCATCGTACGTCGAACTGACGCGCTCCGCCGCACACTGACTGGTCACGTCAAGCGGCGCGCATTTGGATGTACGAGTGAGTGTGGTGCAGGCAGCCGCCAAGGTTTATAATACTTTTCACGCGCCCGTAGCTCAGTTGGATCAGAGCATCTGGCTTCGAACCAGAGGGTCGGGAGTTCGAGTCTCTCCGGGCGCGCCATTTTTTGCAGTTTCTTTTTCACAATTCCTGAGATTATCTTTTTTTTGTAGTGACAGAATGTCCGCCGAGACTGCGCTTGCGAGCCTCATCGAAGATTTAGAACAAGATCGTTCTCTAGAAGAACCGCGGCTTCTGCGTCAACGTATCGAGGCCCTCGACGACCTGGATGCCTTCCTGTCATGTGCGCCAGTTGGGCAACCCATCGCAACAACACTTCTTCACCGGGCGAAGGCGATTTACTCTCGATTGGAGTTTGTCAATCTCAGCCTCTACAAGAGCATCCGTCGAAATATTCAGCGGGGCGCAGGCAGGGCTAGTCTGCTTGAGTGGATGCCCGATGGGAATGATGCATCTAAACTCGCGAATTCCAGAGGCTATGACTATCTGGACGAATTGATCAGCGGAGTCTTGCAGTTCGAGGAGCCTTCGGCTGAGGTCGTCCAGTTAGAGTCCGAAATGATCGCTTATCAGCCGACGCCTGCGCGCCATATCTTTGATTTCATCCGCCGAACAGCTCTCACGGAAGGGGACTTTCCGATCGATCTTGGCTCGGGGCTGGGTCACGTTACTTTAATGGCTTCCATTTGTACGCGCGCCAACTGCACTGGCATCGAACTCGAGCCGTCCTATGTCGATTGCGCCCGCAAGAGCGCTCAGCCGCTAAATCTGAACACCGTGAGATTTATACAGGGCGACGCTCGTACTGCGGACTTATCCCACGGCACGGTATTCTATTTGTACACGCCCTTTAACGGCTCCATCTTGCGAGAAGTACTGAACTCGCTGCGACAGGAAGCCGTCAAGCGAGAGATTCGAATCTGCACGTTTGGCCCGTGTACGCGGGTGGTTGCCGAAGAACAGTGGTTAACGGCTATTGAACCGCTGGAAACAGACGGAATCGCTATATTCCGGTCTTACTATTAGATTTCAGGCGTTTCGCGGGGCGCTGCGATTTCCTTCGCGCGGCCTGCGCAGGTTTTTTGTGCGACTGTTCCGCAGAGGCTGTGCCTGCATTGGTCGGAAATTGCTCAGACAACTTCGCGGGGGCGGCAAGCCACCAGGCGGCTGCGAGCGAGCTGCGCACTATATCCTTCTTGGCGGCTTTGAGCTTCACAGTGGTGCTGCCTTGGCGTCCCCATGCGCCTTTGGCTGGGACGAATACAGCTGCATTAGTTTCGACAAGCATTTCTTGCTCAACCGGAGTCAGCTTGACCATGCCCCAGGACCTGTCAGGATAGCCGAGCGTAGCGAAGATTTTTCCGGCGACTCGGAAGTCGGGATGGTTCATATGCCCGCGTTCCTCAGTTTCCGGAAAACTCAGAGCCAGTTTGCGAAACTCGTTCGGCGTCATGGTGCGTCTCCGTTTTGCGAAAAATGAAATGATATGACAACACAATGCCCTGCAACCAGAAACGCACTCACCGCCGCAATTAATCCCCCGCGATAAGCGAACCACGCCTAATTCCTTGTAGGGGCACAGCATCGCTGTGCCCGTCTTCGCCCGCGCATGTTAATCAACGACCAGTCCAGAATAATGGCATACTGCGAAGCCAATCTCCGCGAACGCTAGATCGGAATCACAAGCAAACCCGAGCGATCTGCGAGAGGAACGAGAACCACTATGAAAGCAGCCGTACTACACGAGTTAGGCAAGCCTCCGCGCTACGAGGATTTTGCAGAACCAGCCCCAGGGCCGGTCGAAGCCATTGTGCGCGTGCTAGCCGCGTCGCTGAAACCGATCGATAAGCAACTCGCTGCCGGATCCCATTATGCGAGTCCGCGCGAGCTGCCAGTGGTGTGCGGAGCAGATGGAGTTGGCCAGCTCGCCGATGGAACGCGAGTCTTTTTCGGTGGTCCGCGCCGGCCGTATGGCGCTATGGCGGAGCGCACAGTCGTTCCCGCAGGATTTTGTTTTCCGGTGCCTAAGGAAATGGACGACGCTACAGCCGCGGCCCTCCCAAATCCCGGCGTATCGGCACTTCTTTCTCTGAACAGTCGCGCGAAGGTCGTGAAGGGCGAGACCGTTCTGATCTTGGGCGCCACGGGAGTTACGGGAACCATCGCCGTACAAATTGCGAAGCTGCTCGGAGCAGGGCGGGTAATTGGCGCAGGCCGAAACCCCGAAGCGTTGAAAAAACTCCGTGGTCTGGGCGCGGACGCAACGATTCAACTCGATCAACCTGAGGAAGATCTGAAGAAACAATTTGCACGCGAAGCCGGCGAGGTCGGTTTTAATGTAATCATCGACTACGTTTGGGGTCGCCCCACCGAAGTGCTTCTTGCTGCTATCACGCGCCACGAATTTGCCGCCGTGAATCCCGAAGTTCGCCTTCTGCAAGTAGGAGAAAGCGCAGGACCCAATATCTCGCTTCCCGCGGCGGTCCTTCGCAGCACGGCTCTAACAATCTTGGGAACCGCCGGAATGCCAGCCCGAGAAGTGCTAGTCGCCGCAATGCAGCAAGTCCTGGCATGGGGAGCCGCAGGCACGCTGCGAATCGAAACAGAAAAAGTTCCTCTAGCCGATATCGAACGAGCCTGGCAACGCACCGAACGCACCCGCAGACTTGTCGTCATACCCTGACGAATTTCTGTTTCTACGCAGCGTCCTTCTACTGCACTACGAATGCATTCTCAAACAAGTAGGCCTGACCATCCGGATTCGTTAGTGCGACCGAAGTCGATCCTGAGGGCAACGTAGGAACCGTGCAAGACAGAGTTTCACTGTCGATTCCCGTACACGAAACTGTCTGCCCCCCAATTTTGGCGGAGGTACTCCCAACAAAGCCGCTGCCACGCAGTTGAATCGTCGCTCCGGCAGCCGCCGTCGCCGGGGAAACCGTTCCCACGGCCAGTGGCACTGTAGCCAGTTCGAAGTATGATAGGCCGCCTTGTAAACCAATCACGATCTTCGCACCCGCAGGATCCGTTGCCAGTGGCCGAATCTGGCCGACGAAAAAGTGTGTCGGGCCGTTCCCGGCGTTCGCGTTTTGCGCAGCCAGCATCAACTGCCATCGCCCATTGTGCGTGTCGGAGACACTAATCTGGCCGCTCCCGACCCCCGTCGTATACAGCAGACTTCCGGTTTCATTCAGTCGGGCATCAAATCCAGGTTGTGCAATCGGCGCCAGCGGCAAAAGCCTTTGATCTACAGTCCCCTGAGGAAAAGCGATCACGCTTCCATCTTTGTCCACAGCTACTTGCCCTCCGACCCAAGGCGTATCCTGAAAGAGTACGGGGCCCGTAAATGTGTCGGACGCTGCGTTGTAACTCCACATGTACTCGGGGCCGGAAGGTTCCTCACCGAACTGCTGTCCCGAGCTTCCCGCATATATGATCGTGCTTCCATCCGCGCTCGCGCCTCCAAATTCTGGATACGGTGTGTACTCCGAACATGTCGGCGCCAGGTCCATCCGCGGCTGCACAGCGAGGTTCGTCAAATTGATTTCCCTCACTGGATTCGTCACGCACGGTGTAATGCTTATGAAGGCTCGATTATTGGCTGCTACCTTTATTTCTACAGGTTGCACTAGAGTGTTCGCCGGATCGGACGCCAGCAGTGCACTTACTGATTGGCTGGTCCCGGCTACCAGGTCGAACACAATCACGCTCTGATCGGCCGGGTCCACCACCAGCAATTTAGAGTTGTCAGGCGTCAGCGCTACTTCCTCCAGCACTGCCCCTGCACTGATCGACGTAGACTGCAACGGTTGGCCAAATGCTTGTGTATTTGGGTTAAAGACCGCGATGCTATTCCCGCTCCCCGTCAAATAAAAGAGATCACGGGTCGAATCATAGACCGCGAACCCGAACGGGCCTCCGGCAAGCGCGACTTCCTGGCTCAAATACTGCATTCCGCGTTTCATTGTGTCGGTGCTGTTGCTTGCTGTTACAGCGACATCCGCCCATCCGGTAGTGCCTTGCGGAACCGTCACAGTTATCGATTGTTCCGGATAATTGTTGGACGCGTAAGAGTTCAGCGTCGCGTCCTTCAGATTTACTTGCACTCCGCCGATAGACACTTGGATGTTTTGCGCGATCTCTTGCTGGCTGACAAAAAAGCCCAGCCCATAAGCGTAGATCGTGATCCGGTCTCCTCCCGCAGCGGAAGCGACGTTAGGTTGCACCCGCAGAACCCGCGGTCCATAGGTATATGCGTCAGGCAGGAACACAGCGTTGTTGTTTGCGTCCGTCAACACCAAGCTCACCGGACCCGGATTCGTCGTTGCCGGGGCAGTCGCTGTCAGAAAATTCTCGCTATCCGAAGAGGACGGGGACGGCCCCACAACATCCCGAATCGCCGGCGTTGTGCCGAAATAGGCCTCCATCGAACTTGCGACACCCTCAGTGCTGTTGGCCCCGAGAGGAGCAACCGTGAATTGAACTTGCGTGCCGCCAGAGACAGGCCCGACATTCGGAGTGGCTTCCGTGCTTGGAGCACCAACAAACTCAGCAATGGCCGAGGGCGGCGATGACTGCTGTATAGATGCATTAAGCATGAACGCGCCACCAGGCTCCACGCCGAACAAATGATACGTTTCGTCCACATCGAAAAATGCTGGGACAGAAACCAATGAACCGGTGGACAAGCCGACATAGCCCGCTGGCGTACCCGCTTGGGTGTCCAGCGCAACTAGAAACCCCTGGTTCGTCATCAGATAGAGATATTTTCCATCGCGGCTAAACATCGCTCCAGTCACGGTTCCATTGATTGTGTACTGCGTCTCTGATTGCAGATTTGCTGCCAAAAAATTGACCTGCGAGTTAAATGAACCCGTCCCCGGGGCGACAATTTCCTGCACGCTTGCGAATTGCGAGCCATTAGCGTTTGCCGCTAGGAATACGCCCACGTCCTGCACTGGTCCGGACACGGGCAGATATCCCTGCGCGTCGCTCGAGTATAGTAAAAGCTCGTAGCCCGCATTTCCGAATCCGTACACGAACAAAAACTTTCCATCCAGAGAACGCGCGGGATTGGATGCCAGGTCGCTCGGTCCCGGATTCGCCGGTGTGAACGTTCCGCTATTCGGTTCATAGCGAACTAAATCCTCTACAGCTACAAAGACTGCAGCCGAGGACGACAACGATGTATAGCCCATCCCCAGCATCAGGCTCCCGTCCGCCATCGCGTACGGCATCACCGGCATTACCGTTGCGCCCGTCGCTCCTGGACTAAAAGTCAGCATCGATGTCGGAAACACGATCTGCCCTGTGATGTGCAGCGCGACCGGATCCACCACGTAGACATATGGCGTTATCGTGCCCACGTAGAGTTTCGAGAAATCCGGCGAAAAGCCGAGCCCCGCTGGTCCAGGCACCGAAATTTCGCCCACCTTATGCCCGTCCACCGTGGAATAAACCTCAATGGAATTGAAGTTTGGATCGCTGATGAATACTTCTTTCAGTGCCTGGTCGTACGCTGCGGCCGGGATCGGCCCATCAAATGCAGCGGTTGGCAGCCGCATGAAGATATCGCCAGGAAAGGGGCGCGGCTGAAACGCTGGGGGTACGGGCCGAGAGCCACGCAGCCAGACAACTGCCTTTGCGCTGCCCATTTCTGCCGGGCGCTTGATTCATAGGATCACCCCACCTGATCGAACGCGCGCATTATACGGCAAACCGATAAAGCGCGTTAACTTATGAATAGGTACTACCATTCAGGTCAATAAAGACTTCAAATTATTTCCGAAGAGAGACTTAGCGGAGATCCGCCCCTTTGCAAACGGCGAACACGAGAACGTCAGCCCGGAAACAAATCCCCCGACTTATGGCTGCTTCTTCGGTTGCTCAGCCGCGGGGTTTGAGGCTGTCGAAGCCGACTGCGGCGCCTGCGAAGACGATGGTGTCGAGGACGATGCCCCGGCCGTGTGCCACACCACGCTGTGTTGCTCCAGAAGTGCGATGGCGTATCGAATCGGGATTGCTGCTCCCGGAGTGGAAGTCGGTAGCGCGCTGGACTTGGCGACGGACACAGGCGCGCCACGCAGCCACAAGCCCTCCACGAGGCCCACTACCGCGTGCGATTCAGTAGCCATCACCGGCGAGCCGCTCTGGCCCTTCACCACCGGATGGCTGAGCAGAAAAACGTCGACGGCGGGCGCGGACTTCTCAAGCTGCGTGGACTCGTAACTCAGGACAGTACCGGGTGACGAGTCTTCGCGCTGCAACTCAAAGCTGTGCGCATCCTGAAGCCGTTGAGGGTGCAGCGACAGCGCAAGAACGGATTGCCCGCGAACGGCTGCGTCAGCCGCCAGCGGGAGAAACGCAACACTGTACTTGCCGACGAAAGGATTTGGCGTGGCGCGGAGAATGGCTACGTCGTGCGGCAGATCTTTGGCGATCACAGTGACCTGCAAAAGCTTGGGCGGGGAATTAGGCCGATTCACAAGAATGTACGGCTGGCCACCGTCGCGAAACGTCTCAAGGACGTGCGCGACGGTGAGGAGATAGCCTTCGTCATTGATGAAGAAGGCGTTGCCGAAGAATGTGTAGTGGTAGCCGCGAGCGGCTGGTGATTGATCGTCGGGGTAGACGACGGGACAGACGGAAGCGATAGCTGAGTCGTCAGGCGAAATGATCTGAGCAGGTTTCTGGCGAGCTGCAAGAGGGATAAACGCGCAGGCGAGAGCACATAGCACTCCGAGCGCTGGGATAGCGCCTCTGCACTGGTGCGTGCTGGCGAAGCTCAAGGGCACAACATCCTCGCTGCCTCAACTTTGACAAACGGGAATGCGGGTGTAAATGGCAAGAAAGGATGGAAAAGGGACAGGTGTGCGGAGGTGCTGCTCTTCTTTATTTAGCCCGCGAGAATCGCACAAAAAGCAGGGAAAAGAGCTTGACAAGAGGCCGTCTCTACGGTAATTTCTGTATAGAGAGAAACAACAGAAATGACAGACACTACAAAAGCCACGCTTTCGCCCGTAGCCCAGAAATTCATTCTGCACTGGGGCGAGATGGGCACCCGTTGGGGGATTAACCGCACCGTAGCGCAGGTCCACGCGCTGCTTTTCCTTTCACCGGTCCCTGTCCCGGCTGACGAAATCTCCACCACTCTGTCGGTGGCGCGGTCGAATGTCAGCACCTGCTTGCGCGAGCTGCAGGGGTGGGGAATTGTGCGCGTGGTGCATGTACTGGGTGACCGGCGCGACCATTTCGAGTCCCTCAAGGATGTTTGGGAGATTTTCCGGGTTGTCTCCGAGGAGCGGAAGCGGCGGGAGATCGATCCAACCTTGCGGGTTTTGGCGGAATGCGTGGCGGAGTCCAAGGCAAACGCTCAGGGCGATCCGTATACGCGGGAGCGTCTCGAAAGCATGCTGGAGTTTTTGACGATTATGACAGGGCTGTTTGACGAAGTGTTGCGGATGCCGACTTCGGCGTTGAAAGGTGTGGGGAAGTTGAGGGGCAAGGTGTTCACCTTGCTGGGGAAGAAGGCCGGTTAGTAGCTGACGGCTGAACTTATGCCATTGGTTCAGGGTGGCTTTTAACGCAGAGGTCACAGAGTTCGCAGAGAAGAAGAGAACCATGATTTCGCTGACATCGGAGTTTACAGATGGCAAGGGGCGCCACGCGCGAGGGTGGTTGTTTTTTGACGCGGAGTGCGCGTTTTGCACGCGGATTGCGCGGTGGCTGGCGCCGATTTTGGAACGGCGCGGATTGGCAGTGGCGCCGTTGCAGGATCCGCGCGTCGGTGCTTTGCTTGGACTGACGCGCGATGAATTGTTGCGCGAGATACGGCTTTTGCTTTCGGACGGGCGACAGTTTGGGGGAGCGGACGCGGCGGTGGCGTTGGCGCGCGAAATTTGGTGGGCGCGGCCGCTGGTGTGGTTCAGCAAAGTACCGGGAGGAATGGGGGCGCTGAGGGGCTGGTATCGTTCGGTCGCGATGCAGCGGAGTTGTGCCGCGGTCGTCTGCGCAGCTCCCGAAGAGATTAAGCGAGCTTGATATTTCATAGGAGATCGACATGAACGCCCAGCTTCTGCTTCTGTGGTTAGCGGGATTGGTGCAAATTGCAATTGCGTCCGCGAATTTCTTCCTGCCTCGAAAGTTGAAGTGGGCTGGGATGGAGGCTGAGACAGTCTGAAGCCGGGCCCAGCTAGTTAACAATAACGAGCCCACCCCCTGGATTTTGCGTAAACGCTGATTTTAAACAGGATAAAGTAACTTAGAATCAACACTTATGGACGGTGCTAATTCTACAGGGTTTACATCGAGTTCGATGACGTCTGAAATTCGACCGCCAGGGCACGGGGACGTCAGTTTGCCTCAAGCGTTTGTTACGCTGAGCACGTTGCCGTCGGTGTCTTTGAACCAGGCGACACTTACGGAGCCTCCCGGGGCGGTCCAGACGCCGAGTTCGTCTTGATGGAAGCGTGGGTAGAGATTGAAGGTTACCCCTTTTTCGCGCAGGGCTTTCACGGTGGCGTGCACATCCGGGACTTGGAAGCCGAGGACGGTGTGCTCGTGAGGCGTGAAATCTGCCACTGTGGAGACCCGCAGGGTGGCTCCGCCAGTGTTGAAAACGGCAGCGAAGTTGTCCTCGTGGGCTAGCGTTAGCCCGAGGATGTCGCGGTAGAACGCCGTAGCGCGGGCGCGGTCTCTTGTACAAATGATGATTGCAGGCTTTGCGGTTTCTAGAATTCCCACTTTGGGCCTCCCTCTCTTTTGCTCATTTTCTTACTTTGTGGTCCGAACTTCTTTTCGGGTAAGCGATCACGGGAAAGAACACAAGGGTGTGCGGTCCTGTTGGCAAGAGGACATGGGTGTCTCCTAAAAATTGAGTTAGAAATAAAAAAGCCTCGCGGGAAGCGAGGCGCAATACCCTACAAAAAAATTATAGCATGCTGGCAACTGGGTTGGGGAGCGAAGTTTTTGGTGTGTGGGCAGACAGTGCCGGGACTTTAAACCTAAAGAATGGAGAAAAAGATTTACGCAGAGGGCCGCAGAGACACAGAGATCGCAGAGATCGCAGAGAAGACGAGACGGAAAGAGAAGTTGGCTAGCGCGCGCGAATGGGATTGTGGGATTTCAGGACTACAAAGGTGAGCGCTGCTACCGTGAGCCGGCTTCAATCCAGTATAGGGCGGGATTGCCTTTGAATAGGAAGGCTGAGGCGATCATCGCGGCTGCAAAAACTAGAGACCAGAGAATGGGTTTTTTGCTATTGGCACTCATAGCTGAGACCGTAGCATGGATTTGTTGGGCAAAAGCCCCGCCTGTAAAACGAGGTTGAGGCACCTCCGACGCTCCCTCTGCTGGCTAGAACTGGGCGGGACTACTTCTTAACTTTCCTGACGATATGCAGTTTAATTTCTTTGCCATTGACGTCGAGGACGTAGGCGTGGTGCCCCTCGATGGCGATTTTCGTTACCTCATTTACGGGAATATCCCGCGCGTGGCTGTCGGTCTTCGGGCCCGGCGTGAAGCTATAGTCGGCAAAATAAACCATATCCTCGGTCTCAATGGTGTAATGCATGGTATTTCTATTGCCCAGCAATTTCTGGGAAACGTCGGTTTCCGAAGTAGCTTCTATCTTCGCTTGCTTCCAATTCCGCGTCTTCGCCAGACACGCAGTCGCGACTAACAGCGTCAGCATCAGAAGACTGAACTTTTTCATTGGGGCTCCTCTGCGGAGTATATGCCATCCCTATCTCTACGCGTCCGCCCTCGCAAGAGCGAGTTGCGAGAATTGGCCAGCCAAGGCAAAGCGCGGCATCCGCCGGCGGAGTAGTCATCGGCTTTCAAGGAAAAGTTGGATGGGCCAAAATCCTAGCTTTAATAACCAGAGCTGCAGCATCCGGCCTTATTTCTTCACCGTCGGCAGGTTATCCAGAAACGTATAATCGCTAGGGATTGCGAAATATTGTGGATCCGGCTCCGTTCGGGAAAGAATCTCAATCTTCCGCGTGAATTGTCCGCTGCGTGGGTCGGTCTTCGTGATCGATATATCCAAATCCAGTTCCGGCGAATGCCACAGCTCTCTGGTGATAACCAGCGGCTTCGAATTTCCGTAAGCACCCGCAGCCACGGATGTGATCTCGCGTATTCCCTCGACGGTCAGCGCGTCCATCACATTTGTTCCCAAGCTTACCGACTCCATCGTCGAGGCGCGCGGAGCTTCCTCGGTTTTTTCGGACTCCGCATAGGCGTCGCGGCGAAAGGCGTTAATCCGGCACGATTTTGTCGCGACGTAGCATGTCGTTCGCGTCTTCTCTTTTGGATCAATAATGATGAAGTTCCAACGCGGCTGAATCTCACCCGATTCCGCCATTCTCCGGCGGCTTTCAAAATAGAGCTTTCCCGAGGAGTCCCGCGCCAGCATGCTCATAAACGCGAAACGTGACGCGGAGCCGTCCCGGTTCGTCCAGGTCACTACTGATTTTCCCGTGAACGGTTGTCCGGGCTTGGGTGGAACGTACATATCTTCCACGCCGGGATGTGCGGCCACGTCGGGATTCATTCCCGAAGGACGAGTGGCAGCAAAAGGTTCTTGAGCGGCAAGGAATGAGGGGGAAGCCGCGAGCAATGCCAGCGGCAACATCAGCCACGAAACGCGAATTCGCGCCATGGGTACCTCCAAATCATCTCAAATAATATATGACGTAAATCGGCCGTCAAGTCATCTTCTAACTAAGGCGTGGCTGCCTGCCTGACGGTTGGATCTGGGTATTGAGCGGGAGATTCCTGCAACTTGTGCAGTATCGGTGTGGTCACCAGCGTTGTGGCAACGGCCATGATTACAAACATTGTGAAGAGCACTGGCGAAAGCACGCCTAGATCCAACCCAACATTGAGGACGATAAGTTCCATCAAACCGCGAGCGTTCATCAAGACGCCCATCGAGGCAGCTTCGCGCCAATCCGAACCCGTCCATCGAGCAGCGAGGAAGCTGCCGCCGAATTTGCCGAGCGAGGCCACACCAATAATCAAAATGCAAGCGACCCAGTCGCGAACTCCGTGCACCAGACCGATCTGTGTGCGCATGCCTGTGAATACGAAAAACACGGGCAACAAGAGCACGACGACCAGATCTTCACACTTCTCTCGAATGTCACACGCCAGTAAGGAATTGTGCGGAATCACGGTTCCCAGAAGAAAGGCGCCGAAAAGCGCATGGATGCCGATTCGTTCCGTCAACAAGGCCGAGAGGAGTAAGGCAGCGCAGACCACGGCGAACATGTCTTGTGTGGTCCGGCCTTTTGCCATTTGCCACCGCACGAGCCGCAAAGCGCCTTGCTTCGCAATCAGCAGCACAAAGAGGATGAACCCAATCGTGGTGATCAAAGTGAACAAAAGACTTCCGGTTTGCGCATGCGCGACGCTGATCACGACAGCGAGCAGGCACCAGGCGACGACGTCGTTGACTGCGGCGCACGCGAGGGCGAGGACCCCGAGGCGTGTCTTCTGCATTCCGCGATCCGTGAGAATGCGCGCCAACACCGGGAATGCAGTTATGGACATCGCTACCCCGATAAAAAGAGCGAAGGTGGTGAAGGAGACAGCGCTGGCGGAATACCGGGGATATAGCCAGAGAGCGATGGCAGCGCCGGACAGAAACGGCAACACGATACTGGCGTGCGAGATGGCAATGACTGCCTGGGTTCGCTCTTGCAAGAGTTCCAAATCCAGATCAAGACCGACGAGAAACATGTAGAGCACGACGCCGACTTGAGAGATCAGCGCGAGATAAGGCGCGGTGTTCACGGGAAGAATTTGAGACGCGACCTCTGGGGACAGCCAACCAAGAAAGGACGGTCCCAAAAGAATGCCGGCGACCACCTCTCCCATGACCTGCGGCAGATTCAGCCTGCGAAACAGCGCGCCAAGAATACGGGCGACAACAATAATGACAACAAGAGCGAGCAAAACATGAAACAGGATGCCGGGCGTTTCGGAGGCGGTTTGTTTGACAGGCGCTGCCGATCCTGGTGCTTCGACGGCAACGAGCGATTGTCCTAATGCTCGAATCAAGAAAAAAACGCCGATACCCGCTGCGAGAGCAGCCGCGTAAATGAGTGCGCTTCGTGATCTTCGGATCATGACTAGGTTTTGTCGAGATCGTCGTCGAGGGCCTCGCCGCTCTCGGATAGCGGAGCGAGGACTTCGTGCGCATCGGTTACGTCTTCCTCGCGCACGAGAATTTTGAACCCTGCGCCGGACCACGCGAGGTGTTCACGCATACCGCCCACTGAGTCGGACTGGACCATTGCCGGAATGCCAGCGGCCTCGAGCGCGCTCTTGGCCAACTCCGCCTCAGGGCGGCTGGCGTACGACTGCACGACAACAAGATGAATGTCCTGCATGGCACGATTATATGCCAAAGAAGAACGCTCTAAGGCGAGACCACCCTTCAAAATAAAATGCTGCAATCCGATAGTGCGCGATTAGCGTAGTAGTTGGAAGCTAGCCTTTCGCCTCCGGCAACGACAAATTTGTTGGCGGTGCTTTATGCTCTAGAGGTGCGGGATTGCAAGGACAGGTTTTGACAATGCTGCGAAGCGAAGTCGTGGGCATCATGTCCGGAACGGTTTTTGTGTTCATCGGGCTGGTGGCCTGTGCGGCAGCGTGTGCGTTTGCGGCCGTCCGCCGGCAGAGCGGAGTGCGCCTCTTTGCGTGGCTGGGGATATGGAGCGCGATGTATGGGGCGCTGCTCCTGGCTGAGGCGCCGAATGTGGTCGCGGCACTGCCAAACTGGCTGCGGAGCGGTCTTCCTTTTCTGACGATGGCAATCGACTATCTGTTTTTGACTGTTGTTTCGCTTGCGTGGCTGGAATTGAGCGTCGGAAAAATGCGCGTGTTTTTGAAGACGGTCATCGGGCTGGGTCTGGCCTTCGGGATCGCGGGAATCGGAATTTTTGTGGTTACAGGGTCCAGCGAATCATTGCTAGTTTACGTCCATTTCATCGCCGTGGCGGCCCTCATCATTTTTCTAGTTATCCTTGCGGTGCCCGCACTCTCGCGCAAGTACCTAATTCTTCCAAACCGTGCCGTCATGATTGTTGGCACGCTTGTTTTTGCCACGGATGCGCTGTTTTTCAACCTGGCGGGGATTTTTCACTATCATACGTACCGGATAACGGGTTCGCTGGGGCTAGCCGCTCTGCTCTTCTCGTTTGGATACGTAGGCGTGCAAATGGCATTGTCGGGAGAGCGGCGTTTGCATTCGATTGAGAGCGAGTTGGCGATTGCGCAGGAGATTCAAGCTTCGATCCTTCCTGGCAAAAATCCAGAAGTGAAAAATCTTGCAGTTGCGGCGGCGTATAGACCGATGACGGCCGTCGCCGGCGATTTCTACGATTTCATTGCCGTAGATGAGAGCCGGGCCGGGTTTTTGGTGGCGGATGTGACCGGACATGGAGTGCCGGCGGCGCTGATCGCGTCGATGATCAAGGTCGCGATACAGTCCCTCGTGCCATACGCCCACGACCCGGGCGAGGTGCTAAGTGGGTTGAACCGCATACTTTTTGCGCAGCTGAGGGCGCAGCTCGTTTCAGCAGCGTATCTGTGGATCGACACGGGAAAGCGCAGAGCGTTTTATTCGGCGGCGGGACATCCTCCGCTGCTGCATTGGCGCGCGGGCAAGCTGGACAGCATCGAAAGCAACGGTCTGTTGTTGGGAGTGCTGGCGGAGGCTGAGTATCCCGTTTGCGAAATGGCCATCGAGGTGGGTGACCGATTCTTGCTCTATACGGATGGCGTGAGTGAGCCTGAGGACGGAAGTGGGGAGGCGTTCGGCTCGCATAGGCTGGAGCAAGTCGTGCGCGAAAATCATCTGCGCTTGCCCTCAGAGTTGTTGGAGCAACTACTTTCCGAGATTCATAAGTGGCAGCCGGTATCCGCTGAGCAGAAGGACGACATCACGCTTGTGGCCATCGATGTTCTGTCCTGACGAGTCCGATTTCCGCAAAAATTGCCTGCGATCCCTCGTCGAATGTAGGGATTAGGTGTTCACCTTTTGTTCATTCCTTTTCCAGGTTGTGTGCATTGGCAGGAAAAGGGGAGTGTGCGAAAAAGTGTTCACGATGCAGGGGCGTTCAAGGCCGGCAGCATCGAGCGGTGGCAGCCGCGCAAACTCGAAAGAAGGAAGGACATCCGCCATGAACAATTTCAAAGCTTTGTTGCCCAAGACAGTCTGGATTGGAACACTCGGAGTTGCGGCCATGCTTCTTGGGTGGACGCCCTCCTGCAAAGCGCAGGAAGTTAGCCCGGCGATTTTCACGAACACGGGCGTCGAAGATGCTTACCCAGCGGCAAAACCGGCGGCTAAGAAAGCGGTCAAGGTGCAGGTCGCGGCCCACGCCGATCAGGGCGTTACGAGCAATGACGCGAACGCGCGGAAGCAGAACGCGCATCGCGTGGTTCGCAAGACGAATGCGGTATCCGCGCCGGTGGTCTGAAGGTCAAGCGAGAGGACTTGGGCGCGAAGTGTGATGGCAAGTCCTCTCGGAAGGGCGCGTCCGCCCGTTAGCTCTAATGGATAGCGCTCGAAAGATTCGCTCTATCCTAGTGTCGTGAGTGACCTGCTCTTAGCACCTTCGCCGAGTTGGAAATCCGCTCATCTTCTTTTTTTGGGCAAAGAGTGGAGAAGCGACGGCCAGACAGAGTGCAAACACTAAGAATCTTTTTTCACGACTTCGTTCCTTTCTACAATTGAGGATAGACTCCGCTGATACTCTCACGCGCGCTACCTATTTCGATTTGGGGGATTGACCTGTCAAAAGTGACAGTGTAGCGCGGTAGGGGCAGCCGATATCTTATGCTTGCCAGGCACTCTCGGGTCGTTGATCCACCGATTCAAGGGCATTGGCTGTGAGTCTAAACCACGAAGGCCAACGAATAACCGCATTGTGAAACTTTATCGGCGCTCACAGTTGTTTTCGCCCATTCGTTGAAAGAGAGATCAAATGATCATGAAAAAGACGGTCGCAGTTCTGGTGTTGAGCGGGTTCCTTTTCGCCGGCGAGGCGTTCGTCGCTGAGGATGTCGCAGCCCAGGCCGCGCAATCCGCGGCTGGCCCCGATAGCGCATCATCCATCGATCAAGAGATCGCCATGCTGAGGTCGGACTTGCGGTCGACGCGAAGGAAAGTTATCGCTGCCAACATGACGTTGACTGACACCGAGGCGGAAAAGTTTTGGCCAAAGTACGACCAATACGTGAGCGAGTTGGTGAAGATCAACGACGCGAAATACGCTCTCATTAAAGAGTACCTGCAAAACACAAACATGACGGACGAGCAGGCCGATAGTCTCTCGAAGAGGTGGCTTGCGGTGGATGAATCCGTCCTCCAACTCCGACTCAAATACATCCCGATCTTCCGTGCCGCGCTATCGGCCAAAGCCACCGCGCAGTTCTTTCAACTCGACCGCCGCGTTCAAATGATGATCGATTTGCAATTGTTAGGCTCGATTCCGCTGATTGAGCCTTAACTGGCCGGATGCTGAAGGCGAGGAAGGGTGCGACCGCAAGTTTGTTGAACTACATGCTGCGCTATCCAAAAACAAGTGCAGTCTCTCTCTCTTTCTTCAGTTGTGCGACTCTTCTTCT
>Ga0210391_10001423_pt1 | contig 21861 bp, 19 predicted proteins | sample IncBWC12OmetaG_FD_160573 | JGI IMG/M metagenome (GOLD analysis project Ga0210391, IMG submission 160573) | Forest soil microbial communities from Barre Woods Harvard Forest LTER site, Petersham, Massachusetts, United States - Inc-BW-C-12-O ...
ATCTCTTCTACGGCACTGGTGGTCCTACTGGCTCGCTCGCCGATACCGGCTTCTCGTTCGCGACCAACGGCATCGTTACCTTCGCTGCCGGCCAAACGTTTCCGGGAACTTCCGCATCGGTGAACGAACTAAACCTCCCGAATACGACTAGTTCGACGGTCGGAATGATCACGCTCGGCGGAACTCCCTTCATCAACAACTTCGGAGACCCGTCGAACACGTTCGTGGGTCCTAATGCGGGAGGTGGTTTTAACGCGGCCCCACCACTCGATTTCAACAATACAGGTATTGGCAACTACGCACTCTTCGGAATCGATGGTGGTTATGTCAACACGGCCGTCGGTAGTGATGCACTTACCGCAACGACTACTGGAAACTCTAACTCTGCCTTGGGTGTGCTCGCTCTGTCCCAAAATCAAACAGGTTCTGCGAATACGGGAATCGGACGATCAGCGCTTGAAGGCAGTCTAACGGGCTCATTCAACACAGGGCTTGGCGACGGCGCCGGCTTCTCTGTGCAAACTGGGTCATCCAACACATTGTTAGGTGCGGGAGCAAACGTAAGCGCGAACCCGCTGACGAACGCCACGGCTGTCGGAGCAAATGCGGCGGTCGGAGCGAGCAATTCACTCGTGCTGGGCAGCATCAACGGCCTGAACAACGCCACTTCCAACGTGAATGTTGGAATCGGGACATCGACGCCGCGATCCGCGCTGGAATTGAGCTCCGCTGGTTCTGGCGTTTCGGTGCCAACACCGACTTTGACACTGTCGAACACTCTGGGCGGACAAAACACCACCGTCAGCCTGGACTTCAACACGTATCCGAACACCGCAACCACGAACTACAACCCGTCGGCGCGAATCGAGGCGGTCGACGCCGGTAACGGTTCGGACGACATCCGGTTCCTCATCAACACTCCTGGGGCGCACAACAACGGATTGACCCAAATACTTACGATGGACACCGCTGGAGACGTGGCCACGCGCGGAAACCTGACCGTGGGTGGAACGCTGAGCAAAGCCGGAGGCTCGTTCAAGATCGACGATCCGATCGATCCCGCCGGGAAATATTTGTCGCACTCGTTCGTCGAATCGCCGGACATGATGAACATTTATAACGGCATCGCGATTCTCGATGCTCAGGGACGATCGACGATCGAGCTCCCTCAGTGGTTTAGTGCGCTGAACCGGGATTTTCGCTACACGCTCACGTCGATCGGAGTCGCCGCGCCCAATCTGCATATCTCGGAGGAGATCACCGACAATCATTTTCGGATTGCTGGCGGCAAAAAAGGGCAAAAAGTTTCCTGGCAAGTCACCGGTATCCGCCAGGATGCCTGGGCCAACGCACACCGGATTCCTACGGAGGAATTAAAACCCGCGAACGAACAGGGACATTTTTTGCATCCCGAACTTTTCGGCGCGGGACCGGACGAGGCCATCGCTGCGACGCATCAGGCGCCGCCCGCGAATACGAACGCCGGCACAAACGCGCGATGACGCGCTTTGCTAGGGCGCGGGAGCCACGGAAGGATACCTAGCGTCGACATCAATAATCGGTGTCAACTTCGCTGGTGAAGCGTCCGCGGGAACCACGAAAATTCGCCAATTGCAGCCGACGGCCATTTTGCATGGAACCTTGACATAGTGGCAGGAGAGCACAAGCCGCTGCCCGTCAGGGGACCACGTGCCGATGGCGCAGGCCCAATCCGGATCATTCGCCGCCGCGCGAATGCCGGAGCCGTCCTTGTTCTTCACGAACACTCCGTCCGTGCTATCCATCACGGTATTCGAAAAGGCGATGCGGCTTCCATCGGGAGACGGTTTCTCGTACGGCGGTAGCTCGGTCGCTTGCATTTCACCCGAGCCGTCGGCATTGGACACGTATCCGCGGATCGTTACGCCGCCCGAAGGAGCCGCGACCATGAGAGGGAAAAATAGTTTCGTTCCATCGGCGGACCAGCGGATCGGAATGCCTTGCTGCGAAAAGCGAGACTGAAACACGATCCTCCCCACCGTCACCTCCGCGGAGCCGTCCGCATCGACCACGTGCACTTCTGATGTTTGAGACAGCACGCCTCCCTCGATTGTTTGCCCGTAGGAATAAACGGCGATCTTTTTACCGTCCGGCGACCAGACGGCAGAGGAGACGTCCTGCGCTGATTTCGGCTGAAACGTGAGCCGCGGCAGGCCCGGTTTATCCATAGGAATCAAGAAAAGACCGGCAACTAACCGGGTCACCGCGAGCGTTTTCCCGTCGGGTGACCAGGCAACGCCGCTGACGCTCTGAGTCTTTTGCCAAGACTGTTCGGTGATGTGCAAGAGCAGACGGCGGTTCGTCCCGTCGCGGTCCATCACATAGAGTTCGGTTGGGACAAATCCGCCGCTCAGTGCCCTGGCCCAATTGACGAAGGCGATCCGCTGCCCATCGGGCGACCACTGTGGATACGGCGCGCCATTAAGGATGTGGTCGACATCCGCCGTCAGCCGCTTCAGATTTGTTCCGTCGGCGTTTACGGAATAAATTGCGTTGCTCCCGAGATCGGCCGGGTCCGCCAGCCCCTGGAACATAATCACTGACGTCTTCGCGTCCTGGGCGGAGGCAGGCGTGTGGAGAATCGTTGCCAAGCCCACAGCAACGGTCGCCAGACGCATCGCCCCATGCAGGCGAGATCGAATCGTAATCCGAGTGCGATGGTTCGAATTCCCGTCTGCCAGAGAGATCATCGCTAGACCCTCGCAGTTGGCTTCGATCACAGGTCTGAACTCAATCCTGAGGTATTAGAACCCAACTTGACCCGATTTGTGCCTGGTTGACGCGGCAAGGGGACAAGCGAGAAACACCTCCCTTCGGAACGGCTTACATGCCTCCGATCGGGACTGCGCCGGCGCGCTCGTAATTGATAATGATGACGCCTTTTGGAGTGACCGCGCTTTCCGTCACTTTGAAAGCCGCCGGGATCGTGCCCTCGCCAAACAATTTTTTCCCACCGGCCAACGTCACCGGAAATATCTTCAGCCAGAGCGCGTCGACCAAGTCGTGCTTCAGCAGGGTCTGAACCAGATTCGCGCTGCCCCACACGTGCAGATTCGGCCCTTCTTCCTTTTTGAGCTCCGCGATTTTTTTCGCGATGTCTCCGCTCAGAAACACGTTCGGCTTCCAGTCGGAAGAGGTGATGGTATTCGAGGCTACGTACTTGGTCGCGGTCTGAACCTCCGGCCAAATGTCGGCATGGAGCGGCCAGAATTTCGCAAACCCCTCAAACGTCTTCCGCCCGAGCAATACGTCAGCCGGCGCCTTCATCTGCTTCATCATCGCCGATCCACTCGCAGCGTCGCGATGGGGCGGCTGCCACCCGCCGTATTCGAAGCCGCCGCTGGTATCGTCCTTCGGCCCTGGGGATTGGATGACGCCATCCAGGGTGACAAATTCAAGCACATTGATTTTTCTCACGGCTGCTCCTGCGTTGGGCCGGTTGCCCTCTCTCACTATCTCGTCGAACGGCCGGACCGGAATTCGACAAATTGTTCAAGAAACTTTGTTGCGGGTTCGCACTAGCGCGAAGCGGCGTCGGCATCGCGCAGGAGCACAACGTCGGATTCGATTTGGGCGTGCAATACGCCGAGCGTCTTGCCGTCGGGTGAGAAGCGGAACGACGAAATAACATCCGATTTGAAATTCGTGATCTGGCGGCCTGGTGAGCCATCCAGCGGCTGGATCCACAAATTTTCGGTTCCATTTTCGCGTATGGGATATGCGAGGGAATTCCCGTCGGGCGTGAACCGGGGTGCGTTCGATACGCGCGGATCGGAAAGTAGAATGCGCTTCTGGGCCGCCGACCCTGCATCCAGCGGCACTAAAGCGATCTGGTGCAGTGAACTGTCTTTCGTGTCGACCGTGAGGAACGCGAGCAACTTGCCATCCGGAGAGACGGTGAGTCCAAAGTGAAAGAAGCCGGTAGGTATCGCCGATCCCGGCACAACTTCGGGCTTTCCGCCATCGATGCTCACTTGCTTCACCTGAAGATCCTGCACGTCGTCGTAGAAGACGCGCTTGCCGTCCCTTGAGCATTCCGGCTCGATGTCCTGCTGCCCATCGGTGAGCTGCGTGGGATTCGTGCCGTCGGCATTCACGCGCCAGAGGCTCGACTTGTCGCCGCCGGAACGGCCGGCCCAGGTGAAGACGATATAGCGGCCGTCCTGGCAGCTGACGGGTTGAATGAATTGCGCAAGAGAGTCATTCAAAAGATTGGTTTTGTCGCGTCCGTCGGCGGAAATTCGAACCAGCGAAGTCCCATTGTCGAAGTAAAGAGTGTCGTTGCCGGACCAGTCGAAGAAAAGCGAATCTGCGATCTGGGCGGGCGCCGGGTTCGGAGGGTCTCCCTTGAATCCTTCGGCGGGCAGCGCATAGAAAGTTTGCGTGGATCTTTGCTGCACGGTGGCGAGTGTTTTGCCGTCCGCGGACAGAGTCAGTGTCTGATAGTTGTTGGTGTCTCGGGTAACGGGGCGAAGCTGGCCGGCCGGTTCGGACACAACCGCGATTTGACTCCGCGCATAGGGTGTCGTGTTCTGCTGGTACGTGGCAATCAAGCTGCGTGCATCGGGCAGCCAGGCCAAATCGTTCAACTGCACGTTGTTGAACTTTGACAGCGTCTTGACCTTCGCGGACTGCACGTCCTGTATTTGGATCGCGCTCATCTCACCGTCAACACCGGGCATCGCATAGGCGATTTGCTTACCGTCGGGCGACCAGGCGACGCCACTCGGTAGCGCCGTCACCGGGCCGGATGCGAACGTGGACTCGTTTGTGCCGTCAGCGTTCGCCGTCAGCACCTGAAACTTCGCAACATCGGGATCCATACCGCGAACGAAGGCAAAGCGTTGGCCGTCAGGTGAAAAACTGATCCTGATGTCCACGTCGTGCACGATCATTTGGGGCGCGCCGCCCAGTACAGGCGCGCGGAGGAGATCGAACTCCTCTCCGACCTTGTCAATCTGCCGGAGGAAGTAGATGTAGTCCCCGTTCGGAGAAAAAGCCAGATTCGCGTAAATGGAATCCGCCGGCGCGATTACCTGCGTATCGCTGTTGGTCGGCACGTGGCGAAGCCACAGGCTTTGCTTGCCGTTGTCGTCCATCACACTCAGCAGATATTTCGCGTCGGGCGAGATGGCAGCCGCGATCGTTTTCCCGTTGTTGGTGATTTGCGTGATGGTGAAATTTTCAAACGGCAGATGAGGCTTGCCTCTGAATAAGGAAAATAGTCCATAACCCGCTGCCGCGACCAGGAGGAGCACGAGCACGGCGGTCGCTGCCAGTCCGAGCTTGTGTCGCTTGGCCGCTTCCACCACCGTGGAACTTTCGAAACCGTGCGGCGCGGTTGAATCCTTTGTTGACGCAATCGTTGACGCGATCGTCGCAGAGGCCGGACCCGGTTGTTGTATCGCCGTCCGCCCCGAATCCGTGTCGCGCTTCAGCCGCTGCAAATCGGCGCGAAGGTCCGACGCATGCTGGTAGCGCAGCCGCTGGTCCTTTTCCAATGCCTTGTGAATAATCCGTTCGAGCTCGGCGGGCAGTTCGGGATTGAGCCGCGTCGGCAGCACCGGTGCTTTGTGCAGGATGGCATCGAAAATGGCGGCGGAAGTAGCGCCCGAGTACGGCAACGCGCCCGTGGCCATCTCGTAGATCACCGCGCCAAACGAGAACAGGTCGGTGCGCTCGTCCAGCTCCCCGCCCATGGCCTGTTCCGGCGACATATAAAGGACCGTCCCTACCGCAGAACCGGGGCTGCTTAAAACTTCATCGGCGGTCCTGGTGGGAAGCGAGGACGCGGTTGCGCCCGGAATCACCCGGCCGTGCGACAGAATTTTAGCAAGGCCAAAATCCAGCACCTTGGTTTGGCCGCCGCGCGTGCAAAAGATATTGGCAGGCTTGATATCGCGGTGAATGATCCCTTTGGCGTGAGCGGCATCGAGCGCGTTGGCCACCTGAATGCTTGTATCCAGCAAATCATCCAGCGGCAATGGGCCCGCGCTGATCCGGTGCTTCAGCGTTTGCCCGTCTAGAAATTCCATGGCGATGAACGCTTCACCGCCTTCATCGTCGATCTCGTAGATGGTGCAGATGTTTGGGTGATTCAGCGCGGACGCCGCTTTGGCTTCGCGCTGGAACCGATTGAGTGCTTGCGGGTCTTTGGCGACGTCGTCGGGCAGGAACTTCAGGGCGACGAAGCGGCCGAGCTTGATATCTTCGGCCTTGTACACCACGCCCATACCGCCGCCACCGAGTTTTTCCAGGATGCGGTAGTGCGAGACGGTACGGCCGATCAGCGGCTGCGGATCAGGCATGTGGCGCTATCTTAGGTTGCGTAAGCACCCGAGTCAACGAACCGGGGCCTGCACTGTGCTATCACTTTTTTAAGTAACCGCGATACCTTTCGCGAACCTGCCGTCGCCGGTTCGTTTAAAACGGAGGAAGCCGGAGTGCTAGTGGGCAGACGCGGGAGTCGCTTGATAAAAGACATTCAACCACTTGCCGTCCCGCTTCATCCATAAGGACGACGCGTAACTATCGAGTTGGAACGCTTTACCGTGGTCGTTGCCCGCCGCTTTCGCGCGGTAGGTGATTAGCGCGGCATTCTCTGCGACGAAGCGAACGCTGAATTCCGACAGGTCGCACTGATCAAAGTGGACATTCGAATCCAGAGCAGAATCCTCGCTGAGTTCCCTGTTCGTGATCCCGGTCCCGGAAACTGTAAAAAAGTCCGGCGCATGCAAAGCTTTGTAAGAAATTGCATTTTGCTTGATCGCTAAATCCCAGCTCGCCTTCTCTTCCGCAATCAAGTGATCCTTAAGGTCGTCGTTCGACGTGATCTTCGTAGCAGATCGCGTGACTTTCGCTGCTTGCGGTTGGTTCTGGACTTGCTGCGCGCAACAGACAGACGGGATCGTGACGGTGGCCACTACAGCAATCGGAAGTGAGGCCAAGAAACTCCCAAGTTTTACAGCGATTGCGCGTGCGCGAATCCATGAGGCAGTTCTGATATTCTTCATATTCTTAGAATATTATTGCTCCGACAGCAACACCAATCGAATATAGTTCGGACATATGACCATCGAGACGCCTCCAGATCGAACAGATTTCGCCATCATCCGGCTTCTGATGAAGGATGCTCGGTTATCGAATAAGGAGATCGCTGCGGCGGTTGGCCTTGCGCCCTCAAGCTGTCACGAACGTATCAAGTCGCTAAGAAAACGCAAAATCCTATTGGGAGCTCACGTGGAGGTTAACCTTCGAGCCATCGGCCTGGCTCTCGAAGCCGTCCTGTTCGTGCAACTCGGCAAGCTCGAAGTCCACGTTGTCGACAAGTTCGTGAGTTCCACGGCGGAAATTCTGGAAGTGAGAAGCGTGTTCCTCGTATCAGGCCGTTTCGACTTGATTGTCCATGTGGCCGTTCGCGATATGGAGCACCTGAAGGAGCTCATTTCCAAACACTTTAACCGTCACGCTGTCGTAGTTCGCGTCGAAACATCCGTCGTGTTTAGCCGAGCGACGCAACACGCCATCCCGATCTCCGAGCCGAAACCACTCGCCGGCTAGCGCGACTGATCAGGCGCCGACTACCACTGACTCGCTACGAACTCGGTGACTTGCGTGATATGTTGGCGAGCCTCGTCATGAATCAGGCATGGTGGGGTTTACTTGCAGAATCTAATAAGCCTCTTTTTTAGGGCGAAACACTGGCAGATCTTTGTTTTGGTTTGGGGCCCATTTGTCATTGGCATAACTGGGGTCGGCAATTCCCGTCAAGGAACTCCGCTTTACTCAAAAGTGGCATTCGTTCTGGTTGTCCTGGGTCTTGCGGGGTGGTTGTTGTCACTCGGTACGTTTCTGAACGCGATAGTCAAACCGGCGCTCAGACTAAACTTCCACTTTTTTCGCATTGCCGTAGTCTTCGCGGCCGTGTATTTGCCGCCGTTCCTGGGATCTCATTTCACCCCGCCAGCCATAGTCGCCGTCCTCATGCTTCTTTTGTTGCTGATCGCGCTGTATTGCTGGTTCTATGCCTACTCCTTTTTGGCCAAGAGTCTGGTCACGGCAGAGAAAGGACGGGCGGTGACCAGAACCGAATACCTAACAACTGAGAGTTCGTTCTGGGTCGGGTTTCTCGGAGTTTGGAGCATCCAGCCGAGGATAAATCGACTTTACGCGGCGAATCATGCCGGACGCGCCGATGACGTCTCAAGCCTTGCTTAACGCGCTGGCCCGAGAAGGCCGCCCTTAAAAATGATCACTTCGCCGCGGGTTTTGTAGCACCAATCGTGGGCTCGCCAAATGGCAGGTCGATGGTCATCGGGCTGTGATCGGAAATCGGCTCTGCCGGACTGTTATTAAGGTCCGCAAGCGTTCGGGGAAAATGGGGAGCGAATACGTAAGACCCCTTCTTGTCGCGGGGCGAAGTGATGTCGGCCTTCACGAAGAACCAGTCGAGCTTGAATTTCGCGAGCTTCACGTTGCCCCAAATAAGTTCCGCCGCAAACGTCGGCTGAAACCCCCGCCGTTGGCGCGCATTCGAGTCCGCCAGAGTTCGAGCGGTGCCATTCAGGGTGCGAGCCGGCACACCGCGAAAATCGAGAGCTGTGCCGTCAGAGAATCGGAACTTTTCAAGCGAATTGAAAAAACCTCGCTCCAGGTTTGCTGAAATGCCCGGAATATTTGCAGACGTAGGATCGATCCGGAATTGAATACCGGAAAGCTTCATCGTCGCTCTCGCCGCGGAGTAAACCGTGCCGACGCCGGTCGTCCACTGAATGCCTTTTGTCGTCCAAAAATCCAGACTGCCGTACCGTTTGTACAGCATGTTTTCAACGCTGGTCGGCGTCGAATCCCCTCCCGTCGTGTTCATGTCTCCGGCGATGATTACGGGGTTTGGCACCTCGTGCACTTCGTGCAGTAATTGCTGCATCTGCTGTCGGCGGATCTTCGGCCTCGTGCGGTTTTCCAGATGCGTGCAGGCAATCGTGATCTGATGGCCCGGCGCTTCGGGAACGTCCAGGTCCACAAAGAGCGTGGTGCGTTGGCCCCGACGCACCTCGCGCGCTAGATCTTCGCCGACCAGCTTCGCCGCTTGGCGTTTTGCTTTTTCGAGCGGCCGAATCTTGCTTTCTTTAAACCAGTCGTAACCGACGGTAAATGGAACCAGCCGCGCGCTACGGATCGGATACCGGGAAAGAACTGCGTTGCCATGCAAGGCGCGTATGCGGTCCTTGTCGACTGCGAACTCCTGCTCGAGTTGCTGCTGCTCCGCTGGAGTTTCACCGTCGTCAAATTTGTCCATGCCCAGTTGTTTCGGATCGATTTCGAGGAACTCGACTCCGTAGGCCCAATTCATATTCAGAGCCTTGCCCAATTCGCGCACCACTTCACGGTAGTGCGTGCGTTGCACACCCCAATCGACTTCGTTCAGAATCCACACGTCGGCCGACTTCAGAGTTTCGATTTCCTCGGGGATTTTTTCTATGTCCACCGCACGAACGCGCTTGTTATTCGCTTTAGCCTCGTTTCGCTCCTGCTGCACTTTGGCCATGAACGCATCTTTGTCGGTGAGAAAAAGCTCGATGTAGTCGAGTTCCAGACCGCGCTCGATATTCCAGAAAGCCACGCGCAACGTGGGTCCAAGCTGAGGAACGTCGAGGGGACGCGGCCTCGCGCCGTTCAAATAGGCTTCGTTATTGATAAAGGGAGTGGTCGTGACTACGCGAAGCTTCTCGGTCAGCTCCGGGCTCAGCGGTTGATCCAAACTCAGCTGCACCAACTCGTCATACGAGAAAAGCATGGGTTCCGAATCTCGCACGTAGTCGTCTGCCGGCAGCGTGCTCGCGGGCATCCAGGCGGCGGTGATTACGACGACGATCGAAAGAAATGCGATGACGCGACGCCTTAACGTCGTCTTCATTGGTGACGAACTCTCCTTGTCGGACGCGAGCGCGAGCCGGGACCTTGCCATCGGGCGATTGGATGCAAAAGCGGCGTCCGATGAAACGTGCGAACACAAACCTGCCGAATCGCGGTCGAAGCGCTTACCAGTTCACTTTATTTTTGTCTTGGTGCTACCAGTCTGAGCGGCTGCAGAGCATGTAAGCTGCAACATTCGGCGGACATATTAGGTTGTGCCTATCGCGAAGTCAAACGCGCGCTCGCAATTCGACTCTTCCGGCAGAATGGCGCAATTTATCCCAGCTAGCGTCGAAGATGACTGGCGAAACTAGAACATTCCAGAGCTTGCGCGATACAAGCAATTCACGCTGTAACGCGTTGATCTGACCCGTCGTTCTTAAGTGCTGACAGCGCGACTTATCGGGAGTTGGCACAAAGGCGTCAGCGTTGTGCGCGGCGTTCGGTTTTTTGTCTTGAAACGCAATGTACCGACGGATTCGAGCGGAAGATTCGCGCGAAGTCGTGACGGCGCCCGACCGACGCAGTAACGGAAGAACTGCACCGCCGCGGGCGCTATTCGTTTCGCTCGCGAGGGGTCGCTTCCGCCTATTGGTCCTTCACGTGCGCTAGCGGAATCTGTGAAAACAATTGTAGGTCTACGATCATGTTCAGCCGCCGGTCCAACTGAAAAAACGTCGCCGCCTTCCTTCCTGGCAACGCCTGGCTCACCACCGGCACATACTTTAGGCGCAGCGCCTGCGCCTGCCCATCCACCTCGAGCCAGTGCCGCACATAAATCAACGCGTCCTGGTCGGACATCGTTTGCCACATCTCCGCATATTGCTTCAGCAGCGCGTACTTCTGATCGTTCACCGCGGTCAAATCCTTCACGTAATGGTTGTAGATCGGCCAGAACTTCAGCCCCTCCTCGTCGGAGAGAGCCATGTTTTCGCCGATCACCTGCATCTTCTTGGCGCGCAGATCTTGCCGCAGCAAAGCGATGTCCTCGTCCGTCACTGTCGGAGTGATGATTCCCCTCTCCACGATCACTTGAGTCTGCGGCTTTGATTGTTGCGGCGCCGCGGATTGCTGCGTCGTAGCCTGCGCCCAAAGCGCCGGAGCCGCCGGGCTTATGATTGCTGCCTGCACGGAGACTTGCTGCTGCCGCGCCGCGTCACGCGTGGTCGCCCGCGCTGCGGAAATCCCCCCGATCAACGCCGTAGCCGCCACCATCCCCGCAACGAATGCCCCGGCCAATCCCGCCGCTCCCGTCATTTTGAACTTCATAATCTTTCTCCTTAACCTAGCCCTCGGCCACAAGAAGCAGCGAGAACAGCATGCCCGAGTCGATGTTAATACAGTTCGGCCGCGGGCGGATTACTACCCGCAGCCCGCCTCAGTTAAATCCTAATGATCGCGGCAATCGTACATTTGAATTCACATTTCCCGTTGTGCGGCTTACCGGGGCTCGATAGGCGCGTCTCAATTATCATCTAACATGAGTGGCCCTCAAGATGGCGACACCGAAATGAAGCAAATTGTCTATGACGCGGCAAATAAGCCAAAGCGTTGCGAAATACCGGCGATCCACCTGAGCGCTTTCCATTCGGCCATTCAGCGGAGTCCACTCATGAAAATTGCTTGGATGCTCCTTATTTTCGTCGCCACTTCCGCCGCAGCGCAGGAATCAATCAAGGTCAACGAACCTGTGCACCGACAGCTTGCGGCCGGCACCGCGCAATCAGTCGTGATCGAACTGAAGGCCGGAGACTACGTCGACTGCTTGCTTGATCAGCAAGGCAGAACCGACCTTACGATCCAGGCGCCCGATGGTTCACCCGTTCGTCATTATCCCGGCCCGGCAGAAGATGGGCAGCGTCTCTGCGTTTTTATCGCGGACACTCCCGGAAACTATCGGCTCGAGCTCAGCACATCGGCGGCTCAGCCTGTCACTTACACACTGACCTTGAACCAAGTGCTGTCACTCGATGAGCGTCTAAAAGCGAAACCATGGGAAGACCCGAACCCGAGCCCCAGGATAGAGACGCTGCGGAAACAGGCTGCTTCCGGCAACGCCGATGTCGCGGCCTTCTGGAAGCAAGCGACTGCGGAAGGCACGCCGCTTGTCGAATCGATCGAAAACGATCCGAAACATCAACTCGTGACATTTTTATGGCGTGGAACGCCCGAGACGCGCAACGTCTTCGTAAACGGCTCGTTCAAAATCGGCGGCCGCTATCCGTTGGACTATGTTTTTCACCAGATAGCCGGAACCGATGTGTGGTATCTGACCGCCCGGCTGCCAACCGGGGCGCGGTTCACCTATGGCCTGTCGGAGAATGATCCCCTGGTCTTCAACGGCTTCCAGCCAGAGCGGTTTGCGACCACGCAGGTCGATCCGCTGAATCCCCACCGATGGGGATGTGCGCCGGATGCGACCCGATACGACTGTCAATCGCTGGCCGAGCTCAAAGGGGCCGTTCCGCAACCTTGGATCGTAAAGAGCAGCAGCGTCGCAGCGGGAACAATCGAGAAACAGAAGATCCACAGTGAGCTTTTGAAAAATGACCACGACTTGTCGATCTATCTTCCGGTGGGATACAAGGCGGACGCTACTCCCTACGATCTCGTCGTCATCTTCGATGAAAGCGCCTATCTGACGAAAGTGCCCACACCCGTGATTCTGGATAACCTGATCGCCGCGTCAAAGATTCCGCCGACCGTTGCAGTGTTGATTGCGAATCCATCGCAGGACTCGCGCACGAAAGAACTGCCGCCAAATCCCGAGTTTGCCGATTTTCTCGCGAAAGAGATGGTTCCCTGGATACGCGCTCACTACAACGTCACGCACGATCCCGGAAAAACCGTGGTGGCCGGCTCGAGCCTGGGAGGGCTCGCAGCGGCCTACGCCGCCTACAAGCACCCCGAAGTTTTCAACAACGTCTTATGCCAATCCGGATCGTTTTGGTGGGCTCCGGACCATTCGGCGGCCACACCTGATGGAGTGACCACGGAAACGGGTTGGATGGCCAAGCAGTTCATCGCGAGCCCAAAGTTGCCGCTCAGATTTTATCTCGATGCAGGAGCTTTCGAATTCGATTCCAACGGGACCGGCGGCGCCATTCTCGAAACCAGCCGGACAATGCGGGACGTCTTGCTAGCCAAGGGCTACGATGTCCACTATCAGCAGTTTGTCGGGGGACATGATTACTTAAGCTGGCGAGGTACCTTGGCCGATGGACTCATCGACCTGATTGGAATCACAAATCAATAAATCCTGTAGCGACGGTTAGCTCTTCGGCGCGCAGAAACACAGATTGTTGCCGTCTGGATCGGTCACCGCAAATTCACGCAATCCCCAGGTCTGATCGACGGGCGCTGTGTGAATCGGAGAGTCAGGACGGTGCGACGTGTTCAGGCCCCGGCTGCGAAAGGTCTCGTAACGCTCATCAACATCTTCGACGAACACGCGATTGACCGAGCCGAAGACGCCGTCTCCCGAATGATGCGAGAGCTGAAGCTCAGCCCCGTCCCGAACCAAGTCAATCACTCCGTTGGCCAGCTCGCGGTCTTCATGTCCAGGCCACTTACGACCGAAGTCGAGAACTTCTGTATAAAAGCGCACTGATCTTTTCAAATCGCTCGACTTGATCACGGGCACGATCTTCATGCCATTCTCCTCGACAGCGGACAGTCTATTCCCTCTGAAGCGACCGATGAGTCGATTTCGGAATCCGCACCGCGTTTACGCTAGGGTAGGACCTGAATTTCCAGTTCCATCGCCCGGCCATCGCGGATTGAAAATGCCCGGATCGGATTCGACGCGTACGGCCGGGGCGTGATGATGAAATAGGCGGCTTCAGGATAACCGGCCAGCGAGATGTCTGTGGGCGAAGGCTCATTCGCCTCCAGCCAATGCGGATGCGAGTGGTAGATGCCAAGAAATTCAAGCCGCCGCTTGCGGAGTTCTGCCGTGAGGCGCGCGATTTCCCTGGGCGCAATTTGGTAATTCCTGACTGGATCAGCCGCGACGTTGTGCGCAGCGAACGCCTGCGTAATGAGCCCGTTCTGCCCCGCCAGAATCCCGCAGCATTCCCGATGCGGCTGGCGACGGGCATGCTCCAGGAGTTGGCCGTATATTTTGCGGCGACTTCGGACGGCTCGCTTCATTCCGGAAGTATATTACGAGGGAAACTCGCGAATCGAGTGGCGGACGACGGGAGTCTTCCTGATCTACACCCTGTTCAATGCGCCGGTCGCGGTAGATGTGGGAAAATGCAGCTGCGACTGGATGTTCGATGGAAGCATCTCCTGAAACGTCAAGCTGGAGGGAGAGATGAGCACCGTAAGAGTTCTGGTCGGCACGCGGAAAGGCGCGTTCGTCCTTACGTCGGACGGCAAGCGCGAACACTGGGACGTCAGCGGCCCATATTTTGCCGGATGGGAGATCTACCACCTCAAGGGTTCGCCGGTTGACCCAAATCGCCTGTATGCGTCGCAGTCGAGCGGCTGGTTCGGACAAGTGATTCAGCGCTCAAATGACGGAGGTAAGACCTGGGAAACTCCCGGAGGCGAGGCGGTGCCGAAACCGGATGGCCCCCCCACAGGAAAGAGCAATAAATTCGTCTATGACACGTCTGCGGCCACCGGCAAACCGCTCACCACTCACCAGTGGTACGACGGCACGCAGCATCCCTGGGAGTTCAAGCGCGTCTGGCACCTCGAACCGTCGCTCACCGATCCGGACGAAGTCTATGCCGGAGTAGAAGATGCGGCATTGTTCCGCACGTCGGATGGCGCTCATACCTGGCATGAAGTTGCGGGACTCCGTGGCCACGGCACAGGGCCTCTGTGGCAACCCGGCGCCGGCGGGCTGTGCTTGCACACGATTATTTTGGATGCGAAGAACCCGAACCGAATGTTCGTCGCCATCTCGGCGGCTGGCGCGTTCCGAACGGACGATGGCGGCACGACGTGGAAGCCGATCAACCGTGGCCTGCGCTCCCCCTACATTCCGGACCCGAACGCCGAGATCGGCCATTGCGTTCACCATATAGCGATGCACCCGGCTCGTCCCGGAGTTTTGTTTATGCAGAAACATTGGGACGTCATGCGCAGTGAGGACGCTGGAGACTCTTGGCACGAAATCAGCGGAAATCTACCCAGCGACTTTGGCTTCGTGATCGATGTTCACGCGCACGAGCCGGATACCATTTACGTGGTGCCGATCAAGAGCGACGGAGAGCACTTCGTGCCAGATGGCAAGCTGCGTGTCTACCGCAGTCGCGATGGGGGAAACGAGTGGGAGGCGCTCACCAAGGGCCTGCCGCAGAGCAACTGCTACGTCAACGTGCTGCGCGACGCTATGGCCGTGGACTCACTCGATAAATGCGGTGTGTATTTCGGCACCACGGGTGGGCAAGTCTACGCGTCTGCGGATGCCGGAGACACATGGTCGCCCATCACGCGAGATCTTCCAACCGTGCTTTCGGTTGAGGTCCAGACGCTGCCATGATTCGCGTCGTTCTTCCTCCGCACCTGCGCGGACTCGCGCGCATCAGCGGCGAAGTGGAGCTCGACCTACAGGCGCCCGTCACACAGCGCTCGGTGGTCGACGCGCTCGAAAATCGCTACCCGGTTCTGAGCGGCACCATCCGCGACCACGTCACGCAAGTGCGCCGGCCGTTCCTGCGCTTCTTTGCCTGCGGCGAGGACCTTTCTCACGAGCAGCCCGATGCTCCACTGCCCGACGCGGTCGTATCCGGAACCGAACCGCTCCTCATCGTCGGCGCCATCGCGGGCGGATGACTTTCTGCGTCCTAACGGACTTCGGTGGCGTCGCCGGTTTTGTACTCTTCGATTTGTAGCCTGAACAACGCCATAACCGGAAACTTGAATTCAACTTTCCGGGGGCGCGACTTACCGGGACCTAATGATTCGCACCTCCGTTTTATGTTAGCTTCCGCCAAAAGGAGGAATCATGAAACTCACTGGGAAAAAGGCGCTAATCACTGGCGGTAACAGCGGCATCGGTCTGGCCACGGCTCGGCTTTTCGTTGCAGAAGGCGCGCAGGTCGCCATTACCGGTCGCGACCAGAAGACGCTCGACGAAGCGATCGCAGAACTTCGATCTGCACCGGGATCGAGCGCGCGCGGCTACCGCGTTGACGTCACCATTGCGGAAGATCGCAAGCAGCTCTTCCCCGCTCTGGCCAAAGATTTCGGGAAGCTCGACCTTGTCTTCGCCAATGCCGGCATTTCCGGCCGAACTCCTACCGGCACGAGTGACGAGGCCATTTTCGAGAACGTGATCCACACCAACCTTAGCGCCGCGTTCTTTACGGTGAATTCCGCAGTGCCGCTGCTGAACGACAACGCCAGCATCATCTTTAGTGGCTCGGTTCATAACTATCACGGGCAACCTGGCGTCGCCGCCTACGCGGCCACCAAGGGTGGCCTGCTCTCGATGGCGCGTACCATCGCCGCAGACCTCGCGCCGCGCAACATTCGCGTGAACGTGGTCGCACCGGGCGCGATCAAAACTCCTATTTGGAAGCGCGGCGCCCGCACCTCTATTACCAACGACGAATCCGCCAAGCTCGAGAAGTTCTTCTGCGCCGCGATTCCGCAGGGCCGTTGGGGCGAGCCGGAAGAGGTTGCCAAAGCCGTGCTCTTCCTCGCGTCGGACGATTCCTCATACGTCAACGCAGTCGAGTTGATGGTCGATGGCGGACTCACCGGCGCCCAGTTTGGAGCGCCCGTTTTTCGCCAGTGACGGCACAAGATTCCGCCATAGCGAGGCATTGCGCCGAAGAATTTAGCGGGAGGAACGCATGTCGCATCACTTCGACACCAAATTCGCAAAAGAGGATCCGAGCCTCAATGTGTGCGATTTTTATCTGTTTGAAGGATCTCCGGGCACATCGGTGATGGTGATGACCGTAAATCCCGATGTGGGGTTGTCTGCGCCGGACACTCTTCATGTCGAGGGCCTGTATGCGTTTCGCTTCGATCTAAATGACGATGCACGCGAAGAGGTTGCGTTTAAGTTTAGATTCGCTGAACCGCGGCATGCCGAAGGCAACGATCATACGCACATACAAAAGTTTCAGGTGCTCAAGGCGACGGGGAATTCGCTTGGCGGCGCGGAAGGCGAAGTTCTGGTCGAAGGTCAAACCGAAAAGATCGACGCACGATCAGGCGTGCGGGCGTTTGTGGGAATCGCGTCAGACATGTTTGCCGCCAATGGTTCCGCGTTTCGCGCTTTCATGGATGCGTTTTATACAGAACATCGCTATGACGGTACCGTATTTCAGCAAGGACAGAACTCTTTTGCGAATCGCAACGTAACCGCGATCGTTCTGGAAGTCCCCAACGACATGATCGGGCGCGGCACAGTCCGTAGTTGGGCGACCGCGTCCCTTTTCGGACATGCGCCTGAAGTGCAGGTCTCGCGCTGGGGATTGCCTATGTTTACCCATTTCTTCCCGAACGATCCCGCTGGCGTGGAGATGAAGGAACATTTCAACGCGTCGCAACCATCGGACGACGTGGCTTCGTTTTCGAAGCCCCTCGCTGATTTGAGCGAAAAGCTGACGGCGTACGCGAAGTCCGCCGCGAATCCCGCCGAGTACGGAAGGCAAATCGCGGATCGTTTCTGTCCCGTCACATTGCCGTACGAATTAGGAACGCCGGCTGCGTTCAATCGCGAGCGATTCAACGGACGGCCCTTGGGCGATGACGCCATGGACGTGATGCTCACACTGGTGTCGAACACGCCCATCGACGACGGCGCCGTTCCGGACCGGAAGCGCATTCGCAGCGAGTTCCCCTACGTCGGACGTCCGTACACGAAGGAGGAACAGGTGGGCGTAACCCCTATCCCCCGGCCTCCGAAAAAGTAAAAGCCGCTTCGAAGCGAATCCCAGCGGCTCAATCTTTCAGGTTGACATCTTACCCGAAGGGAATACTATTCGGGTTATATGTCTACCCAAGACTCCAGAGAACGACTGGAATTGCTGCAAGGCACGCTGGACCTCCTGATCCTCCGCACCCTTATTTTCGGGCCACAGCACGGCCAAGGCATCGCACGCGCGATACAACAGACCTCTGACGAAGAACTCCTCGTCGAACACGGAGCGCTCTACCCCGCGCTGCAACGGCTGGAGGAGCGCAGCTGGATTTCCGCGAAGTGGGGGATCTCCACCAATAACCGCAAGGCCCGCTTCTATACGCTCACATCGGCGGGCCGCAAACAACTCGCGAAAGAAACCAACAAGTGGAATCGATTGGCGGCGGCGATCGGCCGGATTCTGGAGGCCGAGGAGGGCTAGGCCATGTTTCGACGCACGCGGAAGGCGAGCGACTTCGGCGCTGAAATTGAAGCGCACATAGCGCTGGAGACGGAACGTTTACAGGAACAAGGGCTCAGCTATGAAGATGCGCGAACGCAGGCGCGCCGCGCGTTCGGAAACGTCACGCGAGTGCAGGAGCGCTTCTATGAGTCCAGTCGCTGGCCTGGGTGGGACCAGTTCTGGCAGGACGTTCGCTACGCCGCGCGCATGTTGCGCAAATCTCCCGGTTTTTCTGCCATAGCAATATTGACGATCGCCCTGGGCATCGGAGCGACGACCGCGATTTTCAGCGTCGTCGATGCCACGCTGTTGCACCCGCTTCCCTACCCGCAACCGGAACAACTCGTCAGCGTGATTGACGATCTTCCCGGAGTCGGCGCGCAGGACGTGGGCATGTCGGTTCCCGAATGGCACGATTTTCAGCGCTCTGAAATTTTTGAATATGTGTCGCCGGTGGGCGGCGGCGACGTGAACGTAACGGGTTCGTCGCAGCCGACGCGGGTGCTGTTCGCCGCGGTGCCACCGAACTATTTTGCGCTCCTGGGTGCGCAGCCGGAGTTGGGGCGCTCCTTCAATCCGAACGATACGACACCCGGCTTTACGCTCGAAGTAGTGATCAGTAATCGCTTGTGGAAGGGCGCCTTCGCCGGCGACCCGCAGATCCTCGGCAAAAACATCCGGCTCGACAGCGATTTGTATCAAATCATCGGAGTGATGCCTTCGAGTTTTCGCGACCCGGGGCAAACTGCCGCTCAAAGAAACACGGAATTGTGGGCGGCGACGGGCTTTGCCGGTCCGCCTGCGCCTCCGCCGTTGCGCGCGTCGCATTTTCTTGCGCCCGTCATCGCGCGAATCAAGCCTGGTTTGACGATCGGCGAAGCGCAAAGCCGGCTGGACGCGCTCGTGGCGTCGCTACAGAAAGACTTTCCGCGGGATTATCCGCTCAAGAGCGCTTGGAAAGTGCGCCTCGTTCCACTGAAGCAGACCGTCGTGGGCGATGTGCGCCAGTCCTTAATATTGCTGCTGGGGGCGGTGGCCCTGGTGTTGCTGATCGGCTGCGTGAACGTCGCGAATCTGTTGCTGGCGCGCTCGAGCTCCAGAAGCCGCGAAATGGCGATTCGGCAAGCGCTCGGAGCCGAACGCAAACGGTTGGTGTGGCAATTGCTCACCGAGGGATTACTGCTGTCGCTGGTCGGAGGAATCGTCGGCCTGCTGATTCTCTACTGCACGAAGGGTTTTCTGCTGCGGATCGTGCCGGACAGGCTGCCGCGGCTCAACGAAGTGTCCGTGAGCTGGCCTGTTTTGCTTTTCGCGCTCGGTGCATCTCTCCTCGCCGGCGTCATGTTCGGCCTCGCGCCCGCGTTGAATGCCGCGCGGCCCGACCTGACGCACACTCTCAAACAAGAAGGACGTGGCTCGTCGGGCTCCGGCGAACAGGCGCGCACGCGTCGTGTGTTGGTCGTCACGGAATTTGCGCTATCGCTGGTGCTGATGATCGCCGCAGGGCTGCTGCTGCGCAGCTTTGCCGACCTGTTGCAGGTGCGGCTGGGATACAACCCGCAAAACGTAATGGCCGTGCGCACGTGGTTGCCCATACCGAACGATCCAGAGACGGACATTTATCGAACACCCGCTCTGCAGGCGCCGTTCTTGCGCGAAGTATTGCGACGCGGCGGCACGCTGCCCGGAGTGCAAGAAATCGCCGTTGGCGATCTGGAGGCGCTGCCGCTAGGTCACGAGCGAACCGATTTGAATCCGTATCCGTTGATCGTCGAAGGGCGCGAGACGCCCGTCGGCCAGGCGCCCTTTGTGGACGGCGCGATTGTCACGCCGGGATATTTTCACTTGCTTGGCATGACGCTGCTGCGCGGCCGTGTGTTCGGCGAAGCTGACGACGAGAACGCGCCACCGGTTGTGGTGATCAACGACGCGTTCGCGCGGACCTACTGGCCGAACGAGAATCCGGTCGGCCAACGGATCAAGTTGCGGGCTCCCGGGAATCGTTCTTCGCTCGAATGGAACACGGTGGTGGGCGTGATCGCGGATGCGCGCACTGAATCGCTGGCGGACGCGAGCACTCCGCAAATGTATCTGAGCTTGTATCAGCGGACGGCCAAAGATTGGGCCATATTCCTGCGCGGCCAGCTCGATACTGCGGCGATTCCCGTGCAGTTGCGCGAGCAAGTGCAGTCCGTGGACCCGGGTCTTCCGGTTTTCGGTGCGAATACGCTGGATGACTTACTTTCCGCGTCTCTTGCCGAGCGGCGTTTCTCGATGGAAGTTGTGGGGCTATTCGCGCTGACGGCTTTGCTGCTCGCCGGTATGGGAATTTACGGCATGATTTCCTACATCGTGAGTGAGCGCACGCGCGAGATCGGGATTCGCCTGGCGCTCGGAGCGCAAAGCCGCAACATTTTGCGGATGGTCGTTCGTCAGGGATTAGGACTGGCTCTTGCTGGTGCCGCGGTCGGGCTTGTGGGCGCGCTGATCGTGTCGCACCTGATGGCCGGCCTGCTTTACGGCGTACGGCCCACCGATCCATTTACGTTTGCCGGGGTTGCGCTGCTGCTAATCGCCGTCGCTTTGCTGGCCTGCTACATTCCAGCGCGCCGCGCGATCCGCGTGGATCCGTTGGTCGCCCTGCGCTACGAATGACCCTGGAAATCCGGCGCCCCGCTGAACCCCGTGACCCGACATTCGAATCGGGCCTGATATGCGACCATGTTCGCATCCGCCTTCCACTCATCGGGATGGTTCTTCGCGTACTTCGTAACGATCGCGGCGATTTGCGTGTTCGTTAAGCGACCATCGGTCACGTACACTCGGATTCTCACGAACCGCGGACGGCCCGTGTTCAGCTCGCAGCGCTTACCCGCATTGGCGCCACAGGTGGGGCACGACACCGAAGATATCTATTCGGGCGTGAGTTCGTTCGCCTTCATGCACTGAAAATACCTCGGCGCGCGACGACCATTCTGTTCAAGATCGCACGAAGTTTAGCCGCACGTTCTACCGGGGCTTCCGCACGGGACGCGCGACCTTTATGCAACATTTGTAAATGGGTCGGGCCACTTCAGCTTTTGGCTTTTAATTCGGAGCAATCGGTCGGACCCGCGACGAAGCGCATCCGATTCTTCGTGTCCGTTAAACGAGTGCACGAGTGCAATCGCCCGAAAGTACATGGCCGTCTCTGCCTCTTCGACGTATTTCGTTGCTTTTTCTAAATCGGGTTCCGACTCCGCTAACTGAATCCATACTTCCCATTCCCAATGTTGTAGGTGGCTCACGTTCAGCTCCTATATGAAGCCGCTCATCGGCGGCTTAGAGGTGGATAACGGCCATTCTAAGAAATCACTTTTCCACACGTCAAGAGGGTCATTCCGATTGGCTGTGGGACGAGTTGCGTAGCCTACCCCGCTGGGCGATGCCAACTCCTGATAAACGCGGCGGATTCGATAGGTCGATGCAACACCATCTGATATAAGTCTGCTCCTTAAAAAAGGTGGTGTTGGATGAGACCAGGAACACGGTTTGGGCTTTCTGCGATCGAGAAGAGCGACATCTGGAGGCG
>Ga0210391_10001424_pt1 | contig 21859 bp, 18 predicted proteins | sample IncBWC12OmetaG_FD_160573 | JGI IMG/M metagenome (GOLD analysis project Ga0210391, IMG submission 160573) | Forest soil microbial communities from Barre Woods Harvard Forest LTER site, Petersham, Massachusetts, United States - Inc-BW-C-12-O ...
GCCCGGTGGAAAATAGTGCACGGCATGAGGTTCGAAATGGGCGGCCACCCGCTCGGCATCGCCTGAATTGCAATCCTCGAAATAGCGCCGGATCCGGGCCTCCATGACCTCCCAGCTCAGGCCCCCGGCAGCCTCGTTCGCGGACATCATGCCGTCCCCATCGAGGCGGCCGCCACATTGCTTTTGGCCGAAACGGGCGGCGTGGGCAGCCAGGAGTCACCGTGCATGAGGACAAAAGTGTAGGCCATGCTGTACCAGGGGCCCTGAACATCCCGATCCGCGGCGCGCTCCTCGTGCCGGACACAATGTCCGATCGCGTTGGCGATCACGCCGAACTGGGCATCGGTCGCCAGGTTCTCATCGTCATCGCAGTACACCTGGGAGGCGATTGTCTTGAAGCCTTCCTTGTAGACCAGCGCGTGCAGATGTGCAGGCCGGAAGGGGTGACGGTGCTGCACGTTCAGCAGCTTCTCGGTGGGGCCGCCGGCAGGCACCGGGTACCCGGAAGGTTTGATGGTGCGGTAGTTGAAGGTACCCGTCTCATCGGTGGTAAAGCGACCGCGCAGATTCCAGTCCGCCTGACTTGGATCCTGGTTCTCATACAGTCCCTTGGTGGAGGCATGCCAGACATCCACATGCGCACCGGCGATGGGCTTGCCATCAGTGTCCACCACATGGCCGGTAAAGAACAGTGGATGGCCGGGCGTTGGCGAGCGCACGATCGAGCCCCCGTTCTCGACGAACGGCGCATCCTTGCGCCAGAACGGTCCGAGCAGGTTGGCCGTCGTGCCGGCATTGTTCATCATGCATACCAGCGTCGACAGCCCCAGCGAACCCGCGATGAGTCGTGTCTCATTGTGGCTATCGGTCGTGAGCTTTCCCAGGGCGCTCACCAGATTGATTGCCGCATTGAATTCCTGTTCGGTCAGGCGCACTTCCCGCGCAAATCCGTGCAGATGCCTGATCAGCGACTGAATGATCTGCTTGAGGCGCGGGTCCTCTATGCGCCATGTCTCGCTCAGCACCGCCTCGGTCACCTGGTCTTCGCGCTCTATGATCATTGCTGCGCCTCCATCGCTGCCATCACGATATCACTTCTGCGGTGGCGGGGGCGGCGCCGCCATGAGCGTGGCGCGGCTGCGTATGAACTGCGAAACGATCCATTTCTCGCCGCGTCTCGGCGGCCGTCCGGCATGCAGCATGCGCCGATCCGGCTGCATGTCGGCATGGGCGTTGACGAAGAAGAGTCCCTGGCCGCGGCGGCCCTTGTGACTGAATCCCAGGGTCGGAAAGCTGGTTTCGCCACCCTCGTAGTCATCGTTGAGATAGACCAGGAAAGTCACGATCCGCTGGCCGTTACGGGCGATTTCACCCGCATAGTCGGGTGCGGCGGGATTCACGAAATCGTAGTGATTGACAGCCTCCTCGCCCACCGCGTAGTGCAGTACCGCCGGCGCCTCCATCTGATTCATCGGCACCCCGCAGGCGCTGGACATTTTCGCCTGCAGCAGCACGTCCAGCAGTTCCACCTCCGTGAGGCCGAAGTTGGCCACCGAATTCGTGCGCGTCTGGCCGATGACATCCTGGCGATTCACCGGATCATAGACGCGGGCACGGGTCAGGCGGTTGCGCGCCCGCGAGATGAGCCACTCGCAGCCCGCGGCGGTGATGAAGGAATCCAGGAACCGCACGCGCGGATCAGCGCTCAGCTCCCGGGCCGGCGGACTGACCCACCATCCGGCAAGGTCGATGCGCGCGTCCGCGGCACCCTCGGCCAGGATCTGCAGCTGCTCCCGGGCCGGTTGCCACCGGCGCTCGGCGGCAACGGCCAGCCAGTGCAGCGCCTGGGTCCAGCTTTGCCTGCAGCACACGCCCAGCGCGCTCAGGGCTGCCATCCGCGCGGCCGCTTCAGCCTCGCCCTTCATGGCGGCCTCCAGCAAAAACCGCGCCCCCTCCGTGGCCAGCGCCGGAGCCCGATCGCCCACCAACAGGCGCTTGCCAAGCTGCGTCATGCACGCCAGATCCCCGGCGCTGGTGCCTCGCGCCAGGGCGTCGATGGCGTCGTGATGGCGCCCGGCGGCGTCGTGTTGTGCCGCCTGGGCAAGCGGCGATTGCGGAGTCGTCTGTGACATCAGCGGAAGCTTATGATTCAGGTGCACAAAACACAAAGGGCGGTGAACCTCGCGGTTCACCGCCCCTGCACTCAGGCCGCCGCCATCTTAAGGGTCCGCTATAGGGTTGCCTTGACGCCGAGGTAGAAGCGAATGCCCAGCGGATCGTAGAGTCCGGGATTGGTCACGTTGGAACTGTCGGTCACTCCCGGATCATCGCCAACCACCAGCGGTTGCTTGTTGAACAGGTTGTCGATACCGAACCGCACCGTAACCCTGCCGAAGTTGTAGCTGCTGTACAGGTTGAACAGGTCGTAGGCCGGCACGGGCAGAACCTTGGTGGCCGGATCGGTCGAGGCCGAAGCGTCCTTGATGCTGGACAGGTGCTCCCAACCCAGGCCTACGGTCAACCCCTGCAGGGTGTACTGGATATGCGTAATGGAGCGGAAATCGAACAGGCCGCCAAGCCCCGCCGCGCCGCCCACCGGATCCAGTGTCCCTTTGGCATCCACGTAGGGAGACCCGGGCTGAGTCTGGTACTCGAACTCGCTCAGGTAGTTCATGGAAGTACCAATCCCCAGCGTGCCCGGTCCCAGGTCGTGGGCCCAGTTGATGGCCAGGTCGACGCCCTGGGTCTTCAGGGTGCCCAGGTTGGAATACAACGCCGTGACCGATGCGCGGTCACCCGTGATCGGGTTGCGCTGTATCAGCTGGCAGGACGGGTTGGTGACCGAATAGGTCGGATTGCTGACCCCGTTGTAGTTGAAGCAATTGTTGTAAACCGTGATCGAGGACTCCGGCGCAATCGTGTCGGTGATCCTGATGTGGTAGTAATCCACCGTGGAGGTCAGTCCACTCACGCCGAAGGGTTCGGTTATCACCGCGCCCAGGGTGATGGTTCTGCCCGCCTCCGGCTTCACATTCGGATTGCCCTCGGTGTTCTCGATCTCCAGCGGGAAGAACGTCGGGCTCTGGCGCGTCCAGCCATCCGGTCCCACGCCATACGTGGATGCATTGTAGGTCTGGGTGTTGAACTGCGAGGTCGTATTGCCGATCAACGCCTCGCACAACGCCTGGACCTTGCCGCGATTCGGATTGGTGGGCACGTTGCCCCAGGACGACAGTGTCGAGGCCGAACAGGGGTCCTCCATCGGGAATGCCACGACGTTCTGCGTCGCACCCGTGTACAGCTCCGCCACATTGGGTGCGCGCGTTGCATCCTGGAAGCCGCCGCGGAAGCTCAGCTGGTCCAAGGCCTTCCAGGTGAACATGGTCTTCCAGGTACTGCGGTCACCGGCGGTATTGAAGTCCGATTCGCGAAAACCAAGCTCCAATTCAAGCCGCTTGAGGATGGGCACCAGCAACTCGGTGTATTCCTCTCGCACGCTGATGTCGCCCCCGGTGTAGTTCGAGGGAAAGACGCCAACCGGATTGTCGGCGATCTGGCCCACCGGATTTCCCGGGCTGAAGGAGTACTCGTCGCCGCGGTAGGTCGCGCCCAGGTCAAAGCGCGCTTCACCGGCGGGCAATGGCCATAGCAGGCCCTGTATATAGCCTTCAACGATAGTCTGCTTCAGGTTGGACTCGTTCTTCAGCGGATCCGTAATGCTCTGCACGCAGTCCGTTGACGGCGTGAAGTCCTGGAACACCGGCAGTCCGCTGGTGCAGCTTTCGCCGTAGCCAAAGGGAGTTCCGGGCGGTGAGGAAATGCTGGCGCCCTTGCCGAAGTCCGGCAGCGCATCGAGGTACGCCAGGCGCTGCAGCGAGGGCAGACCGGTGTAATCGGCCTCATCGTGGGTTTGACCCTGGGAGCCGTAGATGTCCCAGGTCCAGTCGCGGAAGGGCAGTTTGCCCTTCAGGCCCGCGGTCCCCTGCCACACATCCGTGGTGTTGTTGACGAATTCTCCGCCCAGGTAATCCGTCGACTGATACAAGGTCCAGTTTGCGTTCGGATTGGAACGTGAATTCAGCAACGCCAGCAGCGATGCGGGCAGCCAGGCGGAATCCTGGGTTGGCGAGCCCGGCGTGTTGTAGCGCGGAATCGAGGTCGCCCAGATGGTGATGGCGGGCGATGGGCCCGCACCCTGCGTTTCCACCTGGATGTTGCTGTAGTTGATCTGCCCGTACGCACTGACATAGTCATTGAAATTGAACGTTCCATGACCGAACAGCGAGTGCCGCTCCAGCGGCGTCGAGACATACCCGCCGGTGTAGGACTGACTCAAATTGTTGGGCGAGGAGGTCTGGCCGTTGAGCAGCGTGATGGCGGAGTAGCGGCCTGGCGCCAGAGAGTTCAGCGGTCCGTTGTAGCCCAGGCCACCGTCTATCGACACGAAGGGCGTGCCATTCGCATTGAAGTACACCTGAGTGCCGGGTGTGACGGTCCCCGGTGGTGCCGTTGGAAACGCCGCGTTGAGGGCCGCCTGGGTCGGCAGGGAGGTATCGCTCGCCGGAGCGTAGGATGGCGCATAGATGAAGCCGCCACTGGGATTGCCTGGATCGATCCAGCCGTCGGAGTAGAAGCTGCGATTGTCCTGGTAGACCGGATCACGCTTGGTCCAGTCCAGACCGAGCATGATGTTGCCCTTGTTGTCCGCTCCGTTCATACCCATCAGGACGCTGGCGCGCGTCTCGCCGCCATCAACCTTGGCGGTCTCGCCGCGCTGGATGTCGACATCCAGGCCCTGGAAGTCCTTTTTGAGCACGAAGTTCACCACACCCGCCATGGCATCCGGACCGTACACGGCCGAGGCACCGCCGGTGATCGTCTCCACGCTTTCCACCGCGGCCATGGGAATGGTGTTGAGATCCACCGCCAGCGTCGCATTGGTCGGCTGCCACCGCTGTCCATCGACCAGCACCAGGTTACGGTTGGACCCCAACCCGCGCAGGCTGACCGTTGCCGCGCCGGGCGTCTGTGTCGGTGAGGATTGGACACCGGAGGTAAATTGCGTGTTTTGCGGCACGAACTGCGGTTGCTGGTTCAGGATCGCTTCCACGCTGGTCGCCGAGGAATTCTCGAGCGTCTCGCTGCTGATCGTTGAAATCGGGCTGGGCGCGTCCAGGTCGCGACTGCGCGCGATACGCGATCCGGTGACGACCACTTCGGTAACGGCCTGATCCTGCTGGGCCGGCGCTGGGCCGTCGGTCGATGCGTCCGCTGCAAATGCATGCCGCGGCGCCATGCTGACGGTGATGGCTGCCGCCACCGCTACTGAAATCAGATACTGACGGGAAACTTTTCCAGAAACCGGCCGTGACGTCCCCGTCACCTTGCGAGTGGTCATGACTTCTACCCCCCTGGGCTCATCTTTTTACGGTTGTTTAGCTGACTGGGCGCACGTCGGGCGCCCTAACTGTCCGGTGCGTCAGACGGTTATCTGACTCGAACCCCCTGAAATGTTGGGACCGGCCGCCTCCCAAGAACGACCCAATCGTGAATGTGACAGGCGTCGCCGCTGCGCCCCAGGCCAAGACCAGGCTGGAAGTGCGGCCCTATGACACGCCAGACTAAGAAGGTAACCTTCCATAATCCAAAGTATGCTTCCGATTGGCCGAATGGGTCAACGGCCGTCAACACTGTGTTGACCAGTCAATGGCCTGTGGGCGCGGCAGGGAAAGTCGGCAGGCAGGCAATGGCGTGCACCGGCAGGATGCTGCAGTGCAGAACCGAGCGTCGTGGACGTCGCCGCGATGCGCCGCGATTCAGTGGCGATCGATATTGGAGAGTATTTTGGCGAAGACGCCCATGCAGGCTTCGAGTTCGCGGCGCGATATCCCGTTCAACAACTGTGCACGCACCCGATCCTGAATGGCATTGATCTTGCGCATCAAAGGCTCGGCCGCAGCGGTCAACCTGATGACTTTGGCGCGCCGGTCGCCATCACCGGAAACGCGCGTGATGACACCTGCGGATTCCAGGTCGCGCAACACGCGCCCGAGGGTCTGCTGCTCCACCCCGATGCGCCCCGCCAGTTCGGTCTGGTTGACGGTATCGCCAAAAACCGTGATCCAGTACAGCGTTCCCCACCGCGCCTGGCTCTGGCCCGCCGCGCGCAGCTCATCATTCATCAGGTTGCGCCAGCGTCGTGCCACGAAGGTCAGGCCCTGCGAGAACGGGTAATTCATGTCCCCGCTCTGCGGCTGCGTGGTGGGCTGAGTGCGGCGCAAAACCAGCTCCCCGCTCTGGGTGACGTCCGGCATCCAACGAACTGTGTGACGCTTTTTCGGTGCAGCCGCTGGTGATTTGCGGACCGTCTTATGTTTTTTCTTGTTCCGCCGCGCCATGCGCACCCCCTCCGGCCCGATGCCCCTTATTTTTGCATCATCGCATGCTCATCGGCACTGGACCAGAGATAGCGGGATCTTTGATTGATTGCTACCAATCATCTCTTTGTACGCTATGGCGCATTGGCGCCGCGCCCGATGCGACAGGCTCAGGCGTCGCGCAGATTGCCGCGGCGTGCGATTGCCGCGATGCCCAGCACGCCCACGCAGACCAGCGCGGGAAAGACCGCCAGCACCAGGAACGGGGAGCGGCTGGTGAGATGGGAAGCGAGCAGCCAGCCACCGAGCAAGGGCCCGGCAACACCGCCCACCTTGCCGATGCTCGAGGCCCAGCCTGCACCACGCGCGCGCTCTGCCGTTGGGTAGTACAGACCCAGGATGCTCTGCACACCATAATGGTTGCCGCCCAGCAGCAGATACATCGCGGTGGTCAGCGCCATGACCAGACCGACGCTCAGATGTATCAGCCCCGTCATGATCAGCAGCGGCACGGCGATGGCGGGCATGACCGCGAGGCTCGCCGCTCCCAGCCGGTCGGTGAAACGCATCACGGCGACGCCGCCAATTGCGCTGGCGATGGAATTCGCGGAAATCGACAAGGCCGCACCGGTGCGGCTCAGACCCATCTGTTCGAGCACGATGGGACCCCATGTGGCGAAGAAGTACATGGTGAGGGAACTGGCGGCGAATACCATCCACAGCAGCGGCGTGAGCCAGCGCAGGTAGCCTTCGAATAGCACCGCCGGACCACGCGAACGTGGCGCCGCCGCAGCTGGTGCCATGACCAGCTGCGAGGCTTCGATGCGCTGGTTCGGGATAAGGCGCCGCACGATGCGCAGGATGCGCTCGGGGTCATCGCCACGATGCGCCAGAAAGCGCAGGGATTCGGGAAGCTTCAGATACACGAGCAGCGCCGCGGCCAGCGATATGCCACCGCCGCAGATGAATACCGACTGCCACCCGAAGCGGGGGATCAGCGCCACCGACACCGGTCCCGCCACCGACACGCCCAATCCGTAGCCCAGCATGATCAGCGTCACCACGGTAGCGCGGTAACGCACCGGCACATATTCGATGCTCAGCGCCCAGATGAGCGGCAGGGCGCCCCCGAGCGCAATGCCGCCGATGAACCGCATGAACATCAGTTCCCAGTAGCGATCGGCCAGCGCCAGCAGCAGCGTGAGCAGGCCGAACAGACCCACCGAAACGATGATGGCGCGGCGCCGCCCCACCCGGTCGCCGAGAAAGCCAAAGAGCACCCCGCCCAGCAACGCGCCGGCACCAGCGCTCGCCAGCAGCGCCCCCAGGCTCGGATTGTCGAAGCCGTATACCGACTTCAGATAAGGCGCCACGAAGGCGATGGCATTGAGATCGAACCCATCCAGAAACGTAACCAGCCAGGAGATGACGACCAGGCGAATGACAAAGCCGTTCAGGCGCTGCGTTTCGATGATGGCCGAGACATCAACCGGCGCGGGCGGCGCGGCGGTCCGCAGCAGGCCGGGTTCGCCAAGCGCCACGTCCGGCGCCAGCGGCAACCCTAGCGCTGCCGTATCAGGTGATGGAGTCATACACGGTGGTACGCCGCATGTCCCGTGGATACAGCGTGTCGGCGAAGGGCGTCGCGCGGTGCATGGTGCAGCGATTGTCCCAGATGACGAGGTCTCCGCGTTGTCGCCACTGCACCGCGCAGGTGAACTGCGGTTGGGTGGCGAAGCGCATCAGCTCCTCCAGCAGCTGGCGTCCCTGCTCCTCGGGCCAGCCCACAATCTGCGAGGCGTGCGCTGCAATATACAAGGTCTTGCGCCCCGAGGTTCGATGAAGCTGAACCAGGCGGTGTTGTGCCGGGGGCTTGGCGGCGCGCTCCTGCGGCGTGGGCTCCGGATAGCCCGCCAGCATGCGCGAATGCCACAGCCAGTGCTCGACCGTGCAGCCTTCGATCCTGGTCTGCGTCTCCGACGGCAGCGCCGCATAGGCGGCCCGCATGTCGGCGAAATCAGTGTCGCCGCCGGCTGGAGGCACCTGATGCGCGAGCAGCAGCGAATAGGCGGCGCGGTGCGCGTTGAACGAAGAGTCGGTGTGCCACAGGGCGTTGCCCTTGTTGTACATACGGCGGCGCTCATCGCTTAAGATCCGCCCCTCCCGGTCGACGTTGCCGGCATCGAACAGCTCCGGATGATCGAAGCGACTGCTCTTGCCGAAGAGCCTCGGAGAAAGCTCAAGTTCGCCGAACAGGCGGCTGAAGGCGATATGCCCTGCATCGTCAAGTCCGGTGGCCCTGAAGACCACCACTCCGTACAGATCCAGGAAGTGGGCAATCTCACGCTGTGTCGCCGGCGTCACGGGTCTGGAGAAATCCACCCCCTGAACTTGCGCCACAAAGCCGTTGCCGAGCACCTCGGCAGTGACTGTCACGGGCCAATCCGGTTGCAAAGCATGCTTTGATTCTAAGCCCGAGTGCAACGCCGTTTCAATTCACGCCCCGCCGGGCGCGCGGCCCGCCTAGCGGATCCGACGCACCCGCGCCGTCCGGTGGTCATCGGTTGTCAGCAGGTAGGACCCGAACAGCCCCGGTGTGATGGTTACGCCGTGGTGCAGCAACACCCTGAAGCCTTCGCGTGTTTCGACCTGTTCCCAGACCTCCCCGTTGTCCAGCGTGATCGCGACCTTTCCGGCTGATGCGTCGGCGATGGCGACGACCTGTGCACTGATGGGCTGCGGGCGCGGTGGCCGCTCGCTCGCGGCCAGCGGTGGCGGGGGCGGAATGGGTTTTGTGGCCGGATTGGCCGCAGCGCTGGTTGCGGGGCTTGGCAACGGCGCGGTCGCGGCCGGCGCTGCGGGCGCGGGCACCGCGCAAACCCGACCCGGGGTCGGGGTCTTTCGGCGCTCCAGTTCCTGATCGAAACAGGCGAGACGGGCGGCATCGGATCTGAGGACTGCACAGGAATCCATGCAGTCGCTGGGCGCGCTCGCAAACGAGGCGCCCCATTGCATTCCAAGACCGCCGACAAGCAGAACCGTGCGCCACATGAATCCGCTCTCCCGTTGGCTACCGGGCCTAGTAAACGTCGGGCAGCACGCTTGTGTCCAGCGCCGCAACAGCCCGCAACCTACTTGCCGGTAAGTTTCATACCGGTCCATAATCACGCGGTGAAAAAATCGGCGCCCCGACCCAGCGCGGTAAACCAGTCGCCATGGAGTGCCTCGCGGGAGAAGTCGCGGCAGCTGAAGCGCGAGGCTGTCATTCTCGCGGCCGCCCGCGCCTTTCGCGAGCGCGGCTACCACAACACCTCCTTGGAGGACGTCGCCACGGCACTGAACGTGACCAAGCCGACGATCTATTACTACGTGGCCAACAAGGAGGAGATTCTGTTTGAGTGCTTTTGCGCAGGGCTTGATCAGATCAAGTCGGTGTTCGGCGAACTGGGCGCCTCGAAGCAGTGCGCACGGGCGAAGCTGCTGATGCTGATCCGGCACTACGGCGGCGCAATCGCCGGGGAATTCGGCTGGTGCATGGTGCGCGCGGAGGATCAGGATCTCAGTCCCGCCATGAGCGGGCGCATCCGCGCGTTGAAGTCAGAAATCGACCAGCGCATCAGGAACCTGATCAAGGAGGGCATCAAGGACGGTTCGGTGCAACCCTGCGATCCGAAAATGACCGCCTTTGCCATCGCCGGTGCCCTGAACTGGATCAGCCACTGGTATCACAAGGACGCCTCGCTCAATCCAGCCGAGGTGGGAGAAGCCTTCGGACAGGTGTTCGAAAACACCCTGACGCCGCGCTAGACATTGCGGCGGTACTGGCCACCGACCTGGTACAGGGCGCGTGATATCTGCCCCAGAGAACACACCTGCACCGCATCCAGCAGCGCTGCGAATACATTGTCGCCCGCCGCCGCCACCTGCTGCAGCGCCTGCAGCGCCGCGGGGGCGGCGGCGGCATTGCGAAGCTGGAAGGCCTGAACCGCGGCCACCTGGTCCTGCTTCTCCTGCTCGGTGGAGCGGATCAAGGCGGCACCCGCCCTGGCCTCGCTACTGTCCTGCGCGGACAGGAAGGTATTGACGCCGATAATGGGCAGCGTGCCATCGTGCTTGGCGGTCTCGTAGTACAGGCTTTCCTCCTGAATCTTGCCCCGCTGATACATGGTCTCCATCGCGCCCAGCACACCGCCGCGCTCGCTGATGGATTCAAACTCACGGTAGACGGCCTCTTCGAGGCTGTCGGTGAGCTCCTCCAGCAGAAATGAACCCTGCCACGGGTTCTGATTCTTGTTCAGACCCAGTTCCTGGTTGATGATCAGCTGTATGGCCACCGCGCGCCGCACGCTCTGCTCGGTGGGCGTGGTCAAGGCCTCATCAAAGGCATTGGTGTGCAGGGAATTGCAGTTGTCGAACAGCGCATACAGCGCCTGCAGTGTCGTGCGGATATCGTTGAACTGTATTTCCTGCGCATGCAGCGAGCGACCCGAGGTCTGGATGTGATACTTGAGCATCTGGCTGCGCGGACCGGCCGCGTACAGCTCGCGCATGGCCTGCGCCCAGATGCGCCGGGCAACGCGGCCGATGACGGCATATTCGGCATCCATGCCGTTGGAGAAGAAAAAGGACAAATTGGGCGCGAAGTCATCGATCTTCATGCCACGTGACAGGTAGTACTCGACAATGGTGAAGCCGTTCGCCAAGGTAAAGGCGAGCTGGCTGACCGGGTTCGCGCCCGCTTCGGCAATGTGGTAGCCGGAGATCGACACCGAGTAGAAGTTGCGGACCGCGTGATCGATGAAATACTGCTGCACATCGCCCATCATGCGCATCGCAAATTCGGTGGAGAATATGCAGGTGTTCTGCGCCTGATCCTCCTTGAGGATGTCGGCTTGCACCGTGCCGCGCACCAGGGACAGCGCCTCGGCGCGCAGCCTGGCGTATTCGGCCTCGCTCAGCACCCCGGGAGCCACCAGCGCGTGACCGCTGATTCCAAGCAGTGCCAGACCGGACCCGTCGTGACCTTCGGGCAGCTCACCTTTGTAGACCGGCACCGTCGCCATCCTGGAGCGAATTTCAACCAGGCGCTGCTGTGCTGCCGGCCAGCGTCCCTGGGCTTTCACAAAGCGCTCGATGCGCTGATCGATGGCCGTGTTCATGAACATCGCCAGCAGCATCGGCGCGGGCCCGTTGATGGTCATGGAAACCGAGGTTGTCGGATCACACAGATCGAAGCCTGAATACAGCTTCTTCATGTCATCCACGGTCGCGATCGAGACACCTGAATTACCGGTGCGACCATAAATGTCGGGCCGCGGATCCGGATCTTCGCCATACAGCGTCGTTGAATCGAACGCCGTCGAGAGCCGCGTGGCGCTGTGCCCGCGCGCCAGATAGTGAAAGCGCCGGTTGGTCCGCTCCGGAGGACCCTCCCCGGCAAACATGCGGATCGGGTCTTCCTCTTCGCGGCGATAGGGGTACACGCCCCCGGTATAGGGATAGCCGCCGGGCAGGTTCTCACTGAGAATGAACTGCAGGATCTCGCCCCAATCGCGAAAATTCGGGGCCGCGAGCTTCGGAATGCGGCTGTGGCTCAAGGTCTCGCTGTAATTCTCGCCCGAGACCTCCCGTCCGCGCACCGAGTAGGCATAGCGTTCCTGGGTGACCGAGGCCACTCGCGCCGGCCACGCCTTGAGGGCCGCAACCCCTTCGGGTCCGATGTCGGTCAATGCCTGGTTGTAGGCCGCGCGCAGGGCGAGGCGGGTGGCATCCGCATCGGCGGCGCTGAGCGCGCCTTGGGGATAGGGATCAAGCGCCGCGGGCAAGGCCGCGTCCTGAAGCCCCCGCAGGGCGCCATACAGGCCGCAGGCACGCTGCGCGGATTGTGCCTGAAGCTGATGGCGTTCCTTCGCCTGGCGTCCGAGGCTGGCGATCTGCGCCAGGTAGCGGCTGCGTGAACCGGGAATCAGCGGCGCCTGGCTCGTGAATTGCGTGGGACCGCTGTCTGCCACACTCCATTTGAGGGCGCTGACCGCCTTCTCGTCCAGATGCTGAGCGATCACGGCGAACAGGTGATTGACGCCCGGGTCGTTGAAACGACTGGCAATGGTCGGATACACCGGCACTTGGCTGTCGGGGACCTTCAGTTTGTCGGGATGATTGCGGCGCCATTGCTTGCGCACGTCCCGCAGTGCGTCCTGTGCGCCGCGCTTCTCGAATTTGTTGAGGGCGATGCAGGTCGCAAAGTCCAGCATGTCGATTTTCTCGAGCTGGCTCGCGGCCCCATAGTCGCTGGTCATGACGTAGACCGGCAGGTCCACCAGATCCACGATTTCCGAATCGCTCTGCCCGGTACCGGCGGTCTCGACCAGTATCAGATCGAAACCGGCCAGCTGGTACAGCCCGATCACCTCCTTGAGCACCGCCGAGGTGGCGAGGTTCTGGCGGCGGGTGGCAAGTGAGCGCATGTACAGGTTCTCGGCGCTCAGGCTGTTCATGCGTATGCGATCGCCCAGCAGGGCGCCGCCGCCCCGGCGGCGCGTCGGATCCACCGCCACTACCGCGATGTGCCGGTCGGGATGGTGCCGCACGAAACGCTGCAACAGTTCATCGGTCAGCGAGGATTTGCCGGCCCCGCCGGTGCCGGTAATACCCACCACCGGCGCGCGCCGGGGATTGCCGGCGATGGCGTGGCGAATGCGCTCGACACCTTCGGCCCCCTCCTCCAGGGCCGTGATCGCACGCGCGAGCTGCCGATGGTCGCGCGGGTTCAGAGGTCCGAACTCGTAGCCGGGTCGGGTAACCGCACGCACCCGCTGCACCACATCCGTGATCATGCCGTTGAGGCCCAGCCGGCGGCCATCCTCCGGCGTATAGATCTTCTCCACGCCGTACTTCTCCAGCGCAACGATCTCTTCCGGCGCAATCGTGCCACCGCCCCCCACGATCACACGGATATGCCCGGCGTCCGCGGCGCGCAGCATGTCCACCATGTAGGTGAAATATTCATTGTGGCCGCCCTGGTAGGAGCTGACGGCGACGGCGTCGGCGTCCTCGTCGATGGCGGCACGCACGATGTCGGCGACCGAGCGGTTATGCCCCAGGTGCACGACCTCCGCGCCGGCGGCCTGCAGCAAGCGCCGGATCATGTTGATCGCCGCGTCATGCCCGTCGAACAGGGAGGCGGCGCTGACGAAACGCAGGGGTGGCGGCGATGCCACAGGAACCCCCATTTGACAGGATGATATTACTCTTCGGTAATGATGTTACCGACGGGTAAGAGTCGGGTCAAGCCAGCTTGTGGACTGCCTGCAGTTGCGCGGCGTGAAACCGCAGATGGTCCTCGATGAATGTCGAGATGAAGTAGTAACCGTGGTCGTAGCCCTCGTGACGACGCAGCCGCAACGGCTGGCCGGCCGCCACGCAGGCCGCTTCGAGCAACTCCGGCAGCAGCTGCGACTGATGCAGAAACTTGTCGCCCAGACCCTGATCCACCAGGATCTCAGGCAACAGCGCCTTGCCCGCCGCCTTCACCAGTTCGACCGCATCGTAGGCATTCCAGGCGCTGCGGTTGTCGCCAAGGTAGCGGGGCAATGCCTTCTGGCCCCAGGGGCAGCGCGTCGGGGAACAGATGGGGGCAAAGGCCGATACGGATTTGAACAGCTGCGGGTTGCGCAGTGCCAGCACCAGCGCCCCATGACCACCCATGGAGTGACCGAAAATCCCCACCCGAGCTGAGTCTGCCGCAAAATTGGCCAGCACCGTCGCGCGCAGCTCATCGCGCACGTAGTCGTACATGCGATAGAACTTCGCCCAGGGCTGCTGGGTCGCGTTCAGGTAGAAACCCGCACCGGCACCGAACTCCCAGTCGTCCGCTTCGCCGGGGATGCCGGTATTGCGTGGACTGGTGTCGCAGGTGACCAGCATCAATCCGAGTTCGGCTGCGCTGCGCTGGGCCCCGGCCTTGATGGCCGCGGTCTCCTCAGTGCAGGTCAGCCCGGCGAGGTAGAACAGCACGGGCACCGGCCGTGTTGCGGCCTGCGGCGGTCGGTACACGGCAAAGCGCATCGGCAGACCGATGACCTGCGAGTCGTGGCGATAGAAGCCCTGAATACCCTCGAAGCTGCGCTGTTCGCTTAAGGTTTCAATTTTCAAGGTGGGCTTTCAATACACCACGACGCTGCGGATCGACTCGCCGCGGGTCATCAGGTCGAAGGCATCGTTGATGCGTTCCAACGGCATCGTGTGCGTGATCAGATCATCGATGTTGATCTTGTGGTCCATGTACCAGTCCACGATCCTGGGCACGTCGGTGCGGCCACGGGCACCACCGAATGCCGTGCCCCGCCACACCCTGCCGGTCACCAGCTGGAAGGGACGGGTAGCGATCTCCTGACCGGCAGCCGCCACGCCGATGATGATGCTCTGACCCCAGCCGCGGTGACAGCATTCCAGCGCCTGGCGCATCACCTGGGTATTGCCGATGCACTCGAAGGAGTAATCCGCGCCACCCTTGGTCAGTTCAACCAGGTGCGCCACCAGATCACCCTTCAGATCCTTCGGATTCACGAAGTGCGTCATGCCAAACTGCCGTGCCAGCTTCTCGCGCCCCGGATTGGTATCCACGCCAACGATCATGTCGGCACCGGCAATCCGCGCCCCCTGCACCACATTGAGTCCGATGCCGCCCAGGCCGAACACCACCACGTTTGCGCCCGGCTCCACCTTGGCGGTGAAGATGACGGCGCCGATGCCGGTGGTGACGCCGCAGCCGATGTAGCAGGCCTTGTCGAACGGTGCGTCCTCACGAATCTTCGCCGCGGCGATCTCCGGCAGCACCGTGTAGTTGGAAAACGTTGAGCAACCCATGTAGTGGTAGATCGGTTTGCCCTTGAACGAGAAGCGGCTGGCGCCATCGGGCATGAGGCCCTTGCCCTGGGTCGCACGGATGGCCGTACACAGATTGGTCTTGCGCGAGGTGCAGCTCTTGCACTCCCGGCATTCTGGCGTGTAGAGCGGAATGACGTGGTCCCCCTTCTTCAGCGAGCGCACGCCAGGTCCCACATCCACGACAATGCCGGCTCCCTCGTGACCGAGAATGGACGGGAACAGGCCCTCCGGATCGGCACCGGAGAGGGTGTATTTGTCGGTGTGGCAGATTCCGGTCGCCTTGACCTCGATCAATACCTCACCGGCCTTCGGCCCGTCCAGCTGCACCGTCTCGATGGTGAGTGGCTTGCCTGCCTCGAACGCCACGGCTGCTCTGACATCCATGTCATCAACCCTTCAGGACACCGGACTGTTTGGCCACGAAGGTCGCGATGTAATCCATGAGCGGCGGTGACAGACAATCGTACGGCTCGAGCTTCAGGTCCCGCAGGCGCGCGCGCACGGCACCCATGTTGGCCGGATCCGCGCCCGCTTCGATGATGGAGGACACGAAGGCTGCGAATTCCGGCGGCGACCAGCCGCTCTGCGGCGACAGCTCGGTGTGGATGAAATCCAGGCCGTGCAGCGGATGCGGGTTCTTTTCGATGCGCCCATACATATGAGTGCCGCAGGCCTTGCAGGCGTAGCGCTGGATGGTTGCGCTCGCATCGACGATGGCGAGCTTGTCGCCGTTCTTGGTGACCTTGAGCTTATCGCGTGGCACCACCGCCACGACGGAGAATAGAGCGCCCTTGGGCTTCCAGCACTTGGTGCAACCGCAGGCGTGGTTATGCGCCGATTGTGCGCCGACGGAAACCTCGACCGGATTCTGGCTGCACTTGCACAGCAGCGTGCCGCCGGCGAAGTCCTTGGCCGCGGGCTTGATACCGTGGTCCACCGCGGGATGAATCGAAACCGTGGCCATATGGGCGACCCTCTGAATGATTGGGGGCCCATAGTATAGGGAGCTGGATTGCCGGATTGGAAAACTGCTGGCGCCTTATCGCACCGCATCACGCCGCTCGACAGCGCCGACTGACTCATCTTCTCGCAGCGGAGAAAACTATCATGACGCCTGCTGAACTATCCCGCGGCTGCCTATGCGCAACCATGGCCACTGCACCGAATTCGCGCGCATCCTGACCGCCCTGCGGCGGGATTCGCGCCTGCGAGCCGGTCATGGCAGGATGCTGGCTTAAGGCCTCGACTTTGCCATACGCCATGTCGTCTGAATCGCCCTGCCCTCGGCAACCCGCTCCGGTCATCGCGTCGCACAAACCGCGCCGCCTGCGTCCGGTCGTGATCGTGCGCCTGGCGCTGCTGATGGTGCCAACCCTGGCGCTGTCCGGATGCACGGTGGGTTTCTGGAGCTACCAGCAGATCAGCGCACCGGATGCGCAGTACATCCAGGTCAACTGCAATGGCAGCAATGGGCCACCCAAGCTGGCCTACTACCCCTTCCATGACATCTTCATCGGTGTCGCGGTGGGGCCGCTGGATCTGCGACTGCGGACCCCGCGCGGGGTGCACGCCCATCTGGATGGCGACTCGGTGGTGGTCAGTGGGCACACCGACAAGGGCAATCTGGACGTGACGATGAAGCTGAAGACAGCAACCCAGTCCAGCGACGCCGGCAGTCTCGCCGAGATGCGGTTCGAGGAGCGCCACGACAGCAGCTGGCAGCCGGGCGTACCGACTTCGGATGCCCTGGTCGACACCATGACAACGGGCACCATCACGCTGCCGGCCATCACCATCGACAAGACGACCTGGCCCGCCCAGACCCTGCCGTTCACGCGCAAGGTCTTCACCGAGGTCATGAAGCCGAACGCAACCTGCACTGCACCGCCGTAGCCGTCCCGGCAGCGACGACTTGGTGCCCGCCTCCCCTCCCGCCCATTCACGGCCCGCCCTGGCGCCCGTCATCGCCTGCCTGGTGGCCGTCTACATTCTGTGGGGTACGACCTACTACGCCATCAAGGTCGCCATCACCGGCTTCTCAACCTTCTTCTTCGTGGGCACACGCTTCGTGGTTGCGGGCGGTCTGATTCTGCTGTGGCAGTTTGCGCGCGGAGCGCCGCTGCCCACCCTTGCGCAGTGGGGCGGCGCCGCACTGATCGGCTGCCTGTTGCTCCTGGCCGGCAATGGCACGGTGGCGATGGGCGAGCATTGGGTGAGCTCGGGAGCCGCAGTCGCGCTGGTCAGCAGTGTGCCGCTGACGACGGCCGCCTGGTCGTGCCTGTTCGGCGAGCGACCGGCGCGACTGGAATGGCTGGCCATGGCCGTGGGCAGCGTCGGCATCGCCATCATGCTGCTGGGCCATGACCTGCGTGCCAGCCCTTTGGGCGTCGCCGTCGTGCTGGGCGGCAGCATGTGCTGGTCCCTGGGCACGGTACTGGCGCGGCGTGTGGCCCTGCCGCCCGGTGCGACGGGATTTGGCGCCGAGATGCTCTGCGCCGGCATCGCCGGTTTCATCGTCAGCGCCCTGGCCCGCGAATCGTGGGCATTCTCCAGCGCGCTTCGGCCCTGGGCTGCCTGGAGCTACCTGGTGGTGTTCGGTTCGCTGATCGGATTCTCAGCGTTTCGCTTCCTGGTGGAGCGGGTCTCGGCGACCCTCGCCACCAGTTACGCCTATGTGAATCCGCCGGTGGCCCTGTTCGTCGGCTGGTGGCTGGGTCATGAGCGGTTTTCAGCGCAGCTGCTGATCGGACTGCCCGTCGTGCTGGCAGCGGTCGGGCTTCAGACCTGGGCGCATACCCGGGCTTACGCCGCGAATCAGAAGGCGTAGTACGGACCCGTGGTTCCGCCGGCGTCCTTGTTCTCCATCGCGAAGTAGACATTGTGGCCGTAGAACAGCGGCAGTCCCCAGTCGAAGGTCGCCTCTTCCAGCACCGTGGTACCACTGGGTGCCGCCACGTTGCTGAAGGCGGCGAAGTCGTCATTGGCCGTAAACAGCGTATTGGCATTGGCGACCGAAAAATTCACCATGGCCACCTGATTGTTGATGCCGGTGATGGTGGCCGACAGATTCACGGTACTGGCCGGACAGAAGAAATCAGGCGCCGCGGAGGAGCTGCCGCAGTCCGGGATGTTGCTGTCATTGAAATAGATGGCATTCGAGCCGCTATCCAGATAACTGTCCGCATCCGTCTGGCTCAGGCTGCTGACGTTGGTCGTCACATAGCCGGTGTAGGACTGCGCAGTCATCACGGTGGCGCTGGGCGACAAGGTGTTGTTTGACTGGGTACTGATCCCGAATATCATGGTTCCCGTCACGGTCGCAGCACCGGCGGCACCCACCGCCGGCAGTTCTATGATCACCCCGTTGTTGTCGGTGATGCCATTGACGGCTGTCAGTGCATTCACAGGATTGATCATCTGATCGGCAATGGGAACCAGCGCCTCAGAACAGCCGGCGCTGGTGCAGGTGAAGTAGTTGTCACCGTTTTCGACACCGGCGGTGCCCGTGCCCGGCGCGCACACAGTACCGCAATCCTCGTCGAACAGGCCGACACCAATAATGCCGTTGGCACCGAATTCGACCACGGTGTTTTCCGGCGTGGGATTGATGGCGTTGTTGGAACAGTCCGCGGGCACCGGATAGGTGCTGGTGCCAATGATCTGCACCGGAATTCCCGGTGCACTTTCCCCCGTGGTGGCGGTATCGGAGCCGCCGATATGCAGATCGGCCGTTACCACCGGTCCCCAGCTATAGCCGTCCACGAACTCCAGGCATTCCGCCAAAGCGCCGCCGTTGAGGCTCACGGGCTTCAGGGCATTCGTCATGGTCGAATTGAGCACCGAGCTGAGGATGCGCAGCCCCTGTGAGCCGGTGTCGACCTGCACATGGTCTATCGTCTGGCAGGTGGTGGTGCTGCCGGGCGCACACACGGTCACGTTCACGTACATGATGTTCGTGGCTACGATATTGGCGCTGGTCAGCCCTGATGGCCCCTGATCAACGATGGCGTTTACCACGTTGTACGCCGTGGACCCGGAGCCGCCGGAACCCGAGCCACCCGAGCCTGAACCTCCGGAACCGGAACCTCCGGAACCGGAACCTCCGGAACCGGAACCTCCGCTGCCGGAGCTGCCGCTGCCGGAGCTGCCGCTGCCGGAGCTGCTGGCCACGCTACCGCCGCCACCGCCGCAACCCGCCAGCAGCAAGGATACGCAAATCAGACTGGCAAAAAGACTTCGCAAGTATGCTTCTCCACAGGTGCCACGGGGCAAGCCTGGCAATACTACGGCGTGAAATCCGGCCCAGGTATAGGCCGGCGTCGCAGGTTTAGTGAATATCCGCGGTGCTGACGCCAGATGGCAACAGTGCCGGCACCCACGCGCGGCCCACGAAGGCCCGCATCCTGCCACTGGACTCGATGACGATGTCCGGGCTGCTCAAACGAACCAGGCGGTGGCGCACTACTGGCGTCTGCGCCGCGGTCTGGTAGCGAATAAAATACGTGCCCAGCACCTGGCGCAGGTTGGGCAGGCTCGGGCCGTGCCAGGCCACGGCATAGACGCTGCCTGTGCCGTTGAGATACTCGGTGACGATGGTGCCGGAGGGCAGTTGCAGTTCCTGCTTCTGCAAGGCTCCGGCCGCCACCGGACGGGCCAGCCCCTTCATGACCACCCGATCGGATTCAACAGAATCTGAGCTGCCGCCCAGGGCTGCCCGCGCGGTATGCGGGACGCCCTGGACCAGCAGGCACGCGAGAGAAAAGCTATAAAACGCTGCCCGCACCGTCACTCCTTCAGCCGTTACCAGCGGCGCGCTTGGCCGCCCAGGCCGCGCGGCGCGCCTGTTGCTGGGCCTGAATCGAGGCCAGCACCGAATGCAGCTGCTGTTTTTGCGCCGTATTCAACACAGCGTAGATCTGCCCCGCCAGCACCGAATCCTTCTGAACCGAATTGCTGGCGTTCGCCGCGGCACCTTGCACGGCCGAGGCGAAGCCCGGATCGCTGGGATTGCCCAGCACCGTCAGATCAGGATGCTCAGCGCCAGGCTGATGGTTGTGCCTCGCGCTGCTCAAAATCGTCTTGATGGTTGACTGCTGTTCGGGCGACAAGTTCAGTTGCTTGGTCGCGCGCAACAGCGCTCCGACGAATCGCCCGCCGTGACCGAAGTGACGGAAATGGCCGTGATGCGCGCCATTGGGCGCGGCTGCGCCCGGCGCAGAAGACGTGGACTGAGCACTGGCCGTACCCACCGCACCTGCGCCGAGTGTGGCCACCGCCAGGGCCAACACTACGCGCTGAATGGTCGACTTCATGAATGCACTTCTCCAGAACATGGGTTGAATGACTTGTAACCGACTGTAAATGAAGCAGATTCCCAATCCATCACAGTCTACGCCGTGCACAGCGGCCCAGGTTACCTATCGTTGACCCATCAACGACAAAATTAAGCCGGCTTAAGCGCCCAGTAAAGCGTCGTTACAATTTCCGTGAAGTTGCGCGCACCTTGTATTCATTCGTCGGCAAATGAAGACAGCTCCCGTTCAGCTTACAAAAGGGTTGCGCCTGATGATGGTCTGGTCACGATCCGGCCCGGTTGAAATCATGTCGATGGGCACCCCCGCCAGCTCCTGGATGCGATCCAGGTAGTGACGCGCATTAAGCGGCAGGTCCTCGAAACGCACCGTGCCGACGGTGGACTGACGCCATCCCGGCATCTCTTCGTACACCGGAACCACTTCCGAATAGGCATCGACGAACAAAGGCATCTCCTCCAGGACCTGGTCGCCGCTGCGATAACCCACGCAGATGCGGATGGTTTCCAGCTGATCCAGCACGTCGAGCTTGGTGACGCACAGGCCGGTGACGCTGGACTGCGCCACGCAGCGCCGTAGCACCACCGCGTCGAACCAGCCGCAGCGGCGCTTGCGACCGGTCACCGAGCCGAACTCATGGCCGACCCGCGCCAGATGTTCGCCGTCGCTGTCGAACAATTCGGTCGGGAAGGGACCCGCGCCCACCCGCGTGGTATAGGCCTTGACGATGCCGAGCACTTCGTCGAACACGCGTGGGCCCACGCCGGTTCCCGTGGCGGCGTAGCCGGCCGTGGTGTTCGAGGAGGTTACATAAGGATAGGTACCCAGGTCGACATCGAGCATCGCGGCCTGCGCGCCCTCAAACAGGACGTTCTCATTCTCAGCGCGCAGCTGGGTCAGAGCCCGGCTCACGTCGGCCACACAACCCTTGACGCGTTCTCCCAGTGCCAGCTGCTCATCCAGGGTCTTCTGGAAATCCACCGGCTGCTGGCGGAAATAGTTCTGCAGCACGAAGTTATGGAAGTCGAGCACTTGGCCGAGCTTGGCGGCGAAACGCTCGCGTTGGAACAGGTCCGCAACCCGCAGCGCTCGTCGTGCCACCTTGTCCTCATAGGCCGGCCCGATGCCCCGACCCGTGGTGCCGATGGCGTTGGCGCCACTGGCGTGCTCGCGGGCGCGGTCAAGGGCGACGTGCGAGGGCAGGATCAGCGGGCAGTTTGGCGAGATCCGCAGCCGATCGTATACCGGCACACCGTGGTCGATGAGCTTCGCGGCCTCGGT
>Ga0210391_10001426_pt1 | contig 21835 bp, 14 predicted proteins | sample IncBWC12OmetaG_FD_160573 | JGI IMG/M metagenome (GOLD analysis project Ga0210391, IMG submission 160573) | Forest soil microbial communities from Barre Woods Harvard Forest LTER site, Petersham, Massachusetts, United States - Inc-BW-C-12-O ...
ACCCGCTTGCGGATCACCTGCAGGAGTTTGCACCGGCGTCTGACCGAAGCAGAATGATGCCCAACTCAGAACGCCAAGCAAAAAAACGATGAGTCTGGAGTCGAGTCTGAGGGTCATGGGCCCATTCACTCTACCTTCTCCAGTTGCTCTGATCCAGATCACCAAAGGTAACTCATTCCCACGCCCCGCACCGTTCCGACCGCTGCCCCATTCCACTCTCAGAACTTGGATGCGACCTGCGCCCTGCCAGTCAACCCGCCTATCCCTGTCTTCCGTGTGTAAGATAGCCTTCGACATTCGCGTGAAAATTCTTTACGTCTCACAATATTTTCCACCGGAGATGGGCGCGCCCGCCGCCCGCGCCGCCGAACTCGCCCAGCACTGGGCGCAGTCCGGCCACGAAGTATCCGTACTCACCGGATTTCCCAATCATCCCACCGGCGTGGTTCCCGCCGAATGGCGCGGCCGCCTGAACCGCCTCACTTACCACGAACGCATCTCTCTCAATTCCCCGGCCCAGCCAGCCACTGGCCGCATCGACGTATTCCGCACCTGGCTCTGGCCCTTGCCCAACCGGAAAGCGCACGAGCGCATGCGCAACTACGCTTCTTTCTGCGTCTCAGCCGCGCTGCGCGGTCTGTTCATCCCGCGTCCCGATGTCGTCATCGCCTCGTCACCCCAACTTTTAGTCGGACTCTCCGGCTGGTGGATCTCTTTCGCGCGCCAACTCCCGTTCGTCTTCGAAGTCCGTGATCTCTGGCCCGAATCGTTAACCGCAGTCGGCGTCGGCGATGAAAATTCAACGTTGCACCACGCCCTGGCGGCGATTGCAAAGTTTCTCTACCAGCGATCCGACGGGATCGTCGTTGTGTCCCCCGCGTTCCAGGAACACCTCATACGCCTCTGGCGTGTACCCGCAGAAAAAATTTCGGTCGTCGAAAACGGCGTCGAGACCGATCTTTTCGCTCCCGCTCCGCCAGCGGCCAACCACGCGTTGCGCCAAGAACTCGCCGCCGAAGGCAAATTCCTGGTCTGCTACATCGGCACCATGGGCATGGCGCACGGCCTCGAAACTCTGCTCGACGCCGCCTACCAACTCCAGCAACAGAATGCGAACGTGCACTTTCTCCTGGTGGGTGAAGGCGCCGAGAAAGAGCGCATCAAAACCCTGGCCCAATCCCGCGGCTTGTCCAACCTGCGCTTTCTCGACCAGCAGCCGCGCGAAAAAATCCCCGCCTTCATCTCCGCCTCCGATGCCTGCCTGGTTCTTCTGAAAAAAACGGACGTCTTTAAGACCGTCATTCCCACCAAGATGCTGGAGTTCATGTCCTGCGCGCGCCCGGTAATTCTCGGAGTCGATGGTCAGGCCAGGCAGATCGTCGAACAGGCCGAAGCCGGCATCGTCATCGAACCGGAAAACGCCTGCGCACTGGTCAGCGCCATCCAGCAGTTATCCGCGAATCTCGAACTCGGTACTACGCTGGGTCAAAAGGGAAGGGAATACATCCTACAGAATTTCTCTCGCGCCCACACCGCCGAAAAATATATCGAAGTCCTGGCCCGGCTCTTACGCCAGGCACAAGCTGGATGAGTCCTACTCACAACTCCTGCCAAAAGTCTCTCAACCGAACCGGGGTGCACAGCTACGCGTGCACGTCTACGGGTGCACGGCGTAAATCGAAACCGCCGTCGCCATCGCCATCGCCGCTTCGAAAGTTCTGGCCGCCGCCACTTTGCCTGCGCTGACCGGAATGAAAAGAATATCGTCCGCCTGCAGAGTCACATCCGGAGACTTCGCCTCCAGCATTTTCTTGATCTCAACCTTCGTCTCAGTCATCCCCGTCGGCCCCTTGTGAATAATGCGGGCAGCGCCCAGTTTCGCGGTGCGGTTGGCCCCGCCGGCCAGCGCCATCGCCTGCAGCACCGTCAGCGTGCCATTGTCCACCAGCAAGCCGGCGGGACGGCCTACGTCTCCCACCACGTAGATCACGGGCGCACGCGGGATCGTAATCGTATCGCCGGGCATAATGTCGATATTGCCGCTCAGGTCGTCGGCCAGATTCCGCGGCAAATCCACGCGAATCGCTTCCGGTTGGTTCCGGCGGATCACGGCGATCTTTCGGGAAGCCAGCTGCGTGAACCCACCCGCCTCAGAGAGCACTCCATACAGCTTGTGATCGGCCACATCCGGGTACATGCCGGGTTTTTGCACTTCTCCCAGCAATGTGACCGCGGACGAAGCCGCTTCATCCATGAAGATGGTCACATGCGGGTTACGCACAAATCCGCCGTCCGCCAGCCGCTTCTCGATCAATCCCTGGGCTTCCTCCTGCGTCAAACCATCGACGTGAACGTAATCGATCAGAGGAAGGTAGATATCTCCAGACAGGCTCACTCGCGCTTTGCTGGTCAATTCCGGAACGTTGTACACGTTCACTTCCATCAAATCGCCCGGGCCCAGCTTTACAATCGTCGCCTGATCGCCAGAGTTTCGATCGGCTGAGTCTTGCGCTGCATCCGGAGCTTTTGCCGGAGCCGCTCCTGCTGCGCTCGCCGCCGCCTGCGAGACCGACTGAACCGGAGGGAGTGCGGAAGGAACCGTCGGAGGTACCGAGGGCGCAACTGCCGAAGGAACTGCCGCTGGCGTCTCTCCCGGTTGAGCGCTTTGGGAATTCTGGGTTTGCCCAGCCTGGGTTTCACTGCCCGCCTGCTGAGCTGATGCACCGCCGGCCACAACCACCGATGCTGCCAGCAACAACAAAACTCGGCCGCAGCCAGTGAAACTCAAAGTGCCCGAACCCATCAGTGGACCCCTGAAGTAATAAGTGAGAATTTGAACAGCAGTTTAGCACAGCAGCGCAGGTTGCGACCCCGCTATCTGCAAGGGGTCAGGTTAGTTTTCCACAGGTTTTTCGAGCCCGGTGATTGAAACTCCCATTGCGGTACTGCTACAGTCTGAGCACCCTTAACACCGACAGAAATTTGTCCTTTAGACATCAACCGCGGGTCATGTCTGCAATGCTTTTTTGGACGAGGGTGAAGTTGACATGCGCTTCAGCGCAGGTCGGCTCGCCGAAGGTGGCATGTTGACCGCTATTTTCCTGGGCACGTTTGTATTAGCGCTCGTGTCAGCGTTTGTGCTGACCCGCTACGTGCGTGATTTCGCCTCAGCCCACGGTTGGGTCGCCATCCCCACCCAGGAGCGCCACCTGCATTCCAGTCCTCTGCCTCGCTTAGGCGGCGTAGCCATTTTTCTTTCCTTTTCCGGCTGCATGGTCGCGGCCGGGCTGTGGGCCATGCGGAATCCTCACCTGCACTCGGCCTTTTCCCTGAAGACGCTGCTCACCATTCTCGGTCCCGCATCGCTAATCTTTCTGCTCGGCGTCTATGACGACATTCGCGGCGCCGGTCCCTACCTCAAATTTTCCGTCCAGGGCGTTGCCGCCACCATGCTGTTCATCGGCGGTCTGCGCATCGTCAACATCCCGGTGCTGTTCGGCGAGCACAGTCTGCCCTGGTTCGTAGGCTGGGCTTTCACCGTGGTGTGGGTTCTGGCCATCACCAACGCCTTCAATCTCATCGACGGCCTCGATGGCCTGGCCGCCGGATCGGCCCTGTTCTCTACACTCGTCGTTTTCGTAGTGGCCGTTCTCTACGGGCCTTCCCTCGTCACGGTGATGACCATCGCCCTCGCGGGCGCGATCCTCGGCTTCTTGCGCTTCAACTTCAATCCTGCAACAATTTTTCTTGGCGATTCGGGCAGCCTCTTCATCGGCTTCATCTTGAGCGCGCTGGCGCTCGAAGGAGCGCAAAAAGCCCCGACCATCGTCGCCGTCGCCATCCCAGTAGTTTCGTTCGGCCTGCCGATTCTCGAAACGTCCCTCTCCATCATCCGCCGCCTCATCAGCGGACGTCCCGTCTTCACCGCCGATCGCGAGCACATTCACCACAAGCTCCTGCAGCATGGCATGACCCATCGTCAGGTCGTGATCCTGCTCTACGGTGTCTCCGCAATTTTTGCCATGCTGAGCCTGTTCCTGCTGTGGCCAACGGGTAGTTCGCTAGGCCTGGTCCTGGGCGTCCTGGGCATCGGCATCTGGATCGGCGTGCAGCATCTCGGCTACCTCGAATTCGGCGAGCTCGCACGGGTAGCCCACCGCACCTTCAATCAGCCGCAGATTTTCGTCAACAATCTCGCCATCCGCCGCGCCACCGAAGAACTCAAAGTCGCCCGCGACTACGATCAGGTTCGCCGCATCCTGACCGCAGCCTTCGGCAGCAACGACTTCGACAGCTTCGAACTTAAGCTCGATCTGCTTCCCGGAGAAGTCGTCCCGTTCGAAACCGCCGATCCCTCCGCCGCACGCCGACCCGGAAATTTATTCCGCTGGAACAAAGCCGGAACCCCGAAGGTGCCCGAAGCCTCAACCGTCTGGACCGTCGCCCTGAACCTGCTGAGTTCCTCGAACCGCCGCCGCGGCACCCTCACCGTCTACCGCCTGTATTCCACCAGAGACCTGCAAGTCGACATCAATCTTCTAACCACCGCATTCCCCATGGTCCTTGCCGACGCCCTAGACCGCACCCTCGCTCACTCCGTCCAAGTCATCGCTCTGCCCGACCAAGACACCTCGCTAATCTCCGCCCAAGCCGGCTAGCCGCAAGCAGTCAAACAAAACTGCGCCCCGCGAAAATCTCGCGGAGCGAAACCGTGCGCGGCGAAACCGTGGAAGAGCGGCGCTTCAGCGCCGCGTCAGGCGATCAATAAAAATAGGGCTTTAGCCCCTGCGTGAGAACTGGATTTGATGGAAGACCAAGGAATACCGCCAAGATTCAGGCGCAAAGCGGCGTCATATAAAAGGGGACGGAAGCGCCGGGAGAATAGGAACGCGACCCGAGAGTCCGCCGGCGCGAACACCCAGACCAGCACGCGCGACTACACGCGGCCAAGTCACCATCGCAAACGAAAGGCTTTTCGATTTACAGTTTCGCGCTGGCGTACGAATTAATCTCGCAGTTCAAGCAAATCTCTTCAAAAGCGGGTGCTGTCCATTGCATGATGACCCCCAATAATCGTTGCGCAAACCATCCGCGAACGTATCGATAGGATAGCCCACCCCCGAACCGAAATCAATACCCGCTAGAAAATAGTCGACCGCAACCCGCATGCGGTGCGCCTTTTGAGAAATCCGCGCCGCTTGGCGTCATCCCGACCGGAGCCGCTCTTCAGGCGAAGGGAGGGATCTCCCGCGCATAATCTCTGCACTCGTCCGCACTTCCGCACCTTCGCCCCGTTTTCCACACCCGGAACCACCACCGTCACTTTTTCTCTCTGCGCTCTCTCTATACCCTTCGTTGCACTGTGAGAGAAGCGAGGACGGGTCATCATGTTTCGCAAGACGGTCTACGGCAATACTTTCAAAGACGTCAACTTTGTCCCTCTGCAGTCCGCCACATTCTGCATTCAATGTGAGCTGATCAGCGCCAACAGCAAGCCCTATTGCCTGGCCTGCGGCAGCCATGCGCTGCTCGGCCTGTCACGCGTGCTCGGCGGATCGCTGCTCCACGAGCAAACCGCGCACCTGATCCTCGACGCCGAACTCAACAACCTCGTCCGCGACCTGCTGCGCACCGTCCCGCACGCCGAAGTCTTAAACATAGCGGACCATCAAGCCGACCGCCGCTCGCCTCTTTACGCCGCCGAGCGGTCCTATGCAGATCGTTCCTATGTTGATCGTCCTTTTGAAGCCCAATCCTTCGCCGAATCCTACGGCGGCCAATCCCGCATGCCCGCGCTAGCCCAGCGCAGCCAGCTCCGCGTCGCCAACGCCGCCCACCCCGTCTCCGGTTTCCGTGCCGTATCACCAGGAGAAGAAATCGAAATCCATCCCGCCGAGCTCGACCTCGAGCCCGCCATCAGCGCCATCACCGAACGCGCCCAGCATTTAACCGGAGCCACCGGAGCCGCCATCGCTCTCCGCGCCGGCGACGAAATCGTCTGCCGCGCCCGCGCCGGCCGCACCGCTCCCGACCTCGGAGTCCGCCTCCAGACCGACGCCGGCATCTCCGCCGAAGCCGTCCGCTCCGGCGAAATCATGCTCTGCCACGACGCCGAACGCAACCCCCGCGTCGACCTCGCCAGCTGCCGCCGCCTCGGCGTCCGCTCCATCCTGGTCTCGCCCCTGCGCCACTACCGCCGCACCCTCGGAGTCTTCGAAGTCCTCTCTTCATCCCCGGGAGCCTTCGACCAGAACGACGTCGCCACCATGCAGCTCCTCTCCAGCATGATGGTCGCCGCCATCTCCCGCATCTCCAGCCTCCACCAAGCCGAAATCCTCCGCCGCGCCGGCTAAACCCATTCTCTGCACGCGCCCGGCTAACCATCTCTTCGGGCGCACCGGGTCAGCTTCCCAAACTCATTTTGTCATTCCGAACCGGGCTGAAAGCGCGGTGAGGAACCTGCTGTTCGCCCGCCCGTCCCGAAAAGAAACGCCCTTGGGTGTCGGCAGCGCTTCCAGCGCTCCGAAAAAGTCTCCTTCCAAGAACAGGGCTTCAGCCCCCGAGGCAAGCGACACCCCCCATCGTCCTTCCGACTTTCTTCTTCCTTGCTTACTTTTCCACAATCCGGGGTTAATATGGAGCCAACACAATCTCGGGCCACTCCCATGGCGGTAATAACCTCGCCCCTGCAACCCGTCTCAGTCAATCGTCGCCGCCGCGTGCGACACAAAATTCAAACGCCCGCCTACGCCAGCTTCACCGGCGAAAGCCAAAGCGCAATGCTCGACCTCCACGAGATCGTCGACATCAGCGAAGACGGCGTCGCCATTCAATGCCACTCGCCTCTCGATCTCGACCGCCGCGTGAATCTCTGCCTCGATCTTGCCGACAGCGACGATCACATCTACACCACGGGCCAAGTCGTGTGGTCGAACTCATCGGGACGCGCCGGTCTCCGCTTCGCCGAGTTGCCCGCCGATTCCATCTCGCAACTCCGCCGCTGGCTCTTCGTGAACGTGATGGCCGGAGTGGCTCACGGCGAAGCCGATCTAAGCGCTCTCAATGGCGACACTCTCGACGGTCCCCGCCCAGAAGTCGCCCCGCGTCCCAACTACACCGACACGCTCGCCGCCGTGAGCGCCGTGCAGCGTCAAGTCGAAGTGCTCGGTCGCGATCTGGCCGCCGCCCTGCCGCTGATCTCCGAACGCGCCCTCACCCTCGTTCGCGCCTCCGGCGCTGCGATAGCCCTCGCCGACGCCGACCCCGATTTCATGATCTGCCGCGCCAGCTCCGGCCCCGACGCTCCGCCCGTCGGTGCCCGCCTGCAAGTTGGTTCCGGCTTTTCCGGAGAATGCGTAAAGACCGGCACGCTGCTCCGCTGCGATGACACCGAACTCGACCCGCGCGTCGATCCCGAAAGTTGCCGCGCCCTGGGAATTCGCTCCATTCTCGCCACGCCGGTCCGCGTTGGCGAAAAAACAATTGGCCTACTCGAAGTCTTCGCCGCGCAGCCCAACACATTTTCTGACACTGACAGTGCAGTCCTGCAGCGCCTCGCACAGACGGTCCTTGCCGCCATCAACCGCGCCGCTCGCGCCGAAGATCTGCCGCCTCTCGCCGCCGCTGAACCAGCAAAATTTACCACGCCGCCCGGAAGCATCCTTTTCGCTTCCGCGCCCGACGAAGAAAAGAAAATGCAAGACGCTGACGAGAAACAATCCGGCGTCAGCCTCCCACTCCCGCATCTGATGATTCTTGTCGTCGCCGCCGTGCTGATCCTTGGCGTCGTTTCCGGCGCGCTGGGTTACTCGCTCGCTCCCTGGATTCAGACCAAGCTCCGCGAACACCGCAGCACTCCGATGCAGACAGTCCTCGCCTCATCGAAACCACCCGTGCCGGAAAATTCTGCGTCCTCCACTCCCGTAGTCGAGACCGCATCCCTGGACCAACTCCGCCAGTTGGCAGAGAACGGCGACCCCGGAGCCGAAAACGCATTTGGCCTGCGCTATGCCACTGGCGACGGCGTGAAATTAGACGAGTCCGAAGCTGTCCGCTGGTTTACCCGCGCCGCCGAGCAGGGCAACGTCGCCGCTCAATCCAAGCTTGGAGCCATTTATTTTGGCGGCCGCGGCATTCCAGCCGATCTCCATCAGGCCTATTTTTGGATGTTGCTAGCGCGCGCCAGTGGCGACTCCACCAGCAAGGTTCTCGCACCCGCAGTCACAGCGCGTCTTACGCAGGCCGAAGCCAGTTCCATCGAACAGCAAGCCAACGCCTGGCTCCAGCAGCGCATGGCAACCTGGAAGCCCACCGCCGGCCACTAAAGGCGCTTTATACTCTGCGCGCAAACCCGCCGCACGCAGTGACGTGCAAGAGCCGTGACGTGGAAGAGCGGCGCTTCTGCGCCGCGTTGAGCGCAGAAGAAATGAACGGGGCTTTAGCCCCCGACGTACGAAGCTTAGAATATCCCCAGAACCTCCCATGCCCGCCCTCCGCGAAATCCTAGACCGCAAAGTTCGCGAAGCTGCCCCCGTGCTCTACGAAAAACTAGCCGACAACCGCGTCCGCTGCTACTCCTGCGGCCACTGCTGTCCGATCCCCGAAGGCCAGCCCGGCGTCTGCAAAGTCCGCTACAACCGCGGCGGCACCCTCTACGTTCCCTGGGGATACACCGCCGGAATGCAATGCGACCCCATCGAAAAAAAGCCTTTCTTCCACGCCCACCCCGGCGCGCTCGCCTACAGCTTCGGAATGCTGGGCTGCGATCTCCACTGCGGCTACTGCCAGAACTGGGTCACGTCGCAGGCCCTGCGCGATCCCAACGCCATCTCGCCCCCGCTCGAAGCGAGCCCCGAAACGTTGGTTCGCGACGCCCTCGATCAAGGTGCAAAAGTTCTAGTCAGCACCTACAACGAGCCCCTAATCACCAGCGAATGGGCCGTCGCCGTTTTCAAAGAAGCGAAGTCCGCGGGCCTGCTCACTGGATTCGTCTCCAACGGCAACGCCACCCCGCAAGTTCTCGAATATCTCCGCCCTCATCTCGATCTCTACAAAGTCGACGTCAAGAGTTTCGACGATCGCCACTATCACGAACTCGGCGGACGCATCGCTCCTATCCTCGACAGCATTCGCCGCATTCACGCCATGGGATTGTGGCTGGAAATCGTGACCCTCCTCATCCCCGGCTTCAACGATTCCCCCGACGAACTCCGCCGCCTAACCGAATTCCTAGCCGGAATTTCCCCCGACATTCCCTGGCACGTCACCGCCTTTCACGGCGACTACAAAATGCAAGGAGAAGAGCAGCGCGACACCAACGTCGAAGATCTTTTGCGCGCCGCCGAAATCGGCCAAACCGCCGGACTCCGTTACATCTACGCCGGCAACCTCCCCGGCATGGTCGGCCCCTGGGAAGACACGCGCTGCCCCGACTGCAACGAAGCGTTAATCCGCCGCTACGGCTATCACATCGAAGACTACCGCCTAACTCCCGAAGGCCGCTGCCCGAAATGCGCGACCGAAATCCCCGGCCGCTGGCCCGCAAAATTCGAAGGCCAGATCACCTCCCGCCCTTTCCTCCCACAAAACCGCTCCCGTTTATTTACAATCACAAGTCGTTGAATTCGGAACCGAGAAACAGCGGGTGCAACTGAGAGACGGCGGGTGCCCCATCCTAGTCGCGCTTTTTGCGACTAGGGGGGGATGCCCATCTGATTTAGCGCTACTAATATCATGCGGAAGAAACTTTACTCCTTAACCGCGCTACTCCTGCTCACCTCCTGCTCCCCGCGCGACTACCTCACCCGCCGCCTCGCCGCTGATCTCATCTCCGCCTCCGACACCTTCAAAACCCCGCAGCCATTCGTCCTGCAAACCGGAGTCATCTCCAACAAAGACTACGTCTCCCCCGAATATCTAGTCCTCCAACATCAGGGCTGGATTTCCTCGACCACAGCCCCATGTCCTCCCGGCCTAATCCCGCCCCCCTGCTGGGACGTGCTCCTCACTCCCGCAGGCGTGGACACAGTCCGGGCCCTGATTCCCGCCGACGCAGTCACCCGTCCCGCGCTCTCCATCCCCGTAGCCAAACGCGAACTAATCGGAGTCACCGGCATCAGCAAGCAGGGAAACGCAGCCGACGTCGACTTCACCTGGCGCTGGATCCCGCTCAACGAAATCGGCGCCGCCCTCTACTCCCGCGATCTGCAATACAACTCCACGGTCGGATTCCGCGACTACGATGACGGTTGGCGCGTTACCCCCGCCCACAGCGCAGCTCGCACCGGCCAGCCAATCGACGAAGCCCTGAAAACCGCCGAGCCCGCGCAGTGACCAGCATGGATGCGTTGACCTCTGTGCACTCTCCATTTCCCAAGGCTTCCGTGCACTCCCCATTTCCCGAGGCGTTGTCCCGAACGCCCGCGTTCTTACGAGCGGGCGGAGGGATCTCCCCTGCCACCGCACTCGCGAGCATCGCGACTACCGCGCATCCCTTCCGCCTTCCATGAGCCAGCAATCGAGTCCCGTCGAATCCGCGGCAAACTTCCTAACCCCGCGCCGCCTGCGCGCGCAAGCCATCGTCCTCGCTCTCTGCCTGTGGGGAGTCTGCGCCGTCGACTTCACCACCCCCGGCCCGATCGACCGCGCCGGCAACATCAAATTCCAGGATTTTCTCCCGCTCTACATCTCCGCCCACTTAATCGCGCAAGGCCGCGCCGACGAAATTTACGACCAGCAAATCACTGCCGATGCAGTGCAAACGCTGGCTCCTCCGACGAGCAATGGTGAACCGATACGCGTCATTCTCCCCAATCTCTACGGCCCGCAACTGGGACTCTTCTTCGTCCCGCTAGCCCGCTTCCAATTTCCAATCGCCGCGCGAATCTGGGTCACGGTCAGCCTGCTCGTGATTTTCGCGTGCGTCTATCTGGTCTGGAAAACTTGCCCCGCTCTCAAGCCGCACTTCGCAACGGTCGCCCTCGCCGCGCTCGCCTTTCCCCCGCTCTTTCATTTCTTCGTGCGCGGCCAGTTGTCCGCCCTCGTCCTGGCGTGTTTCACTGCCGCATTCCTGGCCTTCCGTGCCGATCGCCCCTGGCTCGCCGGAATCGCCCTCGGATTTCTGATCTTCAAGCCGCAATTCCTGGTTGCGATCCCGCTAGTGCTGCTCCTGTCTCAAGCCTGGAGGCCGCTCGCCGGCCTCATCATTTCCTCCAGCGCGCAACTCGCATTCGCACGCACGTATTTCGGCCCCGCCGTCATGCGCGCCTACGTCGATACGCTCTGGCACATCTCCCGCGTGATCGGTGCATCCGAACTCAGCCTCGCTCCCATCCAAATGCATTCCCTCCGTTCCTTCTGGACACTTCTAATCCCTTCACCGCAATTAGCACTCGCACTCTACATTCTGTGTTCAATCATCACGGTCGTTGTGGCCGCCGCCATCTGGAAATCTCCCGCCCCGCTCCCCCTACGCTTCTCCGCGCTAACCCTCGCCGCGATCCTAGTCAACCCGCACCTGTTCGTCTACGACCTGCTGGCACTCGCACCCGCGATCTTGCTCCTGGCGAACTGGACTCTCACCAACCCACACTCCGCCACGCTGCGCCTGCTGACCTACCTCGCATTCATCCTTCCCGTGTTCGGTCCACTCTCCCGCTGGACGCACCTCCAACTCTCCGTCCCCGTCTTCGCAGCGCTGCTGTGGCTACTCTTTCGACATTTCACAACCGCAGATTCCGGAACCGCAGATTCCAGAACCCACGGTCACAAACTTGCCACCAACGAATCCCGCGTTGTATAACCCTTCTTCCCGCCGGGAACCCCATGCGAATCCACAAAACTGCTCTAGTAGTCATGTTCATTAGTTGCGCCCTGACCGCCATAGCCCAAACCAAACCCAAGCTCACGCTCGACGAATTCTTCAACTCCGTCGACTTCACCGCGCTAGAGATTTCCCCCGACGGCAACTCGGTAGTCATCGGCACCGAGCGCGCCGACTGGGATCAACAAATCTTCCGCAAAGATTTATGGCTCTGGCGCGCTGAAACTAAGAACAGTGACGTCAAGAACGACAACGGCAACCCGGGCTCTCTGATCCAGCTAACCCAATCCGGCCACGACTCCGAACCGAAGTGGTCCCCCGACGGCCGCTGGATCGCCTTCCTCTCCGAACGCAAATCCTCCACCGAAAAATCCGGTGACTCCGATTCCGGTTCAGACGCAAAAGACAAAGACGACGAAACCACCCAGCTCTACCTAATCTCCCCCACCGGCGGCGAAGCCTTCCCGATCACGCAAGGCGACGAAGACGTCCACACTTTTTCCTGGTCCGGCAGCTCGCAGACTCTCTACTTCGCCACCCGCCAGCCCTGGTCGAAGTCCCAGAAAGACGCCTACAAGAAAGATTGGAAAGACGTCGTGCAGTACCGCACCGCCGAACGCGGCGACACAATCTTCTCCCTTGACGTGCCCGCAGCTCTGGCTCACCACGCCGCCGCGACCCCGCCCACCGGCGCAGAAAAGAAATCCGAAAAAGCAGCCGATAAAGACAAAGCAGACGACGACGCTACTCCCGGCGCCATCGCCCTCGCCACACTCCCGCTACGCGTCGAGGATCTCTTCATCTCCCCCGACGGCAGCCAGCTCGGCATCCTCACCAACTCCATCAACCAGCGCCAGGAAAAGGACGACGACGTCGAGATCTACACGCTTGATGTGGCGCGGGCACTCCTGCCCGCGAATGCCGCAAGCTCCACAAATGCCAGCGTAGCCCCGAAGCCGCAGGCCAGTCCCATCCGCGTCACTCACAATCACGCCGTAGAAACCAGCCCGCGCTGGGCCGCCGACAACCACCACATCTTCTTCACCGTAGAAACCGGCAACGTCTCCGGCCCCTACCGCGACCTGCAGCCGCATCTCTACTGGGCCGACCTGGAGACTGGAAAAACCGAGCAATGGTCCAAAGATTTCATCGGCCCCATCGATCACTATGTCGATCACTATGTTGTCAGTTCCGATAACATACTAGCCTCCGCCCGCCTCGGCACCGAAGTCCAACTCTACTCCGCCGCCAAGCCCGCCGACCCTCTGCATCGCCTAAGCGCGTGGCCCGGCACCTACACCCAAATCTCCACCTCCGCCCACTCGCAAAAAGTAGCCTTCATCTACTCATCCCTAACCAAGCCCGAAGAAATCTACGTCGCCGACAGCGCCGCCACCCTCGATCAAGCTCGCCCCATCACACAATTCAACCAGCTCTTCGCCAACCGCGAACTCCCCCAAGGCAAGCCCTACCAGTGGAAGGCCGACGACGGCACCACCATCGAAGGCATGCTCATCTATCCTCCCGGAAAATTTGAAGCCAAGCATCTCCCCATGCTCACCTTCATCCACGGCGGCCCCGCCGACGCCGACGGCAACCACTTCGAGGCCGACTGGTACCAGTGGTCTGCCCTCGCCGCCACCAACGGATGGCTGGTCTTCGAGCCCAACTACCGCGGCAGCACCGGATACGGCGACAAGTTCCTCGCCCAGATCGTTCCCCAAATCGTCTCCCGCCCCGGCAAAGACATCCTCGAAGGCGTCGACGCCCTCGTCAAAGACGGCATCGCCGACCCCGACCACCTCACTATCGGCGGCTACAGCTACGGCGGATACATGACCAACTGGCTCATCACCCAGACCACCCGCTTCAAAGCCGCCGTCACCGGAGCCGGCGCCGTCGAGCACATCGGCAACTGGGGCAACGACGACACCAACGCCGACGACGCCTACTTCCTCGGCGGACGCCCCTGGGAAGCGCCCCAGCGCTATCACGACGAAGCCGCCATCTTTCAAATCGACAAAGTAAGAACCCCCACCCACATGGTCGCCGGCGCCGACGACATAAGAGTCGCCGTCCTCGAAGACTATCTGCTGGAGCACGCCCTCTACTCCCTAGGCATCCCCAACAAGCTCCTGATCTTCCCCGGCGAAGGCCACAGCCTAAGCAAAAATCCCTGGCACGGAAAAATCAAAGTAAGAGAAGAACTAAACTGGCTGCAAAAATACGGCTCACTCCCCGCCGCCAACTGATCGCAACTCCACAGCGCCTGTCATCCGGAGGAGGGCGCTTTTTGCCCGACGAAGGACCTGTGCAAATTGCTGCCTTCGCGGCGCTGCCGGCGGTTGCATAGGTTCTTCGCTTCGTTCAGGATGACAAACGTGTGGTGGGTTATGCCCTCTAATTTTTTTTGCGCCCTCCTGTAAAATTCTGATTCGAAATGACTTGCCGCGCTGGGCACGGCACGATCTCGGCAAAATCTTGCGTCGTACCGACTTATGGCTAAAATCTTCTGGAATAGGGACTTAGCGTTGGACTTTGGGCGGTTCGCCGGACGATCGTCGAACGACGGTTTTGAGCAACTCTTGCGCATGAGTTGAGCTTGCGCCTTTCAGATTTCTCAGTAAAGGTCGTTCATCACAGGATCGGGCTGTGGAAGGCTGTGGAAAACGAGTTCCTAGTTGCCTTGGTCGAGATGCTGCTCCGGTAAGTGAGGGGCGGCGGGAGCGAGCGTGGAAGAGCGGCCCTTTGAGGGCCGCGTTACATCGTGCCGAAGATGATGTGGCCTTCAGGCCCTGTGTGGGGTTCTGGAATTGCCAGAGGCAAGACCGGGGCTAAAGCCCCAATGGAGGGGTTCCTCTATCGCGGCCCTGAAGGGCCGCTCTTCCACGGGGCGATCGGGATTGGCCGGTCTTACCTTGCTCTCGGATATCAGTGTTTGAAACTCGAAGCTCACGACTCGAAACTTACTTCGCCGCGCTGGCCACCTTCACGCCATGGGAAGCAGCCGCATATCGCGCAATCCCGCGATACAAAGCTTCCGCGATCTGCTCGCGATATCCGTCGCTGCGCAATTTCTGTTCGTCGGTCGGACTCGAAACAAACGAAACTTCCGCCAGAATTCCCGGCATCGCGCTTTCAGTGAGCACGACGAATCCAGCTTCTTTAATCCCGCGGTCGCGCAGCCCCGGATTCTGGACCGAGAGCGTCCCGTAGAGAGACCGCTGCACACTGGTCGCCAGCCGCCGCGATTGCTCGATCCGCTCATGCAAGTCGGCCGGCGAAAGCGCCGGCGCAGCGGGCGTCTTCGTTCCGGGAGCGGTCTTCGCCACGCGCGTGTCGACGTCTTTATCTTTCGCTCCCGGCGAGGAAAAGAAATTCGTGTAATACGTTTCCACGCCGCGCGCCGAGGGCAGATCGCTGTAGTTAGCATGCACCGAAACGAATAAATCTGCCTGCGACTGGTTGGCGATCGAAGCCCGCTCGTCGAGCGTGATGTAATTGTCGTCAGGCCGCGTGTAGATCACTTCCACGCCCAACCGACTTTGCAACAGCATGCCCAGCCGCTGCGAAATCTCAAGCACCAGATCTTTTTCAAGCAGCCCGCGACGGCCGACAGTACCGAGATCCCAACCTCCGTGTCCCGCGTCAACCACGATGCGCATTTTCGGCACGCGCGCGCGCAGTTGCATATCCTCTTTGGTCGGCTGCGGAATGACGATTGCCAACTTGTTCTTCTCGGCCTCGCCCGAGTTCGGGAACAGGTTGACCGCGCCTTTCGGAGTCGCGCCGATCTTGCGCACTTCGACGACGAGCCGGTAAGGATTCGGTTCGAGACTCACTGAAAACGTAGAGTCGGACTTGGTCTGCAGAACGATGCGCGTCATGCCCGCGACGGGCTGCGCTACGCGAATGCGGCTGACGAACGTGTCGCCCACATCGATCGATTTGCCGATGAGCTCAGGAGCGAGTTGCGTGTCACGCAAATCGAAATAGATGCGATCCGGATTGGCCAGTCGATGCGCTTCGTACTGAACCTGATCTTCCAAGTCGAGGACGACCGTGCTGGAGTCGGCCGAAGACCAGTGGCGAATTCCGGTGACGCGAGGAAACTTCGACAACTCCTGCGGAGTCGCGGGCGCGCTGTCTGGTTCACTCGCATCGGAAGCTGCGTCTGTGCTGGCGCTTGCAGCGGCGGTGGGAACGGCCGGAACGGGAGCAGCCGTCTGTTGGTTCGGCGCGTTTGTGCTCGACGGCTTGACCGGCATTCTCTCGGTGCGAAGCGTCGCGTTGCCCAGTTGCGTAGTCTTCAGCAGCCAGACTCCACCAGCAAATGCCGCGCAGATCGCGATGAACGCCAGCAGTATCAGCAGGACTGGGCGACGGCTCGCGGGCTCGGGTTGCAGCAGATTGAGTTCGGGCGCGGAGGCTACTTCGGCTACGACGGCTTTTTCCAGCTTGGCATGCTTCTCCGCAGGCCGGTCGGGAATTGTTCCCTTCGGGATCGCGGTCGCGGCAGTCGAGGTTATATGTGCAGCAGTTTTGTTCGGGATCGCGGCGGCTGGAGCCGAACTCAACGGCGGAACGACCGGCTTCTTATCTGTCGCAGCGACTGCTGGGCCGCAGACCACCGGCGCTGCCACTGTTGGCGCAGCTGTGGCAACAGGTCGAACCGCGGCGGGTGGAGCGACGACATTCGGAACGACGGCCGACGCAACAGCGGCAGATACGACGACTGAAGGTGCGACGACTGAAGGTGCGACGACTGCTGGTGTGACGCGCGCGACTTTCAGTGGCTCGGGCGCGGGCGCTGGACGCGGAGGCTGTCCCAGCCTGCTCGCGGCGGCTTGCGCGGACTCGGCGAAACGATCTTCATCTTCGGGCTTGAGCGCGCCCAAGACTAATTCGGCGAGCAGGCTTAGATTGCGGACGTCGCTGTCGTTGAAGGCGAACGGCCAGGTGGAGAATGCTTCGAGCAAACCGATCACGCGCCGCCGCCCGCACAGCGGCACGGCGACCATGGAGCGAGCGCCCAGCTTGCGGCAGGCCTGCAGGTTGACGCGAGGATCGGTTTCAGTGTCGTCGCACATCACGATCTGCGCGGAACGGAAGCAGGCACCGGAGAAGGCGGAATCGCGGTCAATGCGAGCGCCGACGTCGGGGCGAACGTCGCCTGCCGCGGCGCGCAAGACAATCTCGTTATTTTCGGCGAGAGCGATGGCCAGTCCGTCGGCGCCGGTTATAGCTACGGCGCGCTCGGCGACCAACTGCAGCACTTCGTCGAGGATGAACTGCTCCTGAGGGTCGAACTCGGCGACCAGAGCTCGCAGACTTTCTGCGTCGAAACTGTTGCGGCGAGCGGCCAGCGCTTTGCGGCGGCGCACCTGGTCGTGCAATGCGGCGAAAGCTAACAGGGCCTGCAGTGCGTCGGACTGCGACGGTTTGTTTTGTGGCGGATCGTTTGGATCGTGCGGAAGAGTGTTCGGAAAATGTTCGGAACCGGCGGAAGAAGATTGTTCACGAGGCAACGGAGGTACACTGCCAGCGGCAAGCGGAGTGGTCACTGCACGATCCGGGTTCGTGGTGGAAGTCGCCATTAGAGACAGTTCACTTTTAAGTTATCGGGGTTTCAGCGGAGTTGCAATTACCTGGACATGACCCCTCGGGCATGTACTTTGGTAAGCGCCCTCTAATGGTTTCACGAAATACGCGACGGAAGACATTGCTGGCATCCCGCTCCGGTTGTTGCCACCGGATTGCCGGCAGGCGAGACTTAGCAAGATACGACGAGCGATTTCCGGAGGAGCTTCGCACCACGCTAGTTACTAAGGCGGTGCGGGCGGGCGGAGATAAGATTCGGGGGATAGGGTCCGGAGCCCGGTCCTTCGGCGGTGCAGCATTTATGGACGCAGGCACATCTCCCGCGCGACAACCCAGGGTCAAGCACCGGCACGAGCTGCACACGCTGACCTACGTCACGCTTGACCAGGCCAACGGTGGCATCGTGCGCAACCTGAGTCATGAAGGCGTGGGACTGCAGGTGGTTGCCGGAGTGCGTCCGCGACAGCAGTTGCGGGTGCGCTTCGAGTTGCGCGATCCCCGGCTGCGGGTGGACTCTCGCGGGGAAGTCATGTGGGCGACGAGGTCGGGCCAGTGCGGCATCCGATTTCTCGATTTGTCGCCGGAGGTGACGCAGCGGATCAACGAATGGATTTTTGACAGCCTGCTGGAAGCGGCTGCGCTGCACGGCGGGCAGACCGAACCTATATTTGCCGGGACTCCGTTTGGCGAGGCGGTGCTGGCGGAGTCGCTGACCCTGCCCGCGATCGACGTGGTCGGGGATGACGAGGACTTCGGTGATGTCGACGACGACGGCTTGATCGTTTCCGCGACTCCACTGAAAGTGATTGAGTTGCCAGTGCGTCCGGAGCCACAAGCGCCCGTGTTCGATGAAACCATGTTCGAGGAAGCGGTCGAGACCGCTGCGTGCGATCTGCCGCGAGATTGGTCGGCAGAAGAACAGTCGCAGGAGCGACGTTCGACGGAAGGCGTTTTGCTCGAAGACCGGTCGCCGGAATTGGACTGGCTGTCGCGGCCGCTCTCCGGCCGCAGTCTGGTATGGACGATCAACGCACTGGTGGCGCTGGCGGCTCTGTTGCTGGTGGTGCTCGTCTTTCTCTCTGTAACCGGTGAACCTCCGCGCTGGCCGCTGGCTATGATGGGCGGGGCCGCGGTGTGTGTGGCCGGATTGTACTGGGGATTCTTCCACGTGTTTGCCGGAGCGAGCCCAGGAGCGCGATTGGCCCGGATGGTGGGATCGGACTACGAAGAGGACGAGGAGTTCCGAGGAGCGCGCTTCCGGTGAAGGGGGTTGACCTCAGAGGCTGAACAGTTTCTGAAGAAATTCGCTGCGGAGTGAGCGGGGGCCGAAGCCCCGACAGAAAAGAGAGGCTTGATCGCAGCGCTGAAAGCGCTGCGCCACCCAAAATCGAGCGCTCAGCAAACCGCAAAGGCGCGTTTCTTGACGCGGCTGGAGGCTCTTTCGAAGTTGTTTGCTAGTTCGCGAAATATTGCTGGGCCAGCCAGAGTTGCAGGGTGCGCTGCTGTTGGCGGGCAAGCTTCACGAAGCGGATGCCGAGATTTCCCCGCTTGTCCTGCCATGCGATCTCTGCCCGAGCCTTCAACCCCGAGCGGGCGCCGGGCAATGCGAACGAGACTTGCAAACCCTTCAGCGCTTCGACCGGATCGGTGGTGTGAATCTGCATTCCGCCCTGACTTAGATTGACCAGGAATGCGTCGGTCGGCTTCTGGCCCTTGCAGTTCAATGACACAGGGACTTCGAGGCCGGCGCGATGATAGCGCAGGCGGCCGTCGAGAATCATGCTGCGCGCCGCCGAGAGCGTGCGCACGGCTTGCTCGACCGAGATTGGTTTTTCGAAGGCGAAGAGCGCGCCGGTCTGATCGAGACTCTGGGTGCACTGTCGACCGCCCATGATGACGAGGGGCACAGCTTTCGGCGTGTCCGCGCTTTGCAGTTCGCGAAGGAATTGCGCGCTGCCGTTCAAATCGCAGTCCACGATGAGGGCGTCGATTTTTGATTTGCTGAGCCGGGCCAACGCTCGCTGCGGTTCGTTTTCGACGGAGACGTCCATGTGAAGACCGCCGAGGATGCATTCCAGAACACTGACTTCCTGCCAATCGCGCGAAACCACCATCGAGGAAAGTGTCATGGGTTTAACTCTAGCGGTGCGGGTAATGTTGCCGTAGATAACCAACGTAACGAGGGTGACGTTCGGCTACCGCCAGCGCTATCCGCGAACGGGCAACGGCTCGTCGGGTTTGGAGTGTAATGGCCTGGTTTCAGCAGGTAGCTTCGGTTTGCCCGTCATTCACTAATGACGTGGTCGGCCCATTCCACCAGGGAAACGTAGATCGGAGGCGCACCCCATTTCGCGTTCCAAGTGCTCAAGTCTGCCTCCGTGATCCTGCGGGCACGGGAGCAGGCTCCACAAGAAAATACCGGGATGCGTTTGGCTACAACCTTCGCCATCGTCTCACTCAGGGGAGGCCATCCGATGGGTTTGACCGTATCAACCGTCGCCTTGCGCATTAGGTACGTAGCGTCGTGAGTGAGAAATATCTGCACATCATGTCCGGCGTCGGCCAGTACGAGCCCGTGGTCAAAGACGAAGGATGCGCGGGTCGGCTCATCGGTTCCCCAAGAACTCCTCATCAAAATGTGCAGTTTCTTCTTTGGGGCCTGAGGCTGCTGAATCTGCGCTTCGCTGGTGGAGGTGATTATGGCCCCGGCGGCGAGTACGCCAGCAGCCAATTGCGTCGATTTTTCAAGAAAGTTTCGGCGGGTTGCCATACCTCACCTCCGCAGTGGGAAGGCTCTACACGAGCCGGGGGTTGATTGCAAACCATTTAGCTCAAAGATGATGTTTGTCGACGCCCATGGACGCGTCTGGGTTTGGCAGTTTTCCATTCAAGCCATGCCACGACGCTGCAACTCCCGGAAACGTCGGCCAACCGGAAGCTATCCTAGCCTCCGACTGGAGGGCAACCGTCTCGATTGGCGAAACATCGCCATTACACTCGTTGACGCCGGATTCGGCGTTAGCGGAAACATCCGAATCGCTGTTCTCGATCAAACGACTCGTGCAATACAGATAGACAGAACACTTCCCAGCGTTCACTTGATTTAAGCGAGAAACTTCCGCTCAGCCTCCGCTCAGCCTCCGCTTGCGACATCAAGACCTTGACCACCGAGAAGGAATACGACGGATGGTCCTGGTTGATGTCCTCTTAGCGGTTCCCGTCGGCATTTGGCCCTATGAGGAACGATAGCGTCGGCTGCGTCCAAAGGGTTTCATCTGGGTAGGTCACCTGGGGCTGGGCCAGAAGACAATACGCATCAGTACGCGCCCCACAACCACCAGCAATCCACAGAACGTGGCGAGCGCTTCTAGTCATTACATCTCCTATCTCAGGCTGTTGGCTTGTCCCAACCAGCGGGGCACCCGCTTCTTGTACATAAGGTAGGCCTGACCGAATGCTGCTTCCAAAGTCCGTTCTTCTCCAGGCACAAATACGAGATTCACAACGAGCAGTAGTGCGATAAATCCCATAAAAACGGCCAGGCTTCCAAAGAACAGCGCCAACCCCAGCCATGATGCTAGTTCCGCGACATACATCGGATTCCGCATAAATCGATAAGGTCCATCGGTGATCAAGACCGAGGGCACCAGCCCGAGCCTCACGGCATTTGGTGCATGCACAATTCCCGTGATCAGTGTCCAAATAAGCAGAGCCGTGGCAACGCCAACCGGGATCAGTCCGGGCAAATTCCAGAACCCGGGCGACCCGTGTACCCAACCATGACGATGGGTCAGCTTGGAGATCGCCCACGGAACCGCTCCATGCGCAAGCGGAATCACAATCAGACAGACAAATAGCGCCAGCAGGATAGCCATCCATCGCTGAATGACAATTCCGCTCGGCGCTGTGGATTTAGGAACTCCAGACGGACTCATGATGGGCACACAAAAGGAAAGTGCTTACGCCGGCAGTATATGCGCGAAACCCGAACGGCTGAAACGAGTAATGTTCGTCAGGCTCCAGCAAAGAAATGCCAGCGGGATTGCGTCACGCTCAACGGTGGCTGCTGATAAATCGCCATTACACTCACAACGGGCTCGGGCGATAGTGCTCACTTCCCCCGGTACCACTCCACGGTGCGACGCAGGCCTTCTTCGAAATCTACTTTGGGTTTGTAGCCGAGAGCGGATTCGGCTTTGGAGATGTCGGCGAGGGAGTGTTTGATGTCGCCGCCGCGCTCGGGTTCGTACTTGGGTTGGCCGGAGTACGAGGTCAGACCTTGCAGCAGTTTGAAAGTTTCATTGAGGCTGACGCGGCGTCCGGTGGCGACGTTGAATACTTGTCCGGCGGCTTTCGCTGCGGGAGCTTGGCAGGCCAGCAGGTTGGCTTCGACGGCGTTGGCGATGTAGGGGA
>Ga0210391_10001427_pt1 | contig 21832 bp, 20 predicted proteins | sample IncBWC12OmetaG_FD_160573 | JGI IMG/M metagenome (GOLD analysis project Ga0210391, IMG submission 160573) | Forest soil microbial communities from Barre Woods Harvard Forest LTER site, Petersham, Massachusetts, United States - Inc-BW-C-12-O ...
CAACGCCTCCCCTGACTTCGGGAAAGCCGCTGCCGCCGAAATTGCAACGCTCACTAAGCTGCCTTTCATCACGGCGCCTAACAAGTTCGCCGTGCAGGGCTCGCACGACGGCCTGATTCATTTCTCCGGTTCGTTGCGAACGCTCGGCGCGTCGCTTTATAAAATCGCGAACGATATCCGCCTTATGTCGTGCGGCCCTCGAGCCGGCCTTGCGGAGATCAAGCTGCCCGAAAACGAGCCGGGCTCGTCGATCATGCCGGGCAAAGTGAATCCGACGCAGGCCGAAGCTTTGGCGATGATTGCTGTGCAAGTGATGGCGAATGATGTAGCGGTCGTCTTCGGCGGATCAAGCGGCTATCTCGAAATGAACGTTTACAAGCCGCTGATCATTTACAACATCACGCACTCCATTGCGATTCTCGCGGATGGCTGCACCAACTTCCGGAAGTTTTTGGTTGAAGGCGCCCAACCGCACATTGAGAGAATCAAACGGTACGTCGAAAGTTCTCTGATGCTGGTCACCGCTCTCTCGCCGGTGATTGGCTACGACAAGGCTTCGAAAATCGCGCACTACGCGAATGATCACGATCTAACGCTGAAAGAAGCGGCGCTCAAGCTTGGCTATGTTACCGCCGAGGAATTCGATCGTGTTGTCGATCCTGAAAAAATGGTTCGGCCTTACGTGGCCGCTGCCGGCGGTTCGGCATAGTTCACCGGGCATTGAAGGCATTTCAAAACGTGGCTCGTTCCAGCAGACGCGAGCTGACGGCCGCTGTCAACGAACGCGCGTGCGTTTTTCCGGCACGATGATGTGCAGATCCAGAAAGGAAAGCGTGAGTTTCCAGCCCAGCTCGGCGGCCTCCGCGTTGTAACTCGGCCGCGCGTCGCAAAAGAATCCGTGATCGGCGTTGGAGACCTCGACGTTGACGAACGCCTTGCCGATTTGATTGCACGTGTCCATCAGCGGGCGAATCTGGTCCTGACCAATGTGTTTGTCGAGCCCGCCCCAGAAGAAGAGCATCGTGGCGTGCAAGTTCGGAACTTCGCTGAGCAGCGAAGGAGCAATCCCGCCACCGTAAAAAGAAACTGCCGCCTGAAGCGGCAGCGAAGCATTCGCAAGAAACGAGACGCGTCCGCCCATACAAAAGCCGACGCACGCGATCCGCTCGCGCCTCACGTTTGGCTGCGACGTGAGCCAGTCGTACGCTGCACGCGCGTCGAGCTTGATCGCTTCCGGCGTCAGCGCCTTAAGATGCGGCGCGGCTTGAGGAAAATCGTCGTAGGGAATTTCGAGTCCAGCGGGTGCAGTGCGATGAAAGAGTTCCGGCGCGATCACCACGAGCCTTTCACGCGCGAAACGGTGCGCCACATCGCGAATGTGGAAATTTACACCGAAGGCTTCCTGAAATAGCAGCAGCCCCGGAAACGGGCCGGGACCGGCGGGGCGAGCCACGAAAGCTTCCATCGAACTGCCGTCTGCAACTGAAAGCGCTACCTTCTTCGAAACCACGTCGGCCATCCGGCGGGCTCCCCCTGGGGCGGGCACAGACTCAGGTTGATAGAATAGCGGCGCGCGGGCGGAGTTGGAAGCGGGAATCCGAGCCCGTTTATCGCCGGGTTTTTGGCGCGAATTGCAGACGATTGTTTGAAGCGCATACGGCGAGGGCCACATCTAAGGCGTGGTTAGGGAGACTTTGCGATGAACATGAGCGACTACGTGACGCTGGGCCGGTCGGGGCTGCGCGTAAGCCCGTTGACGCTGGGGACGATGACCTTCGGCACCGAGTGGGACACCGGCGCCGACGAAAAAGAATCGCGAGCGATTTTCGATCGATACCTCGAGCGTGGCGGCGTTTCGATCGACACGGCGGACGGCTACACGAAGGGCACCAGCGAGACGATGCTCGGCAAGTTCATCACCGATGTGAAGGTGCGCGACCGCGTGGTGCTGGCGACGAAGTTCACGTTCAATCCCCAGCCCGGCAATCCTAACTCCGGCGGCAACGGTCGCAAGAATATTTACCGTGCACTCGAAGGCTCGCTCCGCCGCCTGCAAACGGATTACATCGATCTGTACTGGCTACACGCATGGGATCTGTTCACGCCGGTCGAAGAAGTCGTCTCGACGCTTACCGACCTGATCGCCCAAGGTAAAATCCGCTATTACGGTTTTTCGGATACGCCGGCGTGGTACGTAGCTCGCGCGCAAACTCTCGCGGAGCAGCAGGGAAAAGAGCGGCTGGTCGCGCTTCAACTCGAATATTCGCTGATTGAACGCAACATCGAGCGCGAGCACATTCCCGCAGCGCAGGAACTCGGCATCGGCGTGTGCCCGTGGAGCCCGCTCGGCGGAGGCCTGCTCACCGGCAAGTACGTTCGCGACGGGAATTCCGGCAAAGGCGAAGGTCGTTTGGAAACGCAGAAGGGACGTAATCCGGCGTTCGCGAAGTTTACGGAGCGTAACTTCAAGGTCGTCGATGCGCTAATCGCCGTCTCAAAAGAACTCGGCCAGTCTCCCGCGAAAGTCGCTCTGAACTGGGTAACCACGCAGCCGGGCGTGACCTCGAGCATCATTGGTGCAACACGGGTGACGCAACTTGACGACAACCTCGCGTCGCTCGCCTTCACGATTCCAGCGGAGCTGCGCCGCAAACTCGATGAAGCCAGCGCTATCGAAATGGTTCACCCGTACCTCTTCTTCGGCGGCGAGATCCACGCGATGATCACCGGCGGTACCAACGTGCACCATTGGTCGCCAGTCCACGCGACGGGCGGCACGGGCCCCGCGAAGCCAAAAGCCGCGGGAGCCAAGAAGTAACGCGCGCCTTTCGATGAAGAAATATCAAGGCCCGGTCAGCGATCATTTCAACGGGGAATTCTTCTTCAACCCGAATCACGCGCAGCTTCGCGGCGCCGGAAGCTTGTATGAGTGGCTGAAGTCGCGGCAGCCGGGGCCGTGGCGCAAGTGGACTGACGCCGCTCCAGGACCAACGCCTCCAGAACGCGTGACGCAGGGCGTTCTGCGCGTCACATTCGTCGGGCATTCCACCGTCCTCATTCAGATGGACGGACTCAACATCCTCACCGACCCCATCTGGTCGATGCGCGCCAGTCCGTTGTGGTTTGCGGGGCCGAAGCGGCATCGCCCGCCCGGCATTCGTTTCGACCAGCTGCCCACGATCGATTTGGTGCTGCAAAGCCACGATCATTACGATCATTTCGACGTCTCTACCTACCGAAAAATTACGCGCGCAAAGTGGAATCCACGATACATGGTGCCGCTCGGTGTCGCGCAGCGGCTCACGTCGAAGCGCCTCGCTCGCGCGGAGCAGATCAGTGAACTCGATTGGTGGGATTCGGTTCAGGTGAGTTCGCACGTGCGCGTTACCGCGATTCCAGCGCTGCACTTTTCGGGGCGCGGCCTGCGCGACCGCAACCGCACTTTGTGGTCGGGGTACGCGATCGAAGGGCCTTCGGGGCGCGTGGTCTTCGCTGGCGACACGGCCTACGGCACGCACTTCCGCCAGATCGGCGAGAGGTTCCCGCAGCCGCGGCTCGCTTTGATCCCGATTGGCGCGTACCGACCGCAGTGGTTCATGGGCCCGGTGCACATCTCGCCGCAAGACGCTGTGAAGGTGCACGAGGACCTCGGTGCATCGACCAGCGTCGCAATTCACTTCGGGACTTTTCGTTTGGCGGATGACGGTGAGCACGAACCGCCGCACGAATTGAAGAAAGAACTCGATGCGCGCAAAGAGGCCCATCGTTTCTGGACGCTCGATACGGGGGAGGGAAGGGACATCCCTTAGATTGAACTTCGCAGGCGTCTAGCGATCGCGCGTAGCGAGTACTGTTTCGAACGATACTTTCAACAGGCGCTGAATTTCGTCGCTCGGCATCGTTGCTGGATCAACGAGGTGCTCGACGAGCAGGGCGTGAGAGAACGCGCCGAGAGCTGTGGCAGCGGCTGGGCCGGAAACGATTGCGTCGTGTTTGATGTTGGGGCTGACGCGGTTCCAGATTTCTTCCTTGGTGCAGCGCATGGATTTGTTTCGCGCGCGGAGCCGTGCCTGCGCGCGCGGATGCCGGATCGCGTAGAGCTTGAATTCCAACGAGAGCAGCGCGAGACGCCGGTTTTTCGCAAATTCCGTATACAAGTCGCGAAGCGCGTCGAGCCGCTGACGCGGCGTGTCGTACTTCTCCAGCAGCGCGTAGACCTCCGCCATCCGCTCGGCGATCCAAGAATCGAGCAACGCGAAGAAAATGTCTTCCTTGCTCTTAAAGTTCGCGTAGAACGCCCCGCGCGTGTACCCCGCCTCGGCGGCGATGTCTTCCAGGCGCGCGGCTTCAAAACCATCGCGAGCGAAGATCGTCTCAGCCGCCGCGAGGAGTTTGCGTCGCGTTGCTTCGGCTCGTTCCTTCTGGCGCGAGCGAGGAGCGTTCCGAAGCGGAACAGCGGCCGCTTCCTTCCGGTTCTGTGCCTGTGATTTCGCGCTCATTACTGGCTAGAGCATACTCGAACGCTTTTGCTTTGCAACATACATACATGCATGTATATAGTATTGAGAAGCTGATTGCAAGCGGGAGCCCGAGTTGGCCGCAGCTACAATGACAATGGATCACGCGCTCTGGCGCCCGCGCCACAACCCGTGGCTGGTGGCGCTGACCGTGACGCTCGCGACGTTCATGGAGGTGCTCGATACCTCCATCGCGAACGTGGCCTTGCCGCACATTGCAGGCAGCCTGGGCGCGAGCTCCGACGAATCGACCTGGGTGCTCACGAGCTATCTGGTTTCGAACGCGATCATCCTGCCGATCAGCGCCTGGCTTGCGACGCGAATGGGGCGCAAGCGCTTCTACATGACCTGCGTCGCGCTGTTCGCGGCGAGCAGCTTTCTATGCGGTCTTGCCCCGAGCCTGGGCATGCTGATTTTCTTTCGCGTGCTGCAGGGCGCGGGCGGCGGGGGACTGCAACCGAGCGAGCAGGCGATTCTCGCTGATACGTTCGAACCATCGAAACGCGGTATGGCGTTCGCGGTGTACGGCATGGCGGTGGTCGTTGCTCCCGCCATCGGCCCCACGCTTGGCGGCTGGATCACGGACAATTACAGTTGGCGCTGGATCTTTTACATCAACGTTCCAGTCAGCATTCTTTCTCTCTACCTCACCTACAGGTTGGTCGAAGATCCTCCGTACCTGCACGAAGAGCGCGAGAAGCGTAAGGGCGTCGGCGTCGACTACATGGGCCTGGCGCTCGTGGCGCTAGGTATTGGCGCGCTGCAGATAGTGCTCGATAAGGGGCAAGAGTCCGACTGGTTCGCTTCGCACTGGATCACCGCGGCGGCGATCGCTGCGGTGGTGCTGCTGGTGACTTGGGTGATTTGGGAGTGGCGTCATCCACACCCGATCGTCGAACTCACGCTGTTGAAGAAACGCAACTTCGCGACGGCTATGTTCTTCATGTTTGTGCTGGGTATGGTGCTTTACGGGACGACCGTTCTGATTCCGCAGTATCTGCAGCTGTTGATGGGCTACTCGGCGCAGAGCGCGGGTGAAGCGCTAGCGGGAGGCGGCTTTGCGATGATGATAATGATGCCGATCTCCGGCTTTCTCGTCTCGAAGGTCGACCAGCGCGCGCTAATGTCGGTCGGCTTCGGCATTACTGCGGCGGCGCTCTACTACATGACCACGCACATGACGTTGGAGATGGACTTCCACACCGCAGCGATGCTGCGCATCTACCAAGTCGCCGGGCTAGCCTTCATCTTCATCCCGTCGAACACGCTCTCCTACGTTGGCGTGCCGCGGGAGAAGAACAACCAGATTTCCAGCATGATCAGCTTCATCCGCAACATTGGCGGCAGCATTGGCATCGCCCTGATCGCCACGCTGATCACGCGCGGGACGCAGAGGCGTATGACGTATCTCTCCAGCAACATGAACAACGGCAATCCGCATTTCCGCCAGATGTTCGACGGATTGGTGGCATCGCTCCACTCGCAGGGAATCAGTCAATCCGAAGCCGCCAAGCAAGCCTACGCGCGCATGGCTGGCCTGCTGCAGCAGCAAGCGATGGCACTGGCCTACACGGACGTCGTCTCGTGGATGGTGATCGTCGTGGCTTGCCTGACGCCCCTCACGTTCATCATGAAGCGTCCGCCGAAAAGCGGCGCTGACGCACCACCCATGCACTAACGCCCGGTGCGTCGAATCGTTCTTCTTCCCGTAACGTTCGGCCTTCGTGCTAATCCGTTTTTCTAAACTCAACATTTGCTTCGAGTGGCCGACTAATTGAATATAGTGATCCGTCCGGTGCGGAAGTCCGCCGGGTTGCGGCTGCACTTCAATTACACGCGAGGATACGATGGGCGACATCACCACCCTTTTCTGGGACAACGGCGGCGTCATTCTTACGAACGGCTGGGACCGCAAAGCGCGCCAAGCAGCTGTAGCAAAGTTTGGCCTCGACTGGGCCGACTTCGAAGATCGTCACGAATTGATGCTGAACGCCTTCGAGACGGGGCACTGTACGCTCGACGAGTACGTTAAGCGCACGGTTTTTTACCGCGAGCACACTTTCACGCCGGACGACTTCAAGAAATTCATGTTCGACCAGTCGCAGCCCTGGCCAGACGCACTTGCGTTCCTGGGTTCAATCTCGGAACAGAAGAAGTATCTCGTCGCGGCGCTCAACAACGAGTCGCGCGAGATCAACGAGTACCGCATCCGGACGTTTCACCTGCGCGATTATTTCGAAGCGTTTTTCTGTTCGTGTTATCTGGGCGTGCGCAAGCCGAACGCCGGGATCTATAACCTGGCATTGCAGATCACGCAGTCGACGCCGCAGGAATGCGTGATGATCGACGACCGCGGCATCAATCTCGAATCCGCGAAAGAAATCGGCATGCACACGATTCAGGTGAAGAGCCTGCCTCAGCTCAAGGCCGACCTTGAGGCGCTGGGCGTAACCCACGCATCATAATGGCAGCTGGGCGCGTCTAACGAGCTGTAGGCGCCTTCGTCTTCACAGCGAGGAACTCCTTCATGAAACTCAATACGAAAGTATCGACGGACTTGGACGCGCTGAGCCACACCGTCCTCGAGGAAATCATCACCAATCTGAAAGACGCAGTCGCGAAGCGCGGGAAGTTTGGCATCGCGCTATCGGGCGGCCATACGCCTGAGAAGCTTTATTCAATGTGGGCTGGAACCGATCTCTATCGCAACGAGACGCCGTGGAACCTGGTGCACATTTTCTGGGGCGACGAACGCTACGTCAGGCCGGATGACCCGCTTAGCAATTACCGAATGACGCGCGAGACGCTGCTTTCACACGTTCCGATCCCGGAAGGCAACGTCCATCCCGTGCCGACGCAGCTGCCTACTCCCGCGCAGACGGCGGAAGCTTACGAAGGCGAGCTGAAGAAATTCTTCGGGAATTCCGCACCTGGGTTTGACGTGACGCTGCTCGGCATTGGTCCCGAGGGCCACACCGCATCGCTTTTCCCGAATTCTCCGGCGCTCGAAGAAAAAACGCGCTGGGTTTTGCCCGTCGTAGCGCCCGCAACACCGCCGAACCGGATCACGTTTACGCCGGTTGTGCTGAATCAGAGCAGGAACACGTATTTTCTTGTGGCCGGGAAAGACAAGCGCCCGATTCTTGACGCGATTCGTGCCGAGCCCGACGACACAGTCAGCGAATTTCCGGCTGCGCGAATCCGCCCAACCGACGGGCGCGTGATCTGGTTCCTCGATAACGCGGCAGCCCAATAGATTCGTAAGAGCGCGTTCGGCAACGGCCTGAGCGCATTTCTTTTCCTTCGCTTGTCCGCTTGGACAGGGCGAAAACCTCCACCCGTACTACCTTCGCCTGTATCTTCGTACCATTGACCCATCAGGACGCGGAAATTACAGTGCACATACTGATGCGCGCGGAATTGTTCGCGCGTTTCGTAACAGAAGTCGTACCGAGCCCGGTGGCGCGGTACGGGGCACCGATTCATCTGCTGTCAGCACTACCGCCAAAACTTTCCTGGGGTGTAGACCGTTGAAACTCGACTCGTTGAAGATTTCTCCGACAAAAACGCAGGCAGGGACGGCGAAACCTCCGATCTCAGGGCTGGGCGCGGTCTCTAGTTCCGCAGCCGGATTCAACAAACAGTCCGTAGCGCCGGCCGCGAACGGCGCGGTGTCCGGAGAGCAGCGCCGCAAGAGCCAGCGCGTGCTGCTTCGCGTGAAAGCGAATATTCACGTGGCGCTTCAGGGTAAGCAGTCGACGCTCGAAGCCACGACACTCTCGGTGTACAACCAGGGCGCCATGATTGTGCTGAAGCAGGGATTGCCGCCGGAGACGAAGATCGTGCTGGAAAACGTCGGCACGAAGGAGCGCGTCGGCTGTCGCGTAGCGAAGGCTTCACGCGAGATGCCGGAGGGTTTTCACGTGCCGGTCGAGTTTGAGACGCCGGCGCCGAATTTCTGGGGCATCGCGTTTCCGCCGGCCGATTGGAAACCGCACGACGACATGTAGTCCGGGCCGTGGTCTAGCGGAACGGCAGGTTCTTCAGATCGAGATTCCCACCTGACAGGATAATTCCGATTTTCAGCCCCTCCGCGTTGAGCTTGCGCGTCAGCGCGGGCGCAGCAGCCACTGCGCCCGACGGCTCGACGACAATTTTCGCGCGCTCCCAGAGCAGCAGCATCGTCGAAACGATTTCTTCTTCGGTGACCAGCGAAATCCCATCCACGTGCGTTGAAATTGCTTGAAACGTGAGCGGGCAAAGCGTGGCGCGCAGGCCGTCGGCGATCGTCTGCGGACCGGTTGCAGCAGGTTCGATCTTGCCCGAAGCGAACGAGCGCGACGCATCGTCCGCGTTCTGTGGTTCCGCGCCGAACACGCGAGTGCGCGGGCTCGTAGACTTCACGGCGATGGACGTTCCGCTAAGCAAGCCGCCCCCGCTGACGGGCGTCACGATGATGTCGAGGTCCGGCACTTCTTCCAGAAGCTCGATCGCCGCCGTGCCTTGGCCCGCCATCACGCGCGGATCGTTGTACGGATGCACCAGGTGCGCGCCGGTCTCCCGGATGACTTTCGCGGTGACCGCCTCGCGCGACGGCACGTTCGGTTCCGAGTACGTGATTTTTCCGCCGTAGGATTCAACCGCGCGAATCTTCGCCGGCGATGAATTGCTGGGGATCACGATGAAGGCGGGAATGCCGCGCTCGCGGGCAGCACGCGAAACTGCGGCGGCGTGGTTGCCGGAGGAAGGTGCCGCGACGCCGTACCGCGCTTGCTCGTCGGTGAGTGAGAGCACGGCGTTCGTCGCGCCGCGAATTTTGAACGAACCCGTCTTCTGCAGGTTCTCGCTCTTGAAAAAGAGCCTGGCGCCCGCGATTTCGTCGAGCGAAGCGCTGGTGAGCACCGGCGTGCGGTGAATATGGCCTTTGATTCTCTCGTGAGCCGCTCGAATTGCGTCGATCGTGACGGGCGAAGCAGTAGCGTCGATGGCCGGCGGTTTGTTAGTCATTGCCTTCCGTAATTTGCGATTTCCATTCTACAACGTCCGACGCAAGCGGCGAGCGCGACACCGCCGAACATTAAAATTGTTGACTCGTTCTTGGCGCGTTGCAATTCTGCCGAAACCCCTTCCTGTTTCGAAAGACAAATCCAAAACCAGCGATGGTCGCAATAGGAGAGGTCTATGACCGAGCCGAAATGGAAGTTGGACCGCCAGATAGCTACGCGAAAAGCGTACGCCATGCCGGTGCGGTACAGCGTGCTGTCCGAAGAGCTTGTATGTGTTCCGTATGAGAACCCAAGCAGCGATGCCGCTCAAAGGTCGCATAGCGCACCGCAGTCGCTATACAGCGACCGCAACAGCGAAACCGTGAACCTGTCCGAGCGGAGAATCTATTTTATGTCGCGCGAGAAGCTGAGCATTGGCGAGTCGCTGGAAATCTTCTTTACGCTGCCAACGGAGCTTACGGGGCGCAGTCCTGAGGAAGTTTCTTGCCGCGCGCGCGTGGTACACGTCGACCGCCCAGAGGCTCGCGACGGCATGATCGGCGTGGGAGCGGCGATTGAGCGCTTCGAGCGGATCACGCGAACGCGAAACTGGGATAACTAACCGCTACTTCGCCGCCACAGTGAAGTTCACTTTCGCGACCGAGGTATTTTCAAAGCGGTCCGCGATCTGCACGGCGATGGTGTGTTCGCCCAGCGCGAGTCCGTTCACGCTGAATGAATACGACTCGCGCGGCGCATCCGAAAGCAGCCCAACCGGAAACACGACGAACCACTCGCCCGCGTCCACGCTGTATCGCGCGTGATCGATCGCGATCGACGAACTCACGCCCTCGAAGGCAACCTTCGCGCCGCCAGTGACGGCTTCGGCGCGGAGATTCTCGATGTGTGGCGTCGTGTTCTCGATTTCGAAGCGGTCGCTCGTAAGCTCGCCCGAAAGCGCCATCGAAGGGGGATTCGACGGCAGGTCCGACGCAACAACCTTCAAATAGTAGGCTCCATCCGGAATTGTAGTCGTATCCCACGAATAGTAGCGCTGCGTCAGTTTGTCTTTCAGCAGCCGCCAGGTCGTGTCATTTTCGGCGCGGTAGTACACGCCAAAGGTGAGGTCGTCGTCGTTGTCATCGTGCGCGGCCCACACGACGCTCTGGTAACCCTTCTCCTCAAATCCCTGCGGTGGAATCTCCACTTTCGAAGCCTTCGACGCGTTGGCTTCAGGAGTTGTATTGATCAACGGAAACGCTGCGGCACTTGGCCGCTGCGGCATTTTCAGCTGCACCGGCGGCGCTGCACCCGGCGCGGAGGCAAGAGAAGGGAAACCCTGGATGCGAACGTTGGGGTCCTGCACCACGATATCGTCGATCACCGGCGCTACGTTCTCGGGTTGATACGCTATCGCAACCCACGAAACTTCGGCGCTCATGCTGCCGGGATGGCTCGCCGTGTCGGCAAACACGGCCTTCCATTGAACGAAGCGCGCCGCTGGGGCAGTAACATTTTCGCCCGATGCCTTCGTATACGGGCCAGACCACGCGCTCCAATTTTTCTCGGGGCTCGCGGTATTTCCGGACCGCACGTAAAAAGAAACTTTGCCATTCGTTGCGCCGTTCTCGCCCCACCACGTCAGGCGACCCCAGTGCGAGAAAAGCTTCGCGTCGAACGTCTGCGATTCAAACGAGCCACTCGCCTCGTAACCCGGACCGAGCGTGAACACTTTGCCGGGATTCGCCGTGCCGACGAGAACTTTGCCGTCCGGGCCGGAGACCAGGCTCGTCACTTGCGAAGAAGGAGGTTTCGCGATGGTCGAATAGACGGTGTCGCTCTCGAGCTCGATGATCGAGCCCTTATTTCCGGTGCCAATGAGAACTTTGCCGTTCGCGGCGAGTCCCATTGAGAAAACCAAATCTTCGCGCGATGTCCACACCGTGAGCGGCGGAGCGTCGGGCGCGATCTTCACGACTTCCGAGCCTCCGGTGGTCGACGGAAAGAAAGGGAATGGCGTAATCACCGGAGCCGAAGTCGTCTGCACGGGCGCGTTCGGCGTGAGCGCTTGCGACTGAATCACCGAAGGCTGAGCCAACGGCGGAAACACGTTCGGGGTGGTGGAAGCTGGCGTGCGCTGTTTTTCGCCAATCCCCGCAGCGTAGAGATTGCCCGCCGCGTCGGTCAGCAGCGAAGTCACTTCTTTTTTGTTCGTCTCCCAAATCACAAATGCCGCGCCGGCAGACGGTGGTTCTGCCGCAGACTTGCGCGCTATTGCAATTCGCAAAATCAGTCCGTTGGGATCGGTGCCGACTAGAAGATTTCCCTTTGCGTCGAAAGAGAGCGAACGCGCGTGCCGCTCGTCGCTTTGGTAGAAAAGCTGGCCCTTCCCCTCCGGAGTGACGGCGAATATCTCGCCCTTGTCGCCCGTCCCTACGAAAACGTCGCCTTGCCCATCGATGGCGAGCGCCCAGATGTATTTTGCTTTCGGATCAAAAAATGTAGATTTCGTGCCATCCGGTGTGACCTTGTACACCTTCCCGTCCGGGGAAGTTCCGACATACAAATTGTCGCGTGAATCGAACGCGATAGTTTGCGCGGAAAGCTCGCCGGATTCGAACACTGTCGTCGGCTTCGCCGGATCGCCAAAGCGCAGCACTTTCGCATCGGAACCGCCGGCCGCGTACACGCGTCCGCGCGAATCCGTGCGCAGTTGCCACAAGTAGGCGAGGTTCGGATCGGAATACGTCGTAAATTTCGGCGCTGGCGTCAGCTTGCCGTCGCTGCGAATCGCCACGCCATTCGGCGTCCCCTTTTCGAACTCGGCGGATTCGGACTGGCGCCAGAAGCGCGTGCGCTCGGCGTACAGCAGTGCCGGAGTGGCGACGGCAAGAATCAAGAGGCCCGCGAATATGCTCCGGCGTGTCATCCGTCCGAATCTCCTTTAGCTGGCCGCCACTTCACGGTTTACTTCACGGTGATCGTCAGCGTGCGCTCGCCGGAAATCACCTGGTGCATCGGCACCGACCATTCGCCCACCGTCGACTGATACGTCAGGCGCGCACCCGTCGGATTCTGGCGCTGGTCGAGTACGTTGATCTCCGACGCCGGCGCGTTCGGCATGATCTTGTCTTCCACCATCAGCGTCGGCGTGGGTTGAAGCAGCGTGGCGTAGAGGCGGTCGTTCTGCTTCGAAAGATTGATCAGGCTGATCAGCTGTTCGAGGCCCGGCAGCTGCGCTTGCGATGTGGCAGCTGCGGCTTCGATGTTCCGATTCACGAAGTTCGCGTCGCTGATCACCAACTGAAGCTGGCCGCGCGCGGCTTGCGCGGGGATCGTGATCGGAATTTCCTGCACCGTTATCGGGCCGCGGTACGGGCGGAGTTGGACTTTCGCGACAACCGTATCGCCCGGGCGCGCTTCCACTTTGTCCAGCCATGCGCCGTCGATCGTGGCTTCGCGCCGTTCCGGTCGCGACGTTACGTGGATGTGTACGGCCTCGATGTGTGGAATCTCGTACGGGTTCGAATAGATGCGCGCGAACACGGCCTGGACGTCCGTCGCGACGAACAACCCACTCGGTACCGGCTGATCCGTCGGCGCGAAAAGATCGGCAAGCATCACCGGTGAGTGACTTTTCACGTCAATCTGGCCCTGTAGTTCGAGCGTCGAACCTTCACCGTACGCGGGCGAGCCTACGATGCCGTTGAAGGTGGTCACCGCAACGAGCGTTGGCGTCAGCAGCGGATTCTCGATTACTTCAAAATGGAATTTCTTCTCAGCGTTCGGAGTGTCCAGCGTCACGTCCACAGGGACCATCGGCGGTCCATCGCCAAGCTGGCCCATGATGGCGGTGAGCCGATCCTGTGTGAACGTGCCGATCGTGGACCCGGTCGACATGATTTTCGTCGACGCCATCGCCGAGTTCAGCGTGGTGATCACGTGGCCCCGCGCCATCGGCATCTGGATTGACCCGAGCGAAAATACGGGATGGCCGCACGCGTACACGCGATCGGCGTCGACGCGCGTCACGGTGCACCCGGGCGTGAGCGTCAGATCGCCGCGTACCAGCACCATGCCGACCATGTCGCCAGGCTGAAGCTGCGAGTCTTCCGGAGATGCCGGCGCGCTGCCGCCCACCGCGAGCGAAACGCCCCAAGACGAAAACTGCTTCGAAAATTGCGCGATTGTTTCGGGATAGAGGCCAGACGAAATGATCGGCGTCTCGATCGGAATGAGAACCTGTCCCGCTCCAGCGCCAATTTGCCGTGACATCTGGTCGGGGATGTCGACACGAGACGCGTAAGCGACAGCGCCGGAACCTGATCCCGCATGACCTAGCGCTGATGCCGTTTTTTGCGTCGCGCTCGGCGGGTTCGACTTCTCCACGTCGATCATGTTGGCAATGGGAGTGACGCCGCCGATCGCTTCCTTCGTGAAAAGCCCAAGCTTCAACGACAACGCGCCCGCCAGCTTGCCGTCCAGATACACAGGACTGCCGCTCATCCCCGCTACCACGCCCGAATGCTCGGCCTTTTCTCCGAGAAGTTGGACTAAAATAATGTCCTGCTTCGGGCCGATCGCGTTCTGAATCACACCAATTACGACGAGGTCGATTTTTTCGATCTGGTCGCCGCTGTAAATGGTGTAAACAACGCCTTTCATGCCGGGTTTCACGTCGCTGAGAGGGAAAAATGTCGAAGAATCATCCGCGCTGAGCGGGAAAGCGATGGCAAGTAGGAGGCCGAGGAAAAGTGCGGCGTACAGTTTCCGTTGCGCCGATGGCATGAGAATTCGATGATACGCGGCGGTTTCACGGGATGCAAATTGCCCCATGCTAGAATCGCAGAATGGGAAAACGCGCAATTTCTCCGGGTGGCACGATTAATGGAGTGGTGGAGCTGCCGGGCGACAAATCGATCTCGCACCGGTATGCGATTTTGACCGCGCTCGCCGAGGGGACGAGCGAAATTCGAAATTATTCGTCAGCGGCAGATTGCCGGAGCACTCTCGATTGCCTGCGGCGGCTGGGCGTCGAGATCGACGTGACTTCCGAGCGGGTAAAAGTGGTCGGAAAGGGCCTCGACGGCCTGAAAGAGTCACGAAAAGACCTCGACGCGGAAAATTCGGGTACCACAATGCGGCTTCTTTCAGGTGTTTTGTCCGGTCAGCCCTTCAAAACCACAATTTCCGGCGATGGATCGCTTCGCCGCCGTCCGATGCGACGGGTGATGGAGCCGCTCCGCCAGATGGGCGCAGAAATCAAGAGTGCCGACGGTGACAAAGCGCCTCTTGAGATTCGCGGCGGCAAACTGAAAGCCATCGAATACACGCTGCCGATTCCCAGTGCGCAAGTGAAATCAGCGGTTCTGCTCGCTGGCATGTACGCCGACGGCGTCACCGCCGTGCATGAATCGGTACAAACGCGCGATCACACCGAACTTGCGTTGCGCGAAATGGGCGCATCGCTCGAATTGACGAAAGGCACGGTGAAGATCAAGCCTCGGCCGAAGCTACAAGCGCGCAACTTGATCGTCCCCGGCGATCTGTCCGCCGCCGTGTTCATGATCGCCGCTGCACTCATCCTTCCCGAGTCGCAGCTGATGCTTCACAACGTTGGCCTTAATCCAGGGCGCGGCCGCGTGCTCGATTTTCTGATTGCGCTCGGCGCGTCGATCAATCTTGCGTCCGTGCAGTTGCGCGATGGCGAACTGATCGGCGACGTCGCCGTGCGCCATGCTCCGCTCAAGGGCGGTTCGGTCTCAGGCGCGATGACTGCTGAAATGATCGACGAACTCCCTATGATTGCCGCGCTCGGCCCGTACACTGAAGAGGGAATCGAGATCCGCGACGCGCAGGAATTGCGTGTGAAGGAAAGCGACCGCGTCGCCGCGATCGCCGAAGGCCTCCGCGCGATGGGCGCCAAGGTCGAAGAATTTCCCGATGGTCTTCGCGTGGAAGGGAAGTCCGCCGGAAAGCTGAAGGGCGCAAAGGTTGATCCGAAGGGCGACCACCGCATTGCGATGGCGCTTGCCGTGGCAGGTCTTGGCGCCGACGGCGACACGACGATCCGCGACGCCGAATGTGTCGGCGTGTCTTTTCCTGAATTTTTCAAGACATTGGAGAAGCTGCGCGGTGCGGAGGCAGCCTAGGAAGCCTTGCGCAGGTTGATCGAGCCATAGCTCGTGGAGATGGTGATTTTCGGACCGCCCGATCCGACGCGGCCCATAATTTTCCCCGATCCGTTGTCGTTCGAAACGTCGATCGTTGGATTGTCGAAGTCGCTGTCGACTTCGCCATTCGTCGAAACCGCGTTGATCTCAAACGCCGATTTCGACGGGAGCGTCAGTTCGACCGCGCCGGAAGCATTGGCGATGCTGATGTCTTCGCGCGGCGGATCGCTGTAGCCAACCTTGATCGAGCCGTTTTTGTCTGCGATCTGCAATTTTCCGGCGACGTTCTCAACGTCCAAATCTTTTTCCTGCGTCGACAGCTTCGCAGAACCTGCGACGTCCGAAACCTCTACGCTGCCCGAGTCGAGTTCCAGCAAGCCTGTGAGGTGGAGCAGCTGGATGTCCGCCTTCTGCGAAGTGTAATGCGTGTTCTTCGAAACGTTGCGCACGCGAATCGGCCCGTAGAATTCGCCCGCCACGGTCGCATCGCCTTTCACGTCTGAAATTTCGATTTCGCTGCCGCGCCCGCTCAACTTGACGCTGCCGGCCACGTTCATCAGGCGTGCATCGCCTTTTGTAATCGTCGCGCTTACGTCTGAGCCGCTGTCGTGGATTTCGACCGTGCCTTCCTGCGATGCCGCCGTGATCGCGCCGCCTACGCCTGCGATCTTGATGTCGCCGTGCCCGGTGTTCACGGCAAGAACCGCCGACTTCGGCACCGCGATTTCGAGATCGACTTTCACGTTTCCGTGCCCGCCTTCCTGGTTCGTCGGATGAATCGTGAAGCCGTCCGCGGTCTTCTCGATACGCACGTCTACCGTGTTGATACGCTCCTGCGCTTCGTGTTCGCTCGAGCCGTGCGCGCTCTTGTTGGCACTCACCTGCAGGTTGTTACCGTCCGACGCGTGCACATTCACGTCGCCGCGATCCGTATTGATCGTCACGTGCGAACCTGGCGGAATCGTCTCGAGCGCCAACTCCTGCATCGCGCTCGCATCTTGATTGAACATGTCGATGTCAAAACTCATGTCCGGATGCCGCTCGTGAATCCGCGACACGACCGTCATGCCGGCGAGTACGAAGAAAATCAGAATGAGCAGCGCAGCTTCAGCCCCGCTGAGTAACGGTGGACGGTGTTCGCCGGATTTCTGCGCGGCGAAATTGTCGACGAGCTTGGCGACGCCCCACAGGATCAGCAGCAACGGCCAGAAGCGCCAGATGTAGTGCCAGAGCCGAAAGTCCGGATTGAAGCGCGCGAGGAGGAAAAGTACGCCAAGAAGAATGCAGAGAAGTCCGGGAAAAATCGACGCGCGCTGGGGTTGTCCGTTGGTCACGCGATCCTCACAGCCCGATGTGACCCTGCTTGGGCGCGAGCGCCTGCGCGACCAGCAAAACTCCCAGAACAATCAGAAGAATCGGCCACAGATCCGCGAAGCTGTATCGGCTGTATTCAGCCGCAAGAAAAACCACCCCGACCGCGATCACCATCACGGGACCGACCAGGCCTTTCACACGGCAGTACGGGCATCCGCATTTCGTCGCGACAGCGTCAGGCATTCCAGTCTCCTACGACGGCTTCTTGAAGCGATCCCACGCGAGCCACACGCCGAATCCAATCAACGCAATTGGCCACGTTTTCTGGAACCACTCGCGATTCAGAAAATCGAAGTTGCGCATCAGAAGCAGCACGCCGATTCCGATCAGCACGATCGCGCCGATTGGTTTCGCCGACGTCGAATCGACGTTGATCATCCCTTCCGGCTCCGGCGTTCCCATCAACCGCGCCTTCGCAGTGCGGTACGCCTCGATTGGCATGTAGAAAATAAAGCACGCGAGCGCGACGCCCGCTGCTGCGTCCAATCCGCCCGCAATGTCGGCATCGATCAGCGAAATCAATCCGCCGAAGATCAGCAGGTGAACCAGCGCCTTCACATACTGTCCGTTGTAAACCGCGCCGAGCCCGGGAACCACACCGAGCACCGCCGCAAGCCCCGGATTCGCGCCGGGCTTCGATGCAGCCGGCGGCACGTTCGAAACCAGGCCGCTCAGGCACGGCTCGCAGTAAAGCGCGCCCTGCACTTCGCGCGTGCACTGCGGGCACATCGGCTTGCCGCAATTGCGGCAATAACCTGTCGCCGGTTGATCGGTATGAACGGCGCAATTCATGGGGCACTCCTGTTCGTTGCTGTCATCGACGTCCCAAAGAACGCCAATCGCATGGACGCGTTACACGTTTCGACCCAGCCCTGATTCACGTACGCCGCCAGCATCGCGTAGCTGCGTGCCTGGCTGTGCCCGGGCTTCGGGCCAGTCTGAGACTTTTCCTGTGGATTCGCCGGCTTCGGCTGCGTCTGCTCCTGCGGCATCGGCGTGGTTTCCGGCGAAGGCTCGTTCGAAGGTTGCAGCCGCGTCTGAATCTCGTACACCACGCGCAGGTCGTTCACGTATTTCACGCTGCGTGCATACGTGAGGTGCGCCTGGCGATTGGCCGCACGGAACGCATCGACGGGGCTCAGGTTGGCCTTGCGCAGCTTCGACGGCGTGAAGCCTGAGGTGTAGACCACAATCAGAATCGTGGCAGCCACCGTCGCCAGTCCCAGCACAAAACGCGGCTGCACCCAGCGCCCCGGCATCGTGAACCAGCTCTTCCAACTCGCCTTTTCCTTGCGCGGCCCGCTCGTCGCATCGAGGATGCGGTTGATTAGCATCGGCGGTGCGGGCTCGAGTTCGAGCGCGTGCATATTGGTGACGAGGCTGCTCACCGCCGCGACCATATTCGCGCAATCCGCACACGTCGCCGCGTGCGCCTTGAACGCTTCCGCTTCGGCGGGCGTCATCAGCCCATCGATGTAATCGCTGAGCCGTTCTTCCGTATTTGTGCAATTCCAGGTCATGGCTGCTCTCAGCTCCGAAAATTAATTCGGTCGAAGTCCCATTGCTTCCAAAATTTTTGCCAGTTCAATCCGCCCGCGATTGATTCTGGACTTCACTGTGCCTTCTGGCACCTGCAACACCGCCTGAATCTCGCCATACTCCAGGCCTTGCAGATCGCGCAGAATCACCGCCTCGCGTAGCTCCGGCGAAAGCTTCGAAAGTCCCTGCTGCAACTGCGCGCTCAGCTCCGACTCCAGCGCTAGCTTGTCCGGCGTTCGCGCCGTCGATTCCTTGTTCTCAATCTGCGGCAGTACGTCTTCCATCGAGTCCGTCACGCGATCGCGCTTCGTTCGCCGGTAGTGATCGACCAGCAGATTCCGGGTCACGCTCGTCAGCCACGTTGGAAACGCGCCAAACGTTGGCCGGTAGCTCGGCAGCGTCTTGTAAATCCGAAGGAAGACTTCCTGGCTCATATCCTCCGCCTCAGTCCGGTTGCTGGTGAACCTGTAGCAAATGTTGAACACGCGGCGTGCGTGCCTGCGTACAAGTTCCTCCCAGGCCGATCCCTCGCCCTGGAGACAATCGTGTACCAGTTGGGCGTCGGGCTCCAAGCTTCCTTAGCCTCATAACAGCACCAGCTTGCGGCCTCACTCATGTAACGCAAGCCCGCTCCGAAATGTTCCATATCGTTCGGAATCGGACAGTCAGGGCCAAGCGGTAGCGATCCGGTTCGGCGAGTGCCTACTGGGCACGCATCTTAGACGGGGACACAAGCGAAACACAAGCCTTAGCAGCATAGCGTGCGGCAAGGGCGAAGTTGAAGCGAAGCCCTGCCTTGCACTTTTGGGGGCTAACTGGTACGGTTCGTGCGGATGCCGCGCACTCTCCGCCGAATCCTTCTGGTTCTCCTCGCCGTTTTGGTGTTTGGCGGTCTCGGATACAAGTTCCGTAATTCGATCACACTGCCCAACTTTCGGTGGTCGATGGTCGGAGACTCGCTGCGGAACGCGAATATCCCGCTTTTGCTGCTTTCTGCCGGCACGATTTACGTCTGCTTCGCAATCCGCGCGCTTCGCTGGATGAGATTCTCGCGCTGGATGGGGCCTTCAAATTTCTGGAGCGTTTACTCGGCCACGCTCTCGGGGTTCACATGCACGTTCTTGCTTGGCCGGGCGGGCGAACCGATCCGTCCTGTCCTGATCGCGAAGAAAAACAATCTCTCCGTTCCCGGGATGTTCGGCGTCTACGTTCTTGAGCGCCTCGCGGATATCGCCGCGACCGTCGTGCTTGCCAGCATCGCGTTGCTGCTCTTTCATCATCACGCAATCGCCGGCGCCGACTCGGCGTTCGTCACTAAAATGCGCTCCGGCGGCGTGCTACTCGTCGTCGCCCTCGTTGCGGTCGTCGCTTTCCTCATTTATTTTCGGTTTCACGGCGCCGCGTGGCTTGCTGAAAAACTGAAGCACCCCTCGTGGCGTGACGGCTGGCGCGCGAAAGTTGTCGCGCTACTCGAAGGATTTAGCGAAGGCCTGCAGGGGATTCGCACCTGGGGCGATCTCGGCGCGTTGGTAGGCTACACCGCGATCCACTGGTTCCTCGTAGCTTGCTGCTATCTTTGGATTTCGCACGCGTTTGGAGGCAAGCTCGCGACGCTTTCCTTTGCCAGCGCGATTTTGCTCTTAGTGTTCTCTATGCTCGGCTCGACGGTGCAACTTCCCGGCGTAGGCGGCGGTATGCAGATCGCCACGTTCCTCGCTCTTACGGTCACCTTCGGCGTGGAGACTGAGCCCGCCGCGGTAACTTCGATTATGCTGTGGCTCATTACTTTCGCCGCCTGCTGCGTCGTTGGACTACCACTGCTGTTGCGCGAGGGCTGGTCGATGGGAGAACTCAAGCAAATGGCCGTCACCGCTGAGCACCAAGCCGAAGACGCCGCGCTGAGCGGGGAACTGGGAAATTTGGAGGGCAAGCGACCGTGAAGTGTCCGTTCTGCGCGAACCTGGACGACAAAGTTGTAGATTCGCGTGAAGCGCGCACAGGGGATTTGATCCGCCGGCGCCGCGAATGTCTGCGTTGCAATCGCCGGTTCACCACCTACGAGCGCATCGACGAGATTCCGTACATGGTGATCAAGAAAGACGGCCGTCGCGAAAAATTCGAGCGCCCAAAAGTGTTGCAGGGTCTCCTGAAGGCCTGCGAAAAACGTCCAGTGCCGGTTGTGAAACTGGAATCGATCGTCGACGAGCTCGAGCAGTTCGTCAGCGAGGCGCCCGATCGCGAACGCACCACCGCCGAGATCGGCCAGGAAATCATGCACAAGCTCAAAAAACTGGATAAGGTCGCATACGTCCGCTTCGCGTCGGTCTATCTTGATTTCAAGGACGTGAAAGAATTTATGGACGAGCTGAAAGGCCTGCTGAAGGAGCGCGCGAAAAAATAAAGCTGTTGCCTACGATTGCCAAACGCCCGCCGCGAATTTCTTGATCGTGTGAAATCCCAGATGCTCGTAGAGTTCAACGGCGTGCCTGTTCACTCTCGTCACGGTGAGCGACAGCGCCTGATATTTTCTCCTGCGTAACGCCGTGATCGAAGCTTCCATCATCGCCCGTCCCACGCCGTGCCCCTGATAACCCGGCATCACGCAAACTTGCGTCGTATGTGCGACGCCTTCTGCCACCGTTGACGTGAGCACCATCCCGATTGGCGGCTCTCCCGAAATTGGCCGCGCCAAAAACGACGCTTCCGGTAGAAACTGCCCGCAGCCCGGAAGCAGGATGATGTTGCGCAAAAATTTCATCGCGCCGCCTTCAGAGCGGTACTGATCATTGATCTCGCCGTCGACATGATTCGCGTATGCGAGTTGGATCAGCCGCGCAGCAGGTTCGAACGCGCGATCGGTCCACTGTTCGAGCCGCAGCGAAGTCGAGAGAGGCACTCCGGAGAGTTTCGCCTCCTCTAAAGGCAAGTACATGAACTGCCTCGTGTGTAGGCGAAAGTACTGCGAAAGGAATTCAGGATTGAGTTCCGTGCCGAAGGGCATCAACTGCGCTTCCACGCGCACCAGACGCGGTGTCGCGTGCAGCGCTGCGACCATCTCCGAAACCAGCTTCCGCGTGATCGGTTCCTGGTCGTAATCCGAAGAAACGAAGAGCCCGCCGATCAAGCCTTTGTGCTCCTCGAGTACGTAGAAGCCGTAGCCGGCTGGTTTTCCCTGTTCGGTAACTACGTACCCACCTAAAGCCCGCGAATCGATGAATTTGCGGATTAAATCGATGGAGGGGCG
>Ga0210391_10001429_pt1 | contig 21823 bp, 17 predicted proteins | sample IncBWC12OmetaG_FD_160573 | JGI IMG/M metagenome (GOLD analysis project Ga0210391, IMG submission 160573) | Forest soil microbial communities from Barre Woods Harvard Forest LTER site, Petersham, Massachusetts, United States - Inc-BW-C-12-O ...
CGTGATCCAAGCCGACAATCGCATGCGCCGCGCGCTCGTAGCCGACGAGCGACGTGGCTGTGACCATGTCCGCGATCCACGCCATCGTGAGCGGCGAACGGCGACGGAAGTCCGGCGTAAACCACCGATCGAGCGACGCGTCGACCTGGCTTGCCATGCCCTTCGCGCGCGCCGTGACCAGTCGTTCCTGCCAGAGGGAGCGCGCCTCGGGTGGCGTGCGCGCCGGCGCATCGGCGAGGACGAGACCCTTGACTCGGTCTGGATGCGAGAGCGCGATGGCTTGCGCGACCATGCCCCCGAGCGACACTCCCGCGAAGACCGCGCGTTCGATGCCGAGGTCCGTCAGCATGGCGCAAACCGCGTCGCCCATGCCCGCCAACGTGTCCGCGCCCTCGACGTTCGGACTGCGCCCGTGGCCGGGCAAATCCACGCGCACGACCCGCCACGTACGCGACCAGGTCGGTGTCTGGCCGGCCCAGAACGCCGAGTGCGTGGCAACGCTATGGAGAGCGACGACGACGGGCGCCTGCCGGGGGCCGTCGTCGTAAGCGAAGAGCTTCGACGCGGGGTTGCGATCCATCCGCTTGTTGTAGAGCGGCCGGACGCGGTTCGCCGCTGCCCGGGTTCACGAGCCCCGCCCTTCGTGCACGAGCCCGCCCGCTCGTGGGGCGGCTGTGACGCCGGCAGGAGAGATCCTCGTTCCCGAGGCGTTCCCCGAGCTCGCGGTCGCCGTGGATTCCGTCCTTCGGTGAACGAACGCGCGCCGGCGTGCCCGCCTACCGGATCGCTTTGACGATGTCGCGGACGACGCCGATGGGGGCATCGCTCGTGCGCGCCTGAAGAAAGCGCCCCCCGCGGCGCACGATCGCGTCTCGCCATTGGCCCTCGAGCGAAGCGAGGGCGTGCAGATAGCGGTCGCGGGTCACGTCGGCGTCGGTCTCGACGACGGCGCCGCCTTCGAGCGCGCGGAGGCGCACGGTCCCGGTGAACGGAAACGTCGCCTCGGCCGGATCGAGCGTCTGCACGAGGGTGAGCACGCGGCCGTTCGAGCCGAGCCAGGCGACGCGGTCCGCCGCGGCCGCCGGCAGGTCGAGGAGATCGCTGAAGACAATCAGGATGGCGCCGCGGCGGGTGCCGCGCACGAGCGACGCAAGAGCGCGATCCAGCATCGCCGGATCCGCGACGGCGTCGCCGCCGGTCGTCATCGACTCGAACGCCGAGAGAATCCGCTCGAACTGATCGCGGCCCGCCGCGCGCGCGATGTCGCGCGTCCCGTCGCCCCCGAGAAACGTCACGCTCACCGGATCGCCGCCCGCGAGGGCCACCCGCGCGAGCGCCGCGGCGACGACCGCGGCGAATGCGGCTTTCGCCGCCGGAGCGCCCGGGCCGCGGTACCCCATCGACGCCGACGCATCGACGAGCAGCGCGAGCGCGCGGTCGGTTTCGGTTTCGAACTGGCGAATCACGAGCCGGTCGTGGCGCAAGAGCGACCGCCGATCGAGCCAGCGCAGATCGTCGCCCGGTGTGTACTCGCGATACCCCCCGAACTCGACGCCCGCGCCGCGGAGCGAGCTCCGATGAAGGCCCGAGTAGAGGCCCTCGGCCACCTCGCGCGCGCGAAGGCGAAGCGGAGCGAGCTCGCCCCAATCGACGGCGCGGCGCACGGAGTAGGCGTTCACGGAATCGCGAGCTCAGGGAATCGCGACGTCCGGAGGCAGGGGCCCCATCGACTCGGACCGGTTCGGGTCGAGGAAGTCACGCGCGAGGGTGACTTCGCTGAGCTGCATGCCTGTGCCGGCGACCACCTGCCGCAAGAGCGCGTCCCCCCCCTTCGCGTCGCCGAGCGCGCGGTGATCCATCGCGTCGTAAAAGAGCGCTTCGTATTTCTGAATCGGCGTGGACGCCCGGGCGATGAGGTCGTCGCCCTTGATCTTGCCCTCACCGAATCGAGCGAGCGTCGCGACCCAGCGCCCGTCGTCGGGGATCGACGCGAAGGCCCGATCGGGAGCCCCTTCTTCGACGGCGTGGAGCTGCCGCTCGAGGAGGCGCACCCAGAGCGCGAAATACACGAGGTCCTCGCTGTCGAGATCCGCCGCGAGGGCCCGCGCGAGACCGTCGCGCGCCGCCGGGAGGTCGCCGCGCACGAACGCGTTCCCGACCTGGAGCTCGATCGTCTGGGCGGCCTGGTGCTTGTCGCCGGGCGCCGCCGCGTAGGCGCGCTCGAGGGCGCGCTGCGCGGGCTGCACCGCGCCGAAGCGCCCGAGCACGCGCGCCAGGACGCGCTCGATGTTCGCGCGCTCGTCGCCGTTCTCGACATTCCGCGAGCGAACGAGCTCGCGGAGCGCGTCGGTCAGCGGGGGCCGCGCGCCGGCCACGTCGCCTTGCTCGCGCGTGATGTCGCTCAGCGTCAGCAAAATTTCGCCTCGAATCGCCGGGGCTTGCGCGGCATCGGGCGCCGACAGCGCCTCGCGCAGGTCGTCGAGCGCGACGCGCGGCCTCCCGTCGCGCCACTCGATGCGCGCGAGCGGCAGGAGGACGCCCGCGGTGGGTTCTTCACGGGCAGACTCGGTGAAGAGCGCGCGCGCCTGATCGATCCGCCCTTCGCGGAGCTCGATTTCGCCCATCGCGCCCTGCAGGTGCGCCGCGCTCGGACGCACCTTGCCCGCGAGGCTTTTCTGCGACGCGACGGCGATGAGGGGAGCGGCGGCATGAAACGCGCGACGTGCCGCGTCCGCGTCGCCCGCGTCCTCCTCGAGGGCCATGGCCGAGAGCGTGACGGCGAGCGCCTCGCTCGTGATGCCGGGCTCGGGGTGCTTCTGCACCGTTTCGACCAGCACAGCAGGCGCCGCTTCGGCCATTCCGAGATCGCGAAGCGCCGGGACGAGCGAAAACGCCACTTGAGGGGTGGACGGATCGAGCCGGTAGCAAAGCGCGGCGAGCGAAAACGCGGCGGCGCCGAAGAGGTCGCGGTCGTCGTCGAACTCCTCTTCGTCGCGTTGGTCGCGCTCCGCGTTCGGGTCGCGGCCGGTGAAGCGGCGGAGCTGCATCATCAGGTCGAAGACTTTCGACGCGCCAGGCTCCTGCGCGGCGGCAGCCAGCGCGGCGGCGAACTGCGGCTGCTCCGGTTCGAGCAGCTCGCGCAGCTGCGCGTGATCGAGGGCGGCAACTGCCCCCGCGATGTCCCCGTCGCGCAGAAACAGCGACGCCAAGACGAGAGGGCCCGTCTCGAGCGCTCTCCAGGCCTCGGCGCTCTCCTCGCGCGGAGGCTGCACGCGCGTCTTGCGGAACTTGTCGCGGAGCGCGAGGGCCCGCGTCACCCAGTCGATCGTGGCGCGCGTTGCGTCCGCGAGGGCCACGTCGCTCGGCTCGAGGAGACGCCGGCGCACGGCGACGCGTTCGAGCGCCCCCGCCGCGGACACCGCACCGCCGTCGTTCGCGTTGCCGTGAATCCAGGCGTCGAGCGACTGCAAGTGGCTCCGGATGTCGGCCCGATCGGCCTCGGGCGCGAGCGGCAGAAGCAGATCGTAGAGCGCGCGGGCGCGCCCTTCGTCGCCGAAGAGCGACATCTCCCGGACGCCGAGGCCGATCGCCACCGCGGCGTGCGGTCCGAGCGCCGCGGCATTCGCTTCGCCGGCGTGCACGAGGTAAAGCGCTCCGGTCAGAGCCGCCATCCCGCGCTCGGCGTGATCGGGCGATCGCGCCTGAAAGCGCTGCGCGGCCCGCCCCAGCTGACGCCCGACGGCCGCTTGGAGGCGCACGCCGCGCTCCGGGCCCGCCGGATCGGTCAACAGAAGATCGTGCACGGCCGCGGCGAACCCTTCGTCGGTCACCGCGGGGACGGCCGGAGCCATGTGCTCGCCGTGCGAGGCCGCGGTACGGGGCGCCGTCGCGGGCGCGCATCCTCCGCTCGCACCCCCCGCGAGCGCTCCGAGGACCACTGCGAACGACAAACGCGAGCCGACCTTCGACGTCATGTCCGGTGTGAGTCTACACGGGGCTCTCGCCGGAGCGAGCGGCGAGCGGGCGAACCGGGCGAGCGGCCCCGCGCCCCGCGAGGCGCCGGCGGCACCTTGTCGCGAGTAAGCGAGTACGATGGGGGCATGGCTCGGGCGCACTTGCTCGTCGTCGACGACGAACCGTCGATCCTCACCACGCTGCAGAAGGCGCTCACGCTCGAGGGGTACGCGGTCGACGTCGCGGGCGGCGTGCGCGTCGCGGACGACAAGCTGAAGAAGCGCACCTACGACCTGTGCCTCTTCGACGTGACGCTGCCGGACGGCGACGGGCTGGTGCTCCTCGAGCGGATGCGTGCAGGCAGGAACGACACGCCGGTCATCATGATGAGCGGGCAGGCGACGATCGACACCGCCGTGCGCGCCGTGAAGGTCGGCGCGCTCAATTTTCTCGAGAAGCCCCTCAACACGGATTCGCTGCTCATCGCGGTGGAGACGGCGCTCCGCCTGACGCGCGCCGAAGCGGAAGCGCTCGCGCTACGGCGCGCGGCAGGGGTCACAGGTGAGCTCGTCGGCGACGGCGAAGCCATGAAGAAGCTCGGCGCGCAGATCGCGCGCGCGGCGAAGAGCGCGGCCAGCGTGCTCGTGACGGGCGAGCGGGGAACGGGCAAAGAGCTCGTCGCACGCGCCATTCACACGATGAGCCCGCGGGCGAAGGGCCCGCTCGAGAAGCTGAATTGCGCGGCGCTCCCGAGTGAGCTCATCGAATCGGAGCTCTTCGGGCACGAAGCGGGCGCCTTCACCGGGGCGACCAAACAGCGGCGCGGCAAATTCGAGCGTGCGTCGGGGGGGACGCTGTTTCTCGACGAGGTCGGCGACATGCCGCTGCCGATGCAGGCGAAGCTCCTACGCGTGCTGCAGGAGCGCGAGATCGAGCGGGTGGGCGGGAACGAGACGATTCGCGTGGACGTACGCGTCGTCGCGGCGACCAACCGCGATCTCATCGGGGCGTGCGAGAACGGCACCTTCCGGCCCGACCTCTACGATCGCCTGAACGTGCTGCCTCTCGCCATCCCGCCGCTCAGAAGCCGCCGCGAGGACATTCCGGTGCTCGCGCGCCACCTTCTCCGCCTCGCGGCCGACACGAACGATCGCCCGGGCGTCCGCCTCGAAGACGACGGAGCCCGCGCCCTCGAGAGCTATTCATGGCCCGGCAACGTGCGCGAGCTCAAGAACGTGATCGAGCGCCTCGTGATTCTCTCGCCGGGCGACGCGATCCACGACGCCGACGTGCGCGCGTGCTTGCCCGACGGCGGCGGCGGGGCGACGCGCGCCCCGGGCTTGTACCGGCCGGGCGTTCCGATGCGGGTGCTCGTCGAAGAAGCCGAGCGCGCCATCGTGCAGCAGGCCCTCGCGCACCATGGTGGCCAGATGTCGGCAACCGCGCGCGCCCTCGATCTGGAGCGAAGCCACCTCTACAAGAAAGCGCGCGCACTTGGTCTGCGGGAGTCGGGTGAGGCGGGCGAGGTGCGCGAGACGCGGGAATCGGCGCGCGAGACGCCCGAGCCTCACGAAAGTCGACGGCGGAACGAGAACGAAAATGAGGACTGAATTGTGTTGTTCTCGCGCCCCTGGGCTCGTGCAATCATCGTTCGGATCGCATGAAGCTCAGTGACTCGATCCGCTTTTACGCGGCCACCGACGTCGGCAAGGTGCGCGACCACAACGAGGACAACTTCCTCGTCGACAAGAAGCTCGCTCTCTTCGTCGTCGCCGACGGGATGGGCGGCCACGCCGCCGGAGAGGTCGCGAGCGCCATCGCGGTCCGCACGCTGCACGAAGAGATTCGCCGCGAAAAGGACTTGCTGGACGATTACGCGCAAGGCGGGACGGGCGCGGTCAAAGTCACGCGCAAAGACGTCGTCGCGGTGGTCGAACAGGCCGTGCAGCGCGCCTGCTCGAAGATCCACCAGGAAGCGCTCGTCGATCCGCAGAAGCGCGGGATGGGCACGACGCTGAGCGCGCTCCTCGTCGTCGGCGATCAAGGCTTCATCGGGCACGTGGGCGACAGCCGGATTTACCTCGCGCGCGGCGGCCGGCCCCAGCAGGTCACCGAGGATCACACCGTCTACAATGAGCTCATCAAGCGCGGGAAGCTGACGCGCGAGCAAATCGACAAGGTCCAGCAGAAGAACGCGATCACCCGCGCCGTGGGCGTCTACGAGCGCGTGGAGGTGGACACCCTCGTCGTCGAGCTCATCGCGGGCGACACGCTCGTCCTCGCGAGCGACGGCCTGCACGGCTACCTCGAGTCGCCCGACGAGCTTCGCGAGGCGCTGTCGCTCGAGGGGGACGCGAGCGCCAAAGCCCTCATCGATCTCGCGAACGCGCGCGGCGGCAAAGACAACATCACCACGATCGTGGTGCGGGTCGGCGAAGAAGGCGCCGCTTCCGCGGTGCAGGCCAAACGCCTCGCGCAAAAACGCGACGTCATCGCCAAGACGCCGCTCTTCGCGCGCCTTTCGGACCGCGAGCTTTTGCGCGTCATGCAGGCCGTCCAGGTGCGAAGCTGCAAGGACGGGGAAGTCGTCATCCGCGAAGGCGACAAGGGCGACGAGCTCTTCATCGTCCTCGAAGGCCAGGTGCGCGTGTCGCGTGGCGATCAAACGCTCACGCACTTCGGTCCCGGGGAGCACTTCGGCGAGATGGCCCTCATCCGCAGCGTGCCGCGATCGGCGACCGTGACGGCGGTCGGGCCGGCGGAGCTCGTCGTGATCCGTCGCGCCGACTTCTTCGAGATTCTACGGAAAGAGCACGAAGTGGCCGTGAAGATGCTCTGGCAGTTCCTTGGGGTGCTCGCGGACCGCCTCGATCACACGTCGAGCGAGCTCCACGAGATGAAACGCGAGCTCGCAGCCGAAGACATGACGCAAGAGATCTTCCCGGAGGCCGACGCCGAGCCCGTCGATGCGCCCGTCCTTTCCCGTTAGCGCAGCGGCGGCCGCGATCGGCCTCGCGGCGTGCCAGTCGGCGCCGGCTCCCGCGGCGGACGCGGGGGCGCCCGTCGCTCGGGCGCCCGCGGTGAGCGCGACGGCTGCGGCGCGGTCAGCCGCGCCTTCCGTGGCCGCGCCGCGCGCCACCTGCCGCGCCGTATCGCTGCAAGGAGACGCGCGCGTCGTCAACGACGCCGACGGCGGAAGCGGGCCGGCGATCGCGGTCCTCGGCGAGATCCCCGAGAACGATTGGATCGCGCTCGGCCCCGACGCGCGCCTCGCCGCGAAAGACCCCCGGACGACGCGCGAGACGCTCTTCCTCGGACCGGGCCGCGCGCGCGTGTGCGTCGGGCATCGCGAGGAATCGTGGCTCGCGTCGGGCGCGTTCCAGAGCGAGACGGGCGCCGGCGAGAGCCCGGGAGCGGAGGAGTGGGTCGTGACGCCCCTCGCCGTTCTCCGCTTCTCGGCCGCGACGCTCCGCGTCGAAGTCCGCGGGACGCACGCGAACGCCGAAGTCGGAGGCGGCGTCGTGTTCGCGTGGATCGCGCCCGACGTGCACATCCAGCGGCTCGACGCCGGCGCCGAGACCCGCAGCGGCAGCGACAGCGCGATTTCCGCGAGCGGAGGCCGCGCGGGAAGCGCCTGGGAGCGCGTGACGGACGCCTCGCTGCGTCTATCGCTGGCCGCCGGGACGCAAGCGCCCGCCGCCGCCCGCGCGGCCGTCGATCGCTGCGAGACGATCGCGCATCGCGCCGAGGATCTCACGCGATCGCTCCTCGCCCCGCACGGGGCGAACGCCGACGCGAGCGACGCGAGCGGTCTGCGCGCCGGCGCAGACGCCATCGCGGACGAAGTCGCGACGCGGGAGCTCGCTCGGGCTGCATGCGCCGTCGCCGCCGTGCGGACCGGTGCGCTCGGCAAGGACAGCGCGAGGGACGACCTCGAAGGGAGGCTGCGAAGCGCCGACAAGGCGTGGACGGCCCTTCCCCTCGCGCCGCGCGGTGCGACGAACCGCGATCCATCGAGCGCGATGCCGTGATCGTGGCGGCGAGCGCAGGCGTTCCCACGGTGCGCCGTTTGCGGTAGCGTCGAAGGCTACGTATGGCGGGCCGGTTCAGCGTCTTCGCAGGACTCGCATTCGCGCTTCTCGCGCGCACCGCTGTCGCCGAGGAGGCGAACGAACCCGTCGGCGCAGGGGCGCCGCGGATCATGAACGAGACGGCGGAAGTCACGACCGTCGCCGACGCCTTCGACAAGGACGATCCGTTCGATCTGAATCTCATCCTGGGAATCACCCAGTCCTACAAGCACGCCAACATCCGCCGCGAGACCCAGCTCGCGCAGCCGGGCCTCGCGACGGGCAACTTCATCCCCGCGACGGAGAACGTAGCCAGCTACAACTCGACGATGTCGACGCTCATGGTGGGAGCGGACGTCGGCCTTTATCACGACCTCGCGCTCATTCTTCGCGTGCCGATCATCCTCAGCTGGACGCAATCGCTCGGCGACTTGGACGGGTCGGCGGCGGTCGCGGCGACTCGCCTCGCCGATCCCGCCGGAGGGCAGCTTTTCACGGTGCCTTTCAAGAGCCCGACGCGCAGCGGCATCGACTACGTGTCGGCGGGGATCGACTGGGCGATCGAAAACCAGGAGCGCGACTGGAACAAGCCCACCTGGGTCGTCGGCGTGGAAGGGCACATCGCCGTCGGCACGCCGCTCCATGCGTGCAACGCGACGTCCGGGACGACCGTCTGTCCGAGCCCCCAGGATCCGACCGTGGGGCGCACGCCCGGCATCAGCCGGGGGATGGACGCCATCGTAGTGAAGAGCCTCTGGTCGCGGCGCTTCGGAATGGTGACGCCGTACGCCGGCTTCTCGGGGCAAGCCGAGTTCCCGCGGGGCGACAGCGACTTCGGCCAGTGGGATCCCTCCACCACCCTCGATCGGTCGCCGCCGCTCCTCGGCTCGTTCGCCCTCGGGATGGAGGTCATCCCGTACGAAGTGCGCGAGCAGTTCCAGCGCTTCAGCGCCGACTTCCGCGTCAAAGGCACCTACCACTCGCCCGGACGCGACTACTCGGAGCTCTTCGACGCGCTCGGTTCGTCGCAGGCCGCGTCGCTCCGCACGCCGAACCCCGCAGCGTACACGGCAGGAACGACCCCGGGATCGAGCGTCGTCGATAAGAGCTCGGAGCAGGTCTACTTCGCCGGCATTACGGAGGAGGACGCCTACGGGAGCGTGTACGTGTCCGCGTCCGCGACCTGGCAGACCGGCGAATACATCAAGTTCACCGCCGGCAGCGCCCTCACGTACGCCGGCTCGCACCTCGCCACGACGGCCGCACCGTGCACCCCCGGGAACACGAGCCGCGCCGCCGCTGGACCCTGCTACGACTCCATGACCGGCGCCGTGCTCGGCGCGCCGAATCCCGACCATCGCGACATCATCGATCTTCCGGGGCACCGCTTCTCGATCGACGACACCACGATCGTCGACTTGTGGATCACCGGCGCCGTGATGTTCTGAACGGCCATGCGCTTCGGTCTTTCCCTCGGCGTCGCGCTCGCGATCGTGGCGGGCGCGACGCACGCCGCCTCCGCGGATCCGGTCGCAGACGCGAACGCGAGCACCGACGCGAGCACCAACGGAACGGACCGCGCTGCAACGGACGGCAAGAAAGACGAGAAGCCCGCCGTCATCGTGTGGCCGACTTTGACCCCCGCCGGCGACGGCGCGAGCGCGCTGCCGCTGCACAGGCCCGCGCCCGTCGCCGACAAGGACGTCTTCGATCGCGCGCAGGAGCTCGATGCCACGCTGCGCGACGCGGTGCAGGACCTGGGTTTCACGCTCGCGGTCGCCGACAACGGCCCCGCGCCCGGACACACGCGCGACGAAGACCTCATCGCACAGGCGGCAAGCTCGATCGCGGGCACGGAGGGCGACGGCACGTGGATCGTCAGCCCCCGCATCGAAAGTGCGGGCGGTGGAGAGCTCACCGTTCGGATCGTCGTCGTGCCTCCGCGAGGCCGCGAGCTGCGCGTGCGCATCGAGACCGTGGCGAGCGAATCGGTCAGCGTGCGCGGCCTCGTGATGCTGCGCGACTTGCTGTCGCCGACGACGGCGGCGCGGGCGGCCATCGAGCAGGAGCGCGAGAAGACCGGACGCGGCAGCTCGCTCGGGATCATGAGCACGCTGCGATCGCAGGGCCGAGCCGTGCTCGCCGTCAACGCGGGCCTCTTCGGCGGGTACACGGCGTTCAGCGCGCAGCAAGCGAGTGGGTCGAACGACCCGCGCGTGCTCTATCCGTTGCTCGCGCTCGGCGCCGGCATCGGCGTCGGCGGCGCGCTCCTCGTCGCCGACGAATGGGACATCACCACGGGCGACGCCTGGTATCTCTCCGGGGCCACGTGGTGGGGAGCGGCAGCGGCGTTCTTGATCGCCGGCGACGTCGAACCCGTGGGCGATCGGTACGCGTGGGGCGTCGGAGGGGGCCTCATCGGCGTGACGCTCGCGACAGTCGCCCTGACGCGAACGACGATGGACGACGGCGACGCGATGCTCTTGAATTCGGGCGCCGCCGTCGGGCTCCTCCTCGGCGGTGCGACCGAGCTGCTCGCGCGCGGCCTCACGCCGGCAGCCGACGTGACGCCCAATATCGGGATGGGCTACGGCACCGCGATCGGCCTCGTTGCGGCCGGCACGCTGGCGACGCGGATCACGATCTCCCCCTCGCGCGTCCTGCTCGTCGACGTCGGCGTCGGCGGAGGCGCGCTCCTCGGCGCCGCGATCGGCAGCCCGCTCATCTTCGAGAATGCCACCAAGCCGAACACGCGCGGATGGCTCTCGACGACGATTGGCGGCGCGGTCGTCGGCGGCGCGCTCACGTGGTGGCTCACGCGCGATGCACCGCCGAGCGCAAAGGCCGCGATCCCAGGCCGGCCCATCGGCGGGATCATCGGCGAAAGCCAGTCGCCCCAGGGACCGGTCCCCGCCTACGGGGTCGGGTGGGCCGGCTCGTTCTGATCGAGAGCCGTCTACCGGCGAATCATGCTGGAGAGGACGTGGACGAGCCGCCTCGGCTCGATGGGCTTGGGGATGTGGCTATTGAAGCCGGCGACGAGCGCCCGCCGGCGGTCTTCGGCGCGCGCGAACGCGGTGAGCGCGACCGCGGGAATGCGGCCGTTGCGCTCGGGCGGAAGGGCGCGGATGCGGCCGATGAGGCTGTAGCCGTCCTCGCCGGGCATGCTGATGTCCGACAGGAGCGCATCGAAGTGCTCCGTCTGCAGGATCGAAAATGCGGAATGCGCGCTGTCGGCGGTTTGCACGTCGGCCTGGCACTCGCGCAGCACCTCCGCGACGATTTCGCGCCCGTCGTTGTCGTCGTCCACGACGAGCAGACGCGCCCCGGAAAGCTTGTCCGACACTTCGAAGCCGTCGCCGAGCTCCGCGCCATCCGCGCTCGGCGCATCGAGCGAGGCGGGCGCACACGGCAGGGTCACGATGAACCGCGCGCCTTGCCCGTCGCCGTCGCTGTGCGCCGTGACGCTCCCTCCGTGCAGCGCGATGAGGTCCTTCACGATCGTGAGGCCGATGCCGAGGCCTCCCTGTCCGCGGGTGATCCCGCCTTCGCCCTGGCGGAACCGCTCGAACACGTGCGGCAGGAAGTCCTGCGAGATGCCCCGCCCGTCGTCCTCCACTTCGACGACGACGTGCGTGCGGTTCGTGGCAAGCGTCACGTTCACGTGGCCGCCCTTGGCGGTGAACTTCACGGCGTTCGTCAGCAGGTTCCACACGACTTGCTGGAGGCGGCTCGCATCGCCGAGAACGAAGCCCGGCGCCGGGCCCAGCGTCGCCTGGAGCGCCACGTCCTTCGCCTGGGCGAGCGGCTTGACCGCGTCCATCGCCGCCTGCACCACCGTCGTCACGTCGACGTCGCGCTTTTCGATGCGCAGGTTGCCCGAGACGATGCGCGAGATGTCGAGCAAGTCGTCGACGAGCTGCGCCTGCATGACGGCGTTCCGCTCGATCGTCTCGAGCGCGCGAGCGCGCTTGTCCTCGGCGAGGCCGCCCGAGCGCAGGATGCGCGACCAGCCCAGGATCGCGTTGAGGGGCGTGCGGAGCTCGTGCGACACGGCGGCGAGGAACTCGTCTTTCGCGCGATTGGCGTCTTCGACGCGCTCCTTCTCGCGGCGCGCGATCTCGATGAGCTTCGCGTCCGCGCGTTTGCGCTCGGTCACGTCGGTCAGCGACACGACGCAGCCGATGATCTCGTTTTCGGCGTTGGCGAGCGGCGCCGCCGAGACGACGAGCACCCTCGCCTCGCCGTTCGGGACCGCGAGCGTGCCCTCGGCGCCCGAAATGCGCTCGCCGCGGAGCGCGCGGCGCACGATCTCGTCACGCCCTTTGCCACCGACGAGCTGCACGCCGAACACGGCGGCGAACGGACGGAGGAGAGGATTGTCGCCCGCGAGCTCGTGGGCCGCCCGGCTCGCGCGGACGATGCGCCCTTCGGGGCTGCAGACCACGACGGCCTCGGCGGCCTGCTCGAGAATCGACGTCGCGAGGCGCTCGGCCGCCAGGATCTCTTCGCCGCGCTTTTGCTCGGTCAGATCCGTGATGACCAGACAGAGTCCGCCGTCGCCGTCGCCCGTGGGAGTCGCCGACACGTACGTGTGCACGCGCCCCTTGCCACGGCGAAAAGTGACTTCGGCGTTGGAGGACGCGCGCGCGGCCTCACGGAGCAGCGCCTGGAAGGTGGGGCGCGATTCGACGTCGACGAACACGCCGAGGCTCGCGCCGATGAGGCGAGGCAGACCGACCCCGAGCATGCCCGCGAGCCGACCGTTGGCGTACTCGATGGAGTTGTCGTCGGACGCGCCGCCAGACAGGAGAGCGGCGCCCTCGTTCATCGTCTCCACGAGCCGGCGGTACCGGTACTCTTCGCCCTCGAGCGTGAACACGCGCGTCCCCTCGGGGCCGGAAATCACGAGCGCATCGACGTTGCCCGAGCGGATGGCCTCGAGCGTCTGCTCGGCTTCTTCCAGCCGCCTCCGCAGATCGAGCACGTCGGACGGAGGCGCGGCGCTAGCCGTTTGTGGCTTCTTGCCCATCGCTCACCGGTACCGGTTGCAAATCCAATCCGAGCAGCACGCTCTCCGTGTTCGACAGGTCGCCGATCAACTTCCGCGAGGGCGGAGGCATTTTTTTGATGAGGGTGGGGACGGCAAGGACCTGGTCCTGCCGCGCCATCCCCGGCTGCTGGTAGACGTCCACCACCTCGAGGTCGTAATCCCCTTTCAATCGTTCCTCGCAAATCGCACGGATATGTTTTATCGCGCGAGACGACTGCCGAGTCGCGCCGGCGACGTAGAGACGAAAGACATAATGAACCGGTGCCTGCGATGCACGCTCGAACTCGTCGACGGAGTCGGTGGGAGACGTCATCTCAAACTTTCGGCGAAGGGAACGAGATTCAGCCCCACAAGGACGCGCTCGGTATTCGTGAAGTCACCGATGATTTTTTTCACGGGAGGGGGCAGCTTCCGGACGAGGGTCGGCACTGCCAGGATCTGGTCGCCGCGGGCGAGCGTCGGATTCTTGAGGAGGTCGATCACCTCGATGCGGTAGCGGCCGTGGAGATGCTCTTCGCATATTTTCTTCAGGTTGGCGAAAGCGAGAATGCTGCGAGGCGTCTGGCCGGCCACGTAGAGACGAAGCTGCCAGATCTCGCGAGCGTCGCCTGCTTCACGTGGCGTGCCGGCCGGCCGCCGGCCGCTCCGGGGGGCGCGCGCGGCCTTCTCCAGCTTGGAAACGGTCCTCTTTTTGGTCGTTTTGGAAAGCTTCATGACTTCTTCGAAGACGGGTCGTCGTTGCCAAATCGACTGTGGCGCATTCGCTCGCGCGTACCGCTTCGCCACGCTTCGCGCCGCTCCTCGCGATCGATGACGCGTTCGAGCTCGCGCTCCTCCCTTGCGAGCTCTGCTTTCAACGCTTCGATCTGCGCTTGCATCGTCTGGCGCCGCACGGCGAGATCCTGCGTACGGAGCTGCATGACGCGCTTCCGATCCTCGGCGCGTTGCTCGTCGCGGCGTTCGCGGGCGATCCGTGCCGAACCCGTCAGCACGCCGTCGGTCCCGATATAGACATCGACGAGGTCGATCCCCCGATCGGTGATGAGGAATTCGCGGACCTGGTTCGAATGCGCCATGCCTCGCGACTTCAAGACGTAGAGCGCCCGATTGCGTTCCCCGTCTTGCTCGAGATCGCGCACGCTGAGCCATGTGTCGATGAGCGACGAGATACCGATTTGCGTCTCTTCGGTCCCCGCTGGATTCGACAAATAGGTCAGCATCGTCGTGATGCCCAACCCTTTGAGATAGTCGATGAGCCGGACGGACATCGCCCGCACGTCGAGCTTGATCGCGGTGTTCTCGAAGCTCGAGATGGGATCGATCACCACCGCGGCGGGGTGGTGCTGTTCGACGAGCCCGTGGATGCGCACGAGGTGCTCTTCGAGCCCGGCGCCGCTCGGGCGCGCGACGTGGAAAGTGAGATTCTTGCGCCTGACCCACTTCTCGAGGTCCAGCCCGATCGATCGCATGTTGCGGAGGATCTGCGCCTCGGCCTCTTCGAGCGCGACGTAGATGACTCTCTCGCCCCGCCCGCAGCACGCGTCGCCGAACTGGGAAGCGACGCTCGTCTTCCCCGTGCCGGCCGTCCCCGACAACAGAACCGTGCTTCCGCGGTAATAGCCGGCGCCGCCCAGCATGACGTCGAGCTTCTCGACTCCGGTGAGGACTCGGTCGTTCGAGACCGGATAGGAGAGCCCGAGCGCGCTGAGCGGGAGGACGGAGATGCCGTCCGGGCCGATGAGGAACGGGTATTCGTTCGTGCCGTGACCGGTGCCGCGGTATTTCACCACGCGGAGGCGTCTCGTGGCGACTTCGTCGACCACTCGCTGATCGAGCAGAATGACGCAATCGGAGATGTACTCTTCGAGTCCGTAGCGCGTGAGCGCTTTCTCGCCGCGTTCGGCGGTGACGACCGCCGTCAGCCCGTGGTCCTTGAGCCACCGAAAGAGGCGGCGCACCTCGGCACGGAGAAGCCCCTCGTCCGAGAATCCGGTGAAGATGGTCTCGATCGTGTCGATGGCGACACGCTTGGCGCCAATCGTCTGCACCGCGCTTTGGAGGCGCACGAAGAGGCCCTCGAGGTCGTAGCGGCCGGTTTCTTCGATTTCGTTCCGCTCGACGGCAACGTAATCGACGAGGAGCAACTTCTTCGCGATGAGGTCTTCGATCGGGAAACCGAAGGACGCGAAGTTCTTTGCAAAGTCGTCGGCCGTATCCTCGAAGGCGAGGATGACCCCGGGTTCGTCATGCTCGAGAGCACCGCGGACGACCGTCTGCACGGCGAATAGAGTCTTTCCGCTCCCCGGACCCCCGCAGACGAGCGTCGGCCTTCCGCGCGGAAGCCCGCCGTTGGTGAGCTTGTCGAGGCCCGAAATGCCGCTCGGGACCTTTTCGAGAACTTCGGGGGCGGCGACGAGAGGGGACGGCAATGCGCGCGTGCGCGCGGGTGGCGCTTTCTTGGGTTTGCTGGGTCGGGTCATGTCCGTGGGCTCGACGGGCAAAGATCGGGTTGAATGGACACGTCGTGCACGCATCGTCGACGCATCGACAAAAGCACAGGCGATGCCAGCCCCGTTCGCTGGCAACGCGCGTTTCGAGGTGCCAAAAAAGCCCGATTTTGGCTACCCTTTTAGCGAGAGGCATTCCTGCACGAGGGGCTGGCTAAGTTGCCTCAGTGCCTCACCCGCCTACTTGGCGCGCATTCGGGCTTCGCGCAGCTTCCAGCGTGCCCGTGCCTTCTCGACCTCGCCGTCGCGGGTGCGAACGGGCGCGCGCGCGGTGAGCCGGGTGACCAGGCGTTCCGTCGTCTCGCTGATCGCGTCCACGGCCTCTTCGAAGAGAGCGCGGTCTGCCTCTCCCGGCTTCGGCAGTCCGCTCACTTTGCGCACGTATTGAAGGGCGGCGGCGCGAATTTCGTCGCGGGTGGTGGGCGGCTCGAAGTTGTAGAGGACGCGAATGTTGCGGCACATGGTGCCGAGCATGCCGCGAGCGCTCCAGCCCGGCAAATGCGTCTCCGGGCGCACGGTCCCATCCCGACGACCGGACGGAAAGCCTACATTCGTACTGGGATGGCGACCGATACCCGTATTCGCGTGGCCACACCGGACGATGCGTCCTCCGTCGCCGCGATCTACGCGCCCTACGTGACGCGGACGGCCGTCTCGTTCGAAGAGGTGCCGCCGACCGCCGACGCCATGCGCGAGCGCATCGCCCGGGTGCTCGAGCGGCACGCGTGGCTCGTCGCCAGCACGCAAGGGCGCGTCGTCGGCTACGGATACGCGAGCGCACACCATTCGCGTGCCGCCTATCGATGGAGCGTGGACACCGCCGTCTATCTCGACGGCGCCGTTCATCGCCGCGGGATCGGCCGCCGAATCTACGACGCGCTCTTCACGCTCCTCGCCCGCCAGCGGTACGTGAATGCCTATGCGCTGATCACGCTGCCCAACCCGGCGAGCGTCGGCCTGCACGAAGCCATGGGATTCACCGCGGTGGGGATCTACCGCGGCGTCGGCCACAAATTCGGCGCGTGGCACGACGTCGGGAGCTGGTCGCGGCCGCTCCGCACGCCGCCGGAGACTCCGGAAGAGCCCCTGGCGTTGCCCGCCCTCGGTACCGCCGAAGTGGACGCCATCCTCTCCGCGCGCTGAGCGGAGCGGACTAGGGAAAAATCTCGCGCTCGCGATAGACCGCGCCGATGCGCTCGAGCGCGATCCCGTAAGCGGCCACGCGCATATCGACTTTCTTCGACCGCGCCCAGTCGCTCACTTCGCGGTACGCGCGCTTCATCGCCACTTCGAGCCGCTCGTCGACTTCTTCTTCGGTCCACATCTCGGAGCGCTTGTTCTGTACCCACTCGTAGTAACTCACGGTCACGCCGCCCGAGTTGGCGAGCACGTCGGGCAATACGTCGACCCCCTTGTCGAGCAAGGTTCGCTCACCGCCGGGGCTGCACGGGCCGTTCGCTCCTTCGACGACGAGCTTCACGTCGAGCGACTTCGCCTCGGCCTCGCCCACCTGGTTCTCGAGCGCGCACGGCGCGAAGATGTCCGCCTTCGTCGAGAAGAACTCTTCGCGCGTGATCGCCTTGCCGCCGGGATACCCCGCGATGCTGCCGTGCGCCTCGACGTAGTCCTGCAGCTTGTGCGCGTTGAAGCCTTCCGGGTTGAACATGTAGCCCGTGTGATCGCCCACGGCGATCGTCGAAACACCGAGCTTCGACAGGATGACCGCCGTGTTCGAGCCGACGTTGCCGAACCCCTGGACGAGCATCGTCGACCCTTCGAGGGCGAACGACTTCTCGCGTGCCCACTCGAGCAGGCAGAACACGAGGCCCTGGCCGGTCGCCTTCTGCCGGCCGAGCGTGCCGCCGCTCGCGACGGGCTTGCCCGTCACGATACCCTTGACCATCTGCTTTTGCGCGGACCCGACCATGTTCGAGTAGGTGTCCATCATCCACGCCATGATTTGCCCGTTCGTGCCGACGTCCGGGGCAGGGATGTCGTACTCGGGGCCGATGTTCTCGCCGAGCGCGTGCGTGAAGCGGCGCGTGATGCGCTGCAGCTCCGCGCGCGAGACCGAGTGCGGATCGAACTTGATCCCGCCCTTGCCGCCGCCGAACGGAAGCCGCATGAGCGCGGACTTCCAGGTCATCATCGCGGCGAGCGCCTTCACGTCGTCGAGCGCAACCTGCGGGTGATACCGCATGCCGCCCTTGAAGGGCCCGAGCAGGTTGTTGTGCTGCACGCGGTATCCCTTGAAGAGCCGCACCTCGCCGCTGTCGAGGCGCACGGGGAAGTTCACGATGAGCTCGTTCTTGGGCTGGCTCAGGATCGTTGCCACATAGGGCTCGATCTTCGCCACGCGCGCGGCGCGCTCCAGATAATCCTGGACGACTTTGTAGAAGTCGTACTCTTTGGCGGCGGAACCGGCGATTCGCGACGGGGGCGGGCTGCTCGAAACCATATCGTTTGGTTTTTGTCCCTTTGGCGGCCCGAGCGCAAGCTCGCCGTTTGGAGTCCGTACAAGCTCGTCGTTCATCGTGAGGGAGACCTAGGGTCCGGAAGGCCCCCACGTCCACCGCGCGTAGAGAAAAACGAGGACCGCCGTGACGATCACGGCGTCCACCCGATCGAGGATCCCGCCGTGTCCGGGCACGATCGCCCCGGAATCTTTGATTCCCGTCGACCGTTTGAGCATCGACTCCCCGAGATCGCCGGCTTGTCCGAACGTGCCTGCCAAGAGGCCGAGCGCCACCGCGTGGGACGGAGGGAGCACGCCGCGAAGGTAGGATAGCGACGCCAGCGTCGCCCATAGGACGCTGCCGAGAAGGCCGCCGACGGCTCCCTCCACCGTCTTGTTGGGAGAGACGGCTTCATAGAGTTTGTGCCGCCCGAGAAACCGCCCGGCAAAGTAGGCCGCGGTATCGGCGAACCAGCCGAGACCGAGCGCAAGGAGCGCCGCGCCCGCCCCTGCGTATCCGTACGACGCGCGCAACACCGCGAGGAGCGTGAGCGGCAGCGCGACGAAGAGCGGGGCGAAGCCGAGCCCGCACGCGCGAAGAGCCGCCGTCTCCATCGCGCCGAGGCGACCGAGGGTGATGATCGGCGCCGCGACGGGCACGAGCGTGAGCACCGTGAGGAGCACGCGCGGATCGTTCGGGAAGGCGTAGACCGCGAGCGAGGCGAGCGCGGCGATCGCGACGCCGATGACGCGGCCGACGGCGTCGTCCGGGTGGGTCATCCCGAGTAGCTCGTAGACGCCGACGAGCGCCACCGGGAACACGAGCGCGTAGAACGCCCATGCGGGCGCCAGGTACAGCAAGGCGAGGATGACGGGCACGCCGACTGCGGCCGTCGCCAGGCGGAGCGCGAGGTTCGACACCCTCCCGGCCATGGTGTCCTAGATGGCGATGCGCGACAGCGGTTCCGCGGATTCAGCCGCAGAAGGCTGCGGTGTCGGGGCCGCCGGCGGCGTCTCGTTCGACGGAGCGGGCGCATTCGCGGCCCCGGCGGGGGCGCCGGCGCCGGTCCCTACCAAACCGAATCGACGCTCGCGCCTCTGGAAGCTCGCGATGGCTTCGAACAGGTCCTTCTCCGTGAAGTCGGGCCACAGAACGTCGGCGAAGTGAAGCTCCGCGTACGCGAGCCCGTAGAGCAAGAAGTTCGAAATGCGCCGCTCGCCGCCCGTGCGAATCACGAGGTCCGGATCGCCGACGGTCAGGCTCGGAATGTGCGCCCGGAGCGACTCGGACGTGACGTCCTCGGGACCGATGCGGCCTGCGGCCACGGCCTTCGCAAGCTCCCGCGCGGCGTTCACGATCTCTTCGCGGCCGCCGTAGGAGAGGGCGAGCGTGAGCGTCATCTCATGGTTGCTCTCGCTGTCGTTGCGAAGCGGATCGAGCACCGCGCGGACGAGCGCCGGGAGCCGCCCGAGATTGCCGACCGCGTTGAGGCGAATCCCGTTGTCGAGGATCTCTTCGCGCTCGTTCAGGAGAAACTCACGGAGCAGCTGCATGAGCGCGTCGACCTCGATCTCCGGCCGCTCCCAGTTTTGCTCGCTGAACGCATAGAGGGTGAGCGCGCGCAAGCCGAGGCGGCGGCAGGCCCGCACGATACGGCGCACGGCGACCGCGCCCTCCCGGTGGCCGGCCGCGCGTGCCTCGCCGCGAAGCTGGGCCCAGCGCCCATTGCCATCCATGATGATGCCGACGTGCCCGGGCAGATTCCGAGCTTCGACGAAGTCCATGCTTCGTCCGGCAGGTAACACGGAGGGCACGGCCGGGCAATCTCGCCCTTGGCTACGACGCGCTTTTCGGGAAGACGAGCACGTAGGTCTTCTCGCCCAGTCGAAAGAGCGTCGTTTTGCCGCCGAGGCGGTCGCGATCGTAGTAAGGCCACCAGGGCAAGGCGCGCCACAGCGCATCGTCGCCGATGAACTCGGGCACGATGAGGTCGACGGCGACGAAGCGACCGGACACCGCCACATCGACGGCGGGGGCGTACGACCAGCGGAGGGTGGTTTCATCGGTCGCGTTGGCCGCGTCGCCTCCATCGGTCGCGTTGGCCGGGACGATCGCGTCGATCGCGTTGTGAAGCGCCCCTCCATAAAGGATGACCATCTTGCCGCGATCCTTCGGTGACGCCGCAGCGCGCGCGACGAGCTTCGTCGCCTGCGCGGCGGCCAAGCGGGCGATCGTCTCGAGCTCCATCCCGATCGCATCGTCACCCGCCGAAGCGATCGCGCTCATGTCGGCGCATGTCGGGCGCAGCCCGTCAGGAACAATCCCGAGCGCACGCGCGCGCTCGCCCATCGCGACGTACTCGTTCTGATTCGTGGGCGCCTCCTTCGCGAGGACGGGGGCCTGCGCGCGGCGCACTTCGGCCGCGGCATCGACGCACCCCGCCGGCGGGAAGATGAGCTCCACGAGGAGGTCGGACGCGCGTGGAGCGAGCAGCGGCAGGAAGTCTTGCGTGAAGCGGCGGGCCGCCGAGAGAACGGTCCCGCCATCGCCGTGCGGCATGCGCACCGGCGCGTGGGCTTCGCCGATTCCGAGGGCGAGCGGTTGGCTCGCGAGGGCGGCGAGAAATGCGGTCCGCGGATCGTCGTACTGGGTGCAGGCGAGCGGTCCGCAGGGCGTCCCGGACGGAGGCGGCTCCGCACGGCTCGCGTCGACAGCGCGGACACCGGGCGCCTCGGAAGGCGCGTTGGCGGAGGACGCCTCGGTGGCTTGCGGCGGCGTTTGGGTTTCCGTGCGAGGGCTCCGGCAGCCGAGGGATACGAGCGCGACGAACGGAACGAGCGCGACGAACGGAACGAGCGCGACGAACGGAACGAGCGCGGCGAGCCGCGCGAGCGCCGCGCTGCCGTACACGGCGCTTGCGACGCGAGCACGCAGCCGTATTCTGGCGGTCTCGCGCATGAAAGAGACGTTGCGCCGAATGAGGGAGGCGTTTCGGGCCGCCGGAGCGCCGTCGTTCGAGGGGCGCGTCGCGAGGCTCGACGCGCTCGGCAAGGCTCTTGCCGCGCGCAAAGACGCATTCGCCGACGCGATCGCGCGCGACTTCGGCCATCGGGCCAGACAAGAAACGCTCCTCGGGGACATCTTCCCGGTCCTCTCGGCCATTGACTACACCAAGTCCCATTTGCGCGACTGGATGGAGCCGTCCGAGCGGGAGACGACCTGGCCGTTCCGGCCCGCCCAAAGCCAGGTCGTGGTTCAGCCGCTCGGCGTGGTCGGCATTCTTTCGCCCTGGAACTACCCGCTGCAGCTCTCGCTCGTGCCGCTCGTCGCCGCGATCGCAGCCGGCAACCGGGCCATGCTCAAGCCGAGCGAGCTCGTACCGCTCACGTCGGAGCTCCTTCGCGAACTCGTCCGAGAGATGTTCGCCGAGGACGAAGTCGCGGTGATCACCGGCGGCCCGGAGGCGGGCGAAGCGTTCGCGTCGCTGCCTTTCGATCATCTCGTGTTCACCGGATCGACCCGCGTGGGCAAACTCGTGATGCGCGCCGCCAGTGAAAACCTCGTTCCCGTGACCCTCGAGCTCGGCGGCAAGTCGCCGGTCATCGTGTTCCCGGACGCCGACATGTCGGTTGCGGTGCCGGGCGCGGCGGCGGGCAATCTTCAACAATACGGGTCAGGTCTGCGCCGCGGGTTCCCGACTCTTTGCGCACAAGCGGGTGTTCGAGCAAATGGTCGAGGGCATCGCGCAAGAGGCTGGAAAAATCCGCGTCGGCCACGGGCTCG
>Ga0210391_10001430_pt1 | contig 21822 bp, 14 predicted proteins | sample IncBWC12OmetaG_FD_160573 | JGI IMG/M metagenome (GOLD analysis project Ga0210391, IMG submission 160573) | Forest soil microbial communities from Barre Woods Harvard Forest LTER site, Petersham, Massachusetts, United States - Inc-BW-C-12-O ...
CCGCTGACGGCTACGCCGACGGCCATCTCCCCGGTGCCATGAGCTATCCCTGGGCCATGCGCATCACGAAATTCCCGATCCCCCTGCCCCGCAACAAGACGCTGGTCCTTTACGGCTCCTGCCCCAGCGACACCAGCGACATGATCAAGCAGCTGGCTGAATTCGGCTATTTCAACATCAAGGTGATGGACGGGGGCTGGTACAAATGGATCGCGCTGAAATATCCCGCGGAAGGGAAGGGCGACTACGCCCAGTCTCACCCGGCGACGGTGGAATCCACTCCGCAGCAACCGGTCTCGCAGTCAGCGACGCAACAAACCGTAGCGCAAAATAAGTAGCGCGGGCACCCGGCCGGCGTTTCTCTGAAGCTCCGGCCCGCCTTTTGTCGAGGGCCTCACTGGACTTCAATCTTCGCGTAAGTGATCCGCAATTGTTCCACGGGCTCCTGGGCCGCGTCCGGCGTGACGCTCGCACGCACCGCGATAATCGTCGCGTCTGTCAATTTGTACCGCGCCGCCGGATGATCGCTGTGATCGGTCAGCGCGATGTCGATCTCCGGAAAACGCTGTTTGCTGGTAAACGCACCTAGAATCGCCAGCGACGAGCTGTCCCGGTCCTTCACCACCACAATCGGCGGATGCACGTCTTTCGCTGCGGTCGCGGCATCTTCAGACGTCATTGCCGACATTTCCGCCGCCGTAGGCATCGTCGTCTGACGCAACGGAATCCAACCGTTGAACGTTGCGTCCGTCGACACGCCGGGCATCGCGCGCCCGCTTGCCGAAACGCAGCGCATGTATCCACCCGTGCCTTGGGCGCACACCCCTCCAGCGAGCATGGTCCCCGTAGCCAGAATCAAAATCGTCGCCGCAAACCGCGCGCATACCCGCGCCCCCGACTCATCTCTCGTCGCCATATGAAAATTCCTCCCCGCCATCCGCTTCTCTTGATTGTCATACGATTCCCGCGCCGCGCAACCGTCCCGTGATCCCAGTGACGCGAGAAACGCACGAGGCTCCCGCTGGAACCGGGCAGCGCCGGGCGTGCGCCGCTTGACGGACCACGACGCCAGCGGCAACGTGGTCCGCGAAACGATGGAGATGCGCAGGGCCCCCAGAATTCGCCCCGCTCCCGCCGTGTGCAATTGGGTTGTCGGCGCCGTCGAAAGGTCGCGCCGCCATCCGGAGTGACGGCCGAAATTCTCGGCGATGCCGAGCGCCGGCCCGCGCGAGTTTTCCACCGCTTCCACAGATATGCACAGGTTTTTTTGCGTGGTGTAGTTGACGGCAGTTCGCGAAAGTTTTATTGTGCGCCCCAGATTGAACCGGAAGCTAACAGACAACGGTTCAGCCCCAGGGTCGCGAATGTTTAACCGCTAACGCGATTCGGAGTGGAACCGGTGGTCGAAAGACTTCGCGATTCAGCCTAGAAGTCGCAGGCGCCTCACGGCGTTTGTGACGCGAGGCTGGCTCGCGGGGCTCGGAGAAATAGCGGTTCGGTTCGGAGGCTATGGCCGCTTCACGGCGGGCGTGGCGCTGAATCGGATAAACAAATCTCCGAGGCTTGGCGGTTCGGTTGGATGTCGCGAGGGCCTCACCGCTCTCTCGGTGCCGGCCGGATCGAGAAGCTCGCAGGCTGCACGCAGCAGTTTGGATGACGCAGCAACCGCAAGGCTGTTGAGTCGCCGGATTGAAATGCGGCGGCCCTCGGATCGGCGTAAGCCGAACCGGGGGATCAAAAGCCGAACTTTACGGCTCGATTTAGAGGGCGCAAACGCCGAAAGGCATTTGCGCCCTCAATCTTTTTACGCCCTCCCGTTCGATAATCCTGTTCGGTTCCTCCGCGGAGTGGGTGAAGGGCGCCGAGGACGTGCCATTCGCGCAAGTCGCGCGCGCAATCGACGTGATGCGTGGCGCCGGAATCGAGCACGTCGGGCTGATTACGCCGGGTGTTGAAGCCGCTACCTGATGAGCCTTCAGCAGTATTGAATCAGGACCTTCCGGAGGTGCTTGCCTTTTAGGATCCGGGAACCCTTTCACGCGCGCGCGGTTGAGAAGCCGCTGGGTGTCAGCCGATCCATACGACTTGATCACCGGGCAGGGACATCATGCGAGGTATCCAACGTCAATCGTAGAGAAGGGCAAAGGTCATGGATTTTCTGCGTAGACGTGCTTCACAACATTGGGGATGGAACTCAGCCCCTGCCAATCAGGGAACTTGGTCTTAAATTCTGCGCTCAGCGCCTGCCCAGCCTCGTCGGCTGACTGGCCTTGTTTCTTTCGCTCCAGCGCTCCCTTTTGCAGCTCCGAGAAAAACTGAAAATCCTGCTCGATCAGTGATCCGTCGCCCAGCGCACCGTGATCCGGCACAATGAACTTGAACTTCATCGGCCGCAGTTGAGCCAGAATATCCACCCATCCCTTCATGCTGGCGTTTTCATCCGGCAGGTTCGGCACCATCTTGTTCTGCACGATGTCGCCGGAGATCAACGCGCTATCGGGCTTCACGTCGATCATCTCGTCGCCCTTCGTATGGGCCTGGCCCAGCCAGAAAAGGCGCGCGGTTACGCCGCCCAGGTCCAGGTTCAGCTCTTTTTCAAAGGTAACGTCCGGCGTGCGGAACTTCGTATCCGACAGCAGCTCCTTCATCTGCGCGTTTCGGCTGCTGAACATCTGCACGAACGCCGCTCCGCGCTCCTCCAGCTCTTTTTGTTGCGCGATTGGACGCACCAGAATCGTATTCTCCGGGAATCCGTTGTCGCCCGCGGCATGCTCGGCATGATAGTGCGTGGTCGTCAGGTAGAGCATCGGCCCTTTCGCCAGCTTCTGTGCCTCATGCGCCGCAATCGCTCCGTTGCGAGGCCCAAGCCCGGTATCGACCACCAGCGTCGCGCGATTTCCCACAACGATCCCGATATTCGGGAAACCCATGATGGCGTAAACATGATCGGAAACGCGCGTCACCTGATTTTGGGGCAGCATCGGCGACGGCGGCTCTTGCGGCATTGAGACAGCGCCTGCCATCGTGCCGACCGCAACCATCATCACCGCCATCATCCGTACGCATTGCCCGCGCCACAATCGCCGATCCGTTCTCATCGCCGCACCTCGCGCGCATTATCGCTCGCCGGCTGCCGCGAGTCACGGGACTAAACACTCGCCATGGTTTCCGGAGGCCCTCACGCCCCACAGCGATCTCGGCCGAATCGGATCATCGTGACAGGTCGCTCGAGTGTTGAACCGCGCCGGGCAGCGGGCCATTGCTGGACTGCTTGATAACGTCCAGCGTGATCTGCAGCCCGCGGCTGGCTCGCATCGAATTGCCGCTGGAATCGAAGGCGTTGGCGGTCACGTTCATGACCGTTGTAGCCGTCGGCGTCGCCGTCGAATTTGCCGTGCTTTTGTGGCACGCCGCGACAATCCCGCCCGCAACCAGGACCAGCGTGAGCAGCGCGAAAGCGCGCCGTGCGCGCAGGTCCGCCGATCTGCGAATCGCGAACGAACCGACCGACAGCAACGCAATCGCCGCGAATACCGAGAGCACGGCAGGGAACTGCGGAGCACCGCCCGATGGCTGGCCGGCGTTTATCAGCAGCACTCCGGCCGGTGCGCCCGCGCGCACCCGCGCCGAAGCTTCCGGCGAATTGCACGGGTTCGGAATCGGCGGAGTTTCCATTGTGGCCGTAGACGTGTGAATCAAAATGCTGAACGCCGTCGCGCCCCCCACTGTTGGAATCACCGGGCAGGGCTTGAACTCACAGGTCGTAAACTCTGGCAAATTCGAAGGGCAGGCCAGTTGCACGGTCTCACCTTGGGCGCCGAACACATTGTCGGCGTTGAGCTGCGCGCTCCAGGTCGCCGTGTTCCCCTGCGACACAGTCACCTCCGGCGAGAGTCCCGCCACGATCGCCAGACCGAAATCGTCGCCCGTCCCGGCCAGGTTGATCGTTTCCGTGTCGGACGGAGTGCCATCAGTCACTTGAACCTGCCCGATGATCGGACCGGAGGCAAGCGGCGTGAAGGCCACGCTGATCGCGCAGCTCGCGCCGGCGGTCAGTGTTCCCGTACAGCTCGTGCTCGTGGTCGTGAAATTCGTCGGCGCCGGAGGCGGATTCGTTCCGGGCGGCACGAACGCCGGCGAAATCACAATATTGCTGATCGTGCTGCCCGAAGTATTCGTCAAAGTAAACGCGAAGGATGCCGAGGCTCCCGCGCTCGGCTCGTTGCAATAGGTGAATGAAGCCCCCTGCGGGCATCCAGCCGGAGGTGCAGGCGCGGTCAGTGTCAGATTGCTGGCTGGATCGCCCAACGCCCCCATCGCAATGATCCGGTTGCGGCCCTGCTCGCTCACGAAAAGATCTCCCTCCGCATCGAACGCGATGTCGCCCGGCTCAATCATGCCGACCGCAGCCTCCCTGGTCTTGCTCGTCGCCGCATCCACGCGAAGAATGCTTCCGTTGTTCCCGTCGGCCACGAACAGATTTCCGCCACCATCCACTGCAAGCCCCGCCGGGCAGACGGGCCGCACAGAGGCACTGGAAGGAGCTGTTGTCGTTGTCGCGGTCGCAGCGGCGGTTGTTGTCGCTTCGAGCGCCGCGCAGGGATTCGCGACGCTAGCCGTTGATTCGTTGGCGACTGGCGCGAAGCCGGGAACCGTCGCAACCGAACGCGTCAGCGTCGTGATCGCGAAGACACCGCCCGTTTCCGGTGACGCGACAAAAACTTTCGAGCCGTCCGTCGTCACGGCCAGGCTAGCGGGCGACGCCACGTGCGCCAGAATGGCGAGCTGACCTGTCGCCTTCGTCAGCACGCTCACAATTCCAGCCGTGTGGTCCGCAATATAGAGATTCCCGGCGCGATCGACTGCAATCCCCATGGGCTCGACCAGCTTCAAATTCTGCGCCGCAGCCCATTTTCCGGCTACGCTGCGTATAATTCCTGCCTCGCTGCTCGTCCCGCCTGCGACAGCCCGGATCGTGCTGTTCTTTGTGTCGGAGATGAGAAGCGTCCCGTCGGCCGCGACCGCGATTCCGCTCCGCTTCACAAGCGAGTCTTGGCTCAAGTTCATCGTCGCGCCAGGAGCTCTACCGCCATCGCCGGAAAAGCCCGCTCGACCTGTTCCCGCAGCGCTGCTCCAGAAAGTCAGCGCATTCTTGGTTTCCCCGGTCGTCGACTCGCCATCTTGTTGCTGAATGACTTGGTCCGGCAGGTCGGCTCGGGAGAAAAACGTGAGTGCTCTTGGCGTTCCGGGTGCGGTCGCGCGGGGCAACGCATAGGGCGAGACGGTTGATGGCCCCGCTGGCAGGGCACGGTCGCTGGCGTAACTGCTCCAAGATGGATACGCCTGAGGGGTAATGACAATCGGCCCTGTCGCGGGCGCGCCATTCTGCGCGACGGCCATCGCCGCCAACACCATCACCGCTACTGCGCAAAGTCCCAGCAGTCGCCGCACTAAGTTCCCCCCTCATGGCCGATCGAATAGACGCTTTGGATTCAACCGCGGGCGTTCGGGTTGTGCCCACCCGCGCAGGCCGAACCCACCCACCGAGGGCGCCGACCATCTCAGTCAGCCCCGCCGCACAGTCACAAGCCGCCAATCATACCAGCGACCGCCAAATCGTGCCTAGCGATTGGTACAGCATGCAAGCATCGAGCCTTACGCCTGATTTTCCTTGGAGGAACCATGGCACTCATATTCCGTCTCGTCGACACCTGGACGACGGCCCGCGCATCCCTGTGGCAGGCACCGCCGCCACAATGGGGGACTACACCACCGGCGGTCGGCACGCTCGACCACTCGCCGTTTGCGATCGTGGCCGCCACCCAAGCGCCGGTGCAGGGCACCGCGTGGATGGACGGCCTAGCCGGCTACGACTGCGTTTCCATTCCCGGCTAGCCGTCAACGCCGGCAAAGTAAAAGTCGTCCGACAGAGTGCAAGCGGCGGCGCTTTCCCCAAACTCGCCGCCGGAGCCTACTCCTCCGCGATCCGCAACGACACCATCACCTTCTACCTGCGGATTTTTCGACATCGTCAGGGAGGGAACGGAAAGCATCGCCCGCTATACGGCACGTTGGCACTGCTCGAAGTTACTTTGCCTCTGCCTTAAGCTCGTTGATCACGAACATCGATGTCTTCATATCTTGCCCGCTGGCTTCGTGGTAGCGATCCGTGGCCGACCCGGTCTCGTGTTTGTGGAGCATTGCAATCAGCTCCGACCTGAGCGGGTCCTTGATGCCGTCCGCAAGCGCCTGGTAACGCGCTTCCGCCTCTTTTCGTGCGGCAGCGCCGTCGCGGAACTGCTTCAGCGTTTGCTCCGAAGCGCACGGCTGATCGGCGAACCAGCGCCCGTTTTCGCGCGCAAGCCACAGCACCACACTCCCGCTATCGTCGCCCTGCTGATAATCGATATGCATCTCGCTCGTCGGCGTCACCGGAAATCGTCCCACGCTCTCGATGGCATTCAAATTCTCTTGATTCACGGGCATGACCGTGAATTTGTAGTCCGCCGGGATCGCATCGCGCATGCTGACTTCCATCGCCCCGTCGTAAAAATCCTTTGTCTCGGGCGTGATGCAGGCGACCGACTTCGGATGGAACAGCGAGAGAACGCGCGCCTTGTCCTTGGCGTTCGAGGCCGCCACATAGTGCTCAGCCAACGCTTTCGCTTCGACTGGCGGGGGCTGATCCTGTGCCGGCGCCCCGCCAGCCAGGGCCAATCCCATCACACATGCGCCGATTGCTTTTAGAATCGCGGTTTTCATGGCACTCCCCGGTAAGAATGTTGGGTCCAGATTGACATCTGACGTAGCCGGCCGCAATTTCGCCGGCGCTCTGCGCGGCAAAAGAGTTAATCAAGCCATGGCGCCGACCGGAAGCCAGTCCGATCATTCAGATTGGAAACGTGAATGTTCGCTCGACTGGGTGGAGCTAGATCACTTGCCTTGCGGAAGCTTTACCAGCTCACAAGGAAATCAGGTGGCGAATCTGGCCCTGGAACATCGCCAGCATTACGCCCAGCACCGTCAGACCCAGGAACAGGCAAGCGTAGACGTAGTATCCGTACCGAATCTTGGGCCAGAGCCATGCCGGCAGGGTGTCCACGAACTTGTCCCCAAAAGTCTCGTTGAAGCGCATGGGAGCTTCGACAGCAGCGACTCCCGGATCCCAGAACGAAGCGATAAACGTCGCTCGCATATTGGAAAGCAACAAAATGCAGCCGAAGAATTTTAGGATGCCCGGCGCCATCATCGTGTCCGTCAAGAACAGAATGAACACCGCGATCGCCGAGAACAGGCTTTTCTCACGCACGCCTACTCCGCCCAGATAAAAGTAAAGCAGCGAGAAGAATCCAGCGATCGGATGCCCCACCATCATCGACATGAGGAAAGAAAACGTGGCAACCATCGTGCACACCCAGTAGCCCTGCGATCCCAGGTAGTCGACGTCCGTCGCGCCCTGGATCGTGGGCCAGAACAGGCTTTTCAGGCGATTCTCGGACTGCGGCGCGGTCCCGGAAAGATCCATCGTTTGCATCGCCGGGATTAGATCTCAAACTACGTCTGTAGTCCAGAAAATACTTTAACCGACCCGTTACGGTGCCAGATGCTAAACGTCCCGCAAATCGAAGCGTCGCGCCAAACCAATCCTCAGCTTTGCGAGGAGCTGATGCGTGGTTCGGTACCGCACACGTGCTCGGGCTCGTCTGCGTTTTTGTCCGCCAGCGCCGCATTCTTCGCCGCCGGACTGAGGAGAGAGGCTTAGCGCACCAGCCTGAATGCGCGTCGCGCGTGATGTATCATGTCGCGCATGGCCCCAGCGCCTGCATTCTTTCGTGGCAAATCAGTGCTGATCACCGGCGCGTCATCCGGCATCGGCGAAGAACTTGCCTGGCAGCTCGGCCAAGCCGGCGCGAAGCTGACACTCTGCGCGCGTCGGCGCGACCGGCTCGAATCGCTCGCGCAGAAAATCGCAGCGTTGCCCGGGGCCTCGCGCCCGCTCATCTCGGAATGCGACGTGTCACGCGACGGCGATCTCGAGCGCGCCGTTCGGGATGCAGTTAGTGCCTGGGGCAAGCTCGACGTGGCGATCGCCAACGCCGGCTTCGGCGTGGTCGCGCCGATCAAGAAGCTTTCAGTGGGGGACTACCGCCGCCAGTTCGAGACGAACGTCTTCGGCGTCCTGCGCACCATCTATGCCGCGTTGCCGGAGCTCGAAAAATCGCGCGGCAATCTCGCCCTCGTCGGCAGCGTTTCCGGCTGGGTCTCCACTCCCGGCGCCTCGCCCTACTCCATGAGCAAATTCGCCGTGCGCGCCCTCGCCAACGCCATCACGCCCGAGCTGCGCGCATCCGGCATCAAAGTGACGCTGATCAGCCCCGGCTTCGTCGCCAGCGAAATCCGCAGCATCGACAACACGGGCCACCATCATCCCCAGGCGAAAGATCCGATCCCCGCCTGGCTGGTGATGCCGACGTCGAAGGCCGCCTCGCAAGCGCTGCGCGCCATCGCCCGCAGCCGTCGCGAGCGCATTATTACCGCCCACGGCAAATTCTTCGTCACCCTCGACCGCTTCCTGCCCTGGCTCCTGCGCTTCTTCACCGCTCGCATGGCCACCGTCCGCGCCAAAGATGACACCCGCCAATGGGAATAGCGCGCCCTACTTCAGCGCACCGGCATACAGAGACGTAAGCTTTCCGAACGCGCGCTCGGCCTGCGGCTGGTTGTAGGCGTGGCTGTCGGACACCGTCCAGCCGTGCATCGCCTCAGCGTAGGTATCGCTTTCATATTTTCCGCCCCAGGCTTTCAGGGCGCCTTCGAGTTTCTCGATCGCTTCGGCCGGCATCGAGTGATCTTTCACTGCGTGACCAAAATAAAGCACCGGGCCGTCCGTTTTCGGAATGCGCGACAGCGAGAGATGCGGGCTGGTCGGTTTGTCGGTGAAAAGCCCGCCGCCATGAAATGACGCAATCGCGCCCACGCGATCCGGCCTGGCTGCCGCCGTTCGCAGTGCCATTTGTCCCGTGAAGCAGTAGCCGACCGCACCGATCCGCGCCGCGCTCACGGTCGTCTGCGTCGCCAAATAATTCACATAGGTGGACGCGTCCTTTTCCATCGCCTCGGGCGTCAGCGGACCGGCCAGCTCGCCGAATCGCTTCATCGTCTTCTCGTCGCCCGCGAAATTGGGTGTGAAATCGAAACATTTTCCGTGCGTAGTACGATAAAACGGATTTACCAGCGCGACCGTGTAACCCGCTTCGGCGAGGCGCTTGGCCATCGCGCGATGCGATGGGCGAATCCCCATGATGTCCGGATAATGAATCACGCCGGGCTTCTTGCCGTCGCCTTCGTATAGCACTGCGTCGCAAACTCCGTCCGCCATCTTGATCTCAATCTCTTTATCGCCCATCGCGCCTCCTCAGGTTGAATGATGACCGGGAAATCTTACTACATCACGACCGTCGCGGGCCGGCAAGGCCACGCCCATCGCTTCGCGCAATCGCACTGGATCGCTCGGGGTGATCCAGATGGATTGTCGTGCGATCATGGCGCTCTAGCCACGGGTTTGACGGCTGCCGTCTGGTGACGATACAGCCCAGGCGCCCGTGCCCCGGTGGCGCCGCAGAATCCTCGTCCTCGTCGAAGGTGACGCCCGCATGCACTCGCGCGTGACGACGCCTCACCGACACCGGGACTCCGACTGCAAACCCTGAAAGCGAGAAGCTAGCTGCGAGCGCCGTAGGATTTAACCCAGCGGCCACGATCGGCTGCGTCGATCAGGTCGGCGATCGTAATCGGAATTGAGGTACGGTTGTGATGCCACGCCACGATCCAGGAGATCAAGGATGCGAACCCGCTCCCGATCCATATGGGTGTCCGATACATCCGATACGGAGAGAAATAGTTGTAAGACCAGAACAACCCGCCGAAATTGAATAGGACAAGCAGGGAACCGGCGAGAGTGACGCAGCCCAGCGAGACAAGAACGGTATTGAGCAGCAATCCCGCCTCGGCATGAAAGTGCTGATCCCAACGCATATTGAGTTCGCTGAGGTCGACGTGAAATTCTTTGCCGAACGCGTCGAAGAATTCCGAGGCATCCTCGCCCGTGATGTCCAGATCCTGCGCCAATCGCGTCATCGGCGTGAGTTTCTTTCTGTCGACGTGCGATTGAATCGCCGTGAACATGAAAACGCGCTCTTCCAGCGCACCGGCCGCGAGATTCGAGTGCATAAATTGTGCGCATCGTAGCAGAAAGCAGCCGGAGAAGTGCCTCAGCGCCGAGGAGGGAACAGCTCGCTGACAGGATCTGTCAGGGGCAATGCACGGGCCAAGTCCTGGGAATCATCCGGCACCGGAATTCCAAAGTAATCGTGCGCGACGTCGAGCAGGTCTTGGTCCGTCATCACGCCGTACTCGACATGCGGCTTCTTACCCGGCACGATGAAGTAGTAGCCGACGTCGTTGTTTCGCGTGGTGCGAAATTCAAGGACTTTGCCTTTCAAGCGGACCGAAAACGAGCGCGTGTAGGTCTCGTGAAGCTCGATGCCAGCCTTCTTGAACGGCGCTCGCACCTCGTCGTCATAATATTGAAAGTCCGACAAGTCCTCGTTCGTGTCTTCGTCGTCCAAATCCCGGTCAGAGACGGGCGCAAAGAACGCCACTACAGTCCGCGTCCGCACAATGAACACCGGTGCCCCCGTCGCACCCGCATCGCGGAACCCAAGCGTCAGCACTAATAGGACTACAGCAACCGCCCCGCAGAGAAGTGGTCTCATGACCGTGACCGCATACCCATTCTACGCGCGGCCGCAAACGCCGGCACACGCGAACACAGCGCCCGCGGCGCGCCGACCTCGCCCGTTTGGATTTCTGCCTGGAGGGGTGACACCGATAGGTCCCGTACGGATGCCTGTCGCGCGACCGATCGGCGTTATGGAACCCCGGCAGCCTTTTGCGCAAGCGCTTCCGCCGGGTCAGCGTCGCCTTCGGCCCCTTTCAGCTTGGCGCACTCTAGGATTGCGCGCTTCCTCCTGCCCGAAAAAACCGCCGCCGTTTTCCCCGCCTGACATGCGCGCAGTATAACCGACCTGATATCTATCGGGCAGTCCGACCGCCGTGTCCTTACGCAGAATGGGAATTCGCTTCTTATTCCCCTCGCGGCCGGGTCGGCACTTTGGTCTTCCTGTTTACTTCGGGCGCAATTAGTCTTATAGTTCCGCCACTTGGCAATCGCACGAGTTTACGACCGTCGCTCCAGCGAAGGGTGGGTGAGCTTCGGTGCGGAGCCGGCGCGAGTGGGGCTGCGTTCATCCATGTCGACGAAGGCTGTGCTCAAGCTGTCTCTGCGCCTCGCGGTTTTCGTGTCCCTGGCGGCGGCTCTTCTTCTGGCCTCCCGCGCAGCCGCTCAATCGCCCGCCACGCGAACGCAGACGGAATCGAATCCGCAGTCCGCGGCGCCCGCCGGCAGGCTCGTCACGCAGGCCATTGACGAAACGCGGCGCGTCACCCTCCACGGCACGGTGCACCCGTTGGCGCAGGCGCGATTCGACCAGGGTGCCGTGCCTGACTCGTTCCCAGCGAACCGGATGTTGCTGATCCTCAACCGCACGCCCGATCGCGAAGCGGCGTTGCAAAAATTCCTCGCCGACGCCCACACGCCCGGTACGGCCCGCTTTCACAAATGGCTCACCCCGGCGCAATTCGGTGCGCTCTATGGCCCCGCCGATTCTGATATTCAAACGGCCACGAGCTGGCTTCTGTCGCACGGTTTTCAGGTCAGCCGCGTAACAGCAGGGAAGCAGTTCGTCGAATTTTCCGGCACCGCCGCCAATGTGCGCGAGACGTTCCATTCCGAAATCCACCGTTACGCCGTAAACGGCGACACCCACTTCGCCACTTCCGCGGAGCTCGCCATACCCGCCGCGCTAGCCCAGCTGATTCGCGGCGTTTCGCCGATCAATGATTTTTACGCCCAACCCATGGTTCACGACCTGGGCCCCGCGTCTTACACACGCTCGACCCACACGGCCACGCCGCTGTTCACCGATCCCAACGGGCTCACCCAAGTGTTTGCCATCGCTCCAGAGGATTTCGCGACGCAGTACGATCTCGGCCCCACCTACGCGGCCGGAACAAAAGGCGCCGGGCAAATCATTGGCATCATCAATCGCAGCAATATCGACATCTCGCTCGTAGATAATTTCCGCAGCCTGTTCAATCTTCCGGCCCTTTCGCCGCAGGTCGTCATTGACGGCGACGACCCGGGCGTCATTCCCGGTCTCATCGAGCCCTATCTGGACGTCGAGCTCGCCGGCGCCGTAGCCCCCGCGGCCACCGTGACTCTGTACATCGCCGATGGCGCCGCCGTGCAGGACCCGCTGCCACTCGCCGCACTTCGCGCCATTGAAGACGACCAGGCTTCCGTGCTCAGCGCAAGTTTCGCCAACTGCGAGATGGAATTGGGCACTGCTGGGAACGCGATGTGGTACAGCCTCTGGGAACAAGCTGCGGCGCAGGGACAGACGGTTGTGGTTGCCACCGGAGACTCCGGCCCCGTATCGTGCGCCGCGAGTGGAACTGTTTCGGGCGCCACTCCCAGTCTCGCACTGGGAGTAAACGGCATCGCGTCCACGCCCTGGAACGTCGCCGTCGGCGGCACGGACTTTTTCTATTCCGATTACGCTTCCGGCGCGCCGAGCGCCGCAACGTTTTGGAACGCCACGAACGATTCCGGGTTCGGCTCGCTCAAATCAACGCTTCCGGAACAGCCTTGGAGCGACGCGCTGGGACTCAATGCGATCCCCTTGGGCTTATCGTTCACGGTGCCATCGGCCGCCGGCGGTGGGGGGCCAAGCAATTGCATTCAGACATCGCCCGGGCCCGTCTGCGTCGCAGGGTATCCCAAACCATCGTGGCAAAACGCACCAGGAGTTCCCTCCGACGGTGTGCGCGATCTCCCTGATCTCTCTTTGTTTGCGGCCGACGGACGGAACTTCAGCAGCTACGCAATCTGTGCCAATCCGGGCGACTGCGCGGGCGCGACCGGCGCGGCGTCAACAGTCTATCTCGTCGGCGGCACATCCGCCTCTACGCCTGCGTTGGCGGGCATCATGGCTCTGGTGGATCAACAGGATGGCCGCCAAGGCCAAGCGAATTTCACTCTCTACGGGCTCGCCCGGCAGCAACCTTCCCTCTTTCACGACATCACGGTCGGAAACAACGACATCCTATGCGTTTCGAGCGAATCTCCGGCGTGTAACACGCCGATAAACGAAATTACGGATCCCGAGATTATGTCGTTCGGGGTCTACGACGCAGGCGAAAACTACGATCTCGCCAGCGGCCTCGGCTCCCTGGATGTGGCGCAGCTGGTCGATGGCTGGAACAAAGTCACCTTCGCGCCGACGACGACCTCGCTCGCGGCTGCACCTGCTTCCGTCGTTCACGGCACTCCCGTCACCATCACGGCGACCGTCTTGGGCAACTCCAGTTCGTCATTACCCACGGGGGAGGTCGACATTTCCATCACCTCCCCGGAGCCGTTGCCCGCGAGCGGCGCCTTGGCACTCGTGAACGGAACCGCCGCCTCAACGTTCAATTTTTTTCCGGGCGGCACGTACAACGTCACCGCGAATTACACGGGCGATGGCACGTTTGCCCCCAGCGCCTCCGCGCCGATCAGCCTTACGGTGACGCCGGAGTCGAGCGCGGTTACACCCGTCGTATTGGTCGGTCAGACTCCCGCCGGTTCTGTCTCCGTACAGGGTGGTCAGCAGGTTGCATTTGGCAGCGGATGGATATTGGAAGCGACGCCATCCGGGGCCACCAGCCACACGTCCGGCCTCGCCACGGGCACCGTCACGTTTACGGACGGATCGACGTCGACCGAGGTCCCGATCAATAGCTCCGGCACCGCCGCGATTCCGATGCCGAGCCTGGCGATCGGATCGCACTCCGTTACGGCCTCCTACTCCGGCGATGCCAGCTACAGCGCTTCAACCGGCGGCCCGCTCAACTTCACGGTGGTGCAGGGAACTCCCAGGCTGATTCTTGAGACGAACTTAGAGCCTGTGACCGAGAACGGCAACCCGGTTCCGTTCCCGACCGGTAGCAACCTTACCGTCAGTGTAATCGTTGGCACCGGTCATGGCGTCGCGCCCACCGGCAGCGTCACCGTTTCGCTTGGCAGCGCCACTCAATCCGCGCCTCTTGCGCCTTTCATCACCGGCAACGAAGTATTTGGGGCTGGACAAGTGACCTTTTCCAATTCTCTACCAGGAACATTTGCGCTGAGTGCAAGCTACGGGGGCGACACGAATTGGAATGCGGCGTCGATTTCGGAAACGAACCCGATTGTCTTCGGCGGCACTTTCACGGCCACCGCCACCACACTGTCGGTCAGCGCTGCCTCGATCAGCTCGCAGTCAAGTGTCACCCTCACGGCTACCGTGCAATCCCGCGGCGGCCCCTCGACGTTTCCGGCCGGCCTCGTCGTTTTCTACGCCAACGGGGTCAACATCGGATCGGCCTTCTTGCCGACCGCCACCGGCACGTCCGCCACGGTTTCAAAGCTTGTGCTGGGCACGTCGCTGCCCGCCGGCACGAGCCAGGTAACCGCGGTGTATCAGGGTTTTCCGTCCCAGCCCTTGAATCTCGCTTCCTCGACGAGTGCGCCTGTGTCGCTCACGGTGACGCCGTCTGATTTCCGCATGTCCCTCAGCGATTCCCAGCTTCTGGTCGTTTCAGGACAATCGGGCACCGTCAACATCGCTCTCAATGGGATCGGCGGATCAAACGTAACCGTCGCGCTCTCGTGCGCGCCATCGTCGGCGCAGATTTCCTGCGGCACGACTCCATCTTCACCTGCAGCGCCCGGTACGGCTATGCTCACGGTCGACGCGTACTCGACAGCGCAACTGGCGAGCGTTTCGGCACGGCCGGCCACCGTTCGGCGTCCTAGTCCGCCTGGCGTTCGGATCCTCCTGACACTCGCGCTCTTGCTCGCGCTTTATCGGATGCCGCGACGCCCGCTGCGCGCAAAACTGGCCGGTGCTGGCGGCGCGGCAATCCTGTTTCTGCTGTTGTCCGGCTGTGGCGGCGGCTCCGGGTCCAGCCCACCTCCGCCACCTCAAAAAATCGACGCACCCGCCGGCACCTACAACGTCGTCGTTACGGCCACTTCTGGCGGCACGATACACAACGTGAAGCTCATCGTCGTCGTACAGTAAGACTCCGCATCTGGCCGCGATCTCTCACTCGATCCGTTTTCCTGCAAACACACGAACCGGCGATCCATCGGCGATAAACGCCGAATCGGGTTTCCGCGCGAACGCTTCGCCGAACGCTGGGCCAAACATCGCCGCGCTATCGCCATCGAGTTCCGCCCTCCTGCCGTGCCAGACGCCCCACTGTGGATGCGCCACCTGGTATTCCAGGGTGCCGCCGTCGCGTTGCCGCGAATAACCCCAGTAGTGCTCGCTGATGAACTGCTCGATGCTGTTCTCAGCCGGCATTGCCGGCTCACCGTCAGCTTCCGCCCTTAGTGCCAGCCACTTGCCGCCGAGCCGCCATTCATATTCCGCACGTAGGCCGCCGCCAGCGCGCTTCACGTGATGGCGCATCGAATAGCAGCTGTAATTCTCGTTGTATGCGATTCTCGCCACCAGCGCGATCGCCCGCCGCGGCACGATTTCGCGAATGAAAACCACTCCGCGGCGCACATCGCCGCTGGCATCCAGCCGCCGCACATAAAATCGCAAATTCACTTCGTCAAAATTCGAGTGGAAGGGAACTGTCAGTGCCCCGAAAATCCGCGTGCGCAAGAAACGAAATCCCACCGCGCTGACCAGCATTCGCCCCTCGAACGCATCCAGCTCCGTCCCGCGCGGAACGAGCGCCTTTAACAGCGCCGCGTCAACCTGGTAATTCAACATCACCAAATCGCGCCACTCCGCCGTCAGAAACAGCCCCCTATTCGGAGCAAGCGGCCCATCTGTGCGACTGGCAACCAGAATCCCTCCTTGCGATGTGTGCGGTCCGGCCACTGGGCTTCGACGGGCGGCAAATAACGCGCCAGAAAGTCAGCCACCGCCGGGCGCGTCAGCTGTCCGCCGATTCCGCCCCCCCCATCAGATCGTACGCGTGATCGCTATATGAGAGCCACCAAAGCCAAGCACCGACCCTCGGCACAGCGGAATATCGACCCGATTCACCTGCTCCGCACGTCAGACTGACTTCTGCGAATGAATATTATGTTATTGTTGCCCGGCCCGTGCATTTCGCGGCGATGGCGACCAAATACGCTCGGGGCTTGCCCGTTTGCGCCGCGCCGCTTTCTCGTTAACGCCTCGGGGACTGCCGGGGTTGAGCGGTTTCACTTTGCCCCCGGGGACTCCGGCCGGCATTGACTCTGGTTCGTCGCGCGCGAGCCTTGCGATCATTCGATCGCGAGGCAACCGGGATACTATCTCATGGTGACCGCGCCCGCTTACTTTTGGATTGGGTTTGGGGTTGTCGTGGCCGCGGCTATATCTCTGGATCTTGGCGTCTTACATCGGCTGGCGCACCGGGTGACCTTTCGAGGAGCGCTGGCGGAAAGCGCGGGCTGGATTGCCTTGGCGCTGCTGTTTGGCGGTTGGGTTCGCTTTTCAATGGGACCCGACGCTGGGTTGGAGTACTTCACGAGCTATGTGGTCGAGAAGTCGCTCAGCATCGACAACATTTTCCTGTTCCTGGTGATCTTCGAAGGGCTGCGGGTTCCCGCCTACGTTCAGCACAAAGTGCTTTACTACGGAGTTGCCGGAGCCCTGGTGATGCGCGGCGTCTTTGTGTTTGGCGGGATCGCGGTGATTAACCGTTTTCATTGGGTACTGTTTGTGTTCGGCGGGATCTTGCTGATCACGGCCGTTCGGATGTTTCTGACCGGCGAGACCTCCGGCCAACGAGAACAGCATTGGCTGCTGCGCGCCGTCCGACGATTCAAGTCGGTGACGGCGGAATACGAGGGCGATCGATTTTTCGTGCGCAACTCGGGAAGGTGGAGTGCGACACCTTTATTGCTGGCGCTGGTCGCTGTGGAGACGGCGGACATTATATTCGCCGTGGATTCGGTCCCCGCGGTGCTTTCGATTACCCGGAATAGCTTTGTCGCCTATTCCTCGAATGTGTTTGCCATTCTTGGGCTGCGCGCGCTCTATTTCGGCTTGGCCGACCTGCTGCCGCGATTCCGGTTTCTGCGACCGGGACTTGCGGCGATCCTGATGTTCACGAGCGTGAAAATGCTGGCGGACGATTGGGTCCGCGTGACAATCGGTTTGTCGCTGGGCGTGATTCTGGGGATCATGGCAGTGACGGTTGCGGCGAGCCTACTTTGGCCGGGTGCGAAGCGGCGGGTATAAAGTAAGCGGGCAGGGCCGTTCCCTTTCGAGCGGCGAAGGCGTGGCGAAGTCACTTGAGCGGCCGGCCCCCGGTCCCGCACGTCGCCGCACATCCTGTGCCATTTTCTCTGTAACATCCTTGCAAGATACGTCCCTATCTATTCAGGTAGCACAAGCGATAACAGACGAAAAGCGGTATGATCTCGCGCGAATCTTTCACCGCTGAAAAAGGAGCCTCCCGTGAAGCGGACGCTTTGGACCGTTCTGGCTGGGCTGTGCCTTGCTTCACCGATCGCCGCGCAGACCCCGCCGCGCACGCTGGTCAACCAACCGATCAACGAAGCGCAGCGAACCGTGCTTCACGGAAACGTGAGCCCGCTGGCGCAGCCTCAGTATGACCAGGGAAAAGTGTCCGATTCCCTTCCGGCATCGCGTGTGCTGCTGATGCTGAACCGGCCACCCGAACGCGAAGCGGCGCTCGAGCAGTATCTGCTGGAGGTCCACAGTAAAGGGTCGACGACATATCACCACTGGATCACGCCGCAGCAATTCGGGGAGCAGTTTGGTCTGGCGGACACGGACGTCCAAGCGGTCACCGACTGGCTGGGATCGAAGGGCTTCCGCATCACGAAAATTTCGCAAGGCAAGCAGTTCATCGAGCTTTCCGGGACGGCGGGACAGTTACAGGATGCCTTCCAAGCCGAAATTCACCAGTACAACGTCAACGGCGAACTGCACTACGCCAACGCGCATGAGATCAGTGTGCCGACGGCGCTGGCGCAGGTCGTCCGAGGACTGGTGCCCCTGAATAATTTTCGCGCAGAGCCTTATATCAAGCTGGCGGGAACCGGTCGCGTCTCGAAATCGACGCACGCGATCACACCGGATTGGACCGTGCCGAATCCATTCGGGAGCTCGAACCCGTTGGGCTTTCTACTTGCGCCCGAGGATCTCGCCACTCAGTACGACATCACGCCGCTGTATCAAGCCGGCACAAACGGTTCAGGTACGACCATCGGAGTCATCGATGAATCGAGCATCGATCTTTCGCTCGTCAGTGACTTTCAGCAGCTCTTTGGAATCTCCGGGACGACGCCGCAGGTGATCATCGACGGTGACGATCCGGGCGACGTGCCGGAAGCAGATATTGAAGCCTATCTGGACGTTGAACTCAGCGGAGCGATCGCGCCGAAGAGCACGATCAATCTTTACATCTCCGACGGCGGATCCGTCGCCGATCCTCTCGTCTTTGCATCGCTGCGGGCGGTTGAGGACAACGCGGCGGCGGTGCTGAGCGCGAGCTTCGGCGAATGCGAAGAGCTCCTGGGCGAGTCGGGAAACCAGTTCTGGGCGAACCTGTGGGAGCAGGCCGCCGCGCAGGGGCAGACGGTAATCGTTGCGACCGGTGATTCCGGCGCCGTCTGCAGCTATGGGCTGGGAGTCTCGGTGAGCGGCGTTTCATCGACGCCCTGGAACGTGGCTGCCGGCGGGACGGATTTCTTCTATTCCGACTACGCGACGGGGGGAGCAAGCGCAGCGAGTTTCTGGAATGCAACAAACGACGCGAATCTGGGCTCGTTAAAGGCGCCGCTGACGGAACAGGCCTGGAACGATGGATTCGGGCTGGACGTGATTCCGAACGGGTTCGAGTTCGGGGAGCTCGGAGCGGGAGGCGGAGGAGCCAGCAGCTGCGCGACATCGAGCACAAGTTCAGGCGCGTGCGTGGGGGGCTATCCAAAGCCCGTATGGCAGACCGGCACCGGAGTTCCCTCCGACGGTGTGCGGGACGTTCCGGATGTGTCGTGGTTCGCATCGAACGGTGCGAATCTGAGCACGTATGCGATCTGCGCGGAAGAAGGCGAATGCACGACCGAACCCGCGACGGACGCGGAGATTTTCTTCGTGGGCGGGACATCGGCATCGGCGCCAGCGATGGCGGGAATCATGGCGCTGGTGAACCAGAAATTTGGCCGTCAGGGCCAGGCGGGCTTCACACTGTATCCGCTGGCGAAGCAGAAGCCCGCCGCTTTCCATGACATCACAGAAGGAAGCAATCAAGAGGAGTGCGCCTCAGGATCGCTGGACTGCGCACAAAACGAGCAACTTGGTGGCGTTGGCGAAAGTACCGTCTATCTGACAACGACCGGATACGACCTTGCCACGGGCCTGGGTTCGATCGACGCGAACCAACTGGTGACGAACTGGGATTCGATCACCTTCAAATCGAGCATGACCAACCTGACACTCTCGCCGACGACGATTACGCACGGCACGCCTGTGCTGGTTACGTCGACCGTTACAGGAACCGGCGGGGTGCCGACCGGGGACGTTGCGCTGCTGACGAATTCGCCCCAGCCGTTCAGCCAATCGGTGACATTCGGGACGTTGAACGGCGGCACGACGAGCAGCGACGTGAACTTCTTTCCGGGCGGGACCTACGAGGTCACTGCGCAGTACGGAGGCGACGGGACATTTGGGGCGAGCACTTCGACTCCGGTCACGTTGACCGTGAACCCAGAGAAATCCGTGATAAACCTGGAGGTGGTCAACAACAACACCGGCTACGCCGCTTCCGGGTTCTCGCTTCCATACAACACGGCCACTTCCATGAACGTGTTTCCGGAGAGCATCACAGCATCGACCGGCGGCCAGACCGACGGGACGGCCACGGGAACGGCGACGTTCACGATCGATTCGACGAATGCAACGGTTCCTGTGGATGCCGCGGGCCTTGCGGACTTTACGCCACCGACTCTCTCGGTAGGTTCTCACACCGTCAGCGCCAGCTACTCGGGCGACGCGAGTTTCGAACCATCCACGGCGGCTCCGATTACATTCACGGTGACCAAGGGAGCTCCCAACCTGAACGACAGTATCTTCGCTCCGGTCCCTGGGCCAGCGCCGATATACATCGTGACCCCGGGTTCCAACCTCACGGTAACCGTGCAGGTTTCCGCGAACACGAACGCGCCCGGCACCGCAGCACCCACGGGGACCGTCCAAGCGTGCCTGGGCACCAACCCGGGGATCTTCGCGTATTGCTTCTCTCCGGTCTATGAACAAACCGTTACGCTAGCGCCGCCATCGGGGCTCTATGCGGAGATTTCGACGGCGACGGTGACCTTTGCCAATCCGGCGGCCGGTGAATACGCCTTCTCGTTCATCTACAACGGCGATACGAACTGGCAGTCGGTGGGCCTCGTGGACACCTCCGGTTTGATCAACGTGCAGGCGCCAGCAGCGCTGACTGCGTCCACGACGGCTTTGAGCATCACCCCTTCGACCGTTTCGGGCGCACAGCTGGCCCAGTTCACGACGAACGTGACGGGATCGGGAAATTCGGGAGTCGCGCCGACAGGAGTGGTGGCCTTCTACGACAACGGGTTGTTCATGGTCGAGGATCCGCTGACACCCGGCGCCGGCCAAACTTCGACTGCCAACTTCGTGCTTGGCACGGGAGACTTTTTCAACAACGGAGCCAACCAGATTACGGCCATCTATGAAGGAGACACACATTACCTTCCGTCAACCAGCAATGCCCAGAGCGAGACGGTGACGCAGATCGTCGGAAATTTCACGATGACGCCGAGCGCGTCGGAGATCACGCTGCAACCAGGCTCCTCGACCAGCATCCCGATCGGGCTGGCATCGGCCAGCAACTTCAACGGGAACGTAACCATGACGTGCTCGACTTCGTCGACGAATCTCACATGCAGCGTGCCCGCGACGACGGCACTGAATGGTTTGGCGAACCCGGGGCTCATGATCACGGCGTCGGCCGAGGCCGGAACACCCACTGTTGCTCCCGCCTGGGAGCCTTTCGACGGCGGGCCCGCGACCGGACTGGCCATCGTAGCGGCGTCGCTTTTATTGGTGGGAACCGCGATTCGCAGGCGACGCAGGTCCCTGCTGGTGGCGATGGGGTTGAGCGCAGTGATTCTGGTGATGGCGGGTTGCGGCGGGGGCGGGGGCTCGTCCGGAGGGCCGCCCCCACCGCCGCCGCCGGCTGCTGCTACGTATTCGGTTGTGGTGAGTGCTACCGGCAATGGAATTTTGCACAGTGCGAAGATTGTCGTTTATGTGCCGTAGGGCCGCCGCGACTTCGCGGCAAGTCGCAGCACTTCCCCACCCTTAAAGACGAAGGGTCGCTTCGAATTCGCCTCCGCACGGGGAGGCACAGGGTCGGCGCGGGATTTACTCGGTGCCGCTGGGTCGGAGCCGATCGTTGCCCGGGGGCAAAGACATGAGTGTCTGTGCCGCACGCAAGACCTCCCCAAAGAGCCCCGACGCGAGTCGGGGAAGCCAGATTCCCAGTGAAATCTAGAACAAGAATTTTAGAGCGAACTGGATGACGCGGGGATCTTCGCGCGTTTTCTGGATCTGGCCGAATGTGGTGTCGCTGAAGTTGCCGTCGGGATTGGCGAACTGGGTATGGGTCCACGCGTTG
>Ga0210391_10001431_pt1 | contig 21816 bp, 21 predicted proteins | sample IncBWC12OmetaG_FD_160573 | JGI IMG/M metagenome (GOLD analysis project Ga0210391, IMG submission 160573) | Forest soil microbial communities from Barre Woods Harvard Forest LTER site, Petersham, Massachusetts, United States - Inc-BW-C-12-O ...
CGAGGAAAAGCTTGAGGAAAAGCTTGAGGAAAAGCTTGCAGAGAAGCTTAGAGAGAAACATTCTAAAGCGCGCCCTTGTTCCCGTGCTTGGATTGGCCGCCAGCCTGAGTTTGATTTCCTGCGGATACTCCAAGTCCGCGAATAGCCTGCCGGATCGGCTTTTGGCTTCGCAGGGAGTCACCTCGGCCAGTGACTTCGGTGGCCTCGTTATCATTGATGGCTATAACGACACGGTTCCGCGGCTTCAACGAATGAGCACCGGAAACTCTCCGGGCCTGATGGCGGTATCGCCGTCCCTGAACATTGCGGCGACCTTCGATTCGAGCAGCAACTCCGTCTTCGTCGTGAACACCGCGACGGAAAGCGTGGCAGGGAGCGTGCGCATTCCAGGGCCGACCTCAAGCATGGTGTTTCCCACCTCCGATCAGATCGGATATGCCGCCGTTCCGGCGGCGACGGTGACCGGATATTCCTTCGTGGGCGCTGTGGAATCAATGAACTTTCCTGCCAGTCAGCTCACAACGATTGCCGTTACCAATGCGGAGACCGTGGTCTCGAACTCCGGCGGCAGCGAACTTCTGGTGTTCAGCAATGACTCCGATTCAATGACTGTGCTGTTTCCCGCCAACGCCGTGCCTCCGGTCGATACCACTTGCTTGAACACGGTCCCGAACCAGCCTGTGACGGCTAGCACCGCGTGCGCGGTGGTTACCGGCTTTGACCGGCCCGTCTATGCCGTTGTCAACGGGAACACAGCCTACATTTTGAACTGCGGACCGCAATGCGGCGGGGTTATGGCCAGCGTGATGGTGTTCGACGTGCCTAGCCTCACCGTGACCAACACCATCCCGGTCGATGCCGCGACCTGGGCGCTGATCAATGGCTCGACGCTCTACGTTGCCGGAACCTCGCCGACCAACAACGACTGTGCCGGACAGATGTGGGGCACACCCCCGCAGCCGACCGCGGCCACCATTTGCGGCCGCCTCGACGTCATCGATTTGACATCCGGAACCGTTAGCGGCAGTTTCAAGATCACCGACGGCTACCATGACCGCATGGATTTCAACGTCATCGGCCAGCTCTTCATCGGATCACACGACTGCACCAACATTGGCAACGTCAGCTTTCCCAACGGAGAAGTCCGCGGCTGTCTTTCCATCTACCACACGGCCGATAACTCCGTGTTCATCGTTCCCGACAACGGCGACGTAAACGGGCTACAGGGAGAGAGTATTCGTCCCGTCGAGTACGTGGCTCAAGGCGGCGACCTGCGCGTCTACGACGTCACCCAGGACATTCTTCTGATCAACGATTTCGTTCCCCAAGGGATCGTCGGAATTGTCGGCTACGTGGGCGACGTGAAGTCGATCGATCTCTTCTAGCGACTCTGGTGTTGTGCCGTGTCAATGTGCAGATAATTGAAGCCGCGATGCCGTTGTTGGCAGCCGATTGAGCGGCATTGGTAAAATTCAGTGGTGCTGAGAAGATGGCTTCCTGCCGCATTGTTCGTATCCCTGCTGGCCGTTTCTTCGGTGGCTTCAGCCCAAACGAATGTCTCCGGAAATAGCGGCCCTGCTACTTCTTCGGTTCCCACTCCACTGCTTCCGCCGGAAGGGTTCACCGACGAAAACGGATGGACATGGCCGGGCACGGAGTGGAAGCAGGTGCCGCCTGAGTCCGAGGGCTTCTCAGCCGAACGACTCGAGGTGTTGCGAAGTTTTCTGAAGACCCATCAGACCGACGGCATGATGGTCATTTCACGCGGGCACGTTGTATTCGAATATGGGGACACGAAACTCGTCAGCAAAGTCGCGTCGGTCCGCAAAAGCATGCTCAGTCTTCTTTACGCGGTCGAGATGCAAAAAGGCGTGAAGTTCGATCTGGACCAGACGGTGGTGCAGCTTGGACTCGAGGACAAGACGCCATTCATTGAATCGGAGGGGCAAGCGACCCTGCAGGAATTGTTGATGTCTCGCTCTGGCATTTACATCCACAGCGGCAACGCCGAACAGGATAGGGTTTCGCCGAAACGCGGCTCATCCTATCCGGGGGTGCGCTGGTTCTATAACAACTGGGATTTTGACGCCGCCGGCCTTGCCTTTGAGAAGATTGCGCACAAGGACATTTTTGACGCGTTACGCGACAACCTCGCGCTTCCGCTGCGCTTCCAGGATTTTGACCGTTCGCGGCAGCGGAAGAATTACGTCGAAAACTCGACTCATTTCGAATATGCCACTTATCTCTCAACCCGCGATATGGCTCGCCTCGGCTTGCTCGCCATTTCCCACGGAATGTGGGGGAAGACCCTGTGGGCAGATCCGGGCTTCATCGACTTCAGCGTCTATCCGAGCACGAACTTTGCCGGACGAAACGAGTTCAAGGCGGAGGGTTGGACCGGCCGCTGGGGCTATGGAATGCTCTGGTGGGCCTGGGAGGTGCCCCTGTTTTCGGGCAATGTCTGGACCGGCCCGTATCAGGGAGCGTTCTCGGCAATGGGCGCGAACGGCCAGTATATTACCGCATTTCCAGCCTATAACCTGCTGGTCGTGCATAAAGTGAACGCCGATCAGGATTCAAGTCGAAGCATATCTGAGCCCACCTACATGACCATCCTCGATATGGTGCTCGACGCCAAGTGTGACAAGAAGTGCAAGTGACGAGGCCACGAGCCGGGTCGTCATCCCTGCTGCAGTCTTGAGTTGCCGGCCTTTCCAGTGCTAGGGTGACCGAGGCGTTATTTCGTTGCGGGCATTCAGGAGGCTGCAACGCATACCTGACAAATGGAGCAACCATGGCATTGTTCGGCGTGTACAGAGGCACGATCGTCAACAACAACGATCCTCAGGTTTCAGGACGAGTGCAGGTCAACGTCGAGGGTCGAACGAACTGGGCGCTGGTCACGATCAGCAGCCCCGCCCTTCAAGTTGGTGCGTCCGTGATCGTGGCCTTCGAGCACGGGGATGCGAACTTTCCCGTAGTCCTCGGGCAAGTGACGTAGTGGCTTACTTGGCCGGTTGCAGCAGCAGGCGATGCGCTTTGGCCGCGTCCACGGCCTTCGCGCTGAAGGGCAGAGTAAACGTAGTTCCCTCGTACCACGCCTTCCATTGGTCCATGTAATACGGGCTCAGAAAATTTCCGCCTTGCCCGGTCACCGTGTTCAGCGTCGATTCGTCCAGGTCCGCCAGGTTCGCCGTAAACCGCTCCGAAGGCCCATGACCGCGCGTCACGGCCTTCACCGTGTATCCACTGCCCGACTGCTCCTGCACTCCCGGAGCCGCCCAGTGCCGGAGTATCGGAATCTTTCCCAGGATCGGATGCTCGATCTCCACTGCATTGAACGCGCCCCAGCGCCACGTCGCCAAATCCTTCGGCGCAGCTGGACCGTTCACTGCCGCATCCACGGCTGCGGTAAGCAGTTCGTCGTAGTTCGGATATTTATCCGGTAGCCAGCGCTTCGGCCGGTGCAGCAGGATGTTTTCCATCCACACCGAGCGCATCTCCCACGAATACGTTTTCCAACTTAAGACGCCGTCAGCTTTCGCGTCGTCGGCGGGAGAGCTTCCCAGTTTCGATTCGAGCAGCAACCGCCGCAGTTCGAGAATCGAGTTCTCGGCGATGGTCGGAGCCGCCGACGAAGCCTGCATGCGACCGTCCCAGCCGCGCATTAGATCCGCCGCCTGCTTTGACCGAGCCGAAGGCTTCGCCGCGTGGTCCACGGCATAAACAAAACGCTCTGCCGCGAACAACTCGGCTTCCGAGTGAGTGTCGGTCTGGAGGGCCAACATGTCGGCGGCGGAGAACTGCCGTCCTGATTCCAGCACGTGATAAATACGCTCTGTGCGCCAGGGGCAATCCCATTCCATGCTGATCGAATTGGGGTAGTTGTCGGGCGCGATTCTTCCGTTCGCCGTGGCAATAATTCCGGACGGCGGGTTGTAAATGCTGGGCAGCTTTTCAAACGGAATGTAGGAAGTCCACTCATGAGCGTTGTCGGCGCCGCTCACCGGCAGACTGCCATCCCCCGCCGCGCGGATCGGAACTTTGCCCGTCGTCTGATATCCGATGTTGCCGTCGACGTCGGCATAGACCACGTTCTGCCCCGGCGCATCCAGCTGCGAAAATGCGTGCCGGAAGTCTTGCCAGTTCTGCGCCGAGTTCACATCGAAAAATGGAATGTGCAATCCGTCATAGAGCGTCCAACGTAGCGCCAGCGGCCGGGTTTCGCCGGGCACGAGTTCCGTGATTACGGGTCCGTGGCGCGTGATCTTCACATCGATCGTCACGTCCGGCTTGCCCTTGACGTGGATCCCCTCTGAGCGATGTTCCGGTTGCACCCATCCACTCGGAGTCTGGTAGGCACCCTGATCATTGAAATTTTCAATGTAAACGTCAGTCACGGTCGGCCCGACGTTGGTGAATCCCCAGGCGATCCGCTGATTGTGTCCGACGATCACGTATGGCATGCCCGGCAGCGTTACGCCCGCAACATCCAGAGCGCCGGAGTGTAGATGCGCCTCGTACCAGAGATTCGGCATCTGGTGGCCAAGGTGCATGTCATCCGAGAGCAGTGGCTTGCCCGTCACCGTATGCGCGCCGGACACGACCCAGTCGTTCGATCCATTTACCGGCAGCCCCTCCGGAGCCGCCATCGGAGTTCTACTCCGAGTCACCGAGTTGTCGGGAGAATCATCGTCGTCGTCATCGTCATCCGTGCCGCCGTTGCTGTCGGGCTGCTGCAAGTCCTCGCGCATCACGGTGGGCGGACGGTCATGCCACGACCGGTTCACATAAAGATCGCCGGTCAACTCCGGCCCAAGCTTGGCCAAAATTTTCTCGCGGCTGAGCGCGTCGTAAAAATAGTGATAGTTGAGGTCCTTGACCATCTGATTGGCGATAACGACGGAATCCTCCGCCCGCCACGGCTTCGGCGCGTAGCGCAGGATGCGGAACTCTATAGGGAGGCGATCGCCACGAGTCGCGATATAAGCATTCACCCCCCGCGCGTAGGCTTCAAAGAAGCTCCGGTCGCGCGGGCTGGCGATCTCCATTGCTTTCCTGGCTGCGTCGCGCAGGCCCAGAATTCGCTGCTCGCGGTCGAGTCGCAGAGTGTCCTCGCCCAGAATCTCCGACAGTTCTCCGCTGGCGTAGCGGCGCATCACGTCCATCTGCCACAGCCGGTCCTGTGCCGTGACGTAGCCCTGCGCGAAGAAAAGGTCCTCCAGAGTAGTCGCTTCAATCGTGGGCACGCCGTGACCGTCGCGCGTAACCGTGACCGGCGCCGAAAGCCCCTGGATATGCACCTGCCCGTCGAGTTGCGGAAGAGCGGAGTGCGCCACGTAATACGCGTACGCCACCAGAGCCGCAAGCACCAGCAGCACGGCGAGCAATAGCCACAGCAGAAAACGCGCAACCGGTGAGCGGCGCGACCTGGGCGTGCTGATTTCGGCGAGAGTACTCATGAGCAATCTTCAGTTGGGTATTCTAGAGATTGTATTCGGTGATTGTATTCGAGGCCGCTGCCGCCGCGGCCGGCGGTGAAAATGAATTTCATTTTCAAGATGCGCTGAACTTGATATGCTGAAGCTGACATGCTGAACCCGACATCCTGCAAATTGTTGTCCTGCAAAATGTCATCCTGAACGTCTTTCACCCGACTCAGTCTCATCCGCCATGCTGCAGAAGCGCATCGATGATCAGCCCACCATCTCGCGCCAGATGGTCCGCGAAGCCCAGGAGATCCTGCACCGGCATTTGAAAGGCGTCGGTCTCAAGCAGACTGCCCAGCGTGATGCGATTCTCCGCGCTTTCCTCGAAACCCGCGACCATCTTTCCACCGACGAACTCCACCGCCTGGTGCAGAAAAAAGATGCCCGCATCGGTTACACCACCGTCTACCGCACGCTAAAGCTACTGGCCGAATGCGGACTGGCCAGCGAAGTCGCCTTTCACGACGGCATCGCCCGCTACGAACACCAATACAACCGGCGCAGCCATCACCACATGGTCTGCACCGAATGCGGAAGCTCAGTCGAATTTTTTTCTCAGGAAGTTGGCCAGGTCGAGCAGGAGATCGGCCACAAATATCACTATGTCACCACGCGGCATACCTTTCAGATTTATGGAATCTGCGAGGACTGCAGCAAGAAGAACCACACGCCGCGGCCGCTGTGAGAGCCTCAAGCCCCCATCAAAAGTTTCAACGGGAAGCCGTCCTCGACCAGTTCTGCGGACGATTGATCTCGGTTGCCGCCAGGTCGACCCCGGCCCGCAAGCAATCCTGCGGTGAGCCGTTGCGGGCGACTTTAATTGCGTCCGATTCATTCGAGCAGAATGCCGCCGTCCCGGTTTTGTTGGTCGCGGCTGGATACGCCACCACCTGATACTTGGCAATCGGACCATTCGACTTCGCGGCGGCGCAGCCCTTGACCTCAAAAATGTATCCGTTCTGCTGGCCATGAGCCAGGTCATTGTTAAGTCCCCATGCTGCTTTGAGCTCGGAAAGGGAACAGGTGTAACCGACCTCCCGGTGGCCCTGCGCATAGGCAATCTCGGCCATATTCAAACTTCGCACTGCCGAGACGACAGGATTCGCGTAGTCGACAACCTTGACTCTCTCTGACACCGCCTTCTCTTGATGTCGCACGTAAAAAACTGCCGTAACGAAGAAGGCCACAGTCGCGACCACCCCTAGGTAGCCGAGAACCAGACCCGCAATCGCCAATCCTTTGCCAGTCAGGCGGCCTCCGCTGTGGCGAATTTCCGCCAGCGATAGATGTCCGAAGATGACGGCGGCCAGCGAAAACGGGGGGATGATCAATAACAGTCCGCTGATCAGGCTGAAAATCGCCTTGCCGCTGGTTTCCGGGGGAAGCCCAAATGCTACTGCCGGATCAACGGCAGGCCGCGCCGATGTCGCCAACGAATCCCGTCCGCAGATTCCGCAGAAACGTTCCCCCTCGGACATGCCATTTCCGCAGCCCAGGCAGAACGAACTCATCAGTTCCTCCTCTTCAGTCCCTTAGCGCAAGGCTGCCATCCCCGGCGCCAGCAAATCAAACGGATGCACGGGGAGATTTCTAGCAATACCAAACAGAATAATGACAACGCAGAGGGCGCGGATCCAACTGGCCCGCAGGTATGGCTGAGGAAGTTCCTGTTCTCGCAGTTTGAAAAGCGCAAACGCCGCCAGACCGTACGTCAGGAACGGCAGCAGAACCACAGTCAGAGGATTCAGCGCCCACGCGGCCCGCAGATTTCCATGCAGCAGTTGGTGAATGGCGCGCAGCGATCCGCACCCCGGACAGTACCACCCCGTCAGGTAGCGCACCGGGCAGGGTGGAAAAATGCCGGATGTGGCCGGATCGAAAACTTCAAGCAGAACTGCCCCCACCGCAATGGCCGCGAGCAGCGCGGCCAGCAACTGATTTCTGCGTCTGTCCTGCATCGAAATGCCTCCAGCCCTAATTCGAGTGGATGCCGCTCAATAGGCCCACCATGACCAGCACGCCGTAGATGAGGCCTACGCCGAGACCGAGTCCGGCGGAAATCAGACACCACATCTTCGCGTTTTTGGACGCGAGTTGCGCCCCCGCGACATCGCCCATCTGCAACTTGCCGTTCACCTGCGCGGCATAAACGATCGCCGGAATCCCCGCCGGAAGACAGCACAGAACCGTGGCCAGAATCGCGAATACAAGATAATTCTGCACCGCCACTGGCGCGGGCTGAACCACACCCGGTTGAAGCACCCCAGCAGGCTGCAAGGGAGTGGCCGGAGGGCCCGCTTGCAAACTCCGGCCGCACTGCATGCATACTGCCGCTGTATCCGTGTTGTTGGCCCCGCATTGAGAACAAAACATGTGTTGCCTCCTCAAGAAATGTGAGAACTACAGAGGACTGCCACTCTCCATGCAGCCCGCAGCCGAGCCGGTGGAATCAACCTTAATCACCGCGGATTCATCCGAACAAAAAACTCGCACTCCGCTCTGATTAGGTGCTGCCGGATGCGCGACTATCCGATACTCCACGTTGCCGGTGCCCGCTGCTCCTGCTGCGCAATCCCTCAACTCGAATACGTATCCGGATTTTCTCCCGGTTTTCAGAGCGCTGTCGATTTCATCCAGATCGGACAGCGAGCAAGTGTATCCCGCCGCGGGGTGAGCTTGCGCATAAACCGTCTCAGCAACGATCAGCGTCCGCACCGCCCCGACCGCAGACGACTCGTTGGCCGCGATCCGCGCCCGCAGGAAGTTCGGTATAGCAATCGCCGCGACAATTAAGAAGGGAATTACCGCCAGACCGGCGTAGCCGAGAACCAGGCCGGCAACGGCCATGCCATTTCCCGTAAGCCGTCCCGCGCTCTTGCGAATCTCCGACAGCGAAAGATGTCCCAAGATAACTGCCGCAATCGCGAACGGCGTGAAAAGAAAGAGCAACCCAAAAATCAAACTGGCAATGGCTTTCCCGCTCGTCTGCGTAGATCCCGCCCCCTGCGCGCTCCTGGCGGGCATTGCCGCAGCTTCGGCAGACACGGTTCGCCCGCAGACGCGGCAGAACTTATCCTCAGCACTGACGCTGCTGCCGCAACCGGCGCAAAATGTGGCCATCGCAACCTCCAGGCGTCAAACCTTTGAGAGCTTCGAAACGTTGTTCCGGCCGCGCACAGAAATTGGCACGAAACATACTATCCGTTGGCCGCGCCGTCAATGCGCAAGTGCGGTCCATTTGCCGCCTACCCCGCGTTTTGATATGGTCCCCACAATGGACGAGACCAGGGACGAAACCGGGAACGAGACCAGGACTGAAAGTAGTGTCCCGCTGACGTTGTGCCCGGACTGCGCCGCGCAGATGCCGGCGACGGCGGCATTCTGCCCTGGTTGCGGCCGGTCCATGCTCGGCCAACCCGTGCTCGCCCAACCCATGGTCAGCCAACCCATGCTCAGCCAAACTCAGCTCGACCCGCCCGTCCAGGGCCAGACCGTGCCGAGCCAACCTGTGCCGATTCAGCCCATGCCGGAAGCGCGCGCGCACGGCAGTGTAGGTGCTCTTCCTGAAAGCATCGCGGGCGCCCTCGCCTACCTCACGTTCGTCCCAGCCGTCCTGTTTCTGGTGCTCGAGCCCTATAGCAAGAATCGCTTTGTCCGTTTCCATTCCGTTCAGAGCCTTTTGCTCTGGGGAGCCTCGGTTCTGTTCGCGATCGCTCTCAAGTTGGCCAGTGTGATTCTTTTCATCATCCCGGTGCTCGGACCGCTTCTGGTCTGGCTGGTCTCCACCGTGGTCGTGCTCGCGGCCGTGGTGATCTGGGTGGTTCTGGTGGTTAAGGCCCTCCAGGGAGAAATGTTTAGACTGCCGACGCTGGGCGATTTTGCCGCACAGCAGGCCGGGGAGCTCTAGGTTTTTTTCGCCCCCCCGAAATTGTTGATTGCTTTACCCCGAGCTTTTTGATACTTTGCCGCAGCGTTGCTTGGCGGGGGTCTTGCGCGGGCTGCAGCCTTGTATCCTTCGCGCTCAACGACAATCGAGGAGGATACCTCTATGGCATTTTGCAGTGTGTGCGGAGCACAGATCGCAGATGGAACCACTGCTTGCGCTGCCTGCGCTGGCCGGGCGGCAACCGTCCCTGCTGTACCCCAGGCGACCGCGAGCACAGGAGGCATGGCAGACAACGTGGCCGGAATGTTGGCCTACATCACCATCATCCCCGCGATTATTTTCCTGGTCATGGAGCCCTACAACAAGAGCCGGTTCGTGCGCTTTCACGCGTGGCAGAACATCTTTCTGCATGTGGCTGCGATCGGTATCTGGATCATCCTGATGATCCTCACGGTGGCGGCGAGCATCGTCCCCATCATTGGCCATCTCATCGTGATGCTGCTCGGGTTCGTGGTTTGGGTCGGTTTCGTCGTGGTTTGGATCATCCTGTTGATGAAGGCGAACGGCGGTCAGATGTGGAAGCTGCCCGTGATCGGCGATCTGGCGGAAAAACAAGCCAACGCGATGTAGGCATCGGAAAGTCTTTAACCACGAAGGACACGAAGTTGCGCGAAGGGAACATCCTGCAAACGCAGATTCCTTCGCGATATTTCGTGTCCTTCGTGGTTCCAGGTTTAGATTCCTGCACAATAATCCCGCGCGCATGACCCACTGCGCTTGACATTCTTCCTGTAAGCTGTCAATCCTATTAGCTTTTACCCGCGTCCCAATTCCACGCTGGCTGCGTGCTTTTCGGGCGGGCGGGAATCCGTTGGGGATCGGGGATTTCATTGCGAGTACGGGTCTTCTATCACGACAAATGTTTTGACGGAGCTTCTTCCGCCGCGTTGTTCTCCCGCTTCTACCGCGAGCGCATTCGCGGCGACGCCGAGTTCGAGTTCACCGGCCTAGTTCACCGCGCTGGGGCGCTGTTCGACGAAAAGCAATTCGATGGCGAAGAGAACGCCATCGTCGACTTCAAGTACTCCAGTTCGCCCAAGATTACCTGGTGGTTCGACCATCACGAGAGCGCCTTCCTCTCGCCCGCCGACGCCGAACATTTCGAGCAGGATCAAAGCAACCGCAAATTCTACGATCCGGATTTCAAATCCTGCACCAGTTTCATCGCTATGATCGCGCAGCAGCGTTTCGGCTTCGATCCCGCGCCCCTGGCCGATCTGGTGCACTGGACCGACATCATCGATGGCGCACTCTATCCCGACGCCAAAACCGCCGTCGCGATGGAAGCTCCAGCGATGAAACTGACCATGGTCATTGAGTCGGCGCCCGACCACGGCTTCGTCCCGAACCTGATTCCGCTGCTGGCCACCAAATCGTTAGCCGAGATTCTCGAAGAACGCTTCGTCGCGCCGCTGCTGCCGCCATTGCTCAAGCGTCACGAACTCTCCATCGGAATTCTCGAGCAGCGCACCGAGTGCAAAGACGCGACGATTTTCTTCGACGTTACCGATCACGATCTCGAGGGCTACAACAAATTCATTCCCTACTACCTGCACCCGGAATCGGTCTACAGCGTAGGTCTCAGCAAGAGCAGTTTCCGCGTGAAAGTTTCTGTGGGATCGAACCCGTGGGCGCCGCAGGAACCCGAAGTCAACCTGGCCCGCATTTGCGAGCGCTACGGCGGCGGAGGACACGCCCGCGTGGGCGCGATCTCATTTAACGTGAACCAGCACGCCGCGGCCATCAAAGCATCGCAGGAAATCGTCGCCGAACTGCGAGCCGCCATCCGCGCCAAGAAGGGATGACGGGGTGGTTGAAGTCTCAGATTAGCGGTGAGAAAAAGCATCCGCAACCGCGCTGGGAAAACTTGCAGCGAGGTACTGCCCCGGCGTGCGCAACCGTGATACCCTGCCTTTGGTGATCGCTAGCCTTCATGCGCCCGCTCGGAACCAAGCCTGATTCACACCGCCGCCAGCGGCGAGTGCTCCGGGCTGTAGCCGCGTTCGAATTCTTCAAGGGAATTTTTGTCGTGCTGATGGGCGCGTGCGCGCTGATCCTGCTGCACAAAGATGTCTGGCTCATCGCGGAAATTCTGCTCAGCCGGCTGCACGTCAACGCCGATCGTCGTTCAGCGCAGATATTCCTCGACTTCGCTGACACCATTACCGACGCGCGCCTGTGGGCAGCGGCTCGCTTTGCATTTGCCTATGCGGCCCTGCGTTTCACGGAGTCTTACGGCTTGTGGAAGGGACGCACCTGGGCCGAGTGGGTCGCCTTGATTTCTGGCACTCTGCTGCTGCCCTGGGAGGTACGGGAACTCATGCGCGGGTTAACGGTTTTGCGCTGTGCTCTGTTTATTGTGAACCTGGCCGTCGTGCTGTATATGCTCTACATCATCCGCACCAACCGGCGGGAACGGGAAAACGCTGCTTTGGGGGCGGCCGGCTAAGAGCCCATTTTCCCAGATACGACCATTCGAGCACCCGCGAACACGTTCGTAATCTGGTCCTCGGAACGGCGCCGGTGTAAACATCGTGTCGGTGGGACTTGACGTTCCACACCAAGGAGTCAATCCATGAGAACATTTGTGACCATGGCCGCGCTGTTCGTAGTGTTGGCGTCCGCCTTCGCACAGGCGGCCAAGCCCTGTGAAGACCTGAAGGCCGAAATCGCAAAGAAGCTGGATGCCAAGAACGTGAAGTCGTACTCGCTCGAAATCATGGCCAAAGATGACAAAGAAGGTGACGGCAAGGTCGTCGGCACCTGTGACGGCGGCACCAAAAAGATTGTGTACAGCCGAGCCTCAGCCCCGGCTCAGCCTGCGGCGGCGGCGGCTGCACCTGCCCCGGCCAAGCCCTAGGTCTTCGAGCGCTAGTCCCCTCAGCTCTTAGCCCATACCTTCAGGCGGCTGCGCGCAGGCGTTCGCCGTGCCGGAATTACCCATTTCCACGCCCGATGTGCCGGCAAACTTTGGAGACGTTACCACCGTGCCATCCACGGTCGAGCCATTGTCCCTCCGACCGTCTTATCGCAAACTGAATCACACGATCTCATTCACACTATGAACGCCGAACCAAACACGGACAAGAGCAAAGACAACTTGAAAGTCGAGAAGCTGTCGCTGCTCATTCTGAGTCTCTGCATCGTGATCCTGGTTTACGTTCTGGTCGTGCGTCCTTTCTAACCCGGATTCTCTCTGCTCAGCGTAGGTCGTTGAAACCCGCTCCAGAAGCTGGAATTGGACCCTGCTTCTGGTAATTCGCCCGCTTTCAGTGCATAATCGAGGCCGGAAAACGACTTCTTCCCGGAGGCCCTCGATGCGTTTCGCCTGCCTGTTCTGCTCGCTGATGGTTTTATCCGGTCTCTCCGCCGCCCAGGGTTCGAACCAAATCACAGGCCCAGACACAAACTTTTCCGCCGGCCCGCAGTACCTGATCACCTCCGGTTTTTCGCCGTTGTTCGCCCGGCCCATTACCACTCCCTCGGTTTCACTAGGATCCCCGCTGCCTGAGATCCCAAGCCCTCCAGCCATTGGACCCGTCGTAGAAAATCCGCCCGTCGCAGCCAATTCCGAACTCCCGCGCCAGCCAGATCTATTGCCTATCTATTACGGTCCGCCCGTAACCAACGTCGTCGAAATTACTTCGGCTGAACTTCCGCCCTCCTTGCCCGCGAGCATTATCGACACTGGGGTCACTGGAATTGCCGATGCCCAGTCCCTCCGCGAGCGCGGATATGGAGTGCCCCTCGGCGACACCGCCGCATTCTGGAAGGCGCACAAGCCGCGCGCCTCTCGCGTCTATACCAACGCCGACGTGCAGCGCCTGCGCTCCAGCTAACGTTGCCGGCATTTGAAGCCGGCCCCCGTATCTTCACGCCGCGTGATAGCCTGAGTTCATCTCACGTTCCGCACAGGGAGTTCATGCAAGCCGCCAATCCGTCTCATCTCGACCTGCAGGCCATCGCAAAACAGATCATGCAGCAACGCGGTTTCCAGCCGGATTTTTCTCCCCAGGTTCCTCAACAACTTGCCGACCTGAAGGCGCATCCGCCGCAGATCGCAGCGGGGGGCGACATCCGCGACCTGCGAAATCTACTCTGGTCCTCGATCGACAACGACACGTCGCGCGACCTCGATCAGATCGAAGTCGCGCAAGCTGCTTCGAATGGCGACGTCAAGATCATGATCGGCATCGCGGACGTCGATGCCTTCGTCCCCAAACAGACTGCAATTGACCAGCATGCCGCGCGCGAGACCACCACTGTCTACGCCGGAGTGCGCAACTTTCCCATGCTGCCCGAGGAACTTTCCACCGGCAAAACTTCTCTCCTTGAGAATCAGGATTGCCTGAGCATGGTGGTTGAATTTGTGGTGGACTCGACCGGAGTGGTAAGTTCCCCGGCGGTTTATCGTGCAGTCGTACATAATAAAGCGCAACTGCAATACAACTCGACCGGAGCGTGGCTGGAAGGGAAGTCTCCCGCGCCGCCGAAGATCGCGGCTTCCGCCGACCTGCAGGCCCAGCTGAAACTGCAGGACGAGGTCGCGCAGAAGCTCAGGGCCCAGCGCTTTCAGCACGGCGCTCTGACCCTGCAAACCGACGAACTGCAGCCGCTGATCGTTAACTATCAGGTAATCGATGTCGTGCTGCAGCAGAAAAACCGCGCCACCGAACTCATCGAAGATTTTATGATCGCGGCCAACGGCGTGGGTGCTCGCTTTCTGCAAAATGTCTCATCTCTGCGCCGCATCGTGCGCACGCCGGAGCGCTGGGACCGCATCGTGCAATTGGCAGCCACCAAGGGGGAGAAACTTCCCGCTCAGCCCGACTCCAAGGCGCTGAACGATTTCCTCCTGCGCCGCAAGGCCGCCGATCCCGATCACTTCGCCGACGTTTCGCTAGCGGTGGTTAAACTCATCGGTCCCGGTGAGTACGTCCTGGAGCGCCCCGGAGAGGTTGCCCCGGGACATTTCGGCCTGGCCGTGCAGGACTACACACACTCCACCGCGCCCAACCGCCGCTTCGTCGACATGGTGACCCAGCGGCTGATCAAGGCCTTGCTGGCGGGCCAGAAGAATCCGTACTCTGACGCCGAACTGACGGCCATCGCCGGCAACTGCACGCTAAAAGAAAATGCCGCGAAGAAAGTCGAACGCGACATGTCGAAGCGGCTCGCAGCAGTCGCCATGCAGAACCACATCGGCGAAGTCTTCGACGCCATTGTGACGGGCGTGACCGACGGCGGAACTTTCGTTCGCGCTCTGCAACCACACGTCGACGGACTCCTCGCGCAAGGCGAACAAGGTCTCGACGTCGGCGACAAGTTGCGCGTCAAGCTCATCCGCACCGACGTGCAACACGGCTTCGTCGACTTCGCTCGGGCTTAGAACTTTTCGGAGTGCCCATTTCTCGTAGTTTCTCTGCGCGAGAAGCGGGGACGATGCAGCAAATCTCCTGCCAACCTCGCGTCCAGCACCACGCGAGCCAATAGTCGCCTTCCAAGCCGCACGCTATGCTGATGCAAGAAGTTCGTGCGGAAAAATTTGGGGCCTATTTTTGTCCAGATGGCGACATTCCGTTTGCCTGCTCATAGTCGCAATTCTGCCCGTCTCTTTTCAGGCGCAAGACAAAGACGCCGCAGTCGCCATTTTGCACAGCGATGGCATTGGCGTGCTGGTAAACAAGAGTCCCGCTCCGGCTTCCATCGCACTGTACCCCGATGATCTCATCGAAACCGAAAAGGCGGTTGTCGCCCGCATCGATATCAGCGGATCCGCCGCCGACATTAACGCCGAGACCGTGGTGCAGTTTGAAGGCAACGAACTGGTTCTCGACCACGGCAGCCTGTCGGTGAACACCTCCCGCGGAATGACGGTGCGCGTGGGGTGCCTCACCATCACGCCCGCGAACAACGCCGAATGGACTCACTACGACGTTGCCGACCTGAACGGGAAAGTCAACGTGTCAGCGCTGAAGAATGATGTGAACATCGATGAACGGGGGGGCAGTCTGCGACAAGCAAAGCAGGCCGCCCACTCGAACCGCATTACCGTGCGCGAAGGCGAGCAAAAATCGCGCGAAGAAAAGTGTGGAGCGGCGGATATCAAGCAGCCCGGAACGCCTCTGGCGGGCGCCATCATGAATTCGCCGTGGACTCAGGGAGCAGGGATTGTGGCGGTGGGCGTTCTAACCTGCTGGGCGCTGTGCCGGAGCGACGATCCGATCAGTCCTACCAGCCCGAAAAACTAGTGGCGCTCGCCTCGCGAACTACTCGGTAACCACGGCCTTCACCAGATTTCGCGGATGGTCCACGTCATATCCCTTGTTGACGGCGACGTGATACGCGAACAGTTGCAGAGGAATTACTTCGACAATGGGCAGGAGGAGTTCCGGAGCCGCCGGCACATAGAACACATGTTCCGCGATCTTTGCGACTTCCTGGTCGCCCTCGGTTGCAACCGTAACCAGCGGCCCGCGGCGCGATCTCACCTCTTTCATCACCTCGAGCGTCCGCCGGTAGCGCAACAGAGAATCCGGATCGTTGTGGTCGCAGGTAGCCAGAACCACGACAGGCAGCGTCTCATCCACGAGCGCGTTGGGGCCGTGCTTCAGTTCCCCGGCGGGATATCCTTCCGCATGCGCGTAGGAAATTTCTTTGAGCTTGAGCGCACCTTCGCGGGCGATCGCGTAGTGCACGCCACGTCCGAGATAGAGAAATTTTTCTGCCTTGAAGTGGATGCCGCCGAATTGTTCGGCGAGTGTGTCCCACGTGCCCAGTTTCTGCTCGATCGCATCGGGAAGCCGCATCAGCCGCTGCAAATACGATCGCGCTACTTCCGAGGTCATCCGCCCCCGCTTGCGCGCCAGAAACAGCGCCATGAGATAGAGGATGGTGAGTTGGGTAGTAAAGCTCTTGGTTGCCGGGACCGACAGTTCCGGCCCTGCCCCCGAAATCAAGGCCGCACCTGCTTCGCGCACGATCGTTGTATCGGGAACATTCGAGATCGCAACCGTCTTTACTCCGCGCGTCAGAGCCTCGCGCTGCGCCGCAATCGTGTCCGCAGTTTCGCCCGACTGCGTTATCACCATGACGATCGGATCGACTGCGGCGTGGGTCGAGCGATAGCAATATTCGCTGGCATACTCCACGTCGACCGCGACGCCCGAAAGATCTTCGATCATGATTTCGCCGGCCAGACCCGCATGCCGGCTCGATCCGCTGGCGGCGATGATCAGCTTTTCGAAAGTCAGCAGCGCGCTTTCAATGGCGTCCAGTTCGCCGGGGAAAATGATGTCGTCCTTCAGGTGCATGGCGACCGTCTTCGCAATGGCCGTCGGCTGCTCGTAAATTTCCTGCAGCATGGCGTGAGGAAAGGTCCGGCTTGAGGCGCTCTTCGTTGATTTCGTGGGAGTCATTGGGACGTACGCTGAGAGTAAATCATCTTTCGTGCAACGGGCAAATTGCAGATCGATCCAGACGTCGGGTGCCCCATTTCTCGCGAGTCCTGTGCGCGAGAAGTGGGGATTTTTCTCCGAGGTCGCAAAACCAAGCCCCGCGGAGCTCCTCGCGTTTAAGTCTTGGCTCCGGCACCCTCGAAGTGCGCCTCAATTTCTTCCAGAGTCTTTCCTTTCGTCTCCGGCAGAAAAAACGCCGCGGTCACAAAGTAAATCACGGTGCAAGCAGCGAACCCGAAGAACATGGCGGAATATCCGTGCTTGCCCACGGTGGGCAGAAAAATCGCAGCGATAGTTGTGGCCACGGCTTGATTCAGCAGCAGGGCGACGCTCATGCCGTTGGAGCGGATGCGCGTGGGCATCAGTTCCGAAAGTGCCAGCCAGACGCACACGCCCGGACCGACAGCATAAAACGCCATGAAAATAAACAGAGTGAAAGCGACCATCCAACCATTACGCGAGTCGGGCACGGGGCTGATCAAAGCATTTTCGATGCGAAGCGGTGCCGTCCGAGCGGCATCGAGGTTCCCGAACGGGTTGGAGAAGAACGCCACGACTTTGTTGGCAGGGATGCTGTCTTCGCGCCCGATCTCGATCGGTTTGGTGGCCTCATCGTTGGAGCGCACTACCCGACTGGTAGCGCGAAAATCGCCGTAGGAGTAAATCACGACCAGCGACGTCGGCCGGCTTGACGCCGCGCTCGCGGACTCTTTCAAAAACTGGTCAGCCAGTCCGGTTGTATACGTCAACGTGAGTTTCTGATCGGTGCTCACTCTCGATTGCACAGCTCCGGCTGCATCGACTCCCAGTTTTTCATTCCCCAGAAACAAAAGTCCGGTGCAAGCAAGCGAGACAATGATGCCGCCAGTCCCCATCGATAAGAGAAACTTGCGCCCCTTGCGATCGACCAGCATCACGCCGAGCAAAGTGACCGAAAAGTTGATGCACTGAAAAATGAAATAACCCCAGTGCGCGGCGAAATCTGAAAGCCCGCTCTGCAGCAGGATGTCAGCGTTGTAGCCGATGATCGAGTTAATGCCGGTGGCCTGATTGCACGCGAGGATGATGCAAGCAAGAATGAATGGAATCACATACTTGCGCCGCAGCAGCGATTCCTTCTTTTGCGACCCGGAACCAGCTTTCGCTTTCTCGGCCGCAATCACATCTTCCATCTCTCGCAGTTCCAGATCGGCCTGCTCGGTCGTGCGCGAGCGCAGCAGGGCAGCATAAGCGGCATCTTTTTTCCCGCGGCGCAACAGCCAGCGCGGCGACTCTGCCACCATCAGGCTGCCAATCACAAACAGAATTCCCGGAGGCAGCGACACCCAGAAAATCCCTCGCCATGCGTGATTCTTGAAATCAAGCAGACGCGCCGCATCGCCGAGCTTTGCCACCTGGTCCACCCGAAAACTGAAATAAAGTCCGAGCCCGGCCGCGATGACCAGTCCCAGGGTCAACAGCCACTGGAAAATCCCGGTGCCCTTGCCCCGGCTGGAAGCTGTAAGACACTCGGCCAGATAAAGCGGCACCACAACGCCGATGAGCCCGCCACTTACTCCCTGCAGCAATCGTCCGAACACGAGCGGACCGTAGCCGTGCGCCAGCGCGATCATGGGAATGCTGATGACGAACATGACGCCGCTCAAGGCCATCAGGGACCTGCGCCCCATCCAGTCGGCGAGCAATCCCGCGAACAGCGTCGAAATCACGCTCCCCAGCAGCACCGCGGCCACCACAATCGAAAGCTGGCCAGCGTTCAGGCCCGAGGTTGCTTCCAAATACGGCAGGGCTCCGGCGATGATGCCGACGTCGACGCCGTAGAGCAGGCCGCCCAGGCCAGCCACGATTAATAGAAAGCGGTTGTAGAAACTTTTTTGTTCGTCGAGCACTGCAGCAGCGCCGATGTCAGCAGTCATAGGGGTTGGAGTGCAATCGAATTGCGAACTACGAATTGCAAATTGCGAAACGAATGCAGCCTGAATTGTAGCCCAGTGGAGAGCAGGCGGCCTTCATCAACTGCTCATCTGCTCACCGGCCCTTGTCGAGCGGGAGGCTGAATGAGAACACGGAGCCGCTGCCCAGTTGGCTGACCACGCCGATGGTGCCGCCGTGCGCCTCCACGATCACTTTGGCGATTGCCAGGCCCATGCCGGTGCCCGGAGCCGTGTACCGCTGGTGCTGCCCGCGATAGAACTTTTCAAAAATCAGCGACTGCTCGAACGAATCGATGCCCGGCCCGCGGTCCGCCACGCTAGTCACCAGCCAATCGCCCTTCACTTCACTGGTCACTTTGATCGGAACTCCCGGGTCGGAATATTTTCCAGCATTCTCCAGCAAGTGCATCAGCACCTCACGAATGCGCTGAACATCCATCCGCACCTTGGGCAAGTCCGGCGCCACGACGATCTCTACCGGATGTTTTTCAATCGAGGCCTTGGCATCTTCCAGTGCTGGCTGCAGCGCGTCCTGGATCGCATGCGGCTGCAGATCGAGTTTGAACATCCCGGAATCGAGTTGCGCCATCTCCGAGGCTTCGCCCACCAGGCGATTCAGGCGGTCGGTTTCTTCGTCAATTACTGTCAGTAATTCGCGACGGCCCTGGTCGTCGAGACTCGCGCCCGACAATAGAGTCGTGATGCTCGCTTTGATGGACGTCAGAGGGGTTCGAAACTCATGCGTCACCGAATCAAGCAAAGCCGTTCGCAAGCGTTCGTGTTCCTGTTCCGCTCGATTCTTGCTGAGCGCTTCCAGAGCGCGGGCGCGTTCGATTGCGAGTCCCGCCAGGCTTCCCAATGCATCCAGAGTTTCCCGCGAGAGTTCGTATCCGGTCACGCCCAGAGCGCCCACCGTGCGCATGCCCAGGCGCAGGGGCACGTAGGACACGCCACCCTGCGTGATGGGCTCTCCTCGTAATAGTGTGGAGCGCAGCACACTCTCTTCGAATGGCGCGTCGAGCGACGAACGATAGACCGTGGGATGATCCGCCGCCATGACGACCACGCTGCCAACCGAGAAAGTTTCCTGCACATGTTTCGGCAGCGCGTTCAACAGTTCGAGAACGTTCTCAGAAGCCAGCAGCCGCTGGCTCAGGCCAAACAGTCGCTCCACTTCACGTCGGCGTTGTTTTGCTCCTTCGGCCTCGCGCCGTGCACGTTCCGCCAGGTTGCTGGCCACCAGCGCGGTCACCAGAAAAGCAAACAGCGCCACCCAATTCTGCGGATCGGCGATGGTGAACGTTCCGACCGGAGGCAGAAAGAAAAAATTAAAGGCGGCGGTCGCTCCCACGGCCATCACCACCGCATACCGCAAACCCCAGTAAGCCGAAGTGAGCAGCACCGTCACCAGAAACATCAAAGCGACAGTCGTATGATTGACGTGCAGCTTGAAGTCGACCGCCGTGATGGCACAGATGGTCGCTACTACATAAACATAACGTAGCGCTTGCGTCCTCGCCCCGATTTTCACACCCGCATTGTACGATGGACGTGACAATTTCCGCCCTGCGAAAGACAATAGCTGCGGCGCCCCCCAAACCGGATGCGCAGACGCGATGAGTAAACCGCGATGAGTCAACAATGACCAAGACGCCGGAGGAATGGCTCAGCGAAGTGTCGCCGGAAAAGCCGCGGGGGATCTTCAAGCTTTTTCTCGGCTATGCCCCCGGTGTAGGCAAGACCTACAGCATGCTGAGCGAGGCCATTCGACGCGCCAGCCGCGGAGAAGATGTGATGGTCGGCGTGGTTGAAAGCCACGGCCGCAAAGCGACTGCTGAGCTGGCCGGCAAACTCGACCGCATCCCGCCTCGCAAACTCGAATACAAAGGCACCACGTTTGAAGAGATGGACGTCGATGCGATTCTGGCCCGCAAACCAGCGGTGGTTGTGATCGACGAGTTGGCCCATACCAATATTGAGGGCAGCAAGCACGCCAAGCGCTACGAAGACGTCATGGAAATTCTGGAGGCGAAAATTGATGTGCTCTCCACCATGAACGTGCAGCACGTCGAGAGCGTCGGCCCTACGGTTCAGCAAATCACCGGCGTGCAGGTTCGCGAAACCGTCCCTGACTGGGTGATGCAGCGCGTCGATGAAATCGTGCTCGCCGATCTGACGCCGCAGGCCTTGCAGAAGCGAATGGAGCGCGGCGATATTTATCCCGTGGACCGCGCCCAGCGTGCTCTCTCGCATTTTTTTCGTCCAGGAAACCTCATTGCGCTGCGTGAACTAGCATTACGCCAGGTCACCGGAGTTGTCGACCGCAGTCTCGACGCCTTTCTCGATAAGGACGGCACGCAGCCGGCGCACACCGTGCGCGAACGCATCGGAGTGTGCGTGAGTTCGAATCCCGCGGCGCAGTATCTGATCGCGCGCGGATCGCGCATGGCGCAGGCCATGGGCGGCGAGTTCTATGTTTTCTATGTCGACGTCGGACGCGACACGCGTCCTGAAGATCAGAAAACTTTGGCGGAGAATATTCGCTTTGCCGAGAATCTCGGTGCGCACGTGGTGCGCGGTTCCGGGCGAAGCATCGCCGACGGTGTGGCTCAACTGGTGCGCGAGCACCACATCACACAGGTAATTTTTGGCCGCTCTGCTCGGACCGGTTGGCAGCGCTACTTATATCTCTCAGCTATTCAACGCTTTCTGCGGGACTCACCTTCCGTCGACGTTCACATTGTGACCCAGGAGGCCCGCTGATGGCCGACCGCCCCCACATCCTTGTTGTGGATGACGAGCCTCAAATCACCCGGGTACTGCGCACGAGCCTTTCCGCGCAAGGCTATGACATCCGCGTAGCCAACAGCGGGGAGATGGCGCTGGAGATTATGAAGGACTGGTCGCCCAGCCTGATCATCACTGACCTGTCGATGCCCTCGATCGACGGTGTACAGCTGTGCCGCACCGTACGTGCGGTTTCGCAGGTG
>Ga0210391_10001432_pt1 | contig 21814 bp, 17 predicted proteins | sample IncBWC12OmetaG_FD_160573 | JGI IMG/M metagenome (GOLD analysis project Ga0210391, IMG submission 160573) | Forest soil microbial communities from Barre Woods Harvard Forest LTER site, Petersham, Massachusetts, United States - Inc-BW-C-12-O ...
GCCACGGCTGGCCGGATAGCCTTCCGAATGCAGTCCAGGGATCCGCGGCGCGATGAACGCCCCTGTCCCCGCGCTCGAACTTTCCATCATCATTCCCGCTTACAACGAAGAGGGCCGGCTGGCGCGCTCACTTTCGCGCATTCGCGAATATTTTGCCGGCCGCAGCGTGCCGCCGGGAATCGCGCCGGAACTCAGCTGGAACCAACTGGAAATTCTGGTCGTAGATGACGGATCGAAGGACGGCACCGCGCGTATTGCCGAAGAATGGTCGCGGGAGATGCCCTGCGTGCGGCTCGTTTCGAACCAAGAAAATCGTGGAAAAGGCTATAGCGTGCGGCACGGCATGCTGGAAGCGCGCGGTCGGCTGGCGCTCTTCACCGATGCTGATTTGTCCTCGCCGATCGAGGAAATCGAAAAGCTGCTGGCTGCGCTCGCCGCCGGAAACGACATCGCGATCGGCTCGCGCGCGCTGGACCGCTCGCTAATCTCGATTCACCAAGCGCGCCACCGCGAGCTTGCCGGCATCGTCTTCAACAGATTGATGCGCGTGATTACCGGCCTGCCATTTCACGATACCCAGTGCGGATTCAAAATTTTCCGCCGCGAGCCTTCGCGCATTATTTTCGAACAGCAGCGCATCGAACGCTTCGGCTTCGATCCGGAAATTCTGTTTCTCGCCAAGCGCCACGGCTTGTGCATCGCGGAAGTGCCGGTCCGCTGGGCGCACGACCCCGCGACGAAAGTTCAGGTGCTCCGAGACAGCGGGATGATGTTCGTCGATCTTTTATTGATCCGCTGGAACTCGCTGCTGGGCCGCTACCCCAAAGAAAACAGCGCGCAATAGAAAGCTCGCTCTTATGCGTCGCTGAATAACTGCCCGCGCGGCTGGTCTTTCGCCAGCGGCGGCGGAGCGCTCGGCTCGCTGAAATCCTTCGTCCAATGCCAATTGCGGATTTCCGGCATGTCCTCGAAATGTTCACGGATGTACGCGTGGTGTTCGTACAATTTCCGGTTGAACATATCAATCGCGTCGGAAGCCTGCGAGCGCAGCCGCGGCACGTGCTTCAGCGCATCAATGGCCAGGTGGAACCGGCTCATTTTATTCAGCACCACCATATCGAACGGAGTGGTGGTGGTCCCTCGATCGTTGAAGCCGCGCACGTGGAAACGCCCTTCGTTCGCGCGGCCGTGCACCATGCTGTGAATGATCCAGCGATAGCCGTGGAACGCGAAGACCACGTCCACGTCGCGGGTGAAGAGCGCCTCGAATGAAATATTGTCCATGCCGTGCGGATGGTCGTCGGGACTCATCAGGGCGTTGAGGTCCACCACGTTCACCACGCGCACTTTGATTCCCGGCACATGTTTCTGTAGCAACCAGGAAGTGGCGCATGCTTCGATGGTCGGCACATCGCCGGCGCAGGCCAGGACGATATCCGGCTGCGTGCCGCCGTCGTTCGTTGCGAAATTCCAGATAGACGCGCCTTGTGAGCAATGCGCCAGCGCTTCGTCGAACGTGAGCCATTGCAATTGGGGCTGCTTGCCGCAGGTGACGACGTTGACGTAATTGCGGCTGCGCAGGCAGTGGTCCACAACGTTGAGCAGGCAGTTGGCGTCGGGTGGATAGTAAACGCGCGCGACTTCGCTGCGGCGTTGCAACGCGTTGTCCACGAAGCCGGGGGCTTGATGACTGAAACCATTGTGATCGTTGCGCCAGCAGTGGCCCGTGATAAAAACATTTAGAGACGCGAGCGGCCTGCGCCAGGGAAAATCTATGCATTGTTCCAGCCATTTGGCGTGCTGCGTGACCATCGAATCCACCACTTGCGCGAACGCTTCATAGGAAGACCACATCCCGTGCCGGCCCGTAAGCAGATAGCCTTCCAGCCAACCTTCGCAGAGATGTTCGCTAAGGACTTCCATCACGCGCCCGTCGGGAGCGAGATGATCGTCAATCGAAACAGTTTGTTCCATGGTGCAGCGATTGGTTGCTTCGAATACGGAGTTGAGGCGGTTTGAGTTGGTCTCGTCGGGGCAGAACAGCCGGAAGTTCGTGGGATTTTGTTTGATGATGTCGCGCAGATATTCGCCAAGTTTGCGCGGAGCTTCCGCGACTACTTCACCTGGGCCCGGCACTTCCAGCGCGTAGTGCGCAAAATCGGGCATATCGAGCGCTTTCAGCACGCGGCCGCCGTTGACGTGCGGGCTCGCCCCCATGCGTTTGTTTCCGTCGGGAGCGAGGGCGGCGAGTTCTGCGATCAAGCGGCCGTTCTGATCGAATAATTTCTCGGGTTGATACTTGCGCATCCATTCTTCCAGCAGTTTTAAGTGCGCCGGTTCTTCGCAGACGTTGGAAAGTGGGACCTGGTGCGCGCGGAATGTGCCTTCGACGGGGATACCGTCCACATCTTTCGGGCACGTCCAGCCTTTTGGCGTGCGCAGGATGATCATCGGCCACGGCTTAAGGATGGGTTTCCCGCTGGCACTCGCGTCCTTCGTTCGGGCTTGTTTCTGGATCTCGCGAATCTCCGTGTAACAACGATCCAGCGCCTCGGCTAGTTGTTGATGCACGATTGCCGGATCGTCGCCTTCGACGAAGTAGGGCGCGTAGCCGCTTCCGCGATAGAACGCTGAAAGTTCGTCGTCAGTCCAGCGCGCCGATACGGTGGGCCCGGAAATTTTGTAGCCGTTAAGGTGCAGGATCGGCAACACCGCGCCGTCACGCGCCGGGTTCAAAAATTTTACGCCCTTCCAACTTCCCTCCAGCGGACAAGTTTCCGCTTCGCCGTCGCCCACAACGCACGCGACGATCAGATTAGGATTATCAAACGCAGCACCGAACGCGTGCACCAACGAATAGCCCAGTTCGCCGCCTTCGTGCATGGAATTCGGCGTGTGCGGGCCGCAGTGGCTGGGAATTCCTCCGGGTGTGGAGAAGGAACGGAAAAGCAGGCGCATGCCGGCTGCATCTTGCGTGATTTCGGGATGGACGTCCGTGTACGTACCTTCCAGATACGCGCAGGCGTTTAGCGTGGGCCCGCCGTGGCCGGGACCGGAGATATAAATGATGTCGGCGTCCGTCTCGCGGATCAGGCGGTTCAAGTGCACGTAGATGAAATTTTGTCCCGCGGATGTGCCCCAGTGCCCCAACAGCCGCGGCTTGATATTTGCTTTCGTAAGCGGCTCACGCAGCAGCGGATTATCGAGCAGGTAGATCTGCCCGACGCAGAGATAATTCGCGGCGCACCAGTAGCGTTGCATTTTGTCGAGCAAGTCGGCGGAGAGCGGCCCTGCTGTGGCGGGGGCTTGTTTCGGTGCTGGTTGTTGTTGTGTCGGCGGGGCTGCTATTGCGGTGGATAACTTTGCATCAAATATGAACATGACATCCTCACTGCGTTCCCCGCGTTTTTTCGCCGAGAACGGTTATGACGTGCTGCACGATCATCAGATCTTCGTTGGTTTGTATGACGCGCACGTTAACGCGACTGTCGCTCGCGGAAATTATCGGCGCGTTAGCTGCGTTCCGCGCGGCATCGAGATGGATTCCCAGGAAATCCAGGCCGTTGCAAATGCGCTCGCGAATGGCGGCTGCGCGCTCTCCGATTCCTCCTGTGAAAACGAGCGCGTCCAGGCCGCCCAGCGCCGCGGAGTAAGCGCCGATATATTTTTTTGCGCGGTAACAAAATAGATCGATCGCCTCGGCTGCGTGCGGCTCGTGCGCGGCCTTTTCCATCAGCTCCCGCATGTCGCCCGTGCTGCCGGAAACTCCCAGCAGGCCCGATCGCTTGTTCAGCAGCGTGCCGGCATCTTTCGCGGGCATTTTTTTCTCCGCAAGCAAATACAGCAGCAGGCCGGGATCCACGTCGCCCGACCGCGCGCTCATCACCAGCCCTTCCAGCGGCGTGAATCCCATCGAGGTATCCATGCTCTTGCCGTCTTGCAGCGCCACGATGCTCGCGCCGCTGCCCAGGTGCGCGACGATCACTCGGCTGGCGGCCAGTTTCGCGTCAAGCTTGCGCAGCTCGCCCACGATGTATTCGAAGGAAAGGCCGTGGAAACCGTAGCGCCGGATGCCTTCGTCGTAAAATCGCCGCGGCAGCGCATACATTTTCGCGAGCGCGGGCAGCGAGCTGTGGAATGCCGTGTCGAAACACGCCACCTGCGCGAGCTTCGGGAATTGCTTCGCGACAAACCTTATGCCTTTGATCGCAGCGGGGAGGTGATCCGGATCGAGCGGCACAAGTTTTTCGAGTGCCCTTAGAAATTTCGGCGTGATTCGCTGCGGCTCGGTGTAATGCGCTCCGCCGTGAACCAGGCGGTGGCCTGCGGCTTTCAGTCCGGAAAGATATTCGTGCTTATCCAGCCACGCGAACACTGATTGCAGCGCCGCATTTGAGTCAGTGCTTTTTACTGATGAATCCAGCAGCGTGGCCCCGTTGACATCTGAAATTTTCAGGCGCGCGTGGGCGCCACCGCCACCGCTATAAGCTACCGAGATCGCCAGCACAACTTCGTTGCGCGCGCCCACTTCGTAGAGCGTGGACTTCAGGGTCGCCGACCCTCTGTTCATCGTTAATATTCGTTGCCGTTGTGAAGCCATCTCCAGTCCATCTTACCGAAACCCGCAATCGTCCGCACCGCGCATGCTCTCCTTCATTTTGCGGCGCTTGCGGCAGGCGGTTGCGATTCATCCAACAGTTCTTTCAAGTATTGCTGCCACAGGGCGGCCCAAGTGTGCGTGCCGTGGCCGTGGGTCTGCTCGGAAAGCGGCAACAGGACATATGTTCCGTTTTTCACTTTTTTGATTTCGCGCTCAGCGATTCCCAACTCCGGCGGATTGATGAAATCGTCGGCGGAGTTCACGAACATCACCGGCACGGAAATTTTCCCAAGACCGGCGGAGGGATCATAATTCCGCGAGGCATTCACCGCGTACAGCAGATCGTTCGCGTCCAGAGTTCCGGTTTCGCGCTTCATCACGTCCTGCAGCCAACGGTCGGCAGCGTCGCGCGTCGGCAAGCTGTTCTGCATGGGGAGCGGCGCGCTGCCCGCGATCACCAACATGTCCGCCGCGATTTGCAGGCCGGCGCGCGGCTCGGTGGTGTAGTCGCCATTTTGCCAGTCGGGATCCTCGCGAATTCCGGACATCAACATTTCGCGCCACAGGCGATTGCGCCCGGCAATCTGCACGGGCAGGCACGCGAGCGGCATCAGCGCGTCCATAAAATCGGGATACGTTTCGCCCCAAATCCAGGAGTGCATACAGCCCATGGACGTGCCCATGATCAGGCGAACATGATTCACGCCGAGGCCCTGTTCGACGAGCAGATGCTGCGCGGCAACCATGTCGTCGTATTCGTACTGCGGAAAATGCGCGTGCATGCCGTCGCTGGGCTTGCTGGATTTTCCGTGGCCGATACCGTCCGGCAGGATGATGTAGTAGCGGGTGATGTCGAGTAATTGTCCTGGACCGTAGAGCACGCCGGCAAATTGCGGAACGAGAAAATTTCCGCCCCAGCCGCCGGTGCCGTGGAGTATGAGCACAGCGTTGGTGACGCGGCCGTTGGCGTCCCGGGTGGGCGTGCCAAGAGTGCGGTAATGCAGATGCAATTCGGGAAGGGTCTCGCCGGATTTGAAGTGAAAGTCGTGCGCGATGAAATCGCCTTCGACGGGCTTGTAGATTTGCGCTGCGGTCGCATTGGCTGGCGCGGGCTGCGCGACGGGCGGCGGAGCTTGCTGCGCGCGGGATGCCGGCGCAATCAGCATAAGCAGCGCCAGAGCGATCGTTGTAAATCCAAAGCTCTGCGCCCGGTGCTTTGAAATTTCCAGCGTTATAGACGGCATGTTTGCGCTCACGGTCGTTTCTCCTCGCCGGACACTTTAGCACGAGCAGGCGTGGCTGCTTGTCGCGCGTCGCGGCGGTGAAACGATTCTTGGTTTGGCGTCACTATAGTACAGGGCAAAAAAGAGGAGGCTAGCAGTGAGATACGAGTCGTGGACTACAACTTCGAGCGACGGAAAAATTGTGAGATTTGCTTACAAGGAGCTGGCAGATGGCGTTGCCGGCATCTCCGCGAAATCGGACGGGAGATTCGTGATGATCGTGCAGAGGAGCATTCGCGCGCCGCTGACGCGAAAGCAAGTCGAAGCTGTCTTCGAGCGGGCCAGTTTCGATTCAAGATTTGGTTGAAGCGACCACGGTCTCCGACGCGCATGATTCAACATTTCCGTCCGTCCTTTTCGTGCGGCGAACTTAGACCTTCACCGCGGCGCGGATTCTGGGCCAGCCGGTGACTGCGGCTTTTAGCTTGGGATCTTTTTCGATTGCGTCGAGGACCGCCTTTATGACTTCCTCGTCTATTTCTGATGCGGTGCGAATCTCCGTGGGATAGCGCACCAGAAATTCCAGACCAGTATCGGCGTAATGCAATTTTGCCTGAGGCGTCGGCGGCTTCATCTGGATTTCGATGCGGCGCTCCAGGTCGTCGTGCTGGCGCTCGATGTCCTTCTTGTACTTGTCGTAAACCAAATTCACCGCAGCAAGCAACTTTTCTTCCGCCAGATTGTAATCAGCACCAGCGACGAACTGCATTACGACTTCGTGCCAGGTGTATTCCGTGCCGGGGATTTGTTTGTAGAGCGGCGTGGTGGCCTGGAACAGCACGGAGTTCGAAAAAACGACGATACGTCCGGTCGGAAACAAATTCACATCGCTGCCCGCAAGTTCCATCAGATAGAAACGCACCGGTGAAACGTCAATCACGTCGCCGGTGACTCCTGCGATGCTGACGCGATCTCCGATCCGAATTCCGTAGCGGCCAATCACAAAAAAGTAAGCGGCGACGGACAGCAAGACGGCTTGCAATCCGACGGCGATTCCGGCAGTGGCGAAGCCTGCGAAGGTAGCGAGCGAGCTGAAATCGCTGACAACTCCGAGAGTGAGAACCGCGCAGATCAAGAAGCCCATGACGAATCGGCGCAGAAGTTGGAACTGGCGGCGGCGCCGCAAATCGTGAATGTAACGGAAAGTCCAGCGGCGCCAGACTTCGGAAAGTGCCCAGAGGACGCCCAGAGCGAGCAGAATCCCAAGAGCGTGGGTCACAACGGAACGCAGCGTGTCTTTCGATTCGCGGGCGATGGAATTGCGCCAGTTCAGGAAATTGGAGCGGCTCTGATCGAGAACCATCATTTCCTGGCTAAGGGGAATGACTACGTTCGATACCTGCTTGAACTGATCGGTGAGCGAACGCAATTCCTGCTGGGCAGCCTGTGCTTGCGCGGGATCGGTCGGCAACGCCTGAGTGGTGAGGTTGCGGCCGTGTTGAATGGTGGCGGACAACGTGTCGCGCATCGGTTTGCGGAGAGCTGCGGCGTTGTCGTGCACCCGTGCGGTTTCGTTCGCGAGCTCGTCAATATTGTGCATGGTGCGCAATTCTGTGTACAACGCGAGAGCTTGGCCGATCAGTCCGGAAGATTTTGCAATTGTGGCCTGGGTGGCTGCGGGTTTGCCGGCCGCTTTCTGAGCGTTTGCGTCGCCAAGTATTTCCGGGACGGTGCGCGCGAGGTCGTTGATGCTGCCGGAGAAGCCGCCGACGCCGGATTCCTCGTTGTTTTCGACGAACGTTGCCAATTTCTGCACCGCGTCCAGCGTGGCCTGGTCGAGCGCGATTTCGGCTTGCAGTGAATCTCTTTGCGCCGTGAGGCTTTGGCGTTTGCTCGCCGGCGCGGTTGCGATCTTTTTGTTGAGGTCATCGAGTCGGGATTGGTCCTGGTCAATGCGGGATTTCAGGGTGGCGAGCGTCTGCGTCAGATTCTGTTGTTGCGTGGTGCTTCCGGAAGCGTCTGTTGACCCGGGAGCCGCGGCCTGGTCTGAGGCATTTACCAAAACGGCGGCTGCTTGCGCGGCTTGAAACGCCAGGCGCACCGCTTGTTGGGCGAGATTTTGCGACGTGTCCTGATAGATCGCGTCGCTGGGAAGGCCGACGGATTGTATTTTAGAGCCGGAATCGCGGTACCAACTGATAATGGCGTTCAAGTGACCGAGAATGGCGTCGCGATCGACGGGCGACGAGGCACCTCTGCCGGCCGAGCCGATTAGGAAAGCGGCGAGGCAAAGTAGAGCCGTCGCGATTATTTTTCGGCGGCGTTTTGAGACTGGGGTGAGCATGCGCATGATCGATTTTTCTCTCATCCGAATTCTGGGCCGCGTGAATTTGTCACGCCGAGTGCAGTGAGAATTCGCCTGAGGAATATGGTCTCCTGAGCTTGATGGAATTTTGCCTCGGCTACGAGCCGGGGGTTCCGAGCTGGGGTAATGCTGGAGAAGCAATCTGGCTGGGCGAGACGACTTCCATGGAACTGGGCTGCGTTCCACGAAATCATTATACAGGGATTGAAGCAGATCGTTAATTGGCGATAGCGCGCGATTTCGAGAGTTAGTCGCGCGCGGTCCGAAGGCGCATACTGGCGTGGCGCATCGAATTGCTTAAACAGGCTTCGGGGCGAGGACAGGAGCACGCACGGAAGGAGCGCGAACATGTCGCAGTTTGGTTCGAAGCTCGCTTACTTGATGCGCCAGCGCAGTCTGCACGTCGCGTTGCTGCTTTGGGTGCTGATATGCTTGGGGACACTGTGGCTTTGTCATGGAACGATGCCACTGCCCATCGGTCCTCATCCGGATAAACCCGCGGCGCAGGTGATCTTCAGTTCGATCGCGGTAGTGTTCCTGGTTCTGGAGGCGGGGTTGGTCGCGCTAATCACGCGCCGGAGGCCAGTGCCGGACTTGGCCGAGCGCGCGCCGCAGCGCGGAGTGGCGTTGCGCGAGACCGTATCTTTGTGGATCTACGGTGCAGTGGTCCTGCTGGCCGGACGCTTTATCGGGATCCATTATTTCGGCGAAGCCATCGCGATGCACCTGAATGGATCGTTGGTTGGAGCCACGCGCGTGCAGTCTCCCAATGAGGTGTACACGTGGGCGGCTTACAACGGGATTTTGCTCGGCCTCGTCCCTTACGTCGTTTTTCGGTTGCGCGGCTACTCCAATCAGCAACTGAATCTGAAATCAGCCAATCTGAAAAGCGATGTGATCGTGATTTTCGTGGTGCTGGCCATCGGCTGCGTCCTGGATCTGACGCTCGGGCCGAACATTACCAATCTCACGCACCACCAGCAAATCACCGGCGGCTTGCTCACATTTGTGGTTCACATGTTCGGCACCGACCTGCCCATCATGATATTTATCTACAGCATTTTGGCGCCGCGTTATGCTCGGCTGGCGTCTCCGGTGACGGCGTTCTTGCTGGGAGCGGCCAGCTATCCGGCGATGCATGTGTTTGAATCCTGGACTCGTTATGACTCGTTATCGAATTCCGTTTTGTCGGTGCTAGTGGTCTTCCTGTTCTTCTTTCCTGCCGGAATAATGAAATCGTTTCTCACCATACGCACCGGGAACGCGTGGGTGCACCTGTGGGGCTTTCACGCCATCACACCGCACGTGACCCTGGATACGCGACTGATCGTGCGCGACTTCGATATTCGCTGACGTGCTTTGCGGAAGAACTCAGGTTGCCTGATTTGGCCGCGCTGCATTGCGCCCGCTTTCGGCGGGTGCGGCACGGTGCTATAGTTTCCGTTGTGAGAGTGAGCAGCGCAATGCGAGCGCGATTGGTCGTGGCGATTTTGTCGTTGGCATTGGTGTACGCGTTTACTTGCTCGGCCATTTGCGCGAATTGTTTTGGTGTGGGGACAGCTGCAGCGACGGAGAGCCAGGGGTGCGAGCATGCGGTGGGTGCGAACGGCGGCGCGAAGCAGCAGGCACCTGCAAAACCTGATTGCTCCGGGCATCACCATTCCGCTTTTGAGGCCGTGCAGAGCGACGGGCTTTCGCGAGTTCAGTTGAGCGCAGCGGGTGGCGCGAGCCAGTTTTTTGTGGGCGCGGTCAGCGGCAAAGTTGTGATCGTGGCTTCGTCGTTTTTCCCGGATTTAGCTCGACCGCAAAACTCTACGGTTTCTCCGCAACGGAACATTTCCATTCTTCGTATCTGATTTCCTCGCTTTTGGTCCTTCGTATTTGATCTTTCGCAATTGCTCCTTACCGGTAGGTTTGCAGCAACTGACAAGTCGGAGCTTCAGCGGCTGAGGCCGCACAGCGAATGCGTCCGTTATGTCGCAGCTAGAGAGTCTGTGTAAGAACTGGAGAATCATTCTAGGCCGTAGCTTTAACTACGACGTAAAGACGGCGAAATCAGTGCGGCTTCAGCCGTTGAAATGCGGATTTTGCAGTGGTCACACAGACTCTAAAGCCACAACCCGCAATCATCATCGTTATGCGGCGCGGATTTTGTCGTCGCGGCATGAAACAGGCTCAGTGGAGTACGGGAGGACGATATGAAGCACACGCGCAGGGATTTTTTGCAGGGGGTTGCGGCGATCGGGACGGGGGCTTTGACTCGCGCCGACTTGGCTGAGGCGCGTGGGCGCTCCGATCCGGAAGGGCGTAGCAGATCGTCGCGCGCGAGCGACGCGTATCGCGCGGTGGTGACTCCTGATGTGCCGGATTTGCCTTTTGAGATGGACGGCGACGCAAAAGTGTTTCATCTGGTGGCGGAGCCGGTGCAGCAGGAAATTTTCCCGGGGAAAATCTTGAACCTGTGGGGATACAACGGCAGCGCGCCGGGGCCCACGATTCAAGCGCGGCAGGGCGAGCGCGTGCGGATCATTGTGGACAATCATTTGCCGGAGCCGACTTCGATGCATTGGCACGGCTTCGACATTCCGTTTGAGATGGATGGCGGGCCCGGGCTTTCGCAAGACGCGATTCCACCGGGCGGGCGGTACGTTTACGAATTCACGCTGCAGCAGGAAGGGACTTTGTTCTATCACTCGCACATGGCCATGCAGGAAATGATGGGGATGATTGGCGCGTTCATCATGCATCCGGCGGAAGCCTACGATCCGCCCGTGGAAAAAGACTTCGCGATTATTTTGCAGGAGTACGCGGTGCTGCCGAATAATCCCACGCCGAATTCGATGAGCATGGAGTTCAACTGGCTGACGTTGAACGGAAAATCGGGGCCCGCGAATACTCCATTGATCGTGCGGCTGGGCGATCGCGTGCGGCTGCGCTTCATTAATTTGGGAATGGACCATCATCCGATTCACATGCACGGGCACCAGTTTGTGATTACTGGGACGGAGGGCGGACGACAGCCGCGAGCAACTTGGGGGCCGAACAACACGGTGCTGGTGGGAGTAGCGCAGTCGCGCAATGTGGAATTTGTCGCAACGAATCCGGGCGACTGGATGATTCATTGCCATATGCCACACCACATGATGAACCAGATGTCTTCGATGGCGGGGCCGATGACGCGCCGCGCGGGAATGCCGGCGGGCGCGGGGATGGAGGAAGGAATGGGTATGTTGCGCGGAGGTGCCGCGACAGCTGCGGAAAATGGTCCGAGCATGGGCCGCGGGATGGGTGTTGGATCCGCGCTGACGCAGCCGACTACGAACGGCACCATGACGCCGCAGTCGTCGTCTTCGCAGCCCGGCACGCAAGCGATGGGAGGGATGCAGATGGGACAGGCGGACGTTAGCAAGAATGCGAATTCGGTGCCAGGATTTCCGCAGGACGCGTTCATGGAAAGTCCGGCAATGGCGATGGACGCGATGGTGGAGAAGCCGGAGACGCACGGGCTGCGTCCGGGATGGAGCGGGTACATGCAGGGGATGATGACTTTGATTCGCGTGCTGCCGGCGGAGCGTTATGACGAGATTGTGAGATTGCGCGAGCAGTCGCGGAAAAATGGTTCGGCAACGATGCCTGGGATGAACGGTTCGAGCGAGAAGCGCTAGAGGTTGGATATGATTCAGGCCGCACACGGGAGAGTTGCAATGAGACGCCAGATAATTTGGAATTTGGTGCTGATGATATCAGTGGACGCGTTTGTGCCGACGATTGTGGCCGCGCAGAATGTTCCTGCTGCGGAACCCGCGCAACAATCTGCGCGACAAGAAACTGCGCAACCGCGAGCTGCGCAGCAGACCGCTGCGACGGACGTCGCAGGTGGGTTGACGCTGGAACAATTGCAGGAGATCGCGCTCGCGAACAATCCGACTCTCGCGCAGGCAAAGGCTGGAGTGCGTGCGGCGGCGGGGCGTTCGCGACAGGCGGGACTGTGGCCGAATCCGACGATTGGGTATAGCGGTGATGAGATTCGCGGAGGATCGTACGGCGGAGGCGAGCAGGGGGTGTTCGTGCAGCAGAACATAATTCTCGGAGGCAAGCTGGAGCTCGACAAGAAAATATTTGACGCGCAGGGCAAGCAGGCCGCGGCAGAAGCGGATGAACAGCGATTGCGCGTGGAAAACGGAGTGCGGATCGCGTTCTACCAATCGCTGGCGATGCAGGCGATGGTGGAGACGAGGGCGAAATTGCGCGATATCGCGAAGGACGCGGCGGAAACTACGCGGCAGCTATTTAATGTGGGGCAAGCGGACCAGCCGGACGTGTTGGAAGCAGACGTGGAGGCGGATCAGGATGAACTGGCAGTCGTGACGGAGGAGCAGGAGCAGCAGCGGGCCTGGAGCGTGCTGGCTGCGGTAGTGGGCAAGCCGGATTTGGCGCTGTCGCATTTGCAGGGGGATCTGGAAAAGTTGCCGGATGTGGATGCGCAGCAGATTGTGCAGACGATTTTGCGTGATAGTCCGGCGGTGAAAATTGCGCAGCTGGGCGTGGCGCGGGCGGAAGCGGAAAGCGTGCGGGCGCAGCATGTGTCGATTCCAGATTTATTCTTGCGCGGGGGTTATTCATATAGTTTCGAGCAACTTAACGGGGCGGTGCCGCCGAGGGCCGCGGGATCGGAGGCGTCTGCTGAGGTGGGCGTGAACTTGCCGATTTTCAACCGCAATCAGGGAAATATTGCGGCAGCGGATGCGGACCGCGAGCGCGCGACGCTGGAGGTGCAGCGCGTCGGGCTGGTGCTGCGGCAGATGGCTGCGCCGATTGTGCAGAATTATGTCAGCTCGCGGGCGATCGCGGAGCGTTATAAGAGCAGGACTTTGCCGAACGCGCGAAAGGCTTACGAACTTTATCTGCGGAAATATCACGAGGGCGCGGCGGCTTATCCGCAGGTTTTGATTGCCCAGCGGACGCTGGTGCAACTCGAGACCAGCTACATCAATACTTTGGAAAATGTGTGGATCAATGCGGCGGCGTTGCAGGGGTTGCTGCTGACGGATGGATTGGATTTGCCTGCCGCGCCTGACGAGATGGACCGGCCGGTGCGGGAGATTAATTTGCCGATCACGGAGAATCCGGGGATGCGGCCGTAAGTTGCGCGCGAACTGGCGAAATCGGCCGGCTGGCCAGCGCGCGGTTGGCGGAAAATGATACGCACGGCGGTAACGATGCACTTGTGATAACGTTTGGCGCGAACCTCGATGAAACTGCGTTCGCTGGCGAGTGAAAAAGGAGATGGCGCGTGGAGACATTTTTTCTGTTGCTGCTGGTGGTGGTGGCGTTTTTCGTGCTGAGTATTTTCCTGGGATCGTTTTTCACGGTGCAGACGGCGCAGGTGGCGATTGTGCAAAGGCTGGGGAAATTTGCGCGGGTGGCGGGGCCGGGATTGAATTGGAAGACGCCGTTTCTGGAGACGGTGGTGCAGCGCATGAGCATGAAGGTGCAGCAGTTTGAGGTGCAGGTGGAGACGAAGACGCAGGACAACGTGTTCGTGCAGATTCCGGTTTCGATCCAGTACAAGGTGATTCCGGATTCGGTGGAATCGGCGTTTTACAAATTGTCGGACCCGGTGAAGCAGATCGAGTCCATGGTGTACAACGTGGTGCTGGGGCACGTGCCGAAAATGAAATTGGACGATACATTTTTGAATCAGGCGGACATCGCGGGGGATTTGCGCGACAACCTGGACGCTTCGATGAAGGAGTACGGATATTCGATCGTGAAAGTTCTGATTTCGGACATCGTGCCGGACCAGAAAGTGAAAGCGGCGATGAATGATATCAACGCGGCGCAGCGCGAGCGGGAGGCGACGGTGTCTCGCGCGGAAACCAATAAATTGCTGCTGGTGAAGCAGGCGGAGGCGGAGGCGGAATCGAAACGGCTGCAGGGAGAGGGGATCGCGAACCAGCGCAAGGCGATTATCGCGGGGTTGAAGGATTCGGTGGAGGATTTCGCGAAGACCGTGCCGGGTTCGACGCCGCAGGATGTGATGCAGTTGGTGCTGATGACGCAGTATTTCGATACGTTGAAGGAAGTGGCGGCGAACGACCATACCAACACGATTCTGATTCCGCATACGCCGAATACTTTGACGGATATTTTCGCGCAGATTCGCAATGCGATTATTACGGGGAACGAGCTGGGGCACCATCCGGTGGTGCCGCCGGCCGCGCCGGCGGTGGATGTGCAGAGATGAGTTGATGGGTGATGAGAGTTGCGGCGCCGGTGGCACAGGGAATCTTTCGGGCAGTTTTTGGCGATGAACGGTACTTGCTTGGTGAGATTCAAGGACGAAGCCAGGCGCACAGGCAAGATTGCCCGCCACGGCGGGCAGGCCTGTGCCACGAAAGGCAAAATTGTATTGAATAGAAAATCGCTTCTCCTTTGTTTTCAGCGGAGCTCTCAGCGGAATGGTGATTTTGCGGGGTTTATTTGTATCGAATAGAAATGGGGTGAGGCAGTGAAGAGTGAGGAGTGACGAGTGATGGATGGGGCGCGGCGCCGGGGATAAGATGTCTGGGAAAGTAGCGATGAGAAAATGTTTTCTCATTTGTTGTGAGTGGTTTAGGTTGATATCTAATATTTGGGTAGCGATTAGAAAAGCGCGATTGGTGAGTAGTGATCGGTGATTAGTGGACAGAGAAGCGTGACGCGTAACTTGGGAACGGTGATTCTTGGAGCGCAGAGCGCGCGGAAGACGCGCGCCGGAACGTGCATTTTTTAGTTGATTAGAAAAATTCAACGGATTGTTTTCAGGAGAGTTGCGGGCGTTTCTAGTCGCGGCGCGGCCGATTAGAATTGCGCGTTGCGCGCTCGCACAGTGTACGGCCGGGTTCACGTTGCGTGCCGCTATTCGCGTGTAAGCGCCCGGCACCTTGGCTACCGCGACCCTGCGCCCGGAGATGGCATCTCCAAGCGCGCGCTTGCGCGCCCAGCCAGCCAAGCCGCTCGCCCGTGCGTCAGTCTCGATGTCGCGTCCTCGGCAGCGCCCAAAAGCAGCCCGGCCCACGCTAACACATTCCCCAGCCGCTGAATATTCGTAGAAATACTTACAGGGGTATGCGATAGGAAAGATGGGTTGTGCTTCGCTGTGTTGACCGATGGTGGAGCGTCTAAACTCCCATCCTTCGCATGAAACAAAGGCGTGAAGAGTGGGGCACCCGGAAATTCAACTGCGCAAGTTTAGGTGGTGCGGAAGGTTGGGCCACTCGCCTGCACACAAGAAACTGACGCTGAATTCGCATTGGACAGCCGCTTCATTGAAGATACGCTGTCCCTGTACTGTCACGAGGACAGCCGATCATGACACTGGAACTGACCGAGCACGCCGTCGAGATGGAGACTAAATTGCGGGAACATCCTGGCGTGCGACAGGCCGTGGTCCTCGTATGGAAGTCTGTCCAAGGGGAACAACGGCTCGTCGCATACGTCGTTCCGGATGACGGATACATCGAGCGAACCTTGGTAGCACCCGATGACGAGTCCCGCCGCATTCAGAAGTGGCGCAAGACCTATGAATTAACGCAAATGGGAAAAGAATCAGCGGTCGCACGGCCCGACTTCAACATCCTCGGTTGGAATAGCACTTACACCCGCCACCCCATTTCGGACGAGCAAATGCGCGAGTGGGTTGATCTCTCCGTTCAGGAAATTCTGCGCTACGAACCTTCGGAAGTTCTCGAAATCGGCTGCGGCGTGGGGCTCCTGTTGCTGCGTCTCGCGCCCTGCTGCAAACGTTACGTCGGTGTAGACAATGCGCCCGCCATCCTCGCAACTCTCAAGAAACAGATGCAGCAAATAGGCGGCGCTTGGACGCAGGTCGAACTCCTCGAACGCGCGGCGGACAATCTCGCAGACCTTGCGGAAAACTCCTTTGACACGCTGATCGTGAATTCCGTGGCGCAGTATTTTCCCAGCCTCAATTACTTGATAAACATCCTCGCGAAAACCGTTCGCGTCGTGAAGCCGGGCGGCAGAATCTTTCTTGGCGATTTACGCAGTCTACCCCTGCAGGGACCGTTCGCCACTTCGGTAGAATTGTTCCAAGCGCCTCCGGCGATGAGCGTAGCGGAACTGCGCGAGCGCGTCGGCAAACGCATACGTCTCGACGAACAATTGGTCTTGTCACCCGCGCTGTTTCTCGCTCTGCGCCAGAGCTGGCCGGAGATTTCGCGCGTGGAACTGCGGCCCCGGCAGGGGCGATTCGACAATGAAATGACTCGCTACCGCTTCAATGCGATTCTTCACATCGGCGACGCGCCCGCTAAAAGCGTCAATCCAAAGTGGATCTCGTGGCAGCTGGAAAGGCCAACACTGGAATCCCTCGCAATCACTCTGGAAAAACAAAATCCCGAATCGCTAGCCATCACAGAGGTCCCGAACCGCAGAATCCATCAGGATATCCTGGCTTTCGCCGAACTACATACGCGCAGCGCTTCGGAAACGGTGGGTGTTTTCCAGAACGAAATCCAGGCCGCCGCAAATCATGCCATTGACCCACGAGATCTCTGGACGCTAGGCGAGATACTCGAATATGACGTCCAGATCAGCTGGGCCGCCGCGCGCGTCGACGGGAGCTACGACGCGGTTTTCACGCGAAAAAATCCGCATGAGCCAACGCACGGCGCGGCAGTGGAATGGCCAGAGCCCGCCACAATCCATGATGACTTGGCACTCTACGCCAACGCGCCCATGAAAGCCATCCCTCGCGAGAAGCTGCTCCAACAACTGCGTGATCACTGCCAGCAATATTCCCCACAAACAAGTAGACCAAACGACATCATTCTGCTGCACGCGTTGCCCCTCGCTCCCGACGGCCAGCCCGACCGCGAAGCCCTCCCCTCACCCGACGGAGTCCACACGTGATCAAATTCCTGTTGCCGTTTGCGGCACCGCTTCTCCCTCCGTTCACCCGGCTCGTTCAGCAAACTGCTACGCTTTTATTGCTCCTTGGGAATAGCCCGAATGAATTACAACCTCGCCCAGCCGTTCTACGAAAATTCGGAAAGCCATCCGGGAAACATCGCCGTTTCGGTGGCCGATTCCGCGGTAACTTATTCCGAGCTGCGAAAGCTGGCGCAGCCGATCGCCACTTGGCTACTGCAGAAATCCGGCGGCAGCGTCACACGCGTCGGCATTCTTGCCTCTCGCAGCGTCGAAACATTCGCGGGCATCCTCGCCAGCGCCTGGGCCGGCGGCACCTACGTGCCTATCAGCCCTAGACTTCCCGAAGACCGCCTCCTGCAATTGTTTGAGCGCACCGATCTCCAAGCGCTCATCGTGGATCGCGATTCTCTCGCCCTGCTTTCCGATCGCATTCTGCAAAACTGCCCGCCATATATTTTGGCGCCCGCGAATCAGATCGCAAATTCCCGAATCGAGGGAACAGAATCGCTGCCCGGGTTCGATCCGACCGACCGACCTCTCAGCGTGAACGCCGATCACATCGGCTACATTGAATTCACCTCCGGAACCACGGGCATTCCAAAAGGCGTGATGATCCCCACTGGCGGTGTCGCGCACTTTGTAAATGTGATGCGCTCGCGCTGCGATATCGGCCCCACCGATCGAGTCGCAGGCGTCGCGGAAACAACTTTCGACATTTCTGTCTTCGACATGTTCATGACCTGGAACTGTGGCGCCGCGCTCTACGTGGTTCCAGCCACGCAGGTGATGGCACCAGTCCAATGCATCCAGCAGAATCGCATCACGGTCATTTTCACGGTCCCATCGGTCGCCGTTTGTACCAATCGCATGAAACTTCTCGCGCCAGCTTCGCTCCCGACATTGCGCTACTCGCTGTTTTCAGGTGAGCCTTTGCCCGTCGCCGCCGCGCTAGCCTGGCAAAAGGCCGCATCCAGCAGTGTCCTGGACAACCTCTACGGGCCTACCGAAGCAACGGTCGTCTGCACCGGCCAGCGCTTTTCCGGAGCCGCAGACGCGACTCCCGGTCGCGGCGTAGTAGCGATCGGCGCTGCATTTCCCGGCATTGAAATCGCGATCGTCAACTCAGCCTTGCAAATTCTGAAGGAAGGTCATGGCGAAATCCTGATCTCCGGCCCGCAACTGAGCTCGGGCTATTTTGGCGACCCGCAGCAAACTGAGCAGCGTTATCCGACGTTCTCCGGAAAGCGCTGGTACCGCACTGGCGATCTTGGCTTTCAAGACGCCTCCGGCACGTACCACCACCTGGGCAGGCTCGACAACCAAGTAAAAGTTCGCGGCAACCGCGTAGAACTCGAAGAGATCGAAGCGCACCTGCGCGAAATCTACCAGACCGATTCGGTCGCTGCGGTTGCGTGGCCCATCGAACACGGTTCCGCTGCCGGCATCGTAGCTTTCATCGGCGGCCGAATCCCGGCTTCAGATGTCGCGCAAAAAGCATTATTGAAAGGCCGCCTGCCCAGTTACATGGTTCCCACGGCCATCCATCACGTGGATGCGCTTCCGCTAAATGCGAACGGCAAAATAAATCGACGCAACCTGGTCTCGCTACTCGGCGGTAAGAGCAATTAGCCGTGGGCGCCTCGGCGACACCAGCGGACCTCGTTGCCGCAGGCCCTCCGCGTCCTTTCCGGCTACGCATCATCCCGCCACTCGATACCTATCCGTCCGTCGTATCCTTCGCGCAGACTCCCGCCGGGAAAGCCATAGTCCTGCTGCTCTTCGGTCTGGGCTCGAAATATTCCGTTCCTGAATGGAAAGTGATGACGCTCTGGCTCGCGCTCATCACGGTTCTGCCAAAGCATCGCCGCTTACTCGTTACGCTGGGCATGTTGCAATGGACGTTTCTGCTCCCGATTGAGAAGACCGAATTCAGCACGATTATTCTGTCGCCGCTCATCATGAGGGCTTGCGCCTGCGCAATCGGCGGGCTGTTGTTCTGGTTTGCCGCGCGCTTCCGCCAGTCCTTATTCGGCCGCCGCCCGATTCTTACGCTGCTAACCAGCTACGCTATATTTGTGTACATCACTTCCGTATTCCTCGGTTCATTCCCCGGTTCCTTCGTGGCTTGGCGTTTCGCGATGGTCTTCAGCGTTTACCTGTGGTTCATCAGCTACGCGCTGTTGGATCGTGATTCGAAGGATCGCGGTCCCTTTGGTCTGCAACTGGGTACCTTCCATCCCTTTTGGGGCTCCACAAACGTTCCATTCCCGAAAGGCTCGGCCTACTTGCGCCGCATCGAAGCGCACACCCCCGAGCGGCTGGCGATAACGCAGCTTAAAGGTCTGAAACTCCTGGCGTGGGCGCTGGTCTTGAATATGGTGCTCCGACCATTTCAAGCGATCGTGTATCAGCGGCTCGGAATCCCCACCTTCGCCACAGCGTTCGAACACAGCGTCCAACGGTCGTCCTATCCCTGGTTTCTGTGCTGGGCCAGCTTGGTCGCCGCGTTTTTCGAAGCGGTCTTGACCATATCCGTCCTGGGACACGGAATCATCGCGTGTTGTCGCATGGCTGGATTCGCAGCGTTGCGCAACACCTATCGCCCGCTCGAATCCCGCACCATCGCAGAGTTCTGGAATCGCTACTATTTCTACTTCAAGGAATTGCTGGTGGATGTGTTTTTCTATCCCACCTTCATGCGCTATTTCAAAGGGCGCCCAAAAATTCGCCTCTTCGCCGCAACTCTTGCCGCCGCTTCATTCGGGAACGCCTACTACCATTTTTTCAACGAACCGGAACCGATTGCAAAGCTCGGCTTTTGGAAAGCAATCGTGGCCTACCAGCCGTACATGTTCTACTGCCTTGTCCTTGGCGTGGCCATCGGCATTTCGCAGCTGCGAAAGCGCAAACCGATTCCAACCGGTTGGGTAAGGGGGCGACTGGTTCCTTCGCTAACGGTAGCGCTTTTTTACTGCCTGCTGCGCATCTTTTCAGACACCACCAGGACCTATCCCATTCACGAGCATTTTCGTTTCCTGGCACATCTGTTCAATTTGACGTCGTGAGGAAAGAATGGATCAAAGACCTACCATTCGGCAATTTCTGAAGGAACTGCTGGCCACCAAAGGAGACGCGCTCCAGTTCGCGGATAGCGATTCGTTGCTGCTCGGCGGCCGTTTGCAGTCACTCGACGCCGTGGAAATCGTCGTCTTTCTCGAAGAGCAGTTCGGCCTTGACTTTGCTGTTATTGGATTTGATCAAGAGAAAATCGACACCGTTGACGCGATTGCTTCGCTGGTTGAAACCGGCCAACGCTGATTTACGATGCTTGGGCGGGTGGCCGACCTTTACACACTACCCGATCGATTGCACCAAGAACTTCCGCATGGCGCATCCTCTCCCGCCAGCGGCAGCTCAGCTGCGGACTGACTTTATGTGTTTGCCGTTGCGATGATCATGCCGCCTGTGACGGTGAACAGTCCGCCGGCGAGGATTGCGAGAGATGGAATCTGCTTGAATGCCAGCCAAGAAATGGCTTGAGCGGTGAGGAAGAAAAACACCACGGAGTCGCCGAGCAGTTTGCCGAACTCCCAGGGCGGCGAATTGCCAGTCCATCCGCATGCGAACAAGACGAGCACCGCGACTGTAAACAGCAACGGCTTTTCGAGAATTCACTCAGGGCAAGCGGGATGACGGCGAGATGTGCGCGAGGAAAAGTTTGATGCGGGGTTACGGGGATTGGTGTTGGGCGGCGGCTTTTATGGCTTTTTCTAGGTCGGTGGCTATGCGGGATTTGGCGATGTAGCCGCGGACGCCGGTTTGGGCGGCGTAGCGGGCCAGGTCGAGTGATTCGAAGTGGGTGACGATGAGGATTTCGGCCTGGGGGGCGTCGCGGCGGATTAGTTCGGCGGCGGTGAGGCCGTCCATGGCGGGCATGGAGATGTCGAGGAGGATTACGTCGGGCTGAAGCTCGGCGGCTTTTTGCACTGCGTCGCGGCCGTCTTCGGCTTCGCCGCAGACGATCCATTCGGGGTGAAGTTCGAGGAGCATTTTGAGGCCGGTGCGTACGGTTAGGCTGTCGTCTGCGATGAGGATACGAACTTCCGACATGGGTGAGTGCGCTCCATTCGCACTATGAAGTACTAGGAGTACTCTATAAATAGAGCGTGAAAATGCACATCGGGTGAAATGTGTAGATGTGAGATGTGGTGTATGGGGAGTTACGGGGCAGGCGAATTCTTTCGTGGGGCGATCGCTTTAGTACTTGCGGGTATCGGTGCAGCCAAGGGCGGCGTCGGCCAGTAGGGAAAAGCAGATCCCTCCGGCAAAAGGCGCCTGCGGGATGACCATCTTTTTTATTGGTCGAGGGATTTGAGACCACAGGCGACCAGGATGAGGGCGAAGCGGGTGGCGCGATGTTTGCGCTGTGGGCTGTTGTGCTTTGGCGCGGGTCAGATGGTGAGATATACTTCTAGGCCGGTCGGTGGGCGGAGACGCGTTCTGTGCGTTGTGTACGCTGCGCGACATATGTCTGGCGCGCGCACGGACTGCGTGGCCGGAGATAGTTTTACATTTAATATTTGGCAATCTTATTCGCTGATAGGGCAGACTGCACACGCACAACATGGCGCTCGATTCCCGCGGAACAAAAAATACATCCACGCCCGAAACGCAGGCGCCGAGCCGGAC
>Ga0210391_10001434_pt1 | contig 21810 bp, 17 predicted proteins | sample IncBWC12OmetaG_FD_160573 | JGI IMG/M metagenome (GOLD analysis project Ga0210391, IMG submission 160573) | Forest soil microbial communities from Barre Woods Harvard Forest LTER site, Petersham, Massachusetts, United States - Inc-BW-C-12-O ...
GATTCCCATTTTTGGAGGAGCTGTCCGAGCCGTGGGAGCCGATCTCTCGCGCGTTGCTCGTGGTGTGGATTTGCTTCTACGTGTTTTTCTTGTGGCAACTCGCGAGTGACGGGAGTTTCCCTCGATTGATGAACGGCGTTTTTGTGCCGATTCACGAAGGCGGCCACTTGCTGTTCCGCTTCTTCGGGGAGTTTATTAGCGTCGCCGGCGGAACGTTTTTGCAACTCTTCACGCCGTTCGCGCTGGCAGTGTACTTCGCGTTTCAACGTCAAACCCAGGGCGTCGCTTTCTGTCTCTTCTTTATGTTCGACCAGTTTCTGCCAACTGCAACTTACATGGCAGACGCACGCGCGATGGATTTGCCGCTGCTGACCGTAGGCGACGCGGAGTACGTAATTCACGATTGGAATTATTTGTTCGACAAGCTTGGTTTGCTGGAGCACGACACACAAATCGCGGTAGCGGTGCGGGCCATCGGCTGGCTCGGAATGATCGGAGTATGCGTCTGGCTCGTGTGGCGAGGGCTGAACGATGTGCCGGTGCCGAAGGCTGCGCAACAGCAGCAGAACGATGCGACCGACACGGGTGTCGATGCGAATTAGTAGAGGCCGCGTAAATCAGTTGGGTGGGGAAGTTCGATCTGCAAGAGGCGGTTGTAATCCTTCAGGGTTAGTTTGATCAATTCCGCGGGGCCGACGTCGCGCAGCGTCCAATTCTCCGTCGGTAGAATCCGCGATCCTACGAATAGGTCGCCGCTCTCCCAGTTGGAACCATTCGCTTTGAGGTCAGTAAGCGGCACGTTGTAAACCTGCTTCGCACGCAAATCCATCGCGAGAAAGCGACGGCCTAGCAGGATCAGCACGAGGTGCAGCTGCTTTTTGTTGTCGGTCTGGTAGACGTTCCACGCGAGAGGGATTTTGTCGTCGAGCCGGCACTGTGCAGCGGGCACGGACTTCCACAGGAAACGATCGGGGTCGGAGGCGGAAGCAGAACCCGCAGCAGTACACGCAGCGGCGAACAGCACGATTGCAACCGCGCGTGTCGCCGCGAGGACGCGCGAATTGTGTCCGGTCAATCCCATTGGACGACGATTTGGCGCTGCGACACCATGATGAAGCCCTTCAGCCGGCCGTGCTCGTGGACGTCGCGCAGGATCGTCACGTCCTGCTCGCAATATTTCACGACGCGGTCTTTTTCGCCAGCGCGCCACCATTCGACGGCTTTGATGCCGTCGCCGGACTTCGCGGTGCCCAGCGTTTCGGTTGCGACCTGATCGAGTTTCACGCGGTGGCCGAGCAGCTTGTGGAGTTCCTCAAGAAGATCGAGTGAGGCTTTGCGGACGTTGTCCACGGGAGCGTAAGCGCGCAGAACTTCGATGTCGAAGCGATTGCCGTTGTAAGTGATGACCTTAGTGAACTGTTCGAGTTCGTTGATCAACTTTCGCGCGTCTTCTTCAAACCAGCGGCGGAAGCCATTGTCCTTGTCCCACGTGACGGCGACGGCCATGCCGAATCCGCGGATGTTGCTCCAGCCGCCGTCCACTTCGTGAGATAGCCTGAGAGTTTCAATATCGAGATAAATTTCGCGGTCGAACAATCCTCGCAAGTCGGGTCCCCGTTTCGCGCGCCCTGGCGGCACTATTGGTTATTGGCCGAAGCGCCGGCTAGTACAAACTGCCTTCGCGCTTGCGGCCAGTGAAGTCGATGTAAACCACTTTCGTTTCGGTGTAGAACTCGATCGCGCTGTGGCCAACTTCGTGCGGGCCGATGCTGCTGGCTTTCGCGCCGCCGAACGGGACGTGCGCTTCACCGCCTACGGTGGGCGAGTTTACGTGCGTCATGCCGGTTTCAATCATGTCGACGAATTCGAAGATCTTGTTCGAATCGGTCGAGTAGATCGAACTCGAGAGGCCGTACTTCACGCCGTTCGCGGCGGCGAGAGCTTCATCGAAATCCTTCACGCGGATGACGCTCAGTACGGGGCCGAAGATTTCTTCCTGCGCGATGCGCGAGTCTTTTGCGACGTGGTCGAACACCGTGGGCGCGACGAAGTTGCCGTCTTTGTGTGCCGTGCCGGTGAGCTGTTCGCCGCCGCAGAGAAGTTTGCCCTCGCCTCGGCCGATGTCGATGTACTTCAGCACTGTGGACATTTGTTTTTCATCGACGGATGGCCCCATATCGACTTGCGCGTCAAGGCCGTCGCCCACACGAAACTTCTTCGCGCGTTCGACGAGGGCCGCAACGAATTCGTCCGCAACGGCTTCTTCGATGATCACGCGGCTCGTCGCTGTGCAGCGTTGGCCCGTGGAAGCGAACGCGCCGGATACGACCGCGTCGAGCGCGAGCTGGAGGTCGGCATCCATGAGGATCACGACGGCGTTCTTGCCGCCCATTTCGCACTGAATTTTCTTTTGCGTTGCGGCGCCGGCGGCGTAAATCTTCTGACCCACGGCCGTCGATCCGGTGAACGAGATCGCCTGCACGTGCGGGTTTGTCACAAGTTCGTCGCCGACCGACTCACCGGTGCCGAGCACCACGTTCAGCACGCCTTTCGGCAGGCCAGCCTCCGTGAAAATCTCGGCGAGGCGAAGCGCGCACAAAGGCGTTAGTTCGGCGGGTTTCAGGACCACTGTGTTACCGCACACGAGTGCCGGAGCCAGCTTCCAGATCGGAATTGCGACGGGGAAGTTCCACGGTGTGATCAGCCCTACGACGCCGAGCGGCTGCTTCACCGTGTAAGAGAAATTCTTAGGCAGCTCGCTCGGGAGCGTCTCGCCTGTGAGGCGGCGCGCCTCCCCGGCCGAGTACTCAAGAATGTTGATTGCCCGCTGGACCTCGCCGAGCGAGTCCTTTAGTGCTTTGCCTTCTTCGCGGGTGAGGAGCCGCGCCAGGGCATCTTTCTCGTCCTGCATGATTCGCGCGGCGATGAACAAAATCTTCCCGCGAGTAGGCGCCGGCGTCTCGCGCCACGCAGGATAGGCGGCCTTTGCGGCCACGATGGCTTCCTTCATTTCCTGGCGCGTCGAGAGGGCGATGCGCGCGACGGTGTCTTCGCGATTCGCCGGGTTGCGGCGTTCGAAAATATGAGTCGATTTGGAGTCGACCCATTCGCCGCCGATGAAGTTCTTGCAGAGTTGAACTGTGGTTGTAGTTGTAGCCATTCTTCAATTATATCCAATTACATAAGGCTCGACTGCGACTCGCGCTTACGCGCGCACTTCGCTGAAGCTCTTATCGAGCAAGCGAATGCCTTCGTCCACGTCAGCCTTCGAAATGTTCATCGGCGGCGCCATGCGAATCACGTTGGCGTACATCCCGCCCTTGCCGACGAGCAGTCCGTTGTTCCGAGCTGCCTCCAGCACGGCGTTCGTCTCCGGCGCTGCCGGCTCTTTCGTCTGGCGGTCTTTCACCAATTCGAGCGCCTGCATCATGCCCATGCCGCGCACTTCGCCGATCAGCGGGTATTTCTGCTGCAGCTCCTCAAGCTTCTGACGGAAGTAGCCGCCCACGACGTGCGTGTTCTCCATCAGGTTGTCTTCTTCGATCACTTCGATCACCGCACGCGCCGCTACGGATGTGACCGGATTCCCGCCGAACGTCGCGATGTTCAGCCCCTGGAATTTGTCGGCAAGTTCGGCCGTTGCGATCGTCAAGCCCACGGGCACGCCATTCGCCATGCTCTTTGCCGAGGTGATGATGTCCGGCGTGACTTCCCACTGCTCGATGCCCCACCATTTCTTTCCGGTGCGGCCCCAGCCGGTCTGCACTTCGTCGGAAATGTAAGCGCCGCCGTAGTTTTTCACGATGCGGTGAACGATCTTGAAATATTCCTTAGGCGGAGTAATGAACCCGCCCACGCCCTGAATCGGCTCCGCGATGAACGCCGCGATCTGGCCGCTCGTGGTCGTTTGAATCACGTTCTCCACGTCGTTCGCGCACGCGACGCCACAGGAGGGATACGTCAGATGGAGCGGGCAGCGGTAGCAGTAGGGATTGATCGCGTGCGAGATGCCGACGCTGATCACGCCGCCCTTGCGCCACGCAGATTGCGCCGTTACAGATTTGGCAAGCGCGGAGCCGCCGGAATAGGCGTGGCGCAGCGCGACAATGTCGTAACTCGGGCTGGCCATGCGCGAGAGCATGATCGCCGCTTCGTTGGCCTCGGTTCCGGAGCTGGTGAAAAAGCTCTTCTGCAATCTGCCGGGCGTGATTTGCGCGAGCTTTTCGGCGAGCGCGACGACGGCTTCGTTGGGGAAGAGCGTCGAAGTGTGCTGCAACTTGTTCACCTGCGCATTGATCTTCGAGGTGACCTTCGGATTGCAGTGCCCTACGCCGATCGTCACGATACCGCCGAAGAAGTCGAGGTACTTGTTGCCCTCGATGTCCCACAGGTATTGCATCGACCCATGATCGGCGACCAGCGGCTTCTGGTAGTAATTGGTCACCGACGGCCAGATGAATTCCTTGTGCTTGCGGACAACCTCTTCGCTGCGTGGATCGGACCCCTTCGGCGAAACAGTCATGTGGTTTTCCCCGTTTACTGCACGAATATCAGCCGCACGCTCTTGCAGGAAGCGCCCGCGGCTACGCTTCAACGCCGAGCCACGCCCGGCCCGACGCGGCTTACGCCGCGAAAATCCAATTCGTTGTGATTTCGGTACGGCGAAGTGTAACGCGCCGTTCGCGCTTCATCAAGACTTCGAGCGACGGTCCCGCGAAAATTCGGATGTGTATGAAAGCATTTCTTGTATGATGCGTCCGCGAACGCGCGATGGATCGCCTGCTCACAAACATTCTCCGCGGCGTGGGACGTATTTTCCCTGACTGCCAGACGCTCGCGCAGGCTATCGCGTTCAACATGTTTCTCGCGTTTTTCCCCATGCTGCTCCTCGCTCTCGGCGTGCTCAGCAGCGGCAGCCTCTTCCACAATGCGCTCCGCGAGCTGCCCGAGCGCCTGAAGGTCATCGTCCCGCCGGGAAGTGAAGACATCGTTGTCCAATACTTCGTCCGTAAGTCCGCGCACCCGTGGAAGTGGTCGCTCATCGGCTTGGGGGGCACGCTGATCGCCGGGTCGCAGGTAATGGCCGGATTCATCGAAGGCTTTCGCGTGATCGAGGAAGATCCGTTCCGGCTGACTTACTGGAGAATTCAGGCTCGCTCCTTGATTCTGCTCAGCCTGACAATCATTCCGACGCTCACGTTCGTGACGCTCACCGTCTTTGGACGCCAGATGCGCGGCTGGCTGGTTCACCGACTCGCCGACCCGGCGCTTGCGAACGTGCTGATATTTCTGGCCCAGGTAGCCATCGTGTTCGTGCTCTCGATGCTGGTGCTCGTGCTGGTGTACAGAATCGGCCGCCCGGGCCACCCGGGGATCATGGCGCTGTTTCCTGGCGCTGCGGTGGCTACGGTGCTGTGGTGGGTCACGGACGTGTGTTTCGGCTTCTATGTGCGCAAAATGCCCTACGACGCGGTCTACGGGGGTCTTGCTGCGGCCATCGGTTTGATCCTATGGATGTACCTCACGGCGATGGTCATTCTGCTCGGAGCGGCCTTCAACGTGGAGCGCAGTATCAATGAGCCCGAGCCTTCCCATCTCTTCGGTTTTGTCCGCAAATTGGCCCGCTAACCTTCTCGCCGTACCTTCGTATCTAATGTAAATAGGATAGTTAGATAAATATTTGCTCGCGGGCGTCCGCGCGTTCTAAGCATTGCCAACTAGGCCGCACGCGCAACTTTTGAGGCCTCCGAGGGTTTAAACTGGGCATAACGGGTGGCGATTTGCTTTTGCGGCCCAAGGCCGCAGCAGGGAACAGACTGCCGTGAAAACTTCGAAGCCTCGGAAGACTTCGCAACTTGAGCAGGCAGTCGCCGCCGGCATTGCTGTGGCCGCTGTCGTGGGCGGTCTTTTCCTTTCGTCGCCGCGCGCCGTTGCGGATCACGACGAAGCCTCAGCCGCTTTCGAATCGCTTTACGCCGCTCCGTCAACGCCGCCTGTTCAACAAAACGCCGCGCCCCAAAATTACAAGCTCGACAAGAAATTCAAAGGCAAGCTGCCCATCACGCAGCTTTCCGAAGACGAAGCGATCGCGCACGCGCTGAACCGCCTTGGCTACGGCCCGCGCCCCGGTGACATCGACCACATCCGCGAAATCGGCCTCGAAAAGTGGATCGACCAGCAACTTCATCCCGAGACTCTGGAAGACGCCGACCTCGACCAGCGTTTGAAGCGCTATCCGACGCTCACGATGTCTCCGAAGGAACTCGTCGACAACTATCCGGAAGCCAACCAGGCCGCGAAAAAAGAAGGCATCACCAAGGAGCAGGCGCAGGAACAGCAGCAGATGAAGCGCCAGGAAGCCGAGTCGCAAGTGATCTTGACCGGCAACGACAACCTGGATAAAGCGCAGCAACAGCTCGCCAAGCTCGTCGGTCCGAATCGCATCACCGCCGAACTTTCCATGGCGAAGCTCGATCGTGCGGTTTACACGAACCGTCAGCTCGAAGCCGTGATGGAAGATTTCTGGTTCAACCACTTCAACGTGTTCGCGAACAAAGGCGCGGACAAGTGGATGCTCACTTCTTATGTGCGCGACACGATTCGCCCGCACGCGATGGGCAAGTTTCCAGAGCTGTTGATGGCAACGGCGAAAAGTCCCGCGATGCTTTTCTATCTCGATAACTTTTTGAGCGCCGATCCGGCTGCCGTCGCGCGCATGGAAGCCGAAAAAGCAATGCGGCGGCACTACAACGGCTTTACGCCTCCGACTCCCGGCACATTCCCAGGTCCAGTAAGCAACCCGCCGCCGGGGGCACCAATACCCGCTGCTAAGAAGCCTGACCGTGGCCTAAACGAAAACTACGGCCGCGAAGTGATGGAACTGCACACCGTCGGCGTCGATGCGGGCTACACACAGCAGGACGTAATCCAGATGGCCGAGTGCTTGACCGGCTGGACGATCAAAGAGCCGCGCAAGGATCCCGTTTACAACTTCGACGAGAAAGTTCACGCCCAAGGCAAGAAGGTCGTGATGGGCAAGACCTTCAACTACGGCGGCGAAAAAGACGGGGAGGAAGCGCTGAAGATGCTGGCTGCGCAGCCTGCGACCGCAAAGTTCATTTCCACAAAGCTCGCGCGCCACTTTGTTTCGGATAATCCGCCGCCGGCGCTTGTAGACCGCATGGCAAAGACTTACGAATCCACGAGCGGCGACGTCCGGGCAGTTCTGCACACGATGATTTACTCGCCGGAATTCTGGTCGCGCGACGCGTATCGGTCCAAGATGAAGACGCCGTTCGAACTCGTCGCGAGCACCGCCCGAGCGCTGAACGCCGAAGTCACGATCACGCTGCCGCTCACCAATTGGGTGAGCCGCATGGGCGAGCCGCTTTTCCTGTGCCAGCCGCCGACCGGCTACTCGGATAAGGGCGAGACGTGGGTGAACACCGGCGCGCTGCTGAATCGTCTGAATTTTGCGCTCACGTTTGCGGGCGACAAGATGGGTGGTGCGACTACCGATCTGATGAACATGCTCGGCGAGGATGCCGCGAAGGATCCGAATCTCGCACTCGAAAAATCGATCCAGCTCTTTCTCGATGGACAGATTGCCGATACGACGCGTTCGACGATTGAAGCGCGACTGAACGATCCGCAGATTCGCCGCGCAAGCCTTGACGACCAGGCTCAAACGGTCAATGAAGGCTTGATCGCGGGCCTCGTTCTTGGAACGCCTGAATTTCAGCGGCGCTAAATTTTACTCGCGCTGGTGCGCGGAAAGGAGCACGCCATGGCCATCTCACGGCGATATTTTTTGAAGAGCGGCGGCATCGCCATGCTGGGCATGGCTGCGCTTCCGTCATTCCTGCAGCGCGCCGTGGCCGGCACGCCCACGGCGAACAAGAAGAAGATGGTCGTGCTCTTCCAGCGCGGCGCGATGGACGGGCTCAACGTCGTCGTTCCCTTTGGCGAGCCCAACTACTACCGCATGCGTCCGACCATCGCGATTCCGCAGCCTTCGCGTAATGCGGCGGCTGGCACTGCCGTGATCGATCTCGATGGATTCTTTGGGTTGCATCCGAGCCTTGAACCGATGCTCCCCCTTTTCCGCAATGGCCAGCTCGCTATTGTGCAAGCTGTCGGCTCTCCTGATTCCACGCGCTCGCATTTCGACGCGCAGGACTACATGGAGTCCGGAACGCCCGGCCTAAAGGCCACCGAAGATGGCTGGCTGAATCGCGCGATGCAGTCGATGCCGGAACCGCAGGCTACGCCGTTCCGCGCTGTTGCGTTCGGGCCGTATCTGCCGCGCACGCTGCAAGGCCCGTCGCCTGCGATCGCGATTCCGGATCTTAAGCAGTTCAAGATGAATGGTCCGCAGCAGACGGTCGAGGGCGGTTTCGAGGCGATGTATTCGCAGACGGTCGATATGGCGATGCGCGGCGTCGGCAACGAGACGTTTTCCGCGATCGACCAGCTCAAGAAAATCAATCCCGATAAATACACGCCTTCAAACGGTGCTGAATATCCCAAAGGTCGCTTTGGGCAGAGCCTGCAGGAAATTGCGGAGTTGTTCAAAGCCGATGTTGGACTCGAAGTCGCGTTCCTCGATAGCGGCGGCTGGGACAATCACGTCAACGAAGGCGGAGCGACCGGACAGCTCGCGAATCTTCTGAAGGATTTGGGGCATGGAGTCACCGCGTTTCATCAGGATATGGGCGATCAGATGGAGGAGATCGTTTTCGTCAGCATGTCCGAGTTTGGCCGAACCGCTCACGAAAACGGCAATCGCGGCACGGACCACGGCCACGCCAACTGCATGTTTGTGATGGGCGGTGCGGTGAAGGGCGGGCACGTCTACTCAAAGTGGCCCGGGCTCGACGAGGGCCAGCTCAATCAGGGCAGGGACTTGGCCGTTACGACGGACTATCGCAGTGTGCTTGGCGAAATCATCTACAAGCACCTGGGTGATCGCGACCTCGCGAAAGTTTTCCCCGGATACGCCAACGATCCGAAGCATTTTTCTGGCATCGTGAATGCGTAGGCGCGAGCGAACGTAGCGGGATCGAGAACTGAAAAAGAGAACGGCCGCCCGATTCGAATCGAGCGGCCGTTTTTCATTTTGAGTTTGAACCGATGCCGATCAAGAGCCCTTGATTCGCATTCCGTAGAACGACCGGTAGACGAAGAAGAACGACACGACGAAGAAAGCCGCAGCCAGCGCGTGCGTGATCGTCGGCCCTTGGTCTGCTGTGAGCTGAACAGCCAACTCCACGGCCAGCAACCCGAACAACGTGGTGAACTTGATCACCGGGTTGAGCGCGACGGACGACGTATCCTTGAACGGATCGCCGACCGTGTCGCCTACCACCGTCGCATCGTGCAGCGGCGTGCCTTTCTGCTTCAGCTCGGTCTCCACAATTTTCTTCGCGTTGTCCCACGCGCCGCCGGCGTTGGCCATGAAGATTGCCTGGTACAAGCCGAAGATCGCGATCGAAATCAGGTAGCCGATGAAGAAGAACGGCTCGACAAACGCGAAGGCCAGCGTGCCGAAGAACACCGCGATGAAGATGTTCAGCATGCCCTTCTGCGCGTACTTGGTGCAGATCGCGACGACGGCCTTGCTGTCCTCCACCGATGCTTTGATCACACCGTCCAGCTTGATGTTGGCTTTGATGTATTCCACTGCGCGGTACGCGCCGGTGGTGACGGCCTGCGTCGAAGCGCCGGTGAACCAATAGATCATGGCGCCACCGGTTACGAGCCCGAGGAAGAACGGAGCGTAGAGCAGCGAAAGCTTGTCCACGTTCTGCGTGGTTCCATTGGTGAGCGCCATGATGATGGAGAAAATCATCGTGGTCGCGCCAACCACGGCCGTACCGATCAGCACAGGTTTTGCGGTCGCTTTGAACGTGTTTCCGGCGCCGTCGTTTTCTTCGAGTAGTTCCTTCGCGCGTTCGAAATCGGCGTCGATGCCGAAGTCAGCCTTGAGTTCCTGCTTCACATTCGGCACCGCTTCAATCAGCGAAAGCTCGTACACCGATTGCGCGTTGTCGGTCACGGGGCCGTAGGAGTCAACTGCGATGGTTACCGGACCCATGCCGAGGAAGCCGAAGGCCACCAGGCCGAACGAGAACACCGGCGCCGCGAGCATCAGGTTCTGAAGGCCCTGCAGGCTGAAGAGGTACGCGATGCTCATCAGGAGCACCATCGCGAGGCCGATATAGTACGCCGAGAAGTTGCCCGCGACGAAGCCCGAGAGAATGCCGAGCGACGCACCGCCTTCTTCCGCCGACGCGACCACTTCGCGCACGTGCCGCGATTCGGTGGATGTGAACACCTTCACGAGTTCCGGAATGATCGCTCCCGCCAGCGTGCCGCAGGAGATGATCGCGCCGAGTTTCCACCAGAGCGTGGTATCGCCGTCCAATGAAGGCACGATGAAGTAGGAGATGACGAACGTCATGGCGATCGAAACGACCGACGTGATCCAAACCAGCGACGTCAAAGGCGATTCGAAGTTCATGTGGCTCGCGTTGCTGTAGCGGGCGCGGGCGATTGCGTCGTTGACGAAGTACGCGATCGCGCTGGCGAACAGCATCGCGATACGCATCACGAAGATCCAGACCAGCAGCTGGACCTGAACCGTGGACGAGTGAACCGCGAGCAGGATAAACGTGATCAGCGCGACGCCGGTGACGCCGTAGGTCTCGAAGCCGTCCGCGCTCGGGCCGACCGAGTCGCCCGCGTTGTCGCCGGTGCAGTCCGCGATCACGCCGGGGTTGCGCGCGTCGTCTTCCTTGATCTTGAACACGATCTTCATCAAGTCGGAACCGATGTCCGCGATCTTGGTGAATATGCCGCCTGCGATACGCAACGCTGCCGCGCCCAGCGATTCGCCGATGGCGAAGCCAATGAAGCACGGGCCCGCGTAGTCGCCGGGGATGAAGAGCAGGATGAACAGCATCATCAGCAGCTCGACGCTGATCAGCATCATGCCGATGCTCATGCCCGCCTGAAGGGGAATCGCGTAAATCGGGAACGGTTTGCCGCGCAGGCCCGCAAACGCGGTGCGTGAGTTGGCGAACGTGTTCACGCGGATGCCGAACCACGCCACACCGAAGCTGCCAACGATGCCGACCACGCTGAACGCGAGAATGATCACCACACGCGCGGCTTCGTAATGCAGCAGGAAGCCAAAGTAGAGAATGATGACGACCGCGATGAACGCTTCGAGCAGCAGCAGGAACTTGCCCTGCGTGATCAGGTAGGTTTTGCAGGTCTCGTAGATCAGCTCGGAGATTTCGCGCATCGCGCGGTGCACCGGCAAGTTCTTCAGCTTCATGAAGATCGCGAGGCCGAACACCAAGCCGAACACGCAGGCCAAAATGCCGTAGAGCAAAAGATTGTGGCCGTTGATGCCGCCTACAAACGAAACCGATGACAGGTCGGGAAGCTTAAGTGATGCTTCACCGCCGGGCGCTTCGGGCGCCGCGTGGGCGGTCAGCGCCGTAAGGAGAATCGCTGCCAAACTCACTACCACTACCTTCGCCCCGCCGATCGTGGCGGGCACAAATCCTGAGAGTTTCGAGCGCATCAGTTGCACCCCGCGGCCATTTTGGCCACACACAAACCGCAGCACCATTCAGACTTCATTCTTCCTCCGGGTGAAGACTCCGTGACTGGCAGCCCGCCTAACTGTAGAAACAGCAGAACAGAATTGCCTTTTTTAACAGGATTCAAATCTTGCGTCAAGAAAAGACGGGGCTTGCGGGCGATTTAGACCGCCCAAAGTGGCCCGTTCCTGGAGTGCTGACCCGTCTTGGCGACCGTTCGGGACGGCGTTTTTCTAAAGTTCGGGCGTTGCTACTTAGGGTCGGCAGCGGCGGGTGCGGGCGGGGCCTGCGAATCTGACTTTTTCTTCCCGATTGGCGCTTCGAAGAACATCAGCGGCTTGTTTGACGGCATGGAATAAACATTTGGGACGTAGATCGTCGCGCCGTCCGCCAGCTTCATTTCGTGGCTTACGTTGAAGTAGAGGTAGCCGTGGAGCATACCCATCGGTGGGACGACCTCGCCATCCAGCGTCAGCGGGCGCAGTTGCGCGGCGTACTTTTCGGCTTTCTTATCATTGGAGGGAAGCGGGATGCCTGCGACGCGTCTCGGTTGTGACGGTACCACTCCTTCTGGGTGAGCGATCAGCGATGCGACTTCGTTGGCGCCAAGCCAATCCAGATCCTGGCGGCCATGGCGCGGGTGGACGGTGAGTTGGATGGTATCGATGTCCACGCGAATCGGCTTCTGCGAGTCGTTTTTCAGAAACACTTCCACTGGCAGAATTCCCAGCGGCATCGGATCGACTTTGCCGAAGATGGCCTTCGATTGCGCGGCGTCGGTGAGCGGACTAGCCATCACGGTGAGGCCGTCGTGTGTATCGCGCTGGAGGTCGGCGGTGGGATCGGCCGGCGCGGCTGCGGGGTTCGATTGCGCTTGGGCCCCTCCCGCAACGAACATCAGCACTGCCGTGAGCATGCACAGGAATTTCATCGTCTGCCTCTCCGATGCCGCAAATCCGGCGGAAGTTGTGCGCGTTTCCGAGTTCGCTGCCACTATAATACCCAGCTTGCGCGCGTGAAAGTGGTTGCGTGGCCGCGTGCGCATCTCAACACCGCGCGATGTACTTCTTCTATCGAATTCTGACGGCTGTGGGCATGCTCGTGCTCGCACCGTATTTTTTTCTGCGCGGTTGGCGGCGTGGCCGGCCCGCGAGCACTTTCTGGGAGCGCATGGGCGGCGTTCCTCGCGAAATCGCGGCCCGGGCGCGTGCGACGGAGCGCGGTGCGATTTGGATTCACGCGGTTTCGGTCGGCGAAGTTCTCGCGGCCAAGCCCTTGCTCGAGGGCCTGAAGCGCGACAATCCCGCGCGGCTCGTGTTTGTCTCCACCACAACGGATACCGGGCAGGCTCTCGCGCGAGAGCGCCTGTCCAACGCCGACGGCATTTTCTATTTTCCGCTCGACTGGGTCGTCGCTGTGCGCCGCGCACTGCGTGCGATTCGCCCTGCGGCCGTGATCGTTATGGAGACTGAAATCTGGCCTAACTTTCTCCGCGAGGCGCACCGTGGGGGCATTCCGGTAATCTTCGCGAATGCCCGCATCTCCGAAAAGTCTTTCGCGCGTTTCAAAAAGTGGGAGTGGCTGATCGGCCCGATGTTCCGGCGTACGATAGAAGACGCGACGATGTTTCTTACGCAGTCGCCTGAAGATTCGGCGCGCCTCGTCGCCATGGGCGCGGAGGAGGATCAAGTTCTCGTCACTGGAAATTTGAAATACGATGCGTCGCCTGCGTCGTCCGGCGATTTTGCGAAATGGCTCGGAGCCGAGATCGAGCGCCAGGAGCGTTGGCCGGTGCTCGTTGCGGGCAGTGTCGTCGCAGGCGAGGAGGAGGCTGTATTAGGCGCATATGACACCGTCCAGCGCCAGTGGCGCCGAACGCTTTTGATACTTGCACCGCGCAAGCCGGATCGGTTCGATTTTGCCGTGCGTCTTGTCGCCGAAGGCGGCTGGAACGTGATTCGCCGGAGCGCGCTCGACCTCTCCGCGCCGCTCGACGAAAGCGCTGACGTGCTCATTCTCGATTCGATCGGCGAACTCGCCGCGCTCTATTCGCTCGCTGACGCAACCTTCGTCGGCGGCTCGCTCGTGCCTTCCGGCGGGCACAATATTCTCGAGCCCGCGCAGTTTGGTCGCCCGCCCGTGTTCGGGCCGCACATGGAAAATTTCAAGCAAATGGCTGACGCGTTCCTCAACGCAAAAGCCGGCGCGCAAGTGACGTCCGGAAACGCGCTCGGCACCGTTTGGATGCAGCTTATCCAGAACAACGAGATGCGCGAACACGTCGGCGCGGCTGCCAAAGCGCTCGCTGAACGCAACCGCGGCGCTACCGAGCGCACGCTCGAAAAAATTGAGTCGATCCTTGCTCACACGCTCTCGGCCAAGGATTCGCATCGGTGAGCTGGCCGCAAACGATTCTCACGCCGCTCTCGCCGCTTTACGAGGCCGGCGCTCGCGCGCGCGTTTGGGCTTATGGCAGCGGTGTTTTCTCCTCCCATAAATTGCCCGGACGCGTTATCAGTGTCGGAAATCTCACCGTCGGCGGCACTGGCAAGACTCCGATGGTCCTCTGGATCGCTCAGCGCCTGGCTGCGTCCCGCAAGGGCGTGGGAATTCTCACGCGGGGCTATCGCGGTTCAGGCTCGACAAGCGATGAAGTTCGGCTCCTTCAGTCGCGCCTCGGCGATTCCGTGAAATTTGGAGTGGGCGCCGATCGCTTCGAGCAGGGAAGCATCCTCGCCGGCGAGGGCATCCGGTGGTTTGTTCTCGACGACGGTTTTCAGCATCTTCAGCTCGCTCGCGACGTAAATATTCTTCTCATCGACGCCGCCAATCCGTTTGGTGGCGGCAAGCTGCTTCCCGCCGGACGGCTTCGCGAGCCTCGCAGCGCGATGAGTCGCGCGAGCGCCATCGTCATCACTCGGAGCGAACGCGCGCCCGCTATCGAATCCGCGATCCGTCTCGATTCGACCGCACCAATTTTCTACTCGCAGGCAACGCTCGACGGCGTTTTCAGCGTCGAAGGGGACGACGCAAACGCCGTGCAGCAGTCGCGCGCCGCGAAGTGGTTCGCGTTCTGCGGAATCGGCAATCCCGATGCGTTTGCCGCGGATTTGAAGGCGTGGGGTTTCAGCGTCACCGGAAAGCGCGCGTTTAAGGACCATCACGCTTACACACAGGCCGATCTGGATGCAATCGCGTTGGCTGGCGAGCGCACCGGCGCGACGCAACTAATTTGCACCGAGAAAGACAAATTCAATTTGCCTGCCGGTGCGCGAACCCGGCTTCCGATCTTATATTGCCGCATCTCGATGCGCGTCGATCGCTCAGACGATCTTCTGCGGCTCATTCTCGGCGATACACCGGGCACGCAGACATGATGCTGAAATCCCGCGAGCTCGAATTGCTCGCACTTTGCCCGTGTGATACGTTTCCGGCAGTGAGTGTGCCTTCAGGAAGCCCGGCTCGAAACCGTAGGGAGAGTGCGTGACGCAGTCTCGTAAGAAAACTAAGCGAACCGCTGTGGCTGGTCGAAACGCCACGCCAGCGACGTCAGCCAAGTCCGAGTCCGTCGATCTGTCGCGACTTCTTACGCTTGTAGCGGCGTTTCCGAAGCAAACCATCTGCGTCGTCGGCGATTTCGTCCTCGATGAGTTTGTTACTGGCGACATCTCGCGCGTCTCCCGCGAAGCTCCGATCCTGATCCTTCGTCATCGCAAAACCGAAAACTATCCCGGCGGCGCCGCAAATGCCGTCAATAACCTTGCCGATCTCGGCGCTAAAGTTCTCGCCGTCGGAGTTGTGGGTGCTGACCATGGCGGCCGCGCGCTGCTCGAAGAATTCCGCCGCAAAAAAGTGAACGTCGCGGGCGTCGTCCGGAGCTCGGAGTGGGTGACCACCACAAAAACTCGCTACCTCGCCGGTTGGACGCACACAACCGAACAGCAAGTTCTCCGTGTTGACCGCGAACCGCACTCCGCGATCAACGTCGCGACGCAAACGCGAATCCGTCGCAATGCGCAGCAGGCCGCTGCCAAAGCTGGCGCCGTCCTGGTCTCCGACTATGGACTTGGCGCCGCCACGCCCGACCTCGTGCGGTCGTTGAAATCGAAACGCATCACGCTCGATTCGCGTTACCGCTTGCTCGAATACCGCGGCGTCGGCGTCACAGCCGCCACTCCCAACGAGCCAGAGGTTGAAGCTGCGCACCACGCTACAATCGGTACAGATACTGCGCGGCTCGAATCGCTCGGGCGCAAGACTCTCCAGCACCTCGGCCTCGAAGCGCTTGTCGTCACTCGCGGCAAGGACGGCCTCGCGGTGTTCGAACGAAACTCCGGCGCAAGCGCGAAAGCGCCGCGCGTGCATCACGTGGGGATCTACGGCTCCGACGCGCCTGTCGACGTTTCCGGGGCGGGCGATACAGTGATCGCTGTTTTCACGCTCGCGCTTGCCGCAGGCGCGACGTACCTCGAAGCCGCACACCTGGCCAACTACGCGGGCGGCATCGTCGTGATGAAGCGCCGCACCGCCACTGTGACAGGCGCCGAACTCGAGACCGCTCTGCGCGCCGAGGCCACCAGCGCTCGCTGAATCCCGAATGGATACCCGCGAAAAAATTGTAAGTCGCGACGGCCTTGCCACGATTCTCGATGAACATCGCCGCGCCGGCCGCAAAATCGCGTTTGCTAACGGCGTGTTCGATCTCCTCCATGTGGGCCACGTTCGATACCTCGCGGCTGCACGCGCTGAAGGTGACGTTCTCGTCGTCGGCGTCAACTCAGACTCAAGCGCCCGCGCGCTGAAGGGTCCGACCCGCCCGATCCTCACCGAACGCGCGCGCGCCGCTCTCGTTGCAGCGCTAAAGTCGGTCAACCACGTTGTGATCTTCGACGAACTCGATGTGCGGCTCCTCCTGCGCCAGCTCCACCCTGACGTTCACACGAAGGGGAGCGACTACAGCGCCGACACCGTTCCCGAGCGCGACATCGCCGAACTTCTCGGAATTCGCATCGCTATCGTCGGCGATCCGAAGGACCACTCCACCCGCGATCTTCTCGCGCGGCTTCGGACGAAGTCGGATGGCTGAATCGCGTTTTCTACTGGTGCGTCTTGGCTCGCTGGGCGATATCGTGCACGCGCTGCCGGCGGCCTCTGCGCTGCGTGAAGCATTTCCCCACGCGGAAATTGATTGGCTCGTTGAGCCGAAGTGGGAGCGGATTCTGGAATCGAATCGCGATCTGAACGAAGTGATTACGCTCGACCGCGCCAGCCTCGCGACGATTCGCGATACGGTGAAAGCGCTGCGTTCGCGCGACTATGCGTGTGCGATCGATTTTCAGGGACTTTACAAGTCGGCGCTGATGCCGTTTGCCGCACGAGTGCCGCGACGCATCGGTTTTCGCGAGAGCTACGCGCGCGAAGGGCTCGCCTCGAAATTTTACACCGAGACGCATAATCCTGTCGGTGCGCACAAAGTCGACCACAACCTCACACTCGCGCGCGCAGCGGGCGCCGAAAAGACCGGCGCGCAATTCCCGCTGTCAATATTCGATGAAGATCGCGACGCGGCGGCTGAAGCTCTTGGGAAGCACAACCTTGTAGACTATTTCGTGTTGAATCCCGGCGGCGGCTGGAAATCGAAGTGTTGGCCCGCCGAACGATATGGCGAACTCTCAAGCGTGCTCGCGCAGAAGTATGGCTGGCGCGGCCTCATCACCTACGGGCCCGGTGAAAACGATCTCGCTCAACAGGCTCTGTTCGCGGCGCACGGATCGGCGGTTGCAGTTCCGCTCGCGCTTGGCCCGCTGATGGCTGTGCTAAAGGGCACGAAGTTCGTCGTCTCCGCGGACACGGGGCCGCTCCATGTCGCCTCCGCGCTCGGCGCGCCGTGCATCGGCCTGTTCGGTCCCACCGATCCCGCGCGCAACGGCCCGTATTCGCAGGAGGATGTCACGGTACGGAACCTGCGCGGCGTGGAAACGACATACGACCGCGGCGCATCGTACTCTCCGTCCATGTTATCGATCACTGTGGAACAAGTCGCGGCCGCCGTCGACGAACGTCTGAGGCGAATCCGGTGAGCTTGAACCAACCTCGCAAATTCTGGATGCGCTGGCGCGTTCGTGTCGGTTATCCGGTCGCCGTTCTTTACTGGGTTCTCGCGCGGCCGACGCTTCGCAGCATCGCATTCGGCGTGGGTCTTGCGGCATTTGGTCTCGCGATTCGCGCGCTTGCCGCCGGCCATCTTAAAAAGGATCGTGAACTCGCGGTCAGCGGCCCTTACGCCTCCACGCGCAATCCGCTTTATCTTGGCAGCGCGTTTCTCGCCATCGCGTTCGCAGCCGCGGGGAACTCGTATTTGGCAGGCGGTCTTGTCGTGATTTATTTCGCGGTGTTCTACTACTTCGTGATGCGCAACGAGGAAGCTGATCTCAAAGAGCGTTTCGGCGCCGTGTACGAGCAGTACGCCGAGCGCGTGCCGCTATTCCTTCCAAAATTCTGGGGACCGACGTATGCGCAGCCGCCACTTCCTGGAGCAGAGTCGAAGGCGTTCTCCTTCGAACAATACAAAAAAAATCGCGAGTACCGAGCGCTTCTGGGCACGGTCGCCGGATTCGCCGTCGTGTTGCTTCGAATGTGGATTCGTTCGCGTTTCGGCTACTGAAGCCGATATACGGCGTGCATCACGCGCTGAAATTGCGGTCTGTAGAGCAGATCGAAGGCGCCTTCTTTTCCGGGAAACATTTCCAGCGCAAGGCTGCGCGTGGCGGCCACCATTTCCGCGGCCTGTTCGAGGGGGAGTCCGCCGCTCGCGATCTCCGCGAGCGTCAGATTAACTACAATGCGCAGGCGGCGGATCCTTCGCGACTCATCATCAATCTGCGCCTGCGAGGGTGCGAGAGGATTCGCGTTTTCCATCTTCACCCCGCGAGTACAACGAAACGAGTATGGACTTAAGCCGCGACACGCGCAATAGTACTTCTAAACCCGTTGCACAATGATGCAGCATTCATTTTTCGCACGAAGGAGTGAGTCGATGCCTGAAGAGAATCCAGCCTACGATCCGGAGCCGCTTGTGATCGCGTATTTGGCCGGAAGTCCATCGGAAGCCATGGTGATTCGCGGATTGCTCGAAAGCGCGGGGATTTCGACGCCGAGTGGGGCGTCCGCCGATCCGTTTCCGCTTCCGGAAAGCTCGGAGAATCCGAGTGGCGTTGAGATTTTGGTACTCGAGTCGCAGGCTGACGATGCGCGCGCCATCATCGGGGAATATCAGAAGGGAAGCGCTGCGAAGACCGCTGGGTCCGACGATTAGGAGACTACGCTGGCGCGGCGGCGCCTGATGTTGCTCGGCGTACGTCGTGACGGTGAGTGTCTTGCCGTCCGTCGTCGCCGTCACGGCGCCGTCGCGGTCAGTGCGCAGAAATCGGACGCCTGCCGATTCGTAGCGTTCGACCACGCCCTGGAATGGATGCCCAAACGGATTGTCCTCGCCGACTGAAACCACAGCGACCTTTGGCGCCACGGCCGCCACAAACGCATCGCTCGAAGATGTTTTGCTTCCGTGGTGCGGCACCTTCAGAAAATCGGCGGCGAGTGGCGCGGCGTCGTCCACCAGATCGTTCTCCACGCGTTTTTCGATGTCTCCCGGCAGCAGAAATCTCTCCGCGCCATCCTGAACCTTGATCACGATTGAATTGTCGTTCGCCGCTTTCGTCACGGTGGATGCGTCGACGGGCCAAAGCACGGACCCGTTCACGCCATCCCAATCGAATTGCGTTCCTTGAGTTTCGGTCACGATCCGAACGCCGCGTGCCTTTGCTTCATCGAGCAGGGCCTCGAATGCAGGCGTTGCCTCGTCGCGCCCCACCCACAATTCGCCCACGCGGAAATTCTGCAGAATCGCGTGGAGGCCGTCGAGATGATCGTGGTACGCGTGGCTCAGAGCCACTACATCTAGCCGCTTGAGTCCGAGCGACCACAGAAACGGAGATACCACTTCCTCCCCGACGTCCGCGCCCGATCTCGTTCGATGCACGTACTCCGAGCCTGCGAGCCCGCCGCCATCGATCACCATCGTGTGTCCGGCGGGAAAGGAGAGGAACAACGAGTCGCCTTGTCCCACATCGAGCACCGTGACCTGGAAATTTCCGTAGGGGAGACGCGGCCGGAACGGATGCGTTGCAATCACTATGGCAAGCGCGATCACCGCGACCGCCGCGGCCCACTCTCCTGCACGAATGGTCGCGGATGGCTGCCGGCGCGCGATTGCGCTGCGCCTGCGCGCGAGCACAGCGCGAGCGCAAATCGCCAGCGCTACAATCGCAGCAAAGAATCCGATCACGAGCCACATCGGCGGATCGGGCGCGCGATACGTCAGCCGCGGATACTTCGCAAACCACGTGACGAGAGCGAGCAGCCAGCCGACACACACGCTCAGTATTTTGGCCAGCGCTATCGCGAGCTTCGCCCACAAGTACGTCGCCAGCAGCATCAGAAATCCGAGCGGAACGATAATTGCCGTGAGCAGTACGGCCGGCACATTGCTGATTGGTCCTGAGATGCTGATCCGGTGAAAATCCATCGTCATCAGCGGCAGCATGCCGAACTGAATCACCACGGAGAGGAGCACGATCTCCCACAGCCGCAGCCCGACGCGCACCGGCAACGCAAGAATCGATTCAAGCCGTGCGCCAATCCATGCGGGAACGCGCTGGCTGATCCACGCTGCCACCGCGCGCAGTTCGATCCGAAATTGCGCGACGCGCGGTGGATGCGCGACGTCCCGCGTCACGTCGCCCAGATGATCGAGACCCGTGCGATACGGAGCGCTCGTTCGGCCGATCCACGGGATCGCAAGCCCCGCAATCACCGCGGCGGCAAGAAATGAAAGCTGGAAGCTCGAATCCGTTAAGGACGAGGGGCTCCAGATGAGCAGAGCCAGGGCCGCGAGCGCGACTGTGTTCAGCAGGTCGATCCGGCGGAACAACGGCCGCGCGCACAAATAAAACGCCGCGATCAACGCCGCGCGCAAAATCAGCGTCCGGTCTTCCACGATCCCAACGTAAGCCGCGAGCGCCACGAGCGTGACGATCGCGGTGGCAAGCGGCCCGATCCGCAGCCGTCGCCCGAGCCACAACAGAAAAACGATCAGCACGCCGACGTGGAGTCCAGCGATAACCAGCACGTGATACGCGCTGGTTTTCTGGAATGTTTGCACAATGCCGTTGTCGACGAAACTTCGGTCGCCAAGCAGCATCGCGCGCAACGCAGCCGCGCGATCGGGATGATCGGGGAAAAGTGCATCGATCCGCGTAAGAAGTTCGCCTCGAAGAATCGCGAATCGATAACGCCAGGGCACCGGCGCATCACCCAGATACTCGAGCAGCTCGCCGCTCCGCAACGCGCCCGTCAAGTCGATTCGCTGCCGCGCGAGATATCCGCGCACATCGAATGCGCCGGGATCCTTGAAATCGCGCGGCTGGCGCGCCTTCATCAGAATCTGAACCGGATCGCCTGCGAGAAAATCGTCGGCGATGTCTTCGGTGCGTCCGCTCAAATACAAATTCGCGCGCAGACCGCCGGTCACGGGCAAGATTTGATCTGCAACTTACACGTGGTCGAGGTCGATCTCGATGCGCCGGCCCCACGGCAACTCCATCGGCGTCTCGCGCAATCGTCCGCGCCATCGCAGCGGTTCGGTCAGATCAATTGTTCCGTTCGCGATCAGTCGCGTTACATGATCGCTCGGAATGATGGCGCGCTCGACGTTGCCAGCGAGACCACCCAACCCCGTCCATGCGATCAGTGCCGCTGTCCCAGCTAGCCCGTTCGCGCGCCGCCACAATGCAATCGCACAAACGCACAGCGCCGCGACCGCCACGAGCGCAATCCGCCCAGGTGCCTCCGGCCAGCGAGACGCCAGTCCGATGCCTGCGCCGAAACACGCAGCAAGCCAGACCGCGGGCAATTTCAATGTCGTCTGCGAAGCCGAACCAGCGATTCGATGTGGTATGTCTGTGGGAAGAGGTCAAAAAGGTCGACGCTTGCGATCTCGTATCCGGATTGCTGAAACACACCGACGTCGCGCGCGAGCGTCGGTGGGTCGCACGAAACGTAGTTGATGCGCTCCGGTTCGACGCGCGCTATTCGCTCGGCGTCGCCAAGTTCGAGTCCGGCTCGCGGCGGATCGAGCACG